>Ga0164242_10009134_pt1 | contig 10726 bp, 15 predicted proteins | sample OricomgcompostMG_FD_108783 | JGI IMG/M metagenome (GOLD analysis project Ga0164242, IMG submission 108783) | Miracle-Growth compost microbial communities from Emeryville, California, USA - Original compost - Miracle growth compost (MG) ... | reverse complement strand
CACTTACCAAAGCTGCCAATGTGAGCATTATGGTATCCGACCTGCTAAGCGGGCGCATTGTTTACCGCACTGATGCCCGGCAAACCGCCGTGGGCGACCATACTGACCCGGTACGCTTTAACGCAGCGCCCGGCAATTACGTGGTAACACTATTATACGGTAAGAAACTGAAATCGACCGCTGTATCTAAACAATAACCTAAACCTGAAAACAATGAAAAAACTAATAGTTTTTACGATATTGTTCATTGGGTTGCGTGTACATTATCATAGACATGAACTATCGTTAACAGCCGGGCAAACGGCTTATGCGGATGATTGGGGGGAAGAAGATAATGATTATGACGATTACTATGACAATTATGATGACGAGAATATTGGAGATGATCCATACTTGCATCCCCAAAACGACGGCCAAGGAAATACTTATTACCCTATAAACAATGGAGTATTACCACCAGATAATGGTTCAGTTACACAAATCTCTGGAATGATGTGCGTTCCTACAGTACTATCAATAGTGTCAAATTACTTAGGAGAACATGTAGATGACACTGCTATTGCTGAAACATATATACAGCAGACGGGCGTGAATGAAATAACCTTTTATAATGATGCCAGTCTTGGAGGGGTTGCGTTTAATAATATAGAAGGCTTAGCAAGCCAATATTTTAATGTAGATGAAATAACTTCAAATGATGACTTTCAAGAATCTATAGGTTCTGGCAATGCTGTAATTGGCACAATAGAGAATAGTACAAATACTGGAGGCCACGAAGTTTTTATAGTTTCAAGTGATGATGATGGCAATGCTGAATATTTTGATCCGCAGACGGGGCATTACGGCACTTCAAATTATTATAATTTTTTAAATTTATTATCCATTTCAAAGAATCCATAAATTAATTAATATGAAATTTTTAGGACTAATTTTATTAATAGGTCATTTAACTACCCCGAGTAAAGAAATTCAAATAATGCAAAAAAATATAACGTCAGATAGTTCTATGGTCTATCTATATGTTGAACGGGATAGCCTTCCGGGAATATTGACGGATAATCTCATTTACAAATATGCCGATATAGTGTCGCGAAAAAACTATATTAATAACGTAAGTCAATCAATGAAACTTTTTGGCAAATCGCATGTAATTGCTGGAAAGTTAAAAAGTGGACTCTCTATTTTGAATAAGGAACAATTACTTACAAAATATAAAATTAAGTTTTCTGATAAAGAAATTCCATTATATGTTGACGGTGTCAAAAATAAACATCCTGAAACAATTCTTTTTGTTGAAAGCACTGTAATCGATGTGGTTATTAAAAAAGATGATAATGGGAAGGATTATATTAATATTCTAACAAATATGCCTCAGCGCCCTAAAGGCCAAATGGTTAATCAATAAAAGAAATGTCGGATTCTCTACAAACTGATCGAAGCTTATAATTCGACCTAATTATTAAGCGTTCAACTTACCAAGAGGTTGTCTCAAAAGGACAGCCTCTTTACCTTTTATGTTCAAGGGGCTGATAGACTGACTGGGGCTTCAGGCTCACTTGCACAAGCTCTTTTTGGAATGCCTTTTAGTAATGCTGATAAATTGTGGCAGAGCTTTCAAAAGAACGTTGCTAACTTTGTTAAATTTAATAACAGTTATGCCGCGGTATCAACTACTATCAAACTCAGGCCAGATTACGATGGCATTAAGGAGTATTTGGATGGAACAATTACTATAAACCAACGAAGAGACAGGCATGGTTGTCAATAGAAAAGTGAGTGTGTTTTTTATTAGCCTACTGATATGGGATGTTTTATTATGTCTATATTGGACGTGCTTCGCTAAAGCATATCTATCCTCCTTTGATGTAAATATATTCGGTTTTATGGTTTTTATGGCCATATATCAGTTATGGCTAATAGCTATATTTATGTGGGCATATGGCGTTATTTTTATAAATAATCAATGGTTGGCGACGCGTTTTAGTGTGCCGGACATAGTTGCTTTAAAAATACTTTACATATTACTTTGTAATTTATTACTGCTTTTTGTATTTTTTTGGGGAAGCACTGTCAAGGAAATGGCGCAATTATACTCTATATACCTTTTAAGCTCTTTCTCTGATTGGCTGTTTTACGAGTTGGTTTTTAAACAACCTAAAAACAATTAGTTATATATGAAAACCCTTGTCTTGCTTGTGGCTCTTTTTGCGTTTATCTCATTTAATAGTAATGCTCAGGATGGCATGAACAGACATGCCTATTATGTTATCTCTCCGGATGGGCTTGGTAAAATTATTATTCAGGGCGATACTGTTACAAACAGCAAATACTTTAAGTCCACGGACAATACTGAAGTCCAAAACAAAAGTGTAATTACGGACAGGAAAGAACGAAAGGGATATGAGTATTTAATCTGCAAGTACATATATGATAAATATAATTCCAATAAGGACAGACAGCCATACGTATTGGTATTAAAGTATTCAAACAACAATGACACACTAAGATTAGTAGGGGAAAACATTCCTTATACTAATCTTAGGTCGTTGTTGAGCTACGATCCAGATTCCAAGTTTTTTTTTCAGCTTATTCGTTGCAGCTAATAAAGAAATTTGAGAATTATCGAAATTTCAATTCTCTTGATACTGTAGAAATCAAAAAACTTGTCGCTAATTTTAATAATGAAATAATGCTCGAAAAGAAAAAGATACAAAACACTAACATTCATGACATGTATGGAACTGTTACTATCAGGGAACTGATTAACAGAAATTTAATTGAGCTACAGATAAACCCTAATGTAAGAGAGGACGTATTGTTTTCAGTTCTTCGTAAATATTTAAAATAGACTTATAATTACGTTTCCAGCATTCAAAGACCCTATGATTGGTATTGCTTTTATATTAATTTAAACGCCCTGGGGATTTTAAAGAAGGATTGATAAAGTAAATTATTATGAAAAAACTAATCTTAACGTTAATATTGATAGCATTTGCAATTAATATTAAAGCGCAGGATATAAAGACATTGCCGACATTTCAAGTATTGAAAACCGACGGCACTTATTTTACCCAGGATAACTTGAAAAAAGATTCCAGAATAATGGTTATTTATTTTGGGTCAGATTGTAGCCATTGCAAACTTTATACCAAAGAATTATTGAAGCATATGGATGTTTTATCAAAGGTTCAAATATTAATGATCACTTGGGCGCAATTGAAGGAAATACAGGACTTTTATAACGAAATGGGGCTGGCAAAATATCCTAATTTTATAGTAACGACAGAGGGACATAGTGCTAAATTGTATAGGTTTTATGATGTTAAAACTACCCCATATACCGCAGTTTATGATCAAAAACACTTCTTGGTAAAAACCTTTGATAAATCACCTGTAATTGATTCCTTATTAGCAACAGTCAGTTCCTCACATAATAGCCCTTTAAAGGTACGGGATACAAGATGGTAATTATAGCTCCTCTCGCTTACTGGCCTGAGTTTATAACTTGGATCCAAAATGTATTTAAACTTTTAGCAAGCTCTGCCTATAAGTTGGGCTTTACTTTGCACGCTTTATAAACATTAATTAAAAGGTTAAACTTTAAAAAACCAGGGTAAAACGGTTCCTTATTTTGTACTTTAATTTGGTATATCCAAATTAATCACTTCCTCAGCACGTTTTTAACAGATTGTAATGATACAAGCATTAAAATAAAATGTGTAATGGTAACGGTGTAAAGATTAAGCGCAGTCAATTGTCATCACCTGATTGGGCTTCACTTTTGCTGTCAAGAAGGCAAAGTGATTTTTAATTAATCGCTGTTTAGTCCTTCGTTGTAACCCTGAAATAACTCTCTCGTTTGCGGTTCGGCGCTGGAAATATTTCAGTCCGCATTCTATACATTTGTTAGTCTCATTATCAATGAGAGCCCAACCAATTGAGTTTGTTCCTAAGTCAAGTCCTAAAATTTTGTTCATGTCACCCTGAATTTTATTTCCTAAAATTAACTATAATAATTTCATTATTTTTGTATATGGTGATAGAGAAAACAAATAACGAAATTATATTCCGCTTACCTGCTGATATAGATACTGCTGGGTTTGAGCGGATAGTTAATTACCTTAAATATAAAGAAGCCATCAGGAAAAGTGAGGGTACGGATGAACAGGCCAATAAACTGGCAGATGAATCTAAAAAGCGCTGGTGGGCCGAAAATAAAGCAAGATTTATCAAGTGAATTTAATAGTTGATACTAATATCGTATTTAGTACGCTATTAAATCCGCATTCTTCTATTGGGGAAATATTAATGAATGTACAGGATGAGTTTACATTCTTTGCCCCTGTGCTTCTTAAGGAAGAATTAAAAAGATATGCCCCCAAAATAACAACCTATTCCAAGCTTGACTTAAAGACATTAGCTAATATAGAAAGACTGGTTTTATCAACTATAAATTTTGTTCCAGAAGAATTGATCAGTGAGCCATCATGGATTCAGGCTTTTGACTTGACAAAAGATATTGATGAAGATGATACCCCATTTATAGCGCTTGGAATTGAACTTAACGCTAAGTTATGGACAGGCGACAAAGTATTATCGAAAGGTATAGCTAAGAAAAAAGTAGATCTTATCATTACAACCGCCGATTTAAAGAAACTCATAAAATAATATCATCTGTATCACCATAGAACTAATTTTTATTTTCCTCCTTCAAAGCCACAATCTTCTTACAATCCTCAATAAAAGAGTTCGATATCCGTACTTTATTGGTCACGAAAGCACAGTAGTACTCAATATTACTGTGCTTTTTGTTTATCTACATATTATAACAACAGTTTTAATTCAGATAGAATTAGTTTTTTGATATTCATTTAAGTTAGCTTTTATTAAGTCTTCAAGATCATCAAAATTGAATTTTATAGAATTTGATATGATAGATAAGGGAGTACCATACATTTTCATATTGGCATACAAAAGCTTTCGTTTCAATCCTTTTGCACGGTTTAGGTAATTTTCAGGGTTTTTAATAAAAATGAGCAAAAACCTTGTAGACATAACGTTTTGGGGTTCGATTGACAAAATATCTGACCAATTTATTAAGCCAATACTTGAAGCATTTGTATTATCGATGATACCCTCTGTGTCTATTATCAAACCATATTTCTTATCGAAAATCTTGATCATTCCATAAATAGCACACGCACCAAAAAACACAACACTTAACATCCCCACTAATCTTATTAAAGCTATATTTTGATGAAACGGCGAAGTGAAATCTTCCGGCCTGGCAACAAACAAAACCCCTGATACAACGAATATTGCCGCTCCCAGCAGCATTAACAGATTTTTTTTATTGCTTAATGGGATTTTAATCTCAGTCATTCGAGCTTTTTATAATTGTTTTAACTTCTTAAAGCTACAATTTTCTTGCAATCATCAATAAAAGAGTTCGATATGCGTACCTTATCGGTCATCTTATGGGGCAAACTACGATTATTCGCGTTTGCCCCATTTTTATTTTGCTTAATTCTCTGTTAATAAACTATTAACCGTTTATATTCTTCTTAAAGTACACTGAATCGAGATTTTTTGATATGTCACTAAGTTTTAAAAAAGCTTGTTCATAATTAAAGTTTATTGGTAAGGTCTGGTTGTTCGTAACTAACAATTTTGATAGGTACACTTAACCCTGATGATAACAGTTTGGATGTTTTATCAATAACCGGAATAGCGGCAGGGTCATTCACGGCTTGTAAGGTAGACGTGGTGAACAGATTTTTATCTCCGCGCGGGTGAACAAAATCGCCGATGATCCGATTTCTCCACGGGTTAACAGCCCTGATAACCAAGGTATTCTTGCCGGGATGCACCAATGATGTGATATTCACGGGGAAATTGGGTTCCCAGATGTCGCCGGCTGGTTTATCGTTGCATGTTATGCTTGCCGCCGCGCCAAAGCGCGGTATCCTCAATTGGATGATCTTGTCCGTCCCGAAAAACGATGCAGGGATATCCACATCAATCGTATAACGGGCTACACCCGAGTAATATTTAATTGCAGGTTCGGCAGCGTCAGTAAGCGGCCGCAACTGTTTATCGGTTACCTTTACTCCGGGCTCACTCTCCAACTGAATATCGGAGGCTGTGGTGATGGTGATATTCTGGGCCGGTTTCAAGCTAATGTCGATTAGTTTGCCCTCGTCTGTGCCCACCCGGTATGCACCGCCCTGCGGATCGCTTATCGTTAGCTGACCGGTTGCACTCATGTTAGCTATTGGCGATGGCGCGACATGGCCATCCGCAGAAGGGAATAAGGTATGGCCGGCCTGGTCCTGAATTGTTTGAATGTGACGCTTTAACCCGGCCCCTGTGGTAAACACATAAAACAACGATTGCTTTGGCCTAAGGGTGACAGGCAGCCACGTTGTGCCTTTTTGCTGCTTATAGATGCCTGGGCTGGTAACTGTTCCTGTCTCCGCATCCCAGATCGCCGGGCTTTTATCGCCGGCCATGAAACCAGCCTCAAAGCTTACAGATTTGAAATTATCGGTATTGGTCAGCCCATAAATTTCTGAAGTCCCCGCGCGTTTATGCAGCGTGAGCAGCGCATCGTGGTTAATGCCTTTTAGCTGTATGTCCGGAATCAGGGCGCTGCTTTTAAGCGTACTGAGCGGATAAAAATGGCCCTTGCCATAAGTTTTATCAAAAATAAGGTCGGCCAGCGTTTTTAATTTTTGATCGTTCGCCGCCTTATCCTTCAAAGTGAATGTGGCTTGCGGCTTCGGACCGTAAATGATGGCTCCTTCGGTAACCAACCGGGCTATTTGCTCAAGTGTACGGAGTTCCAATTTTTCGTCGGGCAGGATCATAAAGGCGAATGAAGATTGGTTATCGAGCCATATCCTTCCATCTTTAACCGAGAGGTGATTGGCCAGGATATCCCAGTTACAATAATTATAAGTAATACCTGCTGCCAGCTGGTCTTTTCCTGGTTTAAATTGATCAAACGGCATCTCGTCGCCCTGGTAAATAAGTACCTGTGGTGTGGCGGCGCTCCGTTGTAATAAGTACTGTACCCTGGCCTGTTCCGTAAAATAGCTGCCCGCAAACGGCCACCAGGTGTTATGGCGGTTAAATGCCAATCCGTAAACTCCGAGTGTAAAGCCGGGTTTACGCTCGGTTGGCTGGTGTACATAACTATGAAGGAACACCTGGTTTACTCCCTGGGCAAAAACATTGTCTGCATACAGTTTAATATCCCAGGGCGAATCGCTGTAAAGCGCTAAACCGGTATAAGATTCGGCTCCTAACAGTGGCTTATGATAAAGGAAAGCGGCATGGCTAACCAAGTTATGGTTCATAACCCCCGAAGGCACATAAACATACGGTGTATCAATCGCGTTAAACCTTGCCCAGAATTCCGTCATGGGCACATCAAAGTATTTATAGGCCTTAAGTATATCCAGTGGGGGATAGATCACACCGCCGTAAATACCTTCGCCATAAAATTTCATGCCGCTGCGATGACATAGGTTGGCCAGGTGCTTGAAATAATACTCGCCGATAAGGTCGGCAATGGTGCTGCGGTAATCATGCAGGAAAGCTTCCGATGTTGAAACATCAGTTACTACTTCTCCGCACAATACCGGCAAGTACGGTATCATGCTGTAACCCCGGCGTTTTTCAAACTCTTGCTCAAAGTTATCCGTCCAGTTTTGCAGCATACATTCCCAGCTATCAACCAGGAAATATTCGAATGTCTTGCCCGCGTCGCTGCCTGCTTCTTTAATCAGCTTTTCGGGGAAACTACGATAATGCAGGTTCAGCGCTGTAGTATCCATTTTATCGCACTCCAGTCCTTCACCTTCCTTTGAAGCCGGGTGATTAGTGCGCCCTGTAGTAGTAAAACCAAAACGAAGAATGGTCCAGTTACCCGTTGGAGCAGCCCACTTCAGGACACCCTGACGCACTTTATCCGTCACATCTATCACGCTCCCAACAGGCCCGGCTTTTGGCATACCTGGTACCTCTTCGTAAAACTCCGACAGTTGCCTGCCTTCTGAAGCTACTGTTTTGGTGAGCAGATGACCGATAGCCGGATGATAAGCCCCAACCTCGTCTTTGCCAAGCAGGGCTATGTCGCCAATTTCGATTGTTTTTGGTTGCGGCTTATCTTTTAACAATATAAGCCTGAACATACTGGCCGTAATGCGTGGTAACGGCGCCGTAAACACTTCATTATCAATAGGTACATCAAAGTTTGCAATGGGATGCAGATCATTATCGCTGTTCCCGGCCAGCAGGCTAAAATGCGCGATATCGCGCGCAGCCGATGATCTGATACGATTAGTGGTAATCTCAACCTTCTCTGCTGTAAAGGCTTTTCCAAATGTGAGGTCAATTATAGTACCCGCTCTGCATTCTACCAGGCTCACGGGGCTGCCGTCCGTCAGGGTATCGCCTATAGCTATTCCATTTAGTTTGGTTGCGGGCCGCGCGGTTTCAAAAGTATTCGGGCCAGCCGACCGGTAAGCCAGTACACGGTCATCTTTATAAAAGTGCTGTATCCCGATAGGTTCATTCAATTTTACAGCCACCTGTTTGCCGCCATTTATAAAAGTTTTGCGCCAGGTATATTGTTTCATGGAGTTCTCGGGCTTTATCCACGGGCCGCCACTTTCGCTCCAGCCATCGCAGTTAGAAGTGCCTATTGTCATGCCCAAACGCTTCGCCTCTTTGATAGCGTAACGGAACATTTCATACCATTCGGCCGATCCGAATTTAACCTCGGGGTTTCCTTCCAGATTTTTCAGCCGGGCGATATTGAGGATAGTGGCGCTGTGAATGCCTTCAGCGTGCATCGCCTCCAAATCCTTGGTAATGCCCGATTTGGTAATATAACCGTCCATCCAATGCCACCAGGCATTGATCTTGTTGGTATCGGGCGGCGCCAGGAATGACGCGCTGTTTAATGATGATTGCCCTTTGGCGATGGGACTAATACCGACGGCCAGTAACAGGACATAAAATAGTTTTAGGTTCTTTAACATATATGGTTTACTGATTCAGGAGCATTAATATACACTATAAAAACTACCAACGTATATTTCTTGAAAAAAATTAGCGTCAGGTCAGGGCGCGCAGATAACGCGTAAACAGGTGCAAAATCATTCCATTGGCATCAAACTGATAACTATCATTTGATTTCAATGTCATAATCTTCTTCACGGCTTTTATAAAAGAGTTCGACATTTGTACCTTACGGTCACTTATAATGAAGCCTTTTGGTATATGCTGAAGGGCGTTGTTGTTTACAAGCAGAATGCTTGCTATATTGTATGTTTAAGTTATGCCGCTAAAATTTGCCCGTGTTAATAGTAAGAAATCAAAATCAGACTGTCCAAATTGATAAAGAAATGAAACATGAAAAGTATTTAATAATCTTGATAGTTTTATTCTTGGGAGCTTGCAAGATAAAAAAACAAAGTATTACACAACCAGGTAGTGAACAGTCTAAAGGCTATACCGCTTTAAGTAAGTTTAACGGGGATACCTTAAACTATTTAAAAACTAATTTTCAAAATCAAAAGGAGAAGTACATCTATAAACCCGCAAGTGTCCTTCTGAACGATATCGAGTTTAAGATTAATTCTTATTTGTTTGGCCCGGGCCGAGATGCCAGTTCGATTTATGAAATAGATCTTACGGGAATCAGCCCGGCTCAATTTGGCCATAACATTAACTCCCAGATTAAATCAGTCTTTATTTATATCATTTTGGAAAAAGGTCCTTCAGAAACAGAAGCTCGCGAAATGCGAAGTAAATATAATGGACAGTGGACCAAAGAAGTCGCTAATTTTTACGGTACTTATATAGTGAAAGATATAAAAATAAGCCATTAAAGAACATAGGAAAAGAAAATAATGCTTGTTATCGGGGTATTCTCATGGCTTGCACTACTTCATACAATCTCTTTTGAATATGTAATAATTACAGGCGCAAAACAGCGGCTGCCTGTTTATACTATGATAGACATTTTCCAATTGTATTGGTGCCGAATACGCTGTTGCACAAATTGCAGCCCTAATACGCTATAAATAATGAAAGAATATATTATGTATGAGTTCATTTATGTTTATTTATTTAGCAAAGCAGCTACGCAACAAGGCTGATGATCTTCAAGTTTAACACCAGGAACTCGGAAGTGCACGAAATCAGACTGTCCAAATTGATAAAGAAATGATACATGAAAAATATTTAATAATCTTGATAGTTTTATTCTTGGGAGCTTGCAAGATAAAAAAACAAAGTATTACACAATCAGGTAGTGCACAGTCTAAAGGCTATACCGCTTTAAGTAAGTTTAACGGGGATACCTTAAACTATTTAAAAACTAATTTTCAAAATCAAAAAGAGAAGTACATCCATAAACCCGCAAATGTCCTTCTGAACGATATCGAGTTTAAAATTAATTCTTATTTATTTGGCCCGGGCCGAGATGCCAGTTCGATTTATGATATATCGCTTTCTGGAATTAGCCGGGCCGGTTTAACCAATAGCATTAATTCGAAGGGTAAAACAATTTTCATTTATATTATTTGGGAAAAAGGGCCTTCAGAAACGGAGGCTCACGAAATGCGGAATAAATATAACGGACAATGGACCAAAGAAGTCGCCAATTTTTACGGCAATTATATAGTTAAAGATATAAAAGCAAGCGATTAAT
>Ga0164242_10009133_pt1 | contig 10727 bp, 10 predicted proteins | sample OricomgcompostMG_FD_108783 | JGI IMG/M metagenome (GOLD analysis project Ga0164242, IMG submission 108783) | Miracle-Growth compost microbial communities from Emeryville, California, USA - Original compost - Miracle growth compost (MG) ... | reverse complement strand
TTGCCGCCGCACAAGGTGCTGTATCTTGTCACCGGCAGCCAGGGCGAGCCGCGCGCCGCCCTGGCCCGCATCGCCGAAGACAATCATCCCGGCGTCTTCCTGGAATCCGGCGACACGGTGATTTTCTCCTCGCGCATCATTCCCGGCAACGAGATCGGCATTTTCGCCCTGATGAACAAGCTGGCGGCGCGCGGCATCGAAGTGATCACCGCCGATGCCCATGACGTCCATGTCTCGGGCCATCCGGCACAGGACGAGTTGCGCCAGATGTATCAATGGCTGCGGCCGCGGATCGCCATTCCGGTGCATGGCGAGATACGCCATATGACCGGCCATGCCCGGCTGGCCAAGACATTGCAGGTGAGCCAGGCCATCTTGCCGCGCAACGGGCAGATGTTCCGCCTCGCGCCCGGGCGGGCCGAACTGATCGACGAGGTTCCGGCCGGGCACATCCATCTCGACGGCCGGGTGCTGGTGTCCGAAGCGGCGGGGCTGGCCAAGACGCGGCGCGGCCTGGGCTTTGCCGGCATCATCGCCATCACCCTGGTGCTGGATGGCAAGGGCCGCAGCGCGGCGCCGCCCGCCATTGTGATGGAAGGCGTCCCCGAGCCGGTGGAAGCCGCCGTGCGCGCCACGGTAGAGGACCATATCGCCCGCGCCGGCAAGCGCGCCGGTCCCGACGAATTGGCCGAGACGGTACGGCGCGCGGCGCGGCGGGCGGCGTCCGGGAGTTGGGGCAAGAAACCGATCTGCCGTGTGAACATAGTGGAGATATGATGGATCGCGCGCTTCCTGGAATCATCCATTCGGCCGTGCTGCTCGGCGCCTTCGCGGTGCTGTGGTTTCTCTGCCTGTTCTGCATCTTTCCCATCGGATTGGGCGCGGTCGATCCCAATACCGGCGCGCCGCTCAGCCCCCGGCTGGGGATGAAGATGCTCTGGGCCACCGGAATAGCGGTGGTGCTGTGGCTGGTGTTCTATTTCGCGATCCGCACCGGCTGGCTGCAACTCTAGCGCCCGGCGCCTCCCCCCGCGCGCCAGGAACGCTAAGCCAGCGCCACCTTGGCCGCGAAGGCCAGCGCGATCGCCGCCATGCCGGGCTTGACCTCGCGCCAGCGTCCGGCCAGCGCCTTGACCACGCAATAAGTGAGGAAACCGACACCGATGCCTTCGGCGATGGAGAAAGTGAGCGGAATCGCCAGCGCCGTCATCAGGGCGGGCAGCGCCTCGGTGACGTCGTTCCATTCCACCTCCTTCAGGTCCTTGGCGAACAGCACGGCCACGAACACCAGCGCCGGGGCGGTGGCGTAAGCCGGCACCGCGCCCGCCACCGGCGCCAGGAACAGCGAGGCCAGGAACAGAACCCCCACCGTCACCGCCACCAGGCCGGTCCGGCCGCCGGCGCCGGCGGCGCTTTCGACATAGGCGGTGACGGAAGAGGTGCCGAGCAGGGCGCCCGCCATGGTGCCGGTGGAATCACAGAGCAACGCCTTGCGGACATTCTTCAGCTTGCCGTCCCGCATCAGCCCGGCCTGGTGCCCCACCGCCGTCAGGGTGCCGGAGGTGTCGAGCATTTGCAGGAAGAGGAAGGCCAGGATCACTCCCGACAGCACCGAAGCGGGGGCGCCGGTGAAGTGCAGTTGCAGGAAGGTCGGCACGATGGACACACGCGGCGCCGAGAGGTCGGGCAGCGGTTGCAGTTTCAAGGCGAAGGCGGCGGCGGTGGCGGCGAGAATGCCGATCAGCACCGCGCCGGTCACCTGGCGCGCCCACAGGGCGGCGATGACGAAGAGGCCCAGTGCCGCCACCAGCAGTTTCGGATCGGCCAAATTGCCCGGTTGCAGCAGCGTCTCCTTCGAGGCCATCACCAGGCCGGCGCCCTGAAAGCCGATCAGGGCCAGGAAGAAGCCGATTCCGGCACCGATGGCGCGCTTCTGGCTTTGCGGAATGGCGTTGACCAGCCATTCGCGGGCCGGGCTGGCCGACAGGGCGACGAAAAGAACGCCGGAAAGGAAGACGCAGCCCAGCGCCAACCGCCAGTCACCCGCCAGCAGCGGCACCACGGTGAAGGCGAAATAGGCATTGTGGCCCATGCCCGGCGCCACCGCGACCGGCAGGTTGGCATAGAGGCCCATCAGGATGGTGGCGAAGGCGGCGGACAGGGCGGTGGCCATGAAGACCGCGCCCGGCTCCATGCCCGCCGCCGCCAGGATGCGCGGGTTGACGAACAGGATATAGGCCATGGTGAAGAAGATTGTGATCCCGGCCACGATCTCGCCGCGGGCGGTGACGCCCTGGGCCTTCAGGGCGAAGAGACGGTCCAGCATCGCCACTCCCAACGAAGAAGGTCCCAAAGAAAAAGGCCGGAGCAGGCCCCGGCCTTCGTCTGTCTTGAACGGTTTTCTGTCCCCGAACTTGGCCGCTCCTGCGGATCTTGTCGTTCTTTTTATGTCTTGCGGTGATAATGGATCGGGCGGGCGATGTCACGCAATAATTCGCTTTGTTGCAACGCGGCAACGGTAAGGAAATTACGTGCAGGGCAAGTTTTTGATGGGCTTTGTTGTGAGCGCCCTGCTGGCCGCAAGCCCCGCTTTCGCGGCCGATTCCATCCTGGACGGTCCCGCGCCCAGCCCCTGCGGAGCGGCGCTGGCGGGGCCGGATTACGTCCCTGGAGTCGATGCCATGGGCCGGCCGGTGCCCCGGGCGGACATCGGGGCAGGCCGGGTGCCGGTCCCGGACCAGCTTCTGGTGCCGCTGCCGGGCGGGGCGAATCATGGGCGTCGGGGTGGCCGCGCCGGGCAGGGCGAACCCGCCTATGCCACCATCGACGGCGCCCGCCTGGACCGGCTGGTGAATCCTCCGGTTGACTCCGGGGCCTGTCCGCCGCCCGCGACGCCGCGCCGCCGTTAACCGCAAATCGCCTCCGTCCCATTCCTGCCTTGCCGCGACTGGTAGGATTGCCGCGATGCGCCCGTTCCTGCTCGCCCTGGCTTTCCTGGCCGCCTTTTGCGGCGGCGCCGGCGCTGCACCCTCCCTTCAGGGACCATGGCTTCAGGGACCATGGCGCATCACCAAGGACCATTGGGGGCCGCAAGACGAACGCGGCTTCGGCGCTTTCGTCACCGCGCTGGGCCAGTCCGGCTGCAATTCGGCGCAGAGCTGCCTGCGGTCCGCCGCCAATCCGTGGCGCGGCAGCGATGGCGACTTCATCGACATCGATGCCGACTGCGCCAAGTTTCCCTATCTGCTGCGGGCCTATTACGCCTGGAAAAACGGGTTGCCATTCGGCTATGCCGATGGCGTCTCCGGCGCGCGTTTCTCCCGGAGCGGCAATCGCGTCGTCAGCCGCGCCGAAATCCTCGACCATGGCGGCGGCATCGACCCGAAGCGCGCCATCCTGACGATGATGGACAATGTCTATTCCGGCACCTATCGCGTCGATGCCGCTTCGAGCGACGGCATGCCCTCCGATTTCTACTCGCCCGCCTTGCGGCCGGGCAGTATCCGGCCCGGCACGGTGATCTACGATCCCAACGGCCATGTCGGCATCGTCTGGCAGGTGGATGCCTCGGGGCGCATCTTCTACATGGACGCCCATCCCGACTTCACCGTCAGCCGCAGCGTCTATGGCGCCCAGTTCGGCCAGAGCCCGGCGCGGCTGGGCGGCGGCTTGAAGAACTGGCGGCCGCTTCGCCTGGTGGGCGCGCGCCGCCAGGGCCGCTTTCTCATCGGCGGCCATGTCGTTGTGGCGCGCCAGCGCGACATCCCGGATTTCTCGCTGGTCCAGTACCAGGGCAGCGACGGGCAGGGCCATTTCGCCTATGGCGGCGTGGCGCTGGGCTTCTACGAATATGTCCGCGCCGCCGTTTCGGGCGGCAGGACCGACTACAATCCCGTCTATGAGTTGCAGGCGACCATGAAGACGCTCTGCAACGACCTGAACGACCGCGCCCAGGCGGTGCAGCAGGCGGTGGCCAACGGCATCGCCGCCAGGCCGCATCCCGCCCGCCTGCCGGACGATATCTACATGACGGACGACGACACCTGGGAAGCCTATGCCACGCCCGCCCGCGATTCCCGGCTGCGCGCCGCCTTCGTCCAGTTCCGCCGCGACCTGGCGCGGATGATCGATCTGTGGCTGAAACGCGACCCGCGCATCGTCTATGACGGCCAGTTCCTGCGCGATGACCTGCTGCGCGCCTATGACGCCCAGAGCGATTCCTGCCGCATCGTTTTCCTCACCGATGATGGGAGGGGCGACAAGCGGCCCGTCACCATGACCTTCGACGGCATGGCACGGCACCTGCTGGCCATGTCGTTCGATCCTTACCATTGCGAAGCGCTGCGCTGGGGCGATCCCGCCGGTTGCGGCGACGATGCCGACAAGCGGCGCTGGTATGAGATCGAGGCGCCGATGCGCGCCGAGATCGGCCGCGACGAGGGCGGCGGCGCCGTTCAGGCCATTACGGCATCCGATATCGATATCCGCGGCCTGATCGCGGCGATGCCGCCGCGCCCGCCTTTCGTGCAGCGCTATCCGGGCTAGCGTCCGCGCGCCCGCGAGACCTGGCACGATTGACGCTTCGGGATTGTATGCAGTGCAGCATGACCGGGCGCGCGCCTGGGCTGCCGGCTATTTTCCCCATCCAGCCCATGCTAGCGTCTGTCCGAACCGTCATATTCCAGACGGAAAACCAAGGGGGACCATCCACATCATGTCCGTAAAGCATATTCTTGCCACCGCCGCGCTGGCGCTTGCCGTCAGCGCTCCCGCCTCGGCCCAGTATCTGGGCCATAGCGCCGACGACCAGATGGGAGCCTCGGGCCGCATGCCGGGCGAACTGTGGTCGCCCAAGCCGACCACGATGACGCCCTATGTCGCGCCCAACAAGCCGCTGTGGAAATTCGCCGACATCATGGCCGCCCATCGCGGCCAGAGCGACTGGGTGCAGCCCATCATCCGCAACAAGGACCAGGACGCCGATTATATCGCGCTGGGCGCCGGCAAGACCACCAAGGCCAAGATGTATTCCGACGACCGCGTCGTCTTCATCGTCTGGGACGGCGCCGTCAAGGTGAGCATCGAGGGCGACGAGCCCTTCATCGCCACCAAGGGCTTCATGGTCAATATCCCCTTCCGTCACGTCTATACGCTGCAAACCACCAGCGCGACGCCGTCGGTGCGCTTCGAGGTGCGCCAGGCCGGCGCCGTGCCGGTCTATCCCGGCGATGTGACGCCCGATCCCGTGCCGGGCATGACCTATGTGAAAGTCACCGCCTCTCCCGGCCCGGCTCGGGACCGTCCGGGCAACCCGACCTATGTCGATTTCTTCAAGATGGTGGCGAACAGCGACAGGAACTACAACGACAAGTTCGTCTGGGACGACCACTTCACTTCCAACATCCTGCGCGGCAAGGGCGCGCCGGTGCCGCCCGATACCAGCCTGGGCCATTTCCATATCGGCTGGACGGAGTTCTGGTTCGTGATGGAAGGCCGTATCGGCATCAAGATCGAGGGAGAACCCTATTTCGTCGCCGATGCCGGTGACATCATCACCGCCGCCCAGGGCCGCTGGCATCGTGCCGGCAACGATCCGAGTGCGGCGATTTCCACGCGCATTCCCTTCAATCCGCGCCCGCCGATCATGCATAACTTCGAAGTCAATCCGAATGCCGCGGCGGGCCGCGGCCCCGGCCGCGGACGCGGCGGCAACTAAGGCCCGACGAAAGGCTTGTGACAGCAAACGCCCCGGTTCGCGCGAACCGGGGCGTTCTGTTTTCCGCCAAGGCCGGCGGACGCCGTTGTGGCCGGCCGGCCCTCGCCCGATCAGGCCGGGTGTTCCGCTTTACGCCGCATTTTCCCGGCTGGGTTAAAACCCCGGTAACGCCTGGCGCCGCAGGATCGCCTCGTCGAACGGGGCGGACACATGATTTCGGGAAGCTGGTGCCTGGTTGAGCGGCGTTCGAACCGCTGGGTCTTTCATCGCCGCAAGCAGGTGCTGGGCACGCCGCTGCTGGCCGCCGCCACGCTGCTGGTGTTGAGCGCCCCGGCCTGGCTGGGCTGGTTCTAGCCCATCGGGTTGGGCGTGGGCGAGGCCGCGTCGTAAGGTAGTTCCAGAAACGTCTGGGTGCCGTTGCGGCTTTCCAGGATCAGCGTGCCTTCGGCCTGGCGCGCGAACTGCTCCACCAGGCTGGTGCCCAGTCCCGCCTTGCGTTCCGCGCCTGGCATGCCGACGCCATTGTCGCAGACTTCCAGCCGCCAGCCCGCGCCATAGCGCGCGAAGCGCACGAAGATGATGCCGTCGCGGCCGTCGGGAAAGGCATGCTTGACCGCGTTCATCACCAGTTCGTTCACCGTCAGCCCCAGCGCCAGCACGCGGTCGCGCGCCATCCAGGCTTCGTCGCTTTCGCAGGAGAGGCGGATGCCGGCGGGCGGCAGCACCGCGTCCGCCAGCCCGGCGCAAAGCGCCTTCAGCCAGACGCGCAGGTCGATCAGTCCGGTTTCCGGCAGGGCGTACAGCATGCGGTGGACGCGGCTGACCGAGCGCACGCGCGCCATCGCCTGTTCCAGCGCTGTGCGCGTGGCCGGATCGGCGCTGCGGCGCCGTTGCAGGTCGAGCAGGCTGGCGACGATGGCGAAATCGTTGGCGACACGGTGCTTGAGTTCCTGGAAAAGCAGGTCGCGGTCGGCCAGCTTGGCCTGGTTCTCGCGGACGGCATGGGCGGCGCCGGCGCGGAAACCTTCGACCACGGCGATGACGCAGAGCGCGGCCAGGGCCGTGATCATGGTGGTGGCGAACGGATAGGCCATCTCGCCGCCGGCCTGGGCCGCCTTGGGAAGCACGAACTGCCAGGCCAGCACCGCGGTCATCGCCACCGTGCCGACGCCGGCCTGCCAGCCGCCCAGCACCGTCGCCAGCAGGCAGGCGGGATAGATGAAAGCGGATGGCGCCACGCCGGGGGCGAACTGGTCGGCCAGCAGCCGCAGCAAGGCCGCCACGCCGATGCCGAAAATGGCGCAGGCCGGTATCACCAGCCAGCGGGGCACGATGCCGGAAAGGCGGCTGACGAGGTCCAGGCTGGCAAGTTGTTGCATGAAGGCCCCTTTTCCGCGCGGCACGCTATCATGGCCGGCCGCCGCCACAATGGCCCGAAAGCGGGGGGTGAGGAGCGGTTCGCGCGCAGCGCGAACGGAATGGTCCAGTGGACCATTCCGAGCGACGAACGCCGCGAGCCAAAGCGAGCGGCCGGGGGGCTATAAAGCAGGTGCGATGGTCCAGTGGACCATTCCGAGCGACGAACGCCGCGAGCCAAAGCGAGCGGCCGGGGGGCTATAAAGCAGGTGCGATGGTCCGGTGGACCATTCCGAGCGACGAACGCCGCGAGCCAAAGCGAGCGGCCGGGGGGCGGCTACAGTCCGAGAGCAGGGGGCTTGCAGTCCCGGCCGGCGCACCCGACATAGGGCATGTACGGTAGCGGACGGACTGCAATCAGGACGCGAACATGAAGCAGGTTACAGAGGTCATGCGGGCACCGGGCGGCCATTGGGTGGGCGACGGGTTCCCCGTGCGCTCGCTTTTCTCCTATCAGGGCGATACGGCGGCGCTCAGTCCTTTCCTGCTGCTGGATTATGCCGGACCGCATGACTTCGCGCCCGCCGCCCGCCCGCGCGGCGTCGGCCAGCATCCTCATCGCGGCTTCGAGACCGTCACCATCGTTTATGACGGCGAGGTCAGTCACCGCGATTCCACCGGCGCGGGCGGCACCATCGGCCCCGGCGACGTGCAATGGATGACGGCGGCGGGCGGCATCCTGCATGAGGAATTCCATTCCCCCGCCTATACCGCCAAGGGCGGACCGTTCCGCATGGTGCAACTCTGGGTGAATCTGCCGGCGAAGGACAAGATGACGAAGCCCGGCTATCAGGGTATCACCGATGCCGACATTCCGGCGGTCGATCTGCCGGGTGGCGCCGGCACGGCGCGGGTCATCGCGGGCGATTTCGGCGGCGCGAAGGGCCCGGCGCGCACCTTCAGCCCGATCAATGTCTGGGATGTGCGCCTGAAGGGTGGCGCGGATGCCGTGTTCGATGTGCCGGAAGGTCATACCACCATCGTCGTGGTGCTGACGGGCGAGGTGACGGTGAACGGCACGCCGGCCCGGGATGCCGAAGCGGTGCGGCTGGCGCGCGAGGGCACGCGCGTATCGCTGAAGAGCGCGGCCGGCGCCATGCTGCTGGTGCTGACCGGCGAACCCTTGAACGAGCCGGTGTTCGGCTATGGGCCGTTCGTGATGAGCAATGAAGCGGAAATCCGCCAAGCCATCGCCGACTTCAACAGCGGGCGGTTCGGCGCGGTGGCGGTCTAGCCCCACTTGTCATGGCCCGGGAATCCGGACCATCCAGGTGCGGCGCTTGAGCTTTCGACATTGAAGCCCGTTTCACCTGGATGGCCCGCACTCCGGTGGGCCATGACAGGTTGAGGGGCAGGGCGCGGGGCGGCTTTGGATGGCTCACGTGAAGTGGGCCATGACAACTATACGCTTTTCTTCATTGTCATGGCCCGGCTTGCCCGGGCCATCCAGAGTCACAGGCTCGCCGCCAGATCGTGCCATTGTGGGTTGCGGTTTGCGATGAGTTCCAGCTTTCGCGCCCGCGTGAATTTCTTCATGCGTGTCTCGCGATGAAGCGCGGCGTGGATTTCGTCGAAGACTTCGTAGTAGACGAGCGTCTTGACGCCGTATTTCTTCGTGAAGCCGGGAATGAGGCTTTCGCGATGCTCCCAGGAGCGCCGGATCAGATCGCTGGTGACGCCGATGTAGAGCGTTCCATTGCGTTGGCTGGCCATGATGTAGACGAAGTAGGTCTTCGACATCGCGTCCGTGACTCTGGATGGCCCACGTAAAGTGGGCCATGACAGATTGATGGACAAGGCGCGGGGCGGCTCTGGATGGCCCGCACTCCGGTGGGCCATGACGGGGGGCGTTAATACGCCCGTCCGATCAGAATCTCCTCCACGCCCGGCCTGCCGGTGAACAGACAGGGCGCGAACTCCGAAGGCTGGTCCATCGGCGCATTGCGGATGGTGAGCTTGAGGCCCTTCAGCTTGGCGTCCACCGCATCCAGTTCGGCGCCGGTGGGCTTGGACCAGGCGATGCGCAGCCAGCCCTTGAACTCCTCGTCGCCGCCGGCGAAATAAGCTTCGACGCCGGCCCAGCCGGTGACGCCGGTCTTGATGTTGGCCTCCAGGCGCGCCTTGGCTTCGGCATAAAGCCCGGCCTGAATCTCGTTCAGCAATTGCACGGCTTTTTCCTCGATGAAGGCGCGACGGGAAATGGCGACGGATTTCACCTTGTCGCCCTCGCGCAGATCGTCGCGGCGCATATAGGTGATGTTGCCGGCAGCGGCGTCGCGCGGGCCGATCTCGATCACGATGGGGGCGCCGCGGCGCACCCAGTTCCAGCGCTTTTCCGCCGACTTGATCTTCTTGGTGTCGAGCGCCGCGCGCACCGGATAGCCGAAGGCGCTGAGGCTGGAGAGCGCCTCCACCAGCGATTTGCAATAGGCCAGAACCTCCTCATCCTCCGGCTTGTCGCGCAGCATCGGCACCACCACGATCTGGCGCGGCGCGATGGCGGGCGGCAGGCGCAAGCCGTCATCGTCGCCATGGGTCATGATGACGCCGCCGATCAGGCGGGTGGAAACGCCCCAGGACGTGGTGTTGCAGAATTCCATTTCGCTGGCGTCGTTCTGGAAGCGGATATTCTGCGCCTCGGCGAAATGGGTGCCCAGGAAGTGGCTGGTGCCGGCTTGCAGCGCCTTGCCGTCCTGCATCATCGCCTCGATCGACCAGGTGCCGACGGCGCCGGGGAAGCGTTCATTCTCCGGCTTCTCGCCCGCGATCACCGGCATGGCCAGGACGTCCTCGGCGAAGGCGCGATAGACCGCCAGCATCTTCATGGTCTCTTCGCGCGCTTCGGTTTCCGAGGCGTGCGCCGTATGGCCTTCCTGCCAGAGAAACTCCGTCGTGCGCAGGAACAGGCGCGGCCGCATTTCCCAGCGCACCACATTGGCCCACTGGTTGATGAGAAGCGGCAGGTCGCGGTGGCTCTTGACCCAGCGGGAAAAGGCGTCGCCGATGATGGTCTCGGATGTGGGGCGCACCACCAGCGGTTCTTCCAGTTTCGCCGCCGGATCGGGCACCAGCTTGCCGTCGATATTCTTCAGCCGGTGATGGGTGACGACCGCCATCTCCTTGGCGAAGCCTTCGACATGCTCGGCTTCCTTGGCGATGAAGGAGAGCGGAATGAACAGCGGGAAATAGCAATTCTCATGGCCGGTGGCCTTGATGCGGCTGTCCAGTTCGCCCTGCACCCGCTCCCAGACGCCATAGCCCCAGGGTTTGATCACCATGGCGCCGCGCACCGGGCTGGTCTCGGCCATGTCGGCGTCGCGCACCACCGCCTGGTACCAGTCCGCGAAGCGTTCGCGGGTGACATTGAGGGCGCGCTGCATGGGAACTCCAGACTTGTTCGGTTTCTCAGTCATATGTCATGGCCCGGCTGACCCGGGCCATCCGGAAGTTACAAGCGCCAGTGCCTGTAACTCTGGATGGCCCACTTAAAGTGGGCCATGACACGCAGGAATGATGTTCAACCCCCTTTAGCCGATGCGGCGGCAGGCAGGAAGGGCTTGAATTTCAGGGCGGTAACAAGCGCCCCCAGGCCGCA
>Ga0164242_10009132_pt1 | contig 10727 bp, 7 predicted proteins | sample OricomgcompostMG_FD_108783 | JGI IMG/M metagenome (GOLD analysis project Ga0164242, IMG submission 108783) | Miracle-Growth compost microbial communities from Emeryville, California, USA - Original compost - Miracle growth compost (MG) ... | reverse complement strand
TCGAGCAGCCCGTCGCGTTCGAGCCCCTGCGCGAACATCAGCGCCGCGCGCATCGGTCCGACGGTATGCGAACTGGACGGACCGATACCGATCTTGAAGAGGTCGAAAACGCTGACTGCCATGAATACGGCTCCTGCGGGTTACGTCTGGTGGAACGGATGAAGGGGCTCAGCGCGCCGGCAGCGGCAGGCACACCGCGAGCCACGCGGGCGGCGTCGGCGCGAGCTTGCGCGCGACCGGCACATAGCGGCCGTCGAGGCGCGCTGCGAGGTGGAACAACTCGGCGGTGTTTTTCGGTTCCCACGCGCCGGTGAAGCCGGGCAGGCCCGCCTCGCGTCGCCGCGCGTCGAACGGATCGGTCGAATGCGCGAACTCGTCGTGGGTCTTCTGGCCGAGCGCATACGGCACCAGCCAGTCGAGCGCGCGCGCGAGCGTCGCGCCGTTGCGCGCGCGCTCGTTCAGCCACTTGCGGTTGTGGCGGCGCGCGGCGAGCGCGGCCGTCACGAGCGGCTGCAGATCGTAGGCGACGTAATGGAGCGCGTCGCGCTGGGTGAAGTCGAGCGTCGCGCCGTCCGGCGCGACGTTGTCGCCGATGTGTTCGACGAACAGGCGCTGCGCGGTCGCGATCATCCGCCGGTTGTCGAGCGTGAATGCGGCCATCGCGATCAGCTTGATCCGGTGGCTCTGCCAGTTGTTCGCGAACGTGCCGCGCAACGGCCGCGGCTGGCTGTCGATCTGCGCGATATAGCCGTTCGCGAGCTTCGTGATGAACGCCATCGCCGCGTTGCGCGTCTTGACGGGCAGCGCGCTCGCGGTCATGTCGTACGCGAGGATCAGCCCGTCGAAGCGGCTCTCGTCGATCGGGTTGAAGCTCGGCTGGTAGGTCGTGACCCACGCATACAGGAAGCGGTCGACGAGTTGCAGATAGCGCTGGTTGCCGGTCGCGCGCCACGCGAGCGCGGCGTTGCGCATCAGGTCGAGGTCTTTCAGCGCATCGACGCTCTGGTCGTAGATGCCTTCGTGCGGCAGCGTGCCTTCCGTGTGCACGCGCGACGGCGGATGCGGCGTGTCGTTCAGGCGCGCCTGCACGTCGGCGACGAGCGCCTTCACGCCCGGATCGGCGTTGGTGCGCTCGCTCGACTGCAACGCGGGCGCCGCGCAGAAATTCATCGCCGCGTGCGCGGCCGGCATCGCGGCGAGCGATGCGAGCGTCGCGACGAGCGCCGCCGCGATCGCACCGCCGTGCCGGCCGCGCACGCGTTGCATGCGGCGGCTGCGCGCGGCGGTTATTGTGGCCGTTCCCACCTTCCGCACCATGCGGGACTCCTCGCTGAGGGCTGACAGGTGTGTGATGTTAATCGTTGCAGAAGGTTCGCGGCAGCGAGCGGGGGCAGGCGGCGGCGAGCCGGTTGCGCGTGCCGCGGCGGCAGGCGCGGCGCGCACCTCCGGGCGGTCGATGCGGTCAATGCGGCTCTGTCGCGTAGTCCGACACCGGCACGCACGAGCAGAACAGATTACGGTCGCCGTAAGCATTGTCCGCGCGGCCGACCGGCGGCCAGTATTTGCGGGCGACGAGCGACGGCAGCGGATACGCGGCCTGCTCGCGCGGATACGCGTGCTTCCAGTCGTCGGCGACGACCACCGCCGCGGTGTGCGGCGCGTGCTTGAGCGGATTGTCGTCGCGGTCGGCGCGGCCTTCCTCGACCGCGCGGATCTCGTCGCGGATCGCGATCATCGCGTCGATGAAGCGGTCGAGTTCCTCCTTCGACTCGGACTCGGTCGGCTCGACCATCAGCGTGCCCGGCACCGGGAAGCTCATCGTCGGCGCGTGGAAGCCGTAGTCCATCAGGCGCTTCGCGACGTCGTCGACGCTGATGCCGCTCGCGTCCTTCAGCGGCCGCAGGTCGAGAATGCACTCGTGCGCGACGAGCCCGCCCGGGCCGCTGTACAGCACCGGATAGTGCGGCGCGAGCCGCTTCGCGATGTAGTTCGCGTTCAGGATCGCGGCCTCGGTCGCGGCGGTCAGGTTCGCGGCGCCCATCATCGCGATGTACATCCACGAGATCGGCAGGATCGAGGCGGAGCCGTACGGCGCCGCGCTGACCGCGCCGATGCCGTGCGGCGCGCGCTCGTAGCCGGTCGACAACTGGTTCGGCAGGAACGGCGCGAGGTGCGCGCCGACCGCGACCGGTCCGACGCCCGGCCCGCCGCCGCCGTGCGGAATGCAGAAGGTCTTGTGCAGGTTCAGGTGCGAGACGTCGCCGCCGAACTGGCCGGGTGCCGCGAGGCCGACCATCGCGTTCATGTTCGCGCCGTCCACGTACACCTGGCCGCCGTGCGCATGCACGATCTCGCAGACTTCGCGCACGTTCTGCTCGAACACGCCGTGCGTCGACGGATACGTGATCATGATCGCCGCGAGCTGGTCCGCGTGCTGCGCGGCCTTCGCCTTCAGGTCGGCGAGGTCGATGTTGCCCTGCGCATCGCAGCCGACGACGACGACCTGCATCCCCGCCATCTGCGCGGACGCCGGGTTCGTGCCGTGCGCGGACGCCGGAATCAGGCACACGTTGCGATGCGACTCGCCGCGCGACGCGTGGTACGCGTGAATGATCAGCAGGCCCGCGTACTCGCCCTGCGAGCCGGCGTTCGGTTGCAGCGACACGGCCGCATAGCCGGTCGCGGCGACCAGCATCTGTTCGAGCTGGTCGATCATTTCGCGATAGCCGGCGGTCTGCCCGGCCGGCGCGAACGGATGGATGCGGCCGAATTCGGGCCACGTGACCGGCAGCATTTCGGACGTCGCGTTCAGCTTCATCGTGCACGAGCCGAGCGGGATCATCGAGCGGTCGAGCGCGAGGTCCTTGTCCGCGAGGCTGCGCAGGTAGCGCAGCATTTCCGTTTCCGAGTGATGGCGGTTGAACACCGGATGCGCGAGATACGCGCTGTCGCGTTGCAGCGACGGCGGCAGCGTGGCGGCGGGCAGCGCGGCGTCGAGCGCGTCGATCGACGGCGCGTCGGGCGCGCCGGCCGCCTGCGCGAAAATCGCCAGCAGGTCGGCGAGATCGGCGCGCGTCGTGGTTTCGTCGATCGACACGCCGACGCGCGTCGGGCTCACGCGGCGCAGGTTGATGCGGCGCGCGCGCGCCGCGTCGTGCAGCGCGGGCGTGCGCGTGCCGGTGTCGAGCGTCAGCGTGTCGAAGAACGTGTCGTTCACGAGCGCGTAGCCGAGTTGCTTCACGCCGGCCGCGAGGAGCGCGGCGATCCGGTGCGTGCGCAGCGCGATTTTCTTCAGACCGGCCGGACCGTGATAGACCGCGTACATGCTCGCCATGATCGCGAGCAGCGCCTGCGCGGTGCACACGTTCGACGTCGCCTTCTCGCGGCGGATGTGCTGCTCGCGCGTCTGTAGCGCGAGACGCAGCGCCGGGTTGCCCTGCGCGTCGACGGTCACGCCGACGAGCCGGCCCGGCATCTGCCGTTTGAACTCGTCGCGCACCGCCAGATACGCGGCGTGCGGGCCGCCGAACGCCATCGGCACGCCGAAGCGCTGGGTGTTGCCGATCGCGACGTCCGCGCCCCATTCGCCGGGCGGCGTCAGCACGGTCAGCGCGAGCAGGTCCGCGGCGACGACCACGTGGCCGCCGGCCGCGTGGATCTGTTCCGTCAGCGCGCGGTAGTCGCGCACGTCGCCGTTCACGCCCGGATATTGCAGCAGCACGCCGAACGCGTTCGCGTGCGCGGCGTCGGCGGCCGGCCCGACCTGCACGTCGATGCCGACCGGCGTCGCGCGCGTCCTCACGACTTCGAGCGTTTGCGGCAGCACGTCGTCGGCGACGTAGAACAGGCTGGACTTCGGCTTGCCGATGCGTTGCAGCAGCGTCATCGCCTCGGCGGCGGCGGTCGCCTCGTCGAGCAGCGACGCATTCGCGATCGCGAGACCCGTCAGATCGATCACCATCTGCTGGAAGTTCAGCAGCGCTTCGAGACGGCCCTGCGAGATTTCCGGCTGATACGGCGTGTACGCGGTGTACCACGCCGGGTTTTCGAGCACGTTGCGCAGGATGACGGGCGGCGTGGTCGTGTCGTAGTAGCCCTGCCCGATGTACGAGCGGAACACCTGGTTGCGGTCCGCGAGCCGGCGCAGTTCGGCGAGCGCTTCGGCCTCGCCGCGCGGCTGCGAGAACGGCCCGAGCGGCAGCGCGTCCTTGCGGCGGATCGCGGCCGGAATCACCGCCTCGATCAGCGCGGCGCGCGACGCGAAGCCGAGCGTATCGAGCATCGCCTGCTGGTCGGCCGCGTCCGGGCCGATGTGGCGGGCGGCGAAGGCGTCGTGCGCTTCGAGCGCGGCGAGCGGAGTGGGAGTGCGGTTCATCAGGGGGTCCGGGTGTTCGGGCTTCATGGGTGGTCCTGCAAGACGCCGCGCGCGGGGCGGCCGCCGCCGCGCGCTCGTGCCGGTGACGGAAGGCTCACGCGCCGATCGACTTCTCGTATGCGGCGGCGTCGATCAGCCGGTCCTGCGACGCGTCGGCGGCCGGCTTCAGCTTGAACAGCCACGCGGTGTACGGCGCGCTGTTCACCTGTTCCGGCGAATCGACGATCGCCTGGTTCGACTCGACGATTTCGCCGCTCAACGGCGCGTAGATGTCCGACGCGGCCTTCACCGATTCGACGACCGCGACGGTGTCGCCGGCCGCGACGGTCTTGCCCGCTTCGGGCAGGTCGAGGAACACGATATCGCCGAGCGCTTCCTGCGCGTGATCGGTGATGCCGACCGTCACCGTGCCGTCGGCTTCGGTGCGGACCCACTCGTGCGATTCGGTGTATTTCAGTTCTGCCGGGATGCTCATTGGATGCTCCAGTGCGGGGTTCGATGGGGGCTTCAAAAGACGCGCGCAACGACGGCGGCGACGCTCGCGTCAGGCGGCGAGCACCTTGCCGTTGCGCACGAACGGCAGTTTTACCACGCGCGCCGCCAGCGCCTTGTCGCGGATCTGCACCTGCACGACGTCGCCCGGCTGCACGGCCTGCGGCACGCGCGCGAACGCGATCGATTCCTGCATCGTCGGCGAGTAGGTGCCGCTCGTGATCTCGCCTTCGCCGTGCGGCGTCAGCACCTTCTGATGCGCGCGCAGCACGCCGCCCGCCTTGCCGTTCTCCTTGTGCAGGATCAGGCCGACGAACGCGGCGCGGCAGCCGTTCGCTTCCAGCGCCGCGCGGCCGACGAACTCGCGCGGCGCCTTCAGGTCGACGGTCCACGCGAGGCCCGCGTCGAGCGGCGACACGTCCGCAGCCATGTCCTGACCGTACAGGTTCATGCCGGCTTCGAGGCGCAGCGTGTCGCGCGCGCCGAGTCCGCACGGCGTCACGCCCTGGCGCTGGAGCGCGTTCCAGAACTCGCCGACTGCGACGGCCGGCAGCACGACTTCGAAGCCGTCCTCGCCGGTGTAGCCGGTGCGCGCGATCATCAGTTCGCCGAACGGCGTCGCGTCGATCTTCGCCGCGTTAAAGGGCTTGAGCGTCTCGGTCGCGCTGCGCGTGGACGGCGCGACCTGCCACACGCGGTCGCGCGCGTTCGGGCCCTGCACCGCGACGATCGCCAGGTCCGTCCGCGGCGTGATCGTCACGCCGAAGCCGCGCTCGGCGTTGAGCTTTTCGAACCACGCGATGTCGTTGTCGGCGGTGGCCGCGTTGACGACCGCGCGGAAGCTGTCTTCGGCGAAGTAGTAGACGATCAGGTCGTCGATCACGCCGCCCTGCGGATTCAGCATGCAGGTGTAGAGCGCGCGGCCGCTCGTTTGAAGTTTCGCGACGTTGTTCGCGAGCGCATACGAGAAGAACGCGCGCGCGTTCGCGCCGCCGAAGTCGACGACGCGCATGTGCGAGACGTCGAACATCCCGGCGTCGGTGCGCACCGCGCGGTGTTCGTCGAGCTGCGAGCCGTAGTTGACGGGCATTTCCCAGCCGCCGAAGTCGACCATGCGGGCGTTGAGCGCATGGTGCGCGGCGTTGAGCGGAGTCTTGCGGAGTTCGGTCATGGGGCCTCGGTCTCGGTACGGTCGACGAAAACAAAAAGGGCCATGCAGGAAGCGCCGCAGGCTGCGAATGCCTGTGGACGCTTCGTGCATGGCCCCTCTGTCCTCGGTACCTGAGAGATTGCGCCGCGGTTCGTGTCGAACCGGACGGCGCGCGCCCCTTCGGTGGGCAGCCTGGACGCCGCGCGGGGTGAGGCCGCGCCGGCGTGCTACTGCCGCTCTCCAGAGTGCGGACCTTCGCGCGTTCGCGCCGCGGCGTGAACGCAGCGGTGCATCAGCGGTCCGGCGCGCACGGTCCTTTTGCCTGAGAGTTTGTGGGTTGCCCCTTCGGCGGCGCCGGCGGACGTTTCGTTCGACGTCCGGCCGGTGCGCTCTCCCGGCGCGCGTGGCGATTGTGCGCGACGCACAGGGGGCGTGTCAATGCGCGCGAAAAACCGGCGCCTCGCGCGCGCAGCGTTATTCGATTGCGTGCTCGGCGGTGTCGAGTTCCTCGTTCAGCACGCGCTGCTCGCCGGGCGTGAGGACGCCGCCGTGCTTCGACGCCATGTCGTGCGCTTCGCCGTGGATCACGTCGAGCCGGTGGTGCAGCGCGTCGCCCTGCACGGCCGGATAGTGGCCCTGGCTCACCTGCGCGTCGATGCGGCGGCCGAGGTTGTCGATCCGGCCGTCGACCTGATGCAGCCGCGTCGCGGCGATCTCGTGCGGCGTCCGCGCCGGATGCTCGTGCCGGGGGACGGCACACGCGGCAAGCATCGAAAACAGCGCGCCGGCGGCGAGCATACGTGGGAAGTCGGACATCGATTACTCCTTGGTTGTCGTGGTCGGGCGTTGTCTGTCGCCAACGCTTCGCGCGGACCGCGCGATGACGGCAGGAACGGGTTCACTTGTAACGGTTTGTGTGCGCCTTTCGGCGGCGTCGGCGAAACGCAAGGCGGCGGGCCACGCGCGAGCCACCTACCCGGCAATCGGACCGGCGGCTGCGTCGCGTTGGTACGGCCGCTTCAGGCTGCGCGCGCGAACGCGAGCGTGCGGCCCGTCGCGGCACTCTCGATCGCCAGTTCGATCACCGTCATCACGTCGATCGCCTGCTGCGGACTGACCGGGAACGACGTGCACTCGCGGATCGACGCGGCGAGCGCGCGATAAAAGCCCGCGTAGTCGCCGTCGGCGGTCGGCTGCGCGCGTTCGGTCTCCTGGCCGTCGTCCAGCAGCAGATGCAACCGTCCCGGCGCGTTGCCGCCGCCGAAGCCCGCCTCGCCCGGCCGCAGTCCGGCCTTTAACTGGTCCTCCTGGGTGTCGAGACCGTGCTTCAGATAGCTGCCGCGCGTGCCGTGAATCACGAAGCGCGGCGAGAACGCGGCGAGCGCGCTCGCGTGCAGCACCGCTTCGTGCGCCGGATAGCCGAGCACCAGATGCGCGTAGTCGGGCGCCGCGCCGCCGTCGCGGCGCGTGTGCACGAACGCGGTGACGGTGTGAGGGGCGCCGAACAGCGCGAGCGCCTGGTCGATCAGATGCGGGCCGAGGTCGTACAGCAGGCCGCCGCCGCGCGTCGCGTCCTCGCGCCAGCGCTGCCGCACGAGCGGGCGGAAGCGGTCGAAGTGCGATTCGAAATGCGTGATACGGCCGAGCGCGTCGCCTTCCAGCAATTGCCGTACCGTGACGAAGTCGCCGTCCCAGCGACGGTTGTGGAACGGCGCGAACACCCGGCTGCGTTCGTCGGCGAGCGCCGCCAGTACGCGCGCCTGCGCGGCGCTTAGCGTGACCGGCTTGTCGACGACCACGTGCTTGCCGCCGGCGAGCGCGCGGCGCGCGAGGTCGAAATGGGTGTCGTTCGGTGTAGCAATGACTATGCAGTCGAGGTCGTCGAGCGCGAGCAGCGCGTCGAGGTCGGCGACGATCGCGGCGTCCGCGTAGTCGGCGCGCGCCCGGTCGGGCTGGCTCGTCGCGATCGCGGCGAGCGTCGCGTGGCCGCAGTGCGCGATCACCGGCGCATGAAACGTCTGGCCGGCGAAGCCGTAGCCCATCAGGCCGATCTTCAACGGCGACGCGGAGGACGAATTCATCGGCATGCTCTTCCTTGGCGTGACATCGGGGTGGCGGGAACGCAGAACGCATGATTCTGGCACAGCGCGGCGCGTCGGCGCGAACGCCGTCCGCGCGAAGCGCTCGTGTTAACATCGCAACGCTCGCGCAGCCGGCCGCCGCACTCCGCCACGCCGCCGCCGCGCGCAGCAGGGCGCCGCCATGCGCGCGCCGCACGCCTTCCTCGTCGTCTCACCCGTTTTTCCATCCATCCAGCCACGATGTCTGCAGGTCTGAATTCCGCGCAAAGCGAAGCGGTGCGCTATCTCGACGGTCCGTGTCTCGTGCTCGCCGGCGCGGGCAGCGGCAAAACCCGCGTGATCACGCAGAAAATCGCGCATCTGATCGAGGCCAAGGGCTTCGAGCCGCGCCACATCGCGGCCGTCACGTTCACGAACAAGGCCGCCGCCGAAATGCGCGAGCGCGTCGGCAAGCTGCTCGAAGGCAAGACGCTGACGACGCCCGGCAAGGAAGGGCGCAAGGTGCCGGTGAATCAGTTGACCGTCTGTACGTTTCACTCGCTCGGCGTGCAGATCCTGCGTCAGGAGGCGGAGCACGTCGGCCTGAAGCCGCAGTTCTCGATCATGGATTCGGACGACTGCTTCGCGATGATCCAGGAGCAGGTCGGCTCGACCGACAAGGGTTTCATCCGCAAGATCCAGTCGATCATCTCGCTGTGGAAGAACGGCCTCGTGATGCCGGACGATGCGATGGCGATCGCGTCGAACGAGGACGAACATCAGGCGGCGATCGTCTACCGCAACTATGTGGCGACGCTGCATGCGTATCAGGCCGTCGATTTCGACGACCTGATCCGCCTGCCGGCCGAACTGTTCGCGAACAACGAGCCGGTGCGCGACAAGTGGCAGAACCGTCTGCGCTATCTGCTGATCGACGAGTACCAGGACACCAATGCGTGCCAGTACGAACTGCTGAAGCGGCTGGCGGGACCGCGCGCGGCGTTCACCGCGGTCGGCGACGACGACCAGGCGATCTACGGCTGGCGCGGCGCGACGCTCGAAAACCTCGCGCAGCTCGGCAAGGATTTCCCGAAGCTGCACGTGATCAAGCTCGAACAGAACTACCGCTCGACGGTGCGCATTCTGACCGCCGCGAACAACGTGATCGCGAACAATCCGAAGCTGTTCGAAAAGAAGCTGTGGTCCGAGCACGGGATGGGCGACACGATCACCGTGACGCCGTGCAACGACGAGGAGCACGAGGCGGAGTCGGTCGTGTTCCGGCTGTCCGCGCACAAGTTCGAGCGGCGCGCGCAGTTTCGCGACTACGCGATCCTGTACCGCGGCAACTTCCAGGCGCGCATCTTCGAGCAGGTGCTGCGGCGCGAGCGGATTCCGTATGTGTTGTCGGGCGGCCAGTCGTTCTTCGACAAGGCCGAGATCAAGGACCTCTGCGCGTATCTGCGGCTGATCGCGAATCCGGACGACGACCCCGCGTTCATCCGCGCGATCACGACGCCGCGTCGCGGCGTCGGCAACACCACGCTGGAGGCGCTCGGTGCGTTCGCGGGGCAGGCGAAGGTGTCGCTGTTCGAGGCGGTGTACATGGGCGGGATCGAGGCGCGGCTGTCCGCGCGGCAGATCGAGCCGATGCGCACGTTCTGCGATTTCATGCAGCGCCTGACCGAACGCGCGGACAAGGACCCGGCCACCACCGTGCTCGACGACCTGATGGACGCGATCCACTACGAGGCGTATCTGTACGACGCGTTCGACGAGCGCCAGGCGCAGACGAAGTGGCAGAACGTGCTCGAATTCCTCGAATGGCTGAAGCGCAAGGGGACGAAGCCGGAGAAGGAAATTACCGAGGATGCCGAAGCGACCGGCTACGACAACGCGGATGGCCTCGGCGACACCGGCAAGAACCTGCTCGGCCTGATCCAGACCGTCGCGCTGATGTCGATGCTCGAAGGCAAGGAGGAAGACCCGGACGCGGTGCGGCTGTCGACCGTGCATGCGTCGAAGGGGCTGGAGTATCCGCACGTGTTTCTGGTCGGCGTCGAGGAAGGGATCATGCCGCACCGCGGCGGCGCCGACGACGAGCCGATCGACGGCGCGCGCATCGAGGAAGAGCGGCGGCTGATGTACGTCGCGATCACGCGCGCGCAGCGCAGCCTGCATCTGAACTGGTGCAAAAAGCGCAAGCGCGCGCGGGAGACGATCGTCTGCGAGGTGTCGCGTTTCATCAAGGAGATGAATCTCGACGACGCGCCGCCACCGACCGCCGACGAAGCGCCGATGTCGCCGAAGGATCGGCTCGCAAGTCTGAAGGCGTTGTTGCAGAAGGGTTGAATGGGACTTGTCGCCTGGGGCCGGCGGCTGATGCGTCATGCGTCACGCGGCGGCGGGCGCGGGCCGCCGCCGTTTTCCGCCTTGCGGCCGATGGTCGTGACGGCTACTTCACCGCGTTGACCATGTAGTCGACCGCGGCCTTCACGTCCGCATCGGACGCGTTCGAGCCGCCCCTCGGCGGCATCGCGCCCTTGCCGTGGAGCGCGTAGTTGTAGATCTTGTCCATCGGGTCTTTCAGGCGCGGCGCCCAGTCCGCCTTGTTGCCGAACTTCGGCGCGCCGAGCACGCCGGCCAGATG
>Ga0164242_10009131_pt1 | contig 10727 bp, 9 predicted proteins | sample OricomgcompostMG_FD_108783 | JGI IMG/M metagenome (GOLD analysis project Ga0164242, IMG submission 108783) | Miracle-Growth compost microbial communities from Emeryville, California, USA - Original compost - Miracle growth compost (MG) ... | reverse complement strand
CGGCCTGGTCGGCATCGCGCTGCGCGGCGATCACCAGCTCAACGAGATCAAGGCGGCCAAGCATCCGAAGATCGCGAACCCGCTGACGATGGCCGATCCGGCCGAAGTGCTGAAAGTGTTCGGCTGCGAAGTCGGCTACCTCGGTCCGGTCGGCTGCCCGATTCCGGTGATCGCCGATTTCGCGGCGGCGGAAATCGCCGATTTCGTCTGCGGCGCCAACGACAACGACCATCATCTGAAAGGCGTGAACTGGGGCCGCGATTGCGCCGAACCGGAAACCGCCGACCTGCGCATGATCGCCGAAGGCGATCCGAGCCCGGACGGTGTCGGTACGATCAAGTTCTATCGCGGCATCGAAGGCGGGCATATCTTCCAGCTCGGCACCAAGTACACCAAGGCGATGAGCGTTTCGGTGCTCGATGCCGACGGCAAGGCGGTGACGCCGGAAATGGGCTGTTACGGCATCGGCGTGTCGCGCCTCGCGGCGGCGGTGATCGAACAGAACCACGATGCCAGCGGCATCATCTGGCCGGACGCGATCGCGCCGTTCCGCGTCATCATCTGTCCGATCGGCAGCGACAAGTCGGCAGCGGTGAAGGACGCGGCGGAGAACCTGTACCGGGATCTGCTGGCAGCCGGCGTCGATGTCGCGCTCGACGATCGCGGCAACCGTCCGGGTTCGATGTTCGCCGACGCCGAACTGATCGGCATTCCGCATCGCATCGTCATCGGCGACAAGGGCTTGGCCAACGCGCAGTTCGAATACAAGCATCGCCGCGCCGAGAAGGCGGAGATGATCGCGGCGACCAGCGCCGCCGTGCTCGAACGTCTGGCGTAAGGGATGCCTGTGGCGGGCGCGTCATTGCGAGGCGGCCAAAGGCCGACGAAGCAATCCAGATCCACCGCCCGATTCGGTGGTGTGACTGGATTGCTTCGTCGCTTCGCGCCTCGCAATGACGGTTCGAGTTTTTCCCGAGGCTTGCTCTGTGTCGTGGCGAGCCTTGGCACACTGCTGGTGGTGCTGGCGCTGCCCGCGCACGCCGGTCCGACCGGCGAGCCGGAACCGGAACTGCGTGCGCTGCTGGCGAAGACCATCCATGCCGCCGACAGCTTCGAGCACCGCTTCGATGCCGAGGTCTGGCTGGTCGACATGTCCGGTCGCCTGCGGCCATACATGAAGGACGACGCGCAGCGGCTGCAACTGCTGCGGCTGGTGCACAGCGAAGCGCGCCGCGCCAAGCTCGCGCCGGAACTGGTGCTGTCGGTGATCGAGGTCGAAAGCCGTTTCGATCGCTACGCCGTGTCACGCGCCGGCGCGCAGGGCCTGATGCAGATCATGCCGTTCTGGCTCAAGGAAATCGGCAAGCCCGACGACAACCTGTTCCACACGGAGACCAATCTGCGCATGGGCTGCACGATCCTGAAGTTCTACCTCGACAAGGAACACGGCAACCTGATCAACGCGCTCGGCCGCTACAACGGCAGCTACGGCAAGCCGGACTATCCGATGCTGGTCGTCAACGCACTGAACCGGCACTGGTATCGGCGCTGAGCGGCGCGGACGGAACGCATCGTCGAACGCGCGCCTATGGATGACGGCGTTGCCAGTCGCCGAGTCTGGCGGCGGCCTGCTTCTGCACCTTGCGTCGCAGCCAGCCGCTGCCGCCGAGCAGGCGGCCACTGAGGCCGAGTGCCTGCGCCGCCCAGCGATGGAAATCGAAGGCATCGCGATGTTCGACGATCAGTCCGTCGCGGAACGCGAAGCTTGCGTCGATGCGATTGACGACCGGCCGGCCGGTGCCGGAGAACGTGTAATGCGCATCCCAGTGCGCGCGGCCGTGCGCATCGTCGGCATCGATGCCGCTGGTTTCGAGGCGCAGATCCTTGCCGTTCGCGCACAGCATGGCCCACATCGCGCACACCCCGGCATGGTCGAGGGCCGGGAATACCGGATCGGAGAAGCGGGCGTCGCGGTGGTAGCACGCCGCCATCGTCGCCGCGTCGCGGCGCGCGAAGGCGCGGTAGAACCGTTCGAGCAGTTCGGCATTCGGATGCATGGCGTTCCCCCGCGGATCGTGTCGCCGGATGTGTCGCTAGAATAGCGCGCCTCGTTCGACGGACTGCGTCATGCCTGAAGTTCTCGTGCTGTATTACTCGCGCCACGGCTCGGTGGCGAAGATGGCGCGCCTGATCGCGCGCGGCATCGAGAGTGTCGATGGCGTCAGTGCACGGCTGCGCACGGTGCCGCCGGTGACGGCCGACCACGCGGTGCGCGGGCCCGAAGTGCCGGACGCCGGTGCGCCTTACGTGCAGGCACGCGATCTGACGGAATGCGCCGGCCTCGTGCTCGGCAGTCCGACGCGCTTCGGCAACATGGCGGCGCCGCTCAAGCATTTTCTCGATGGCACGTCGGCGCAGTGGCTGTCGGGCGCGCTGGTCGGCAAGCCGGCGGCAGTGTTCACGTCGACCAGCTCGCTGCATGGCGGGCAGGAGAGCACGCTGCTGACGATGATGATGCCGCTGCTGCATCACGGCATGCTGATCGTCGGCCTGCCGTACAGCGAACCGCAGCTCGCGACGACACAGTCCGGCGGCACGCCGTATGGGGCGAGCCATCACGCCGGAGCCGGCAGCGAGCCGCGTGCGTTGAGCAAGGATGAGGAAGCCTTGTGTCTGGCGCTCGGCCGTCGCGTCGCCGCCGTCGCGGTGAAACTCGCATGAAGCCGCCACGCAGCCTGAGCGTCTACATGCGCGTGATGGCGCTGGTCGCGCATCTCGCGCTGATCGTGCTGCTGATCGTCACGGCGTCGTCGAAGCTCGGCCTGATCGGCGGCCTGCTGCTGTTCGCGCCGCTGCCGGGCATGCTGCGCGGCAGCCGTTACGTGCATGCCTGGGCCAGCATGCTGCTGACCGTCTACTGCGCTTTGCTGCTCGCCAACGGCTATGCGCAGCCGCAGATGCGGACCTGGATGTTCGTGCTCGCCGGGCTGGCGGCGATCGATTTCACGGGACTGGTGATGTACGTGCGTTTCGGCACGCGCGAAGCGCAGGCGCGGCTGGCGGCGTCGTGAAGCGAAACGACGGCGTCCACGCGGATTTCGTGGACGCCGCCGCCGGGACTCAGAACTTCGCGCCGACGGTGATGCCGTAGGTGATCGGCGAAGCCCAGATCGCTTCGATGCCCGAGGTGTTGGCGTTGATGTAGCTCAGGTAGTGCTGGTCGCCGATGTTGTCGCCGAACAGCGCGACACTGTAGCGGCCGCTCGGGTCGGTCCATTGCGTGCGCAGCGACAGCACCGAGTACGCGTCCTGGTGGAACTGCTCGCCCGGATCGAAATAGAAATCCGAGCTGTAGTACAGGTTGCCGGAAATCGTGAACGTGCCGATCGCGGTCGTCGGGATCAGGTAATTCGCGCCGAGATTGGCGGTGAATTCCGGTGAACGCTGCAGGCGGTTGCCGCTGGCATCGCGCTGGACCTGGACGATGGAGCCGCGGATGGGATCGCCGCTGACCGGATCGACCTGGCAGCTGACGCCCGGATCGCAATAGCCGTAGTACGGCGCGCCACGGAACGAGCGGTAGGTCGCGTGCGTCCAGGTCGCGCCGAGATTGACGTCGAAATTGCGCATGAGGCTGTAGCGGATCTGGCCTTCGACGCCATAGACGCGGGCAGTGGCGGCATTGGTGATCTGCGCCTGTGCGCCCTGGAAGCTCGAAACCTGCAGATCCTTGTAGTCGTACAGGAAGCTCGCGAGATCGAGCGCCCATTTGCGCTTTTCGTACTTGTAGCCGATCTCGTAGGCGTTGTTCTTTTCCGGCTTGACCGGCTGCAGCGAGCTGCCGCCGACGTTGAGCAGGCCGGCCTTGTAGCCCTGTGCGTACGAGGCGTAGACGCTCGAATGCTCGTCCGGCTTGTAACGCAGCACGACGCGCGGCGTGAAACTGTTGTCGCTGAGATCGGGAACGTCGATGCGCGTTTGCGCTGCGCCGGAGAACGGGACGTTCTCGCCGTGCCGGCCCGTGTAACCGGTGAATGGCGTGAACTGCGTGGTATTGAAGAACGCGTCCGTCACCTCGTCGTGGCTGAAGCGGCCGCCCAGCGTCAGGAACAGCTTTTCTTCGATCAGCGCGTAGGTCGCATCGGCGAACACGGCGATCGAGCTGGTCGTCGTGCTGGAACCGCCGAACGGCAGCATGTGCGTCGTGTCGGGATCGGCGCCGAACGTCGGCGTCAGGCCCGACGCCCTGAGATCTGACCAGTCGTCCTTGAAGTAGAAGTAATTGGCGCCGGCGGTCCACTGCAGGCGTGAGCCCGGCTTGGAATTGAGCAGGAATTCCTGCGAGATCGTCGTGTCCTTGACGTCGATGTAAAGGTTCAACCACGGCATCGCCGAAGCGTCGAGATCGTCGTTGTAAGGCGTGTGGTCGTAGCGGTACTGCGTGTACGAGGTGAGGTCGGCGAAATCGAGATCGGCCTTGTAGGTCGCCTCGACCGCATCGGTGCGCAGGCGGAAGCTGACCGGATCGTTCATGGCGACGTCGCCGGACTTGCTCGCGTACAGGCTTGCCGGCGTATCGAAATAGATCAGCGGCAGGCCCTTGCTGCTCGTGCGTCCGTAACTCGCCAGCGGGTCAGTCACCGTCGAGAAGAAGTGTGCGTCGCCGTCGTCGACGAAGGCGTTGTACATCAGCGTCGCCGGATCGTTCATCGAGCTGTGCTCGTAGCGCAGCAGCAGCGAGCCGGCATCGCCGAAGTCCGCTTTCAGTCCGGTGCGGATCGACCAGTTCTCGTATTTGCCGGCGTCGTCGTCGTCATTGACGACATCGGTGAAATAGCCGTCACCGCGCCGATAGAGACCTTCGATGTCGAACGCCAGATTGTCACCGAGCCCGGTGGTCGCATAAGCCTGCACCGTCGGTGCGTTGAAACGGCTGTAGCCCGCCTTGATCTGTGCCGAGGTCTCGGCGCTCGGCTCGGCGGTAGTGACGAGAATCGCGCCGCCCGTCGTGTTGCGGCCGAACAGGGTGCCTTGCGGGCCTTTCAGCACCTGGATGCTGTCGACGTTCAGGAGCTGGAAGTCGTAGGCGTAAGTGTTCGCGCGAAAGAAGCCGTCCACGTAGATGCCGACGTTCGGGCCGCCGCCGGACGTGGTGATCGCGGTGCCGACACCGCGGATGCTGGGCTGCATCGCGGGACCGGCGGCATCGAAGCGCAGGCCCGGCGTCAGCTTGGCGGTATCGGCAAGCTGGCTGACGTTGGCGGTCGCGAGCTGGTCGGCGTTCAGCGCGGTGATCGAAATCGGCACATCGCGCGATTTTTCCTCGCGGCGCTGCGCGGTGACCACCACTTCCGCCATTTCACCGTTGTCGGCCGGCGTCGGTTCCGCCGCCGTTTCCGGTGCCGCGGGCACTGCCGCGGCTGGTTCCGATTCCGCTGCCGGTGTCGCCACATCGGTGGTGGCGTCCTGCGCCGTGGCGGTCATCGCCGGCAGCAGGCCGGCGCCGATGACGGTCAGGCCCGTGGTTGCGAGCCGCACGATCCGATTCGACTTCATGTTTTCCTCCTCGACGATGGCGCTGGCGCCACCAGATGTTCGCGTTGCGAAGCGGCAAAGGTCGACGAAACGCCGGCCTTGACTGATCGTCACTGCTGTCTATTTGTCGGGAGAATTAAAACGTAAATGGCCGATATTCGGCAAGTGTGCCGGAATCGGAACGGATTGCAGTGGTCGGCCTGCCGTCCTCGGGAACCGCAATCGCCGTGTATGGTAAAACGCGCACAAACCTATCCCACTCAGAAGGAGCGCGGCATGAGTCTGTTCAATTCGATTCTCGAGAAGCTTGGCCTCGGCAAGAAGGCGGAAGCGGCGCCGCCGGCAGCTCCCACGGCACCGGCTGCGCCCGCCGCACCCGCAGCCCCCGCCGTGACGCCGATGTCGGCGGTCGATGTCGTTGCCAAGCTGGAAGCGATGGCCGCCGCCAATGCACAGAAGCTGAACTGGAAGACGTCGATCGTCGACCTGCTGAAGCTGCTCGGCCTCGACAGCAGCCTCACGGCGCGCAAGGAGCTGGCGAAGGAAGTCGGCATCGCCGGCGACTTCAGCGGCAGTGCCGAGCAGAACATCGCCCTGCACAAGGCGGTGCTGGCGGCGCTGGCGAAGAACGGCGGCAACATTCCGAAGGAACTGCTGTAAGGTTCGGCAGGCGTGAAAAAGGGCGCAGCGACGGTAAGGTCGCTGCGCCCTTTGCGTTGCCGGGCGCGGCTCAGCGTCCGACCAGCGAGCGGGCGATCACTTCCTTCATGATCTCGTTGGTGCCGCCGTAGATGCGCTGGATGCGCGCGTCGGTCCAGTAGCGCGAGATCGGGTATTCGCTCATGTAGCCGTAGCCGCCGAACAGCTGCAGGCAGGCATCGACGACGCGGCCTTCCATTTCGCTGGTCGCGAGCTTGATGATCGCCGCTTCGGTGACGCTGAGCTTGCCTTGTGCGTACAGCGCGCGGCATTTCTCGTAGTACGCGCGATTGATCTCGATGTCGGTCTTGATCTTCGCGAGTTCGAAGCGCGTGTTCTGGAAGCTCGCGACCGGCTGGCCGAAGGCCTTGCGCGTCGTCACGTATTCGATCGTCCGTTCGAGCGCGCCTTCGGCGTGCGCGACCGCGGCGACCGCGAGCATCAGGCGCTCGCGCGGCAGTTCGTCCATCAGGTGGCCGAAGCCGTTGCCGGCGCGGCCGAGCGCGGCATCGGCGGCGAGCGGCACGTCGTCGAAGAACAGTTCCGAGGTATCGGCGGCGTGCATGCCGATCTTGTCGAGATTGCGGCCGCGCTTGAAGCCGGGCAGTGCAGTGTCGACGAGGAACAGCGTCATGCCCTTGCCGCCGACTTTCGCGTCCTTGGCCGCGACGATGACGACGCCGGCATGCTGGCCGTTGGTGATGAAGGTCTTCGAGCCGCTGAGACGGAAACCGTCGCCGTCGGGTATGGCCGTGGTCTTGATCGCCTGCAGGTCGGAGCCGGTGCCGGGCTCGGTCATCGCCAGCGCGCCGAAGCATTCGCCGCTGATCATCTTCGGCAGGTATTTGCGTTTCTGTTCTTCGGAACCGAGATGCAGGATGTACGGCGCGACGATGTCCGAATGCATCATCAGGTTCGACGTCAGCGACATGTAACCGAGCCGCGCCGATTCCTCGGCGATCGCGAACGAGAATTCGAGCGGCGCGCCGGCGCCGCCGTATTCTTCCGGTACGTCGACACACAGAAAGCCCGCTTCGCCAAGCTTCAGGTACAGCTCCTTCGGCAGCATCCCGGCTTTTTCCCACTTCTCGTAATGCGGCTCGACTTCATCGGCGAGAAAGCGGCGGATGGTCTCGCGCCAGGCGGCGAGTTCGGACGAGAGGGCTTCAGTGTCGGTCATGATGGCGGAAAGGCGGAAAAGAAAAAGGCGTGCGGCAGATGTCGCACGCCCGATCATGGTTCAGTGCTGCCGCACTGGCATCACCGGATCGCAGTAGGTGTCGGGAATCAGCGTCCGACCAGCGAACGCGCGATCACTTCCTTCATGATTTCCGACGTGCCGCCGTAGATGCGCTGGATGCGCGCGTCGGCCCAGTAACGCGAGATCGGATATTCGGTCATGTAGCCGTAGCCGCCGAACAGCTGCAGGCAGGCGTCGGTGACGCGGCCTTCCATCTCGGTCGTCGCGAGCTTGATCATCGCCGCGGTCGGCGGGTCCATCTTGCCGTCGGCGTAGAGCTGCGTGCATTTTTCGAGGTAGGCGCGATGCACCTCGATGTCGGTCTTGGCCTTGGCGAGTTCGAAGCGCGTGTTCTGGAAGCTTGCGACCGGCTGGCCGAACGCCTTGCGCGTCGTCACGTATTCGACGGTCTTGTCGAGCGCACCCTGGGCATGCGCGACCGCCGACACGGCGAGCGCGAGGCGTTCGCGCGGCAGCTCGTCGATCAGGTGGCCGAAGCCGCCGCCGAGCCGGCCGAGCACGTCGTCCTTCGAGACGCGGACATTGTCGAAGAACAGCTCCGAGGTATCCGCCGAATGCATGCCGACCTTGTCGAGATTGCGGCCGCGCTTGAAGCCGGGCAGCGAAGTGTCGAGCGTGAACAGCGTCGTGCCCTTGGCGCCGGCTTTTGGATCGGTCTTCGCCGCGAGCACGACGACGCCGGCATGCTGGCCGTTGGTGATGAAGGTCTTGGAGCCGTTGAGGATGAAGTCGTCGCCGTCCGCGGTCGCGCTGGTCTTCATGCCCTGCAGATCGGAACCGGCGCCCGGTTCGGTCATGCCGATCGCGCCGATGCATTCACCGCTCGCCATCTTCGGCAGGTATTTTTTCTTCTGCGCTTCGGTGCCGAGGTGCAGGATGTACGGTGCGGCGATGTCGGAATGCACGGTGAGGTTCGACGCCAGCGCGAGAAAGCCCATGCGCGCGACTTCTTCGATGATCACGCACGAGAACTCGAACGGTGCGCCGATGCCGCCGTATTCCTCGGGCTGGTCGACACACAGCAGGCCGGCTTCGCCGAGCTGCAGATACAGTTCCTTCGGGAAGATGCCGGCCTTTTCCCACTTCTCGTAATGCGGCTCGACCTGATCGGCCAGGAATTTGCGGACGGTATCGCGAAACAGCTCCAGTTCTTCGTTGCCCATCATCTCGTCTCGGTCTGATTGTGAAATCGGTCGTGCGCGCATTGTCGTGCACGCGACGTGCCTTCGCCCCACCCGTGGCGGGTGGGTCAGTCGCGGAAGCGCCGCGTCAGATCGCCGTATGCATCGACGCGGCGATCGCGCAGGAACGGCCACCATCTCCTGACGTCCTCGCTGCGTTGCAGGTCGATGTCGGCGAGCAGTACGTCGGCTTTCTCGCCGGCCTTGGCGATGAATTCGCCCTGCGGTCCGGCGACGAAGCTGTGGCCCCAGAACTGCGCGCCCGGCCATTGGCCCATCGGGTCCGGCTCGAAGCCGACGCGATTGGCGACGACGACCGGTACGCCGTTGGCGACCGCGTGCGCACGCTGGATCGTCACCCAGGCGTCGCGCTGGCGCGTTTTTTCTTCGTCGCCGTCTTCGGGATTCCAGCCGATCGCGGTCGGGTACAGCAGCAGATCGGCGCCGGCCAGCGCCATCAGGCGCGCCGCTTCCGGATACCACTGGTCCCAGCAGACCAGCACGCCGAGTTTGCCGACACTGGTGTCGATCGGCGTGAAGCCGCCGCCGTCGGGTCCGGTCGCGTCGCCCGGCGTGAAATAGAACTTCTCGTAATAGCCCGGATCGTCCGGGATGTGCATCTTGCGGTACTTGCCGGCCAGCGAGCCGTCGCTGTCGAGCACGATCGCAGTGTTGTGATACAGGCCCGGTGCGCGGCGCTCGAACAGCGAGCCGACGATGACGACGCCGAGTTCCTTCGCGAGCGCGCCGAGGAAGGTGCTCGACGGTCCGGGAATCGGTTCGGCGAGATCGAACAGATCGGTCGATTCGTGCTGGCAGAAATACAGCGAGGTGTGCAGTTCCTGCAGCAGCACGAGCCTGGCGCCGCCGGCCGCCGCGGCGCGGATGCCTTGTTCCGACATCTGCAGATTGACGTCGCGATCGCCGGTGCATGGCTGCTGGACGATGCCGACGCGCAGCGTGCGGGCCTTGGTTTTCGATTTGCTCATGGGGCGCTCGGAATCTGCATGGTCACGCAGTGCAGGCTGCCATATTGCGCGATCAGTGCACGGCAATCGATGCCGATCACGTCGCGACCGGGGAAACACGGACGCAGCCGGCCGAGCGCGATCGGATCGTTGATCGCGTCGCCATAGGTCGGCACCAGCACCGCGCCGTTGAGGATCAGGAAATTCGGATAGCCGGCCGGCAGGCGTTTGCCGTCTTCGTCGACGATCGGATTCGGCAGCGGCAGGGCGACGAGCCGGTACGGTTCGCCGTCGGCGGTGCGCAGTGCGCGCAGTTCGGTTTCCAGCGCGCGCAGGTCTTCGAAATGCGCATCGCTGGTGTCGTCACAGGCCTGATACGCGATCGTCCGCGCATCGCAGAAACGCGCGATCGTGTCGATGTGACCGTCGGTGTCGTCGCCGATCAGATCGCCGTGCGTCAGCCACAGCACGCGCGTCACGCCGAACCAGGTTTTCAGTTTCGCTTCGATCTGGATCTTGTCGAACTGCGGATTGCGCGTCGACGCGAGCAGGCAGCGTTCGGTGGTCAGCAGCGTGCCGAGGCCGTCGGATTCGATGCCGCCGCCTTCGAGCACGAAGTCCAGCGATTCGATCGGCGCATCCCAGACGTTCTGCGCGGCGAGCGCGCGCGTCAGTCGATTGTCGAGCCCGGCTTCGAACTTGCCGCCCCAGCCGTTGAACGTGAAATCCAGATGCACGGGCCGGCCGTCGCGGAACACCGTGATCGGTCCGTGATCGCGTGCCCAGACGTCGTTGGCGGCGGCGGCATGCAGATGCAGGCGATCGCCACGCGCGCCGGCTGCGAGCAGGCGTGCGCGCAGGCCTTCGACATCGGGGCCGCAGGCGACGATCAGTTTCTGGTAACGGCTGATCGTCGCGGCGAGCGTCACGAACGTCGCCTCGACGGCCGCGAACGATTTTGCGAAATCGCCCTCGGGACGGGGCCAGGTCAGCTGGACGGCGCTTTGCGGCGCCCATTCGGCGGGAAAGACAACGCTCATTGGCAGGCTCGGGATCGGACGGCGGAAAAACAAAACGGGGCGG
>Ga0164242_10009130_pt1 | contig 10727 bp, 8 predicted proteins | sample OricomgcompostMG_FD_108783 | JGI IMG/M metagenome (GOLD analysis project Ga0164242, IMG submission 108783) | Miracle-Growth compost microbial communities from Emeryville, California, USA - Original compost - Miracle growth compost (MG) ... | reverse complement strand
GCGCCGGCGTCGCAGTGTCCGTCGATCGATCCGGAGTGGGAGAACCCGGCCGGCGTGCCGATCGACGCGTTCGTGTTCGGTGGACGCCGTTCGTCGACGGTGCCGCTCGTCACCGAGGCGCGCGACTGGGAACAGGGCGTGTACATGGCGGCGACGATGGGCTCGGAGACGACCGCGGCCGCGGCCGGCCAGCAGGGCGTCGTGCGGCGCGACCCGTTCGCGATGCTGCCGTTCTGCGGCTACAACATGAGCGACTACTTCGGCCACTGGCTGAAGATCGGCGCGCAGCTGGCGCAGGCCGGCGTGACGCTGCCGCGCATTTTCTGCGTGAACTGGTTCCGCAAAGGCCCCGACGGCAAGTTCGTATGGCCGGGCTTCGGCGAGAACATGCGGGTGCTCGAATGGATGGTCGGCCGCATCGCGGGCAGCGCGGACGGGGCGGACCACGCGTTCGGCACGTCGCCTCGCTACGAGGATCTCGACTGGAACGGCCTGCCGTTCAGCCGCGAACAGTTCGACCACGCGATTTCGGTCGATGCCGACGCATGGCGCGAGGAACTCGAACTGCACGCGGAACTGTTCGACAAGCTCGCGGACCGGTTGCCTGCGGCACTTCGTCGCTCCCGCGACTCGCTGGAGAGGCGTCTCGCTGCCTGAGCGAGCGCTTGCCGACAAAAAAGCCGCCTTCGGGCGGCTTTTTTTACTTGCCGCGTCGCGCGCGGCGGTTTTGTTGGCCCGTTTGTATACCGTCCCCGATTACGGAATGCCTGCCTGTTTGGACGCGATGCGATTTTGCATGTGCAGTGCATCAATTGTTTCGTTGGCGGGAACAATCGGAGTATCGATGCACCGCATGCCGCTACAGTGGCAGAAATTCCGGTGAAATTTCGCCTATCGGGGGCAACTTCTGCACGAATCTGCGTGTCGTAGGAGAATTCGCGGTTCGCTTTCCGGGTACGCCGGCAAGCGGTAACAAGGCAGGAGTAGTCTCATGGATCATTTGCAGTCGATGCGAGTGTTCATCAAGGTAGCGGATCTCGGCAGTTTCGCGCGGGCCGCCAGTGCGATGGACATTTCCAATGCGGTCGCGACGCGCCACGTCGCAGACCTCGAAAGTCGGCTCGGCACGCGTCTGCTCAACCGTACGACCCGCAGCCTTTCCCTCACCGAGTCCGGTCAGGTGTATCTCGAACGCGCGCGGCAGATCCTCGACGAACTGGAAGACGTCGAGCAGATGGTCGTCGCGCGCAACCACGAGCCGGTCGGCACGCTGCGGATCGTCGCGCCGGTCGTGTTCGGGCTGCACAACCTCGCGCCGGTGCTGCAGACCTATACCGAGCGCTTCCCGCAGGTCATTCCGGATCTGACGCTGGTCGATCGCCAGGTCGATCTGGTCGAAGAAGGCTTCGATCTCGGCGTCGTCGCCGCGCGGCAGATGCGCAGCGCGAGCATCGTCACGCGGCGTCTGACGACGGGCTGCATGACGGTCTGCGCGACGCCCGCGTATCTGGAAAAACACGGCACGCCGACGCGGCCCGAACAGCTGACCGAGCATCCGTGCCTGTCGCTGCCGTCCGAGTATTGGGGCGACGAGCGCGTGTTCACCGGTCCGGACGGCGAAATCCGCGTGCGGCCGAGCAACGTGATCGTCGCGAACAACACCGAGATGCTGCGGCAGTTCGCGCTGCTCGGCATGGGCATCGCGATCCTGCCGAGCTATCTGATCGGCCGCGACATGACGCGCGGACGCCTCGTGCGTCTGCTCGGCGACTACCGGCTGCCGCAGGTCGAGATCAACATCGCGTATCCGAGCCGCCGCCATCTGCCGGCCAAGGTGCGGACCTTCATCGATCACCTCGTCGAGCACTTCAGCCAGACGCCGAACAGCCAGCTTGGCGAGCAGTGGGTGAAGGACGGGATGACGCGTCCGGCGCCGGCTGCGCCGGCGCTCGCGGACGGTGCGTATCCGGAGGCGTTCGACGGCGTCGAGCCGCTGAACGAAGCGGTCGAGGACGAACGCGCGCCGAAGACCACGCGCACGTCGGCGTCGCGCAGCCGGACCTCGGCGATGTCGCCGCTGTAACGGGTAGAGGTCTGCCGCGTAAAGGTCCGCGGCGCGGCGGCTGCGGCGGGCAATAAAAAGGCGCAATCCGTCGCGGATTGCGCCTTTTGCGTTCGGGCTTCGGTCGGACTTCGCCCGCCCGGCCGCTCAAGACCCCGTTTTGCGCGTCGGCGTTTTGCGGGCTGCGGTCTTGCGCGCGGGAGCGGCCTTCGCGGCGGTCGTCTTGCGCGCCGCCGCCGGCTTGTCGGTGCCCTGCGAGGCGTCGCGATCGTCGCCGGCGTCGGCGTCCGGTGCATCGCCGGCCGTCGTCGTCGCGGCAGTCTTTCTGGCCGCCGTTTTCGCGGCCGTTTTCGCCGACGGTTCCTTCTTCTCGAACTCGAAGCCGATCTTGCCGTCGCTCTGCTTCACGAGGAACGCCTTGAAGTTGCGGCCGGTACGCGACGACTTGAAGTTCGTCAGCAGGTCGGTGCGGCCTTCGGCCAGCAGCTTCGCCATCTGGTCGCGGCCGATTTCCTGCTGCAGGATCACCTTGCCGGAGCGGAAGTCGCACGACTTCGGATTCGCGACGGTGTTCTCGCACACGTAGCTCATGCCGTGCTCGTACACGCGGCCGCCGCACTTCGGACACGCGCCGACCGGCTCCTGCGCCGAGAAGTCCGGCGCTTCGCCATCCTCGCCGCCCTGGTCCTGGCCGAAGTCGAATTCGAGCTTGTAGTTCTTGATCTCGTCGTCGAACGACAGCTTCAGGATGGCCGAGAACGGCCGCCCCATCTTGCTGCGGAAACCCGACAGCGGGCCGATCGTCTTTTTCTGCAGCAGTTCCTCGACTTCGGCGATTTCGAACTGCCGGCCGCCCGGAATCTTCGAGATCGAAAACTCGCACTTCGTGCACGCGAAGCGCCGATAGTTCTCCTTGACCTGGCCGCCGCAGTTCGGACACGGCGTTTCGAGCGTCGCGTAGTCGCCGGGGATCGTGTCGGAGTCGTACTCCTTCGCGCGCTTCACGATGGTCTGCGTCATCCGCGCGATCTGCTGCATGAACGCGTCGCGGGGCAGGTTGCCGCGTTCCATCTGCGACAGCTTGTACTCCCACTCGCCGGTCAGTTCGGGCGCGGTCAGTTCCTCGACGCCGAGGCCACGCAGCAGCGTCATCAACTGGAACGCCTTCGCGGTCGGGATCAGTTCGCGGCCTTCGCGCACCAGGTATTTCTCGCCGAGCAGCCCTTCGATGATCGCCGCGCGCGTCGCCGGCGTGCCGAGGCCCTTTGCGGCCATCGCCTCGCGCAGGTCTTCGTCGTCGACGAGCTTGCCCGCGCCTTCCATCGCGGAGAGCAGCGTCGCTTCGTTGTAGCGCGCGGGCGGCTTGGTCGTCAGCTGGTGCGCGGCGATCTTGTCGGTCTTGACCTGCTCGCCCTTCTGCACCGGCACGAGGTTCGCGTCGTCGCCGCCCGCGTCGCGGCCGTACACCTGCAGCCAGCCCGGCTCGACCAGCACCTTGCCCTCGGTCTTGAAGTGATGGCCGGCGACTTCGGTGATCCGCGTGGTCACGCGATACTCGGCGGCCGGAAAGAACACCGCGAGGAAGCGCTTCACGACGAGGTCGTACAGCTTCTGCTCCGGTTCCGACAGCGACTTCGGCGCCTGCAGCGTCGGGATGATCGCGAAGTGGTCGCTGATCTTCGAGTTGTCGAAAATCCGCTTGTTCGGTTTCACCCAACCCTTGTCGAGCACCTGCTTCGCGTGCGGCAGGTAGTTGTTGCTCTCCTTGAGCATCTCCAGCGTGTCTTTCACGGTGGCGAGATAGTCTTCCGGCAGCGCGCGGGCGTCGGTACGCGGGTAGGTGAGCACCTTGTGCCGTTCGTACAGCGCCTGCGCGAGCGCGAGCGTGTTCTTCGCGGAGAAGCCGAAACGGCCGTTCGCCTCGCGCTGCAGGCTCGTCAGGTCGAAAAGCGCCGGCGACAACTGTGTGGACGGCTTCGATTCCTCGGTGACGATGCCTTCGCGGCCATGACATGCGGCGACGATCGACTCGGCGGCCGGCAGCGACCACAACCGCGACTCGCGCTTTTCGGGGTCGAATTCATCGCGCCTGAATTTCGGGTCGAACCAGCGGCCTTCGTAGAAGCCGGCCGCGCAGACGAACTCCGCGCGCACTTCCCAATAGTCGCGCGGCACGAAGCGGCGAATTTTCTCCTCGCGTTCAACGACGATCGACAAGGTTGGCGTTTGTACGCGGCCGACGGTGGTCAGGAAGAAGCCGCCGCCCTTGCTGTTGAACGCGGTCATCGCGCGGGTGCCGTTGATGCCGACGAGCCAGTCGGCTTCCGAACGGCAGCGCGCGGCATCTGCGAGCGGCTGCATGTCCTCGTCGCTGCGCAGGCGCGCGAACCCGTCGCGGATCGCCGCGGGTGTCATCGACTGCAGCCACAGACGCTGGATCGGCTGCTTCGCCTTCGCGTGCTGCGCGATCAGGCGGAAGATCAGTTCGCCCTCGCGGCCCGCGTCGCACGCGTTGATCAGACGGTCGACGTCCTTGCGCTTGATCAGCCTCGTGAGCAGTTTCAGCCGCGATTCGCTTTTTGCGATCGGATTCAGGTCGAAATGCGGCGGGATGACGGGCAGATGCGCGAAGCTCCACTTGCCGCGCTTGACCTCGTATTCTTCCGGCGCCGCGATTTCGACCAGGTGGCCGACGGCTGACGAAAGGACGTAGTCGTCGCTCTCGAAATATTCGTCATGCTTGGTAAAGCCGCCCAAAGCGCGCGCGATGTCGTTCGCGACGGATGGCTTTTCGGCAATGATCAATGCTTTGGACATGACTGGGTGTAAGTGGGTAATCCGGTTTGGCGCCCGCATCGTGGCCGGGTCCGAAGCCCGGCGTCTTGCCGGGTGGCGTTCCTGACGCCGCTTTAACGACCGCTTTATAGCACAGGACGCAAACGCGGCGGTTTTGGCGCCGACGTGGGGTCGCGAAAGGCGCCCAATCATAAGGGCGCTGCAACGCGCCGGGCAAGCACGGCTCGCGCCTGAACGCGAGCCGGTCAGCTTCCGGCTTCGTTGCGTTGCGTCGCGCGGCCGGCGGCGCGGCTTTCTACCGCCGGCCCCGCGTCAGGCGATGGCCGCACGCGCGATGACGCCGGACGACGACCTCACGCGACGACGAGCGCGGGCCGCAGCTTCGGTGCGTCGCTCACGCCGGGCAGCGCGCTCAGGTCGGCGAGCATCCGGTCGACCACCGCGCCGTGCGGCAGCACCGTGCCGAAAAAGCGCGTGGCGGCGCCGTCCTCGATCAGGATCGTCGGGAAGTTCTCGACGTCGAGGTCGTCGAAACGGTCCGCGTGGGTTTCGATGTCGATCCACGCGAAACAGATATCCGGATGCGCGTCGGCGATCCGGTCGAACGTCGCCCGGTAGTCGCGACAGGTTCCGCACCACTCGGCGCACAGACACGCGACGAACAGCGTGTCGCGATCGCCGATGCGTTCGGCGATCTGGTCGGCGTCGGTGTCGAGGTCAAGCGCGGGCATGTCGGTTCCTTGCGGTCATCGGGGGCGGTGTCGCCGGGGCGGGCGGTTGCCGGGTCGGGTGTTGCATTTGGCGCGAATGTAGCATGAGCGCGCGCCGCTAGTGGGGGCCGGCCCGGACGAACCGTCCGCCCGGCAGCGCGCTCACCTGGCCGGCCAGTTCGAGCCGCAGCAGCGTTGCCTGCAGCTTCGCTTCGGGCATGTCGGTACGGCCGGCGAGGATTTCAAGCGATGCCGGCGCGTGGCCGAGGGCGTCGAGCAGCTGCGACGCGTCGCGCTCGAGCGGCGGCGCGGTGGTCGGGGCCGGATCCGGCTCGCGTGTCGCGCGCAGTGGCGGCGTCGTCGCGTGGGTCGTGCGCCGCCGCGCCGGACCATCCGCCGCCGGCGGATCCGGCTCGCGCGGCGACGGCGTCTGGACGCCGAGTTCCTCCAGGATTTCCTCCGGCGTCTCGACGAGCCGCGCGCCCTGCTTGATGAGCCGGTGGCAGCCGCGCGCCAGCGGCGCATGGATCGATCCGGGCAGCGCGAACACGTCACGCCCCATGTCGTTCGCGAGCCGCGCGGTGATCAGCGAGCCGGAGCGCATCGCGGCTTCAACGACGAGCACGCCCTCGACCAGACCGGCGATCAACCGGTTGCGCTGCGGAAAGTTCGACGGTCGCGCGGGCGTGCCGAGCGGCCACTCGGACACGATCGCCCCTTCGGCGGCGATGCGTGCGGCCAGCGCCTCGTGGCTCGCCGGATAGACGCGATCGGCGCCGGTGCCGATCACCGCGACGGTGCCGCCGGCATCGTCCGCGCCACCGTTTGCCGCACCACTCAGCGCGCCTCGATGAGCGGCCCCGTCGACGCCGAGCGCCAGTCCCGACACGACGACGATGCCCGCCGCCGACAGCACCCGCGCGAAGCGCTCTGCGTCCTCGACGCCTTGCGGCGTCGCGCTGCGGCTGCCGACGATCGCGATGCTTCGCGCATGCAGCCGGTCCGGTCGGCCTCTTATATATAGAAGCGGCGGCGGATCGGGCATCGTCAAGAGGCGCGGCGGGTAGGCCGGGTCGCCGAGCGTCAGCACCGCGTTGCCCGGCTGCGCGCTCCATTCGCGCAACGCGGCGACCTGCGTGGCGAAGCCGGCCGGCGCAGGCGCGAGCGCGGCACCGGCGGCTTCGGTGCCCGCGACCGCCGCCAGTGCGGCGAACGGCTCTTCGAGCACTCGCTGCGGCAGGCCGAACGCGCCAAGCAGCGCGCGCAGCGCGGCCGGCTTGAGCCCGGGCGCATGCGAGAGCCGTAACCATGCGGAAAGTTCGTCGTCGGCGAGCGGAAACGGAGCGACCATCTGATGACCTCGATTCACGGCAGACGGCGAACCGTCTGTCGTGATAAAATTTTCACCATCCGAAATACACAGCGCCGGCCGTCGTTCAGCACGCACGGACGAGGCGCGGGGCGTACGGCCATGCGTTGAATCTGGCCGTTCGGTCCGTATATCCTCTGTGTCCTTCAGCGGGCCGACAAGCTGGCCGAATGGCCACGCCGCGCGCCCGGCACCGGGCACGGCGCCCGATAAACGCTTTCGAATCATGGCAATACTCAACATCCTCCATTACCCGGACAAGCGTCTGCACAAGGTCGCGAAGCCGGTCGAAGCGGTTGACGGCCGCATCCGCAAGCTCGTCGCCGACATGGCCGAAACGATGTACGCGGCCCCCGGCGTCGGCCTCGCGGCGACGCAGGTCGACGAGCACGAACGCGTGATCGTGATCGACGTGTCCGAGACGCACGACGAACTGCGCGTGTTCATCAACCCGGAAATCGTCTGGTCGAGCGACGAGCGCAAGCAGTCCGAAGAAGGCTGCCTGTCGGTGCCGGGCATCTACGACAACGTCGAGCGCGCGGAGAAGGTCCGCGTGCGCGCGCTGAACGAAAAAGGCGAAACCTTCGAGATCGACTGCGACGGCCTGCTCGCGGTGTGTATCCAGCACGAGATGGATCACTTGATGGGACGGGTGTTCGTCGAATACCTGTCGTCGCTGAAGCAGACGCGCATCAAGTCGAAAATGAAGAAGCTCGAACGCGCGATGTAGCGCGCGCCGCCGTCCGTCCGCCTGAATCGTCGCGCCCATGAGTCATTCCCTTCGCGTCATCTTTGCCGGCACGCCGGAATTCGCCGCCGCGGCGCTGGCCGCGATCCACGACGCCGGTTTCGCGGTGCCGCTCGTGCTGACCCAGCCCGACCGGCCCGCCGGCCGCGGGATGAAGCTGCACGCGAGTCCGGTGAAGCGCTACGCGCAGGAACACGGTCTCGCGCTCGCGCAGCCGCCGTCGCTGCGCCGCGCGGGCAAGTATCCGGCCGAGGCCGCCGCGGCGCTCGACCTGCTGCGCGCGACCCCGCACGACGTGATGGTGGTCGCCGCGTACGGGCTGCTGCTGCCGCAGGAAGTGCTCGACATCCCGCCGCATGGCTGCATCAACATCCACGCGTCGCTGCTGCCGCGCTGGCGCGGCGCCGCGCCGATCCACCGCGCGATCGAAGCGGGCGACGCGCAGACCGGCATCACGCTGATGCAGATGGACGCGGGCCTCGACACGGGTCCGATGATCGTCGAAGCCCGCACGCCGATCGCGGCGACGGATACCACCGCGACGCTGCACGACCGGCTCGCGGCGATCGGCGCGAAGCTGATCGTCGACGCGCTCGGCGAACTCGAACGCAACGGCACGCTGCCGACGACGCCGCAACCGACGGACGGCGTGACCTACGCGGAAAAGATCGGCAAGCAGGAGGCGGCGCTCGACTGGCGGCGTCCGGCGCACGCGCTCGCGCGCCAGATCCGCGCGTTCGATCCGTTTCCGGGCGGCGTCGCGACGCTCGACGGCGCGCCGGTGAAGCTGTGGTCAGCAACGCCGGACGCGGACGTCGCGGTGCCCGCGAGCGCGGCGCCGGGCGAGATTCTCGACGTGTCGCCGGCGGGCATCGTCGTCGCGTGCGCGGATGGCGACGCGCGCAGCGCGCTGTGCGTCACGCAGCTTCAGAAGCCCGGCGGCAAGCGCCTGCCGGCGCGCGAATTTCTCGCCGGCGTGCCGCTGAAGGCCGGCCAGCGCTTCGATCTGCCGGACGACGCGCGCGCCGCGACGCCCGCCGCGCGTTAGCTGTTCGGCCAGCGCGCCCGCCGGTTCGCCGCGCGTTAGAATCGCCTCACGCACCGACTGCATTTTCCGGGGACGTCATGCTCGGCATCACTCATTTCGCCTTTTTCATCGTCGCCGTCTTTCTGCTGAACGTCACGCCGGGACCCGACACCGCCTATATCGTCGGCCGCAGCGTCGCGCAGGGCCGCAGCGCGGGGCTCACGTCCGCGCTCGGCATCTCGGCCGGCTGCTGCGTTCACTCGCTCGCTTGCGCGTTCGGGCTCACCGCGCTGCTCGCCGCGTCTGCCACCGCGTTCACCGCGATCAAGGTGGTCGGCGCGATCTATCTGATTTATCTCGGCGTGCGGCTGATTTTCGCGAAGGCCGCGCACGGCCCGTCCGAAGGCGCGTCCGACGGCGCGTTCGACGGTCAGCCCGCCGCCCGCGCGCCGCTCGCTGCGTCGGGCGCGCGGCCGCTGCGCCAGCTATTCCTGCAGGGCTTCTGGACCAACGTGCTCAACCCGAAAGTCGTGCTGTTCTTCGTGTCGTTCTTTCCGCAGTTCGTCGCGGCCGGCAGTCCGCACAACACGCTCGCGTTCCTCACGCTCGGCGCGGTCTTCGTCGCGATGAGCACCGTCTGGAACAGCTTCGTCGCGTGGATCGCGGGCAGCGTCACGCGGCGCTTCTCCGGCAAACCGGCGATCAGGAAGTGGCTCGACCGCACGGTCGGCACGGCGTTCGTCGGGCTCGGCATCCGGCTCGCCGCGATGACACGCTGAGTTGAATTTTCTGACAGTCATCCCTATCTAACGAATCGCTTACAATGACCGGCCGCCGCACGGCGGCCGATTCGACGATTCGGCCCTCTCGGGCAAGGAGTACGGACATGTTCAACTGGGTCAAAACGGCGATGCTGATGGCCGCGATCACGGCCCTCTTCATCGTGATCGGCGGCCTGATCGGCGGCCAGCGCGGGATGATGATGGCGCTCGTGATCGCGCTCGGCATGAATTTCTTCTCGTACTGGTTCTCGGACAAGATGGTGCTGCGCATGTACAACGCGCAGGAAGTCGACGAGACCACGGCGCCGCAGTTCTACCGGATGGTGCGCGACCTCGCTGCGCGCGCGGAACTGCCGATGCCGCGCGTGTACCTGATCAACGAAGATGCGCCGAACGCGTTCGCGACCGGCCGCAATCCGGAGCACGCGGCGGTCGCCGCGACGACCGGGATCCTGCGCGCGCTGTCCGAGCGGGAAATGCGCGGGGTGATGGCGCACGAACTCGCGCACGTGAAGCACCGCGACATCCTGATCTCGACGATTTCGGCGACGATGGCGGGCGCGATCTCGGCGCTCGCGAATCTGGCGCTGATCTTCGGCGGCCGCGACCAGAACGGCCGCGCGGCGAACCCGATCGCCGCGATCGCGGTGGCGCTGCTCGCGCCGATTGCGGGCGCGCTGATCCAGATGGCGATCTCGCGCGCGCGGGAATTCGAGGCCGACCGTGGCGGCGCCCGGATTTCGGGCGATCCTCAAGCGCTCGCGTCGGCGCTCGACAAGATCCACCGCTACGCGCGCGGCATCCCGTTCCCGACCGCCGAGGAGCATCCGGCCACCGCGCAGATGATGATCATGAACCCGCTGTCGGGCGGCGGATTGCAGAACCTGTTCTCGACGCACCCGTCGACCGAGGAGCGCATCGCGCGGCTGATGGAAATGGCGCGGACCGGCCGTTTCGACTGAGCGGGGTTGCAGGCGGCAGCAACCGGCGGCAGCAAACCGGCGACGGCAGCAAACCGGCGACGGCAGCAACCGGCGGCAGCAAATCGGCGGCAGCAAACCGGCAGCAGCAACAGCCGGCAGCAGCAACAGCCGGCAGCAGAGGCCGGCAACCGGCAACGGCAGCCGGCCGCAACCGTCAACCGGCCCCTGCAACGACCCGCTGACCGAAGGGCAGGCACCGCGCCTGCCCTTTTCGTTCCCATGAACGGCATTCGCGCCGGCTCGCCCTGGC
>Ga0164242_10009129_pt1 | contig 10728 bp, 11 predicted proteins | sample OricomgcompostMG_FD_108783 | JGI IMG/M metagenome (GOLD analysis project Ga0164242, IMG submission 108783) | Miracle-Growth compost microbial communities from Emeryville, California, USA - Original compost - Miracle growth compost (MG) ... | reverse complement strand
GGCACGACCTTCAACTTCGCCGATTATCTCGGCAAGGTGAACCCGGAATGGGCCAGCAAGGTCGGCGCCGACACCTCCATCGAATGGCCAGCGGGCGTGGGCGGCAAGGGCAATGCCGGTGTCGCCGGCACGGTGCAGCAGACCGTCGGCTCGATCGGTTATGTCGAATATGCCTATGCCAAGCAGTCCAACATGGTGTGGACCGACATGGTCAACCAGGCCGGCAAGCGCGTGCAGCCGACCATGGCCGCGTTCCAGTCGGCCGCCGCCAACGCCGACTTCAGCAAGGTGCAGGACTTTTATCTGATCCTCACCAACCAGCCCGGCAACGGCAGTTGGCCGATCACGGCGGCGACCTATATGCTGATGCGCGAGGACTATGCCGCCGACCGCAACAAGAGGGTTCTCCAGTTCTTGGACTATGCGCTGCACGACGGCGCGGCCGACGCCCAGAAACTGGATTATGTTCCCTTCCCGGACAGTGTCGTGAAGCAGATCGAAGCCCGCTGGCCCAAGACGCTGAAAGTCTCGCCCTAGGGCTCCTAAGGCCATACAAGGACAGGGAAAGGGCGGCGGTAAGCCGCCCTTTTTTTCTTTTGGCCTTGCGGAAACGGCAATGCTGGCAGGCGTTATTCTTCCAGGCTGAAGGTCTTGCGCGTTATTATAACGCTGCTTATATGTTCGCCCATGTTGAATTTGGCCCGCGATCCCCTTTTCCTGCTCCACGATCTGGCGCGCCTCATGCGCACCCGCTTCGATCAATGGGCGCGCGCCTATGGCCTGACCCGGGCACAGGGCATGATCCTGGTCCGCCTGGAGCGCCAGCCAGGTCTTTCCCAGAATGAGATGGCGGCGATTTGCGAGGTTGAGCCCATCACGATCGGCCGCCTGGTGGACCGGCTCGAGGCCCGCGGCCTGATAGAGCGCCGCAACGATCCCCACGACCGGCGGGTCCGGCGGCTGCATCTGCTACCGTCCGCCAAGCCGGTGCTGGCCGACATCCAGGCCTACAAGGCGGAAATCACGGCGCTGCTGACGGCCGACCTGGACCCGGACGCGGTCGAGACCATGGTCAATGTTTTGCTGCATATGAAAAGCAAGCTCACAACGGAACCCGTGGACGGCGAAGCCGGTGCGACAGGAGAATAAGATGTCCGCAGTCTCGTCCGGCTACGTCCCTTCGCGCGTCCAGGATGACGACGCGCGCGTGGAGGCGCGGCGCAAGATGCTGCGTCGGGTGCTGATGATCGGCGGCGTGGCGATCGTCCTCATCGTCGCGGCGGGCGTCTATCTGTGGAGCGGGCGCTATGTCGGCAGCGACGACGCCTATGTCCATGCCAACAAGCTGATGGTCTCCACTGATGTCTCAGGGCTGGTGGCCACCGTCGATGTCAAGGAAGGCCAGAAAGTGAAAGCCGGCGACGTGCTCTTCACCCTCGATCCCAAGCCCTTCCAGATCGCGCTCGACAACGCCAAGGCTACGCTGGCCGGCGTGGAACAGGACGTGGAAAGCACGCGGGCGCAGTACCGCGCCGCCGTGGCGCAGATCGCCGCCCAGCAGGCCCAGGTCAACGTCAACCAGCGGACGTTCAGCCGCTATCAGGCGCTGGTGAAGGAAAACGCCATCGCCGCGATCCAGGTCGATACCGCCCGGGCGGCGCTGCTGTCGTCGCAGGCGACGCTGGCTTCCTTGCGCCAGACCGCGGCCACGACGCTGGCCAAGCTGAACGGCAATATCAACATTCCGGCGCAGCAGACTCCCGCCTACCAGAAGGCCAAGGCGGCGGTGGACGAGGCGCAGCGGCAACTCGACCATACCGTGGTGCGCGCGCCTTTCTCCGGCGTGGTCAGCGAGGTGGATTCGCTGCAACCGGGCACGCTGGTGATCTCGGCGATGAGCGCCTTCACCACCACCAGTGCCGTCGGCCTGATCGGCGACCAGACATGGATCGAGGCCGATATGAAGGAGACCGACCTCACATATGTCCATCCCGGCGCGCCGGTCGATATCACGGTCGACACCTATCCGGGGTGCGACTGGAAGGGTCATGTCGACAATCTCAGCGCCGGCAGCGATTCCAGCTTTTCCGCCCTGCCGGCCGAGAATGGCAGCGGCAATTGGGTCAAGGTGGTGCAGCGCATTCCCGCGCGCATCCTCATCGACAAGGCGCAGTGCCAGGTGCCGTTGCGCTCCGGCATGAGCGTGGTCGTCAGCATCGATACCGGCAAGCGCCGTTGGCAGCGTTGGCTAAACCGCTAGAACGGATCAGGGAATGAACGCGGTCCATCAACCGCACGCCGGGCATGTTTACGACAACAGGATCGCCGAATGGGCGGTGCTGATAGGCTCGATGGCGGGCGTGCTGATGCAGGCCCTGGACACCACCATCGTCAATGTCGCGCTGCCCTATATGATGGGCGAGCTGTCGGCCAGCCGCGACCAGATTACCTGGGTTCTGACCTCCTACATCATCGCTGCCGCGATCATGACCGCACCGGTCGGCTGGATGGCGGCGCGTTTCGGCAAGAAAAACCTGCTGATCACCTGCATCGCCGGCTTTACCGTCACCTCGATGCTCTGCGGCGCCTCGCAGACGCTGACGCAGATGGTGATCTTCCGCCTGGTGCAGGGCATGTTCGGCGCCGCGCTCGGGCCTTTGTCCCAGGCGGTAATGCTGGACATGTATCCGCCCCAAAAGCGCGGCAACGTCATGGCGATCTGGGGCATGGGCGTGATGCTGGGCCCGATCCTGGGCCCGACGGTGGGCGGCGTGCTGACGGACGCCTACAACTGGCGCTGGATATTCTATATCAACGTGCCGGTCGGTATTGCCGCCTGCGCCGCGCTCTGGATTTTCTTCAAGGATACCGCCCGCGATTCCAGCCTGAAGTTCGACTGGTTCGGCTTCGGTGTGCTGTCGGTCGGACTGGGGGCGCTGCAATTGCTGCTCGACCGCGGCAGCACCAAGGACTGGTTCTCCTCCGGCGAGATCGTGATCGAGGCGATCGTCGCCGGCATCGGCTTCTATCTCTTCCTGGTGCACATGTTCACGGCGAAGAAGCCTTTCATCCCCCGCGAGATATTCAAAGACCGGAATTTTGTCGGCGGGCTGGTTCTGATGTTTTCGATGGGGCTGGTGCTGCTGGCGTCCTCGGCGCTGCTTTCGCCCTATCTGCAGAACCTGGCGGGCCGCACCGTCACCCAGACCGGCTTCCTGATGGTGCCGCGCGGCCTGGGCGTGATGGCCGCCATGATCTTCGCCGGCCGCCTGACCATGAAGATGGACCCGCGCTATCTGATGACGGTGGGCGCGGCGATGCTGATCTGGTCGATGTGGGCCATGACCGACTGGACTCCGGGCGTGGGCGTTAGGGCGATTTCCGTGGTCACGTTCGTGCAGGGACTGGGAATGGGCCTGGTCTTCGTGCCGATGAACCTGGTGGCTTTTGCCACACTTGCGCCGCATTTGCGCACCGACGGCGCCGGCCTTACCAATCTGCTGCGCAATATCGGCAGTGCGGTCGGCGTCTCGATCACCACCGTGGTGCTGACCGACAGCGCCCAGGCCATCCACAGCCAGTTGGCGCACTATGCCTCGCCCTTCAACCGGGCCTTGGGAGTCAATGCCGAATCAATGTTTTTCAACCCCCAGATTCCCTTCGGTCTGGCGGGGTTCAATAGCCTGATAGAGTACCGCGCCATGGTACAAGCCTATGCCAATGATTTCCTTTTTATGTTCTATGTTAGCCTGCCGGTCTTCCTGGTGATCTGGATGATGCGGCGGCCGAATTTCGCGGCTGCGTCGCCGCCTCCGATGGAAGTGATGGATTGAAAATGAAGACAGCATTCCTTGGACTGGGCGTCATGGGCTACCCCATGGCGGGGCACCTGAAGAAGGCCGGTCACGAGATGACCGTGTACAACCGCAACGCCGTCAAGGCGAAGCACTGGGTGGCGGAGTATGGTGGGGCCTCGGCGCCGACACCCGCCGCCGCGGTTCAGGGCGCCGATATCGTTTTCGCCTGCGTCGGCCGCGACAGCGACCTGCGCCAGGTGACGCTGGAAAAGGATGGCGCCTTCGACGCCATGAAGAAGGGCGCCATCTTCGTCGATCACACCACCGCCTCGGCGGCTATCGCCCGCGAGTTGTACGGCGAAGCCAAGGCGCGGGGCCTGGACTTCATCGACGCACCGATCTCCGGCGGCCAGGCGGGTGCCGTCAACGGCAAGCTTTCGATCATGTGCGGCGGCGATCCCGAGCCTTATGCCCGCGCCGAAGAGGTCTTCGCCGTCTATGCCAAGCTGTCCAAGCTGCTGGGTCCGGCCGGTTCCGGCCAGATCACCAAGATGATCAACCAGATATGTTTCGGCGCGGTGGTGCAGGGGCTGGCCGAGGGCTTCAGCTTCGCCCGCGCCAGCGGCCTGGATGTCGCGGCGGTGGTGGAGGTGATTTCCAAGGGCGCCGCCCAGAGCTGGCAGATGGACAATCGCTGGAAGACCATGGACGCCGGCGAGTACGATCATGGCTTCGCCGTCGAGTGGATGCGCAAGGACCTTTCGATCGTGATGGACGAGGCGCGCCGCAGCGGCGCCAGCGTGCCCATGACGGCGATGATTGACCAGTTCTATGCCGAAGTCGAGAATATGGGCGGCAAGCGCTGGGACACGTCCAGCCTCTTCGCGCGCCAGGAGATGACCCGGAAGGGGGGCAGGGGATGAAGGAAGGGACCATGACAGAGATCACGCCGCGTTCACGCCCCTATCACCATGGCGACCTGCGCAACGGCCTGCTGGAAGCGGCGCGCAATATCCTTGAAGAAGAAGACCTGTCGCAACTGACCCTGCGGGCGGTGGCGCGCAAGGCCGGCGTCAGCCATGCCGCGCCCTATCGCCATTTCCCCAACCATGAGGCGCTGTTGGTGGAGCTTTCGCTGGAGGGCTTCCGCGAGCTGCGCGAAATGGTGGCGGAAGCGGCCCGCATGCCCGGGCCGGAATCGGATCGCACGGCCCATATCGGCGCCGCCTATATGCGCTTCGTCGCCCGCCGCCCGGCGGTGGCGCGGCTGATGTTTGGCGGCCAGCTTCCCAATCGCGAGAAGTTTCCCTCCCTGGGCGAAGCGGCCGACGCCGTCGGCACCGAGATCGGCAATGCGCTGGCCGACCCGGCCCTGGGCATGGCGGTATGGTCGGCGGTGCATGGCCTGGCCATGCTGGTGCTGGAGAACGTCATCGACCTGGGGCAGCGCCGCTCGGGCCTCTCGGTGCTGCCCAGCCGTGCGGAAATCCTGCTGCGCAGTCTTTTCTCCTCGCCGCGCGACTAGGATCCGGGCTCGTCCCGGAAATTGTGCGCCAGTGCGTGATAGAGCGACTCGCGCTGGAACAGACGTGAGACGCCATAGCCGATCAACGCAGCCAGCAGCAGCGGCAGACGCATGGCCGTGGCGTTGCTCATTTCGGCGATGATCACCGCGGCGGTGATGGGAGCCTGGACCACGCCCGCGAAATAGGCCGCCATGCCCAGCAGGACGATGGCGCCTGCCGCGTGGACATGCAGCACGTCGGCGATGATGTTTCCCAACCCGGCGCCTACGGCAAGCGAAGGCGCGAACAGGCCGCCGGGAATGCCCGAAAGCGTGGAGGCCATGGTGGCGACGAATTTCAGCGGTGCGAAATAGAAAGGCTGGCTGTGGCCTTCCACCGCCGCGCGCGCGGCCTCATAGCCGGTGCCATAGGTGGCGCCGCCGCTCAGCATGCCGCACAGCGCCACCGCCAGGCCGCAGCAAAGCGCCACCAGCAGGGCGCGGCGCATGGGCTGTGGTGCCACCCAGGTCCCCACCCGGGCCTGGCTCCAGAGAGTCAGCCGGGCGAATATCCCGCCCAGCGCGCCGCCCAGGACGCCGCAGACCAGAACCGCCACCCAGTCGATCGTCACCAGCAGCATCGAATTGGTGCTGCCGAAATAGCTGTAATTGCCCACCAGCCCCAGGGAGGCGATGCCGGCGAGGATCACGGCGATGAGCAGCAGGCCGCTGGTGCGCTGCTCGAAGGCGCGCCCCATCTCCTCGATGGCGAAAACGATGCCGGCCAGGGGCGTGTTGAAGGCCGCCGCCACGCCGGCCGCCGATCCCGCCAGGATCAAGCCGCGCGCCCGGCCCATGCCCCCCAGCCGGCCACTGGCCAGCATGATCGCCGCGCCCACCTGCACCGTGGGGCCCTCGCGGCCGATGGAGGCGCCGAACGCCAGCCCGAACAGCGTGAGCAATATCTTGCCGAAGGCCTGGCGCAAGGACAGCAAGCGCGAACGGGCCTCCGGTTCCAGGCTGCGCGCCGCGATGGCCTGCGGAATGCCGGAGCCTTGACTGCCCGGGAAAAACCGCATCGCCACCCAGGCCGAAAGCATGAAGCCCAGCGGCGTCACCAGCAGCGGCACCCAGGGACGTATCATCAGCAGATGGAACAGGCGCGCCGCCTGGGTGGCGGCGGCCGCGAACAGAACGCCGATGACGCCCACCGCCAGGGCGCCGCCCCAGAACACCAGCCGCATTTGCCAGCGCCGTCCGGAAAACAGCAGTTTGTAAGGCCGTGGATGTAAATCCGAGATCATGGGCGTTGCAGCAGCCGCGCCGCGTCCATGGCGAAATAGGTGAGGATGCCGCTGGCGCCGGCCCGCTTGAAGGCGAGCAGCGCCTCCATCATGGCACGGTCGCGGTCCAGCCAGCCATTCTCCATGGCCGCGGCCAGCATCGCATATTCACCCGACACCTGGTAGGCGAAGGTGGGAACGCCGAAGCGCTCTTTCACCCGCCGCACGATGTCGAGATAGGGCATGCCGGGTTTGACCATCACCAGGTCGGCGCCCTCGGCGAGGTCGAGCGCCACTTCGCGCAGCGCCTCGTCGCCATTGGCGGGATCCATCTGGTAGGTGCGCTTGTCGCCGACCAGCGCCTTGGCCGATCCCAGGGCGTCGCGGAAGGGGCCGTAGAAGGCCGAAGCGTATTTGGCGGCATAGGCCATGATCAGGATGTTGTGATGGCCAGCCTGCTCCAGCGCGGCCCGGATGGCGCCGACGCGCCCATCCATCATGTCGGAGGGAGCGATGATATCGCAGCCCGCTTCCACCTGCGCCAACGCCTGGCCCACCAGCGTGGCGATGGTGCGGTCGTTATGGACATCGCCATCGACGATCACGCCGTCATGGCCGTGAGTCGTGAAGGGATCGAGCGCCACATCGCAGAGCACACCCATCTCCGGCGCGGTCTTCTTCAAGGCGCGCACGGCGCGGCAGACCAGATTGCCAGGGTTGACGGCTTCGCGGCCGTCTTCCGATTTCTTCGCCGGGTCGATGCGGGGGAACAGCGCGATGGCGGGAATGCCCAGCGCCGCCGCGTCCTTCGCGGCCGCCGCCATGAGGTCGATGGAAAGCCGCTCCACCCCCGGCATGGACGCAACCGGTTCGCGCCTGTTTTCGCCTTCGATGACGAAGACCGGCCAGATCAGGTCCGACGGCGACAGCGCATTTTCCGCCACCAGGCGGCGGGTCCAGTCGTGACGGCGCAGGCGGCGCATCCGGGTTTGGGGGTAGGAATTCATGGCTCCGCCGCCTGTTTATTTTTGGTCGCGCGGGCAACGCCTTCGCTATGCTCGGCTGCCCGACGCTTCGGGCTGCGGGCCCAGTCGTGGTGGCGCAGGCGTCGCATCCGGGTTTGGGGATAGGTACTCATGGCTCCGCCGCCTGTTTATTTTTGGTCGTGCGGGCAACGCCTTCGCTATGCTCGGCTGCCCGACGCTTCGGGCGGCGGATCCAGTCGTGACGGCGCAGGCGGCGCATCCGGGTTTGGGGGTAGGAATTCATGGCAAGTTCTTGCCAATTCGCCCCGCTCCACGCAAGGGTACGGCCCGATGAGTGCCGCAAACCCGCATGTTTCCGCCGAAAAAAGAGGTGTCCTGGGGCTTTTGACCCTTCAACGTCCCCAGGCGCTGAACGCGCTCGATCTGGGCATGGCCGAGGCGTTGGCGGCGGCGTTGGATGCCTGGGCGGCAGATGATGGCGTCAGGGTGGTGGCGATCCGGGGCGAGGGACCGCGCGCTTTCTGTGCCGGCGGCGACATCCGCGCCTGGGTCGCGCAGGGGCGGGAGGCGGCGCTGGCCTTCCTGCGGGCCGAATACCGTCTCAACCATCGCATCGCCACCTATCCCAAACCGTTCGTGGCATTGATGCATGGCGTCACCATGGGCGGCGGCGCGGGCCTGTCGGTGCATGCCCGCTACCGCGTGGCCGATCCGGGCCTGATCTTCGCCATGCCCGAAGCGGCCATCGGCTTCGTGCCGGATGTCGGCAGCACCTATTTCCTGGCGCGCTGCCCGGAAGGGTTGGGCCTCTACCTGGCGCTGACCGCCGCCCGCATGGGGCAGGGCGACGTGATCGCCGCCGGCCTGGCGGACCGCGCCGTGGCGCGCGCGGATTTCGAGGCGCTGCTGGAGGCTCTGGCGCGGGGCGGCGCCGTCGCCGGCGCGATTGACGCCGTGGCGGGCAAGCCCGGCCCCGCACCCCTGGCCCTGGAACGGGCACACATCGCGGCGTTGTTCACGGCCACCTCCGTGGAAGGGGTGTTGGAGCGGCTGGCGCGCGAGGACAGCGCTTTCGCGCGCCAGGCCGCCAAGGCCATCCGGGCCAACGCCCCCACGTCGCTCAAACTGGCCTTCGAGCTGCTGCGCCGTGGCGTCCGCTTGGATTTGCGCCAATGCCTGGCGCAGGAATATCGCGCCGCCGCGCATCTGCTGGCGCGGCCCGACCTGAAGGAAGGCGTGCATGCCGCGCTGATCGACAAGGATCGCGCGCCGAGATGGCACCCTGCGGCGCTGGCTACCGTTACCGAAGCCGAGATCGCCGCGCTGACCGCGGCCGATCCGGCCGTGCCGGCATTTGAATAAACCTCTTTACGCTTTGTTTGCCATGTCCATCGTTGCTTGCCGCGGCCGCAATGGAAAAGCCGCCGAAGCCACGCATTTTACCCCGCCTTAAGACCTGGCGCCTAATCTCGGTTCCAATAAAACAGGTGGGCCTCGCAAAAAGCGGGGATGTGGTGGACAAGATGACGGCATTGGCCAGACCGCAGGCTGCGGAGGCGCTTGAAGGCGCGTCGGTCCTGCGAAAATCCTATCTCGAGACCCTCAATCTCGTGGAGCGGCTGCATCGCCAGTTGCTCGACGTGATCAAGGACGAACTGGACCGGCGCGACGAGCGCGAGATCAACTCGGTCCAGGCGCTGCTGCTTTTCAATGTCGGCGATCAGGAACTGACGGCGGGTGAATTGCGCACGCGCGGCCATTATCTCGGCTCCAACGTGTCCTACAATCTCAAGAAACTGGTGGAATCCGGCTATATCCATCACGAACGATCCGAAGCCGACCGCCGCTCGGTGCTGGTGCGCCTGACGCCGAAGGGCGAGCAGGTGCGGGACATGCTCAAGGATCTGTTCGACCGCCATCTCGGCTCGCTGGAGGCGGTGGGCAATGTCGGCGGCGAGGACCTTTCTGGTCTCAATGTCACGCTCAAGCGCCTGGAACGTTTTTGGATAGACCAGGTCCGCTTCCGGCTTTAGCCGGGCGCGGACATATGCGGCATGTGCTCGTCGCTGCATCGCTCGCGGGCGTTTGCGCGCACCTTTCCGCGCGCCCGACATTCTAAGAGGCGGCCGACTCGGGCTAAATTGGCGGGATGATGCCCGCCTTCCTTTCCCGTCATCTGCGTTTCTATGGTGCGCTTGGCGGTGGCCTGATTGCCTTTGCGGCCGCGCGTCTGGCGGGCATGAACGGCGCGGCCCTGGCGGGCGGCGATGTCTTCTATCTTGCTTTCCTGGCGCTCTGTCTGCCCCTGCTGGGGCAGAAACCCGCAGCCCTGAAGCAACGCGCCCGCAATGAGGACGAGGGGATCGGGGTCGTGGTCCTGGTGACGCTGGCGACCGTCGGATTCTTCTGCGAGGCCGTCTTCGCCGCTCTCAACCGCAAGAACGGCTTCGACCTGATGCCGCTGCTGCTGGCCGGCGCCGGCGCGCCGCTGGGCTGGCTGGTGCTGCACACCGTCATGGCGTTCCATTATGCCAACCTGCATTATTTCCAGGATGACGCGCCCGACTTGGCGTTTCCCGGCCGGAGCGAGCCGGGGCCTTGGGATTTCCTCTATTTCTCCTTTGTCATCGGCATGACGGCGCAGGTTTCCGACGTTCAGGTGAAGACCGCGCAGATGCGGCGCACCGTGCTCTGGCACGGCGTCGTCTCCTTTTTCTTCAACACGGTTTTCATCGCCATGGCGGTGAATGCCGCCGTGGCGATGGCCAGTTAGGCACTTTGGCCGCCCCGCACGCCTTAAATTTGCGACTAGTTCTCAACAGGGTCGGAATTCGCCGCCTTGCACCGTTCCGCGATGTGACAAATTGCTTGAAATCCGGGGTTTGATATCGGGTATTGTCGGGACAGTCAGGGGCCGGACAGGCAAGAGCAGAAGGCATGGCGTTTCCCTACAGTTCCAAATTCCAGGATGCGCTGAATGCCCTGAAGCGCGAAGGTCGCTATCGCGTCTTCGCCGACATCCTGCGCGAACGCGGCGCCTTCCCCAAGGCGGGATTGTTCGAGAGCGGCGTCACCTATACCGACAACAAGGGCCGGCCGATCACCGTCTGGTGCTCCAACGACTATCTCAACATGGGCCAGCATCCCAAGGTGATCGC
>Ga0164242_10009128_pt1 | contig 10728 bp, 12 predicted proteins | sample OricomgcompostMG_FD_108783 | JGI IMG/M metagenome (GOLD analysis project Ga0164242, IMG submission 108783) | Miracle-Growth compost microbial communities from Emeryville, California, USA - Original compost - Miracle growth compost (MG) ... | reverse complement strand
TCGGTCGACGATGCGCACGCCGGCACCGCATCGGGCTTCAACAGCGCGATCGCGCGCACCGGCGGCCTGATCGCGACCGCGCTGGCGGGCGCGGTGATGGCGCAATCGGGAACGGGGCTGGTCGCGGCGTTCCATGCCGCCGCTCTGGTCGGCGCGGGGCTTGCGATCGCCGCGGGACTGGTCGCCTTCCTGACGCTGCCGGCAAATTTGAGCACGCATTCGAGTGGATAGACGATGCCGAGCGGATCGGACGTTCTTGACAATATATCATAACAAGCAGAGCCTCCCTTTCCGCGAGTGCCGCATGTCGGACATTCGATCCGCCACGGCATTCCCGCGTGAGAGGAGTGCGCCATGTCCTATCTAGACCAGACCCGAAGGAAGAACCCCGCCAGCGTCGCCGCGGTTGTCGGCGTCCATCTGGCCGTGGGATATGCGCTGATGATCGGTCTCGGCTATACCGTGATCCCGTTCGTGCCGAAGCGGACCGTCATCTTCAACGTGCCGAACGTACCGCCGCCTCCGACCCGACACGAGACACCCCAGCACACCAAGCAGGTGGTGACGAACCCGATCGAGAAGCAGCCGGAGATCCTGAAGTCGCTGCCGCCGACCATCACCACTCCGACCTTTCCCGACACGGGTATCGAACGCACCTCGACCGTAGGAGATGGGCCGGCCGTCGTTCCGCCGCAGCCGCCGAAGGCCAACCTTGCAAAGGACGCCGCACCGGCCAGGAATTGGCGGCAGTGGATCACGACCGATGATTATCCGACCTCGCTCATCCGCCAGGATGTGCAGGGCCTGGTCGTGATATCGGTGACGATCGGGACCGACGGACGGATCCGTTCCTGCCTGGTGACCCAGTCGAGTGGCAACCGTCTGCTGGATGACACGACCTGCCGGCTTTACACGCAGCGGGCGCGCTTCACGCCTGCGCGCGACGCGGACGGCAACCCGACGATCGCACAGCGGACCGATCGCTATCGCTGGCAGATTCCGAACGAGTGACGGACTGGCGCTCCGCCGCTCAAGGCAGCGGGGCGCTATTTCCCGGAAGCGCCGCCGTTGAGCATGGTCGTCAACCCTTCGAGCGTATAGGGCTTTTGCAGCAGCGCGAAACCGTGGCTGCCCTCCTCCGCGATCACATGGCTATAGCCGCTGGTGAGCACCACCGGCAGAGCGGGCCAGCGCCCCCGCACCTCCTGCGCGAATTCAACCCCGTTCATGCCGGGCATCACCACGTCCGAAAAGACGAGGTCGAACCCGCCGTTCCGATCCGCCAGGATGCGTAGCGCCTCCTCGGCATCGGTCGCCCAGGTCACGTCCTGCCCAAGCTCATCGAGCAGGTTGTGGGCAAAGCTGCCGACCGCCTCATTGTCCTCGACCAGCAGGACGGAGCGGCGCGCCGAGGGTTCGACATCGGGTGAGGTGGCCGACCCCGTTTCTGCCCCAGAGATGGTCCCGACCCGGGGCAGATAGAGCGTAAAGCGGCTGCCTTTGCCGATCTCGCTCTCGACCGCGATCTCGCCGCCCGATTGTTTGGCGAAACCATAGACCTGGCTGAGGCCGAGACCGGTGCCCTTGTTCACTTCCTTCGTCGTGAAGAAAGGTTCGAAAATGCGGGCGAGCGTCTCCTCGTCGATGCCCGTACCGCTATCCTCAAGCGACACCGCGACGAACGATCCGTCCACAGCCGCGTCGCCGCGGATCGCGGGTATGCGTTTCAGCCATTTCGCGCCGATCTTGAGCGTGCCGCCGGACGGCATCGCATCGCGCGCGTTGATCGCGATGTTGAGGATCGCGGTTTCGAACTGATTGGGATCGGCGTCGACCGCTCCCACGTCGGGCTCGATCACGTAGGAGACCTGGATCGGCGAACCCAGCGTGGTGTGGATGATCTGTCCCATGCCGCCCAATCGCGCGGCGACGTCAAACCGCTCCGGCTTCAGCGGCTGGCGTCGGGCGAAGGCCAGCAACTGGCCAGTCAGTTGCGCGGCGCGCTCGGCCGTGTCGGCGATCGACTGCACGTAACGCTGGCGCTTCTCCTTCGAAAGGTCGGTCCGCTTGAGTAGGTCGGCCGAGCCGCGGATCACGGTCAGGAGGTTATTGAAGTCATGCGCGACGCCGCCGGTGAGGCGGCCGATCGCCTCCATCTTCTGGGCCTGGGCCAATGCCTCGCGCGTGGCCTGCATCTCCTGCTGCGCCTTCCAGCGTTCGGTCAGGTCGCGCGTGATCTTGGCGAAGCCGATCAACTCGCCCGTCTCGTCGCGGATCGGATCGATCAGCACGCTCGCGCGGAAGCGCGTGCCGTCCTTGCGTACGCGCCAGGCCTCGTTTTCATATTTGCCTTCGCGCAGCGCGGTTGCGAGCGCCCGTGCGGGTTCGCCCGCCGCCCGGTCTTCGGGCGTGTAAAAGCGGGAGAAATGCTGGCCGACGATCTCGTCCGCAGTGTAGCCTTTGATCAGCGCCGCGCCCGCATTCCAATTGGTGATGAAACCTTGGGGATCGAGCATGTAGATTGCATAGTCGCGCACGCCTTCGACCAGCGTGTGGAAGCGCTGCTCGCTCTCGCGCAGCGTTCGCGCCTGCTCCAATTTGTCGGTTATGTCGCGCGTAACCTTGGCGTAGCCGATCACCTCGCCCGCATCGTCATAAACCGGATCGATCACCACGCTGGCCCAGAAGCGCGTGTTGTCCTTGCGGACGCGCCAGCCTTCCTGCTCGAACCTGCCTTCCCCCGCCGCCGTGCGGAGTGCGTGCTCGGGCAGGCCGTCAGCGCGGTCCTCGGGCGTGTAGAACAAGCTGAAATGCCGTCCGATCACCTCGTCGGCGGCATAGCCCTTGAAGCGCTGCGCACCGCGGTTCCACGTGACGATGCGGCCGTTCCGGTCGATCAGGTAGATGGCATAATCCGTGACCGCATTCACCAGCAGCTCGAAGCGCCGGTCACCGTCAAGATCGGTCATATGCTCGGGAAAGAGCGTTGCAGCCATGGGTCGGCCCTACCCATCCTATCCTTCATTTTCGTTGATTTCAGTTAGTTATGGCAGGGCCCTATTCGCTTCCCATGTAAAACAGGAAAGCAATGAACAAGGACGAGGTGATCGACGTGATCACCAGCAACGCAAAAGTCCGCCAAAAGGCTCCAAAGCGGCCGAGCCGGTATGTTCCCTTGAGATGGCGATACATGTGGACCGGCGGCACGCACATCGCGAGCAGGGTCACGATCCCGCCGCGGATGCCGATTCGGCCGAGGAGTGTCAACGACACGACGCCGAGCGACATGAAGCTCAGCGAATAGATCGAGAAGATAGCATGATCGTAGAGGCCCACGTCGCGTCGGAGCGCGAACAGCAGCCAGATGAAGGGTAGCGAGATCGGGATCAGGGCCCAGCTATATTTGTAGGCGTAACTCTTGAGCTTGTAGAGCGTGAGCTCCGGATTTTGCGACATGTGACCGGCGCTTCGATCGAACCAGCGCCAGCCGGTGTTGAGATGCACGATCTTGGGGGCATTCTCCGCCGGATGTGCGATCGCCTTGCGTGCTGCCAGCCCGACCTCCAGCTCGCCCATGTCGTCCTTGAGATTGGCGATCTGCTTGTCGAGTGCCGTCTGCACGGTCTTGTCACTTGTCTTGGCACGTGCGCTTTCGAGCCCCGCCAGCTTGGCCTGGTATTTCTTGTAGAGGAGGTCGGGGTCGCTCGCGCTCTTGGACCCAATGGTCGCGGGCTTCGACGCATGCGGCGTGGCGAGGTTTGAGACCACCGCGAACATCAGGAAGACCGAGAAGAGGAACAGTGCCATCGGCGACACGAACTTTGCGCGCTCGCCGTCGACATAGCGACGCGTGAGCTCGCCCGGGCGCCAGGCAAGCATCGGCAGGGTGCGCCAGACCTTGCCGTCGAAATGGAACACGCCGTGCGCGATATCGTGCACCAGCCCCATCAGATTCTTGTGGATGTGTCCCGCCTGGCCGCAAGCGTGGCAGAAGGCGCCGATCCGTTCAGTGCCGCAATTGGCACATGCGCCGCCCTCATGCGCGTCGTGCGCGCCCGCCTGGCCCTCGAACGTGCGTGCCCATAGCGCGCCGGTCGCCAAGGTGCCGATGCCGTCCCCTGCTTCGCTCATGGCGCCTTCTTAGACCGTTCACATGGACGGGCCAGCCTCTTTCTGCTTAGGGAAACCCATGACGGACGTCGCCCCCATCGAACCCACGGCGCTTATCCAGGAGATGGGCCGCCGCGCGCGCGCCGCGTCGGCGGCGCTGGCGCTTGCACCGACCGCGACCAAGGCGACGGCGCTGCGGGCGGCGGCACAGGCGCTGCGCACGCACGAGGCGGCGGTGCTGGCAGCCAATCGCGAAGACATGGCGCGCGGGGAGGCCAACGGCCTGACCGGCGCGATGCTTGATCGATTGAAGCTGACTCCCCAGCGGATCGAGGACATCGCCGCGGGCCTGGAAGCAGTCGCCGGTCTGCCCGATCCGGTGGGCGAGGAGATCGACCGCACCAGGCGTCCGAACGGGCTGGTGCTGAGCCGCGTGCGCGTGCCGCTGGGCGTGGTTGGCATCATTTACGAAAGCCGCCCGAACGTCACCGCCGACGCCGGTGGCCTCGCGATGATGGCGGGCAATGCCGCGATCCTGCGCGGCGGGTCCGAAGCGCGCGCAAGCAATGGCGCGATCCATGTATGTCTCCAGCAGGGCCTGATCCAAGCCGGCCTGCCGGAGGATGCGATCCAGCTGGTGCCGGTTTCGGACCGCGCCGCGGTTGGTGCGATGCTGGGCGCGGCGGGGCTCATCGACATCATCATCCCACGCGGCGGCAAGAGCCTGGTCGCGCGCGTTCAGGCCGAAGCCAAGGTGCCCGTTCTCGCGCACCTCGACGGCATCGTCCATCTCTACATCGACAAGGCCGCCGATCCGCAGATGGCGCGCGATCTGGCCCTGAACGCCAAGATGCGCCGCACCGGCATTTGCGGGGCGATGGAGACGCTGCTGATCGATCGCGCTTTCGCCGATTCTCTGCCCGTCCTGGCCGCGATCGCCGATTCGGGTTGCGAATTGCGCGGCACTGACGAGGTGCGCGCGATCGAGCCGCGCGCGACGCCGGCGAGCGCCGAGGATTGGGACACCGAATATCTCGATGCGATCCTCTCGGCGAAGTTCGTCGACGGGGTGGATGAGGCGATGACGCATATCGCGACGCACGGATCGCACCATACCGACGCGATCGTGACCGAAGACGCCGCCACCGCCGAGCGCTTTCTGAACCAGGTCGACAGCGCGATCGTCGTCTGGAACGCCTCGACCCAGTTTGCCGATGGCGGCGAATTAGGGCTCGGCGCGGAGATCGGCATCGCGACCGGCCGGCTGCACGCGCGCGGCCCGGTCGCGCTGGAAGGGCTCACCACCTATAAATGGCTGGTCAAGGGCACGGGCCAGACACGGCCTTGATCCCGACCGGTCTTCTCGGCGGATCCTTCAACCCCGCACACGCCGGGCATCGCCGGATCAGTCTTGAGGCGATCGAGCGGCTCGGCTTGACGGAGCTATGGTGGCTGGTGTCGCCCGGCAATCCGCTCAAGGAAGGGCGCGGCGATATGGCGCCTTTGCCCGCACGGCTCGCGTCGGCGCGCGCGATGGCAAGACGCAGCCGGATTGTGGCCACCGGGATCGAGGCGGAGCTCGGCACGCGCTACACCGCCGACACGCTGCGCAAGCTCCAGCGCCGCTTCCCCGACCGGCGCTTCATCTGGCTGATGGGGGCGGACAATCTCGCCCAGTTCCACCTTTGGCGCGACTGGCGGAGGATCGCGCGTGCGATGCCGATTGCGGTCATTGCGCGTCCGGGATATGATAGGGCCGCCCTGGACGCTCCGGCGATGGGCTGGCTCAGGCGCTTCGTCCGGCGCCCCGGCCAGGTGAAAAACTGGACGAAGTGGAGTCCGCCGGCGCTCGTGCTGTTGCGCTTCCGCCCCGATCCTTCTTCCGCGACGCGGGCGCGCGCCCTTAAGCCCGACTGGCACCTATCCTTGAAAACCAATGGGTTGCGTGACCATATCTCACGCCGTCCAATCACGTAGGAGGTTTCTTGCCCGCCACTGCACCGCATACTGCCGAACAGCCGCCTGCCGATCCGGCCGACAGTATCGACGCTCTTCATCGGCTCGTGCTTTCCTCACTGGATGACGACCAGGCGGTGGAAACCGTATCCATCCCGCTAGCCGGCAAATCCTCGATCGCGGACCACATGGTGGTCGCCTCGGGCCGTTCGAGCCGCCAGGTGGGATCGATGGCCACCAAGTTGGTCGAGAAGATCAAGGCGCTTACCGGCCGCACCCCTCGCGTCGAGGGCATGCCCACCGCCGACTGGGTGCTGATCGACGCGGGCGACGTGATTGTCCACCTGTTCCGGCCCGAAGTGCGCAGCTTCTACAATCTGGAACGGATGTGGGCGTTCGGGGATGCGCCCCGCCCCACCCCCGAAGTCGTCGCTCACTGATGGATGGTTCAGCAGAGCCGACCCAGGACGTAAGCTGACGGCCGGATATGCTGGTGCACATCGTCGCGCGCGGCCGCATCGGGCGCAGCCCCGAGGCGGAACTGGTCGATCGCTATCTTGCGCGCGTGTCGTGGCCGACCAGGGTCACCGAGCTTCCGGATCGCGGCGGCAGGATGCCGCCCATCGGCCCGGGGACGATCACGATCATCCTCGATGAGAAGGGCAAAAGCCTCGGGTCGCTCGCATTTGCCGAGCAGATCGGGCGCTGGCGCGACGATGGCGCGCGCGAGCTGCGCTTCCTGATCGGCGCCGCGGATGGGTTCGACGATGCGGTGCGGGCCGAGGCGGATTTTCTGCTCAATTTCGGTGCGCTCACCTGGCCGCACATGCTGGCGCGCGCGATGCTGGCCGAGCAATTGTGGCGCGCCGCCAGCATCCTGGCTGGCCATCCCTATCATCGCGAGGGCTGATGATCCTCGCGCTTCTCCTCGCCAATGCCCCGCTGTCGCAGGCTCAGGCCGAAGCCCGCCTGGCGGCGCTCGACGCGCAGGCGCGTGCGCAGGAGGCGGCGCTGGCGAAGCAGCAGGCGCCGCTCGCCCACTTGCTCGCCACCGCCCAACGGCTGGCGCTGCGTCCGCCCGCGCTGGCTTTGGCCAAGCCGGGGGCCGCCGATGAACGGGTGCGTACCAAGGCGTTGATCGCGAGCATCGCGCCCGAGATCAGGCGCCGTACCGCCGCGCTGCGCCGGCAGATGGTCCGCACCGATGCGCTGCGCGCCCAGGCCGAGCAGGCGCTGGCCGATGCGCTCGATGCGCGCCGCGGCGCGGATGCGCTCAAGCAGAGCCCCAGGGAGACCGCGCGGCTCGCGGCGCTGCCGGGACCCGATTTCGCGGCCGCACCCCGGTCCAACCGCGCCGTCTACCGCCTTCCCGCCACGGGCAAGGTGGTGGTCGGCATGGGCGAAAGCGCAGGCGTGGGCCTGCGCGCGCGCGGCCTGACGCTGGCGACCGCGCCCGGCGCCACCGTCACCGCGCCCGCCACCGCCTGGGTCGCCTATGCCGGGCCATTCCGCGGCTATGGCGACATCGTGATCCTCGACCATGGCCATGGCTGGGCGACTGTGCTCGCGGGGCTGGATCTGGTCACCGCCGCCAACGGCACACTTGTCGGGGCCGGCACGCCGATCGGCCATATGGGGCAGGATAGGCCCCGTCTTACCATCGAACTGCGCCACAACGGCCGCTCGGTGGACGTAGCCGCGATGGCACTCCAGTGACGATCGGTCGGCAAGGCTGCGTACAGGAAGCCGGGTGCAAGCCGGTTCCACCTTTCGCCGCAAGCGGCTAAGGCGGGGCAGATGATGAAAGAACCAGGTACGATGCGTAAGATACTGCTCCGCACCGGCGGCTTCGCGGCTGCGGCGCTGGTCCTGTCGGCGGTGGTCGCCGGCCCTGCCGCAAGCGACAACGCCGCCGACTACAAGGCGTTCGATCAGTTCATGGCGGTATTCGAGCGCGTGAAGGCGGACTATGTCGACAAGGTCGACGACAAGGCGCTGATCAAGGGTGCGATCGACGGCATGCTCGCCAGCCTCGACCCGCACAGCTCCTATCTCGACGAACATGACTTCAAGAACATGCAATCGACCACCGAAGGCAGCTATGGCGGCCTCGGCCTGACCGTGCAGATGGATCAGGGCGCGGTGAAGGTGGTTGCGGCGAGCGAGGATACGCCCGCCTGGCGCGCGGGCATCAAGGCCGGCGACTATATTACCAATCTCGACGGCAATCTGATCTATGGCGATTCGCTGGACGAATCGGTCGACAAGATGCGCGGCGCCCCCGGTACCAAGATCCGGGTCACGATCGTGCGCCCGGGCCGCGACAAGCCGTTCGACGTGACGCTGACGCGCGAGATCATCCAGATCAAGGTGGTCAAGTGGCAGGTCAAGAACAATGTCGGCATCATCAATATCAACAGCTTCTCCAAGCCGACCGGCCCCGACGTCGAGAAGGCGATCGCCGAGATCGAGAAGCAGACCGGCGGACATCCGCTGGGTTATGTGATCGATCTCCGCAACGACCCGGGCGGCCTGCTCGACCAGGCGATCGAAGTGTCGGACATCTTCCTCGATCATGGCGAGATCGTTTCACAGCGCGGGCGTGAAAAGAGCGAGATTGAGCGCTATTTCGCCGAATCCAAGGTACGCGGCGACCTGACGCATGGCGCGCCGATGGTGGTGCTGGTGGATGCGGGATCGGCCTCCGCGGCGGAGATCGTCGCCGCGGCGCTGCAGGACCAGCGTCGCGCGATCGTGATGGGCGAGCGCAGCTTCGGCAAGGGATCGGTCCAGACCCTGCTGCCGCTGACCGAGGACACCGCGCTGCGGCTGACCACCGCGCGTTACTACACGCCGTCGGGCCGGTCGGTGCAGGAGGGTGGCGTCGAGCCGGATATCGCGGTGCCGCAGCTTTCGGACCCGGATTACAAGGATCGGCCGCGGTTGCGCGAGGCTGACCTCCGGCGCCACCTGCTCAACCAGGCCAAGGTCGACAATTCGATCCTCGAGAATGACGCCAAAGCCGATCCGCGCTTCGCTGAAACGCCCGATGAGCTCAAGAAGGCCGGAATCGATGACTATCAGCTCGATTATGCGATCCGGACCATCGCGCGGCTCGCCAATCCGGCGGTTCAGATGGCGATGAACGGCTCCGCCGCGTCATCCGGGAAACACTGATGCTCGCACGTGCCCGCTGGATCGCGCTCCTGGTTCCGCTCGCGCTGATGGCGGGAGCCCTGGGATCGCAATATGTTGGGCATCTCGTCCCTTGCGAGATGTGCATGTGGCAGCGTTACCCGCATTATGCCGCGATCGTTGCCGCGGCGCTCGCCATCCTGCTGCGGCGCACTCCCTTGAGCCTGCCGCTCACCATGCTCGCGGGTCTGCTGATCCTGGTCAGCGGCGGCATCGGCGGCTTCCACGCCGGCGTCGAATATAAATGGTGGCCCGGTCCGCAACATTGCACCGGCACGGTCGCGCCCGGAGCCGATTTCCTGAAAAGGTTGCTCGCTGCGCCCGTGATCCGCTGCGACGAGCCGCAATGGACTCTGTTCGGGATCAGCCTGGCGGGCTTCAATTTCCTCATCTCCATGATCGGCGGCCTGACCGTCCTGGCTCTATGCCTCAAGCGCCGCTGAGCGAGAGCGAGCGCGCGGCGATGCTGCGCGTCGACCAGGCGGGCGAGTTCGGCGCGACCCGCATCTATGCCGGCCAGCTCGCCGTGATGGGCGCGCGCCATCCGGAAGCGCGCGAGATCGTGCGGATGGCGCAGCAGGAAGAGCGTCACCGCGCCCATTTCGACGCAATGATGACCCGACGCGGCGTGCGCCCGACTGCGCTCGCACCCTTGTGGAACGTCGCGGGCTTCGCGCTCGGCGCGGCCACCGCGCTGATCGGCCCCAAGGCGGCGATGGCCTGCACCGCCGCGATCGAGACCGAGATCGATCGCCATTATGGCGCGCAGCTCGATCGGCTGGGCGAAAACGACCCCGAACTGGGCGAAGCGATCCGGGAGTTCCGCGCAGAAGAGGTCGAACATCGCGACGCGGCGCTCGCCGCAGGCGCGGAGCAGGCCCCCGCTTATCCTTTGCTTTCGGCGGCGATACGACTTGGCTGCCGCGTCGCGATCGGCCTATCGGAACGGATATGATGGTGCGCCGGGGCGTTGGAACTGGAGTTCGAGGAGATATGGCCATGATCAAGCATCTGTTGCTGCCGGCGGCCGCGCTCCTGGGCGTCGGCATCGTCGCCCCCGCCTTCGCTCAGCAGAATGACAAGGCGTTGATCATCTACGGCAACGACAAATGCCCGGAGGGCACGGTCTGCATCCGCGCGCCCGAAACCGAGCGCTATCGCATCCCGCAATCGCTGCGCTCGGGCCCGCTCGCGCCTAAGGATCAGCCATGGTCGCAGCGCGCCGCCTCGGTCGACGCGGTCAACAACACCGGCACCGGCAGCTGCACCAATGTCGGCGCAGGTGGCTGGACCGGCTGCTGGAGCCAGCAGATGAAGGCCGCGCGCGCCGAGAAGAAGCAGGAGGCACAGGCCGAGGCCGAATCGCCTTTGCCCAAGTGACCGTTCAGGCGGCGCTCAGTCGGGAAGGTGCGACGATAGCATGATGAAGATGATCGCTTTTGCCGGCGCGTTGCTCCTCACCGGGAC
>Ga0164242_10009127_pt1 | contig 10728 bp, 2 predicted proteins | sample OricomgcompostMG_FD_108783 | JGI IMG/M metagenome (GOLD analysis project Ga0164242, IMG submission 108783) | Miracle-Growth compost microbial communities from Emeryville, California, USA - Original compost - Miracle growth compost (MG) ... | reverse complement strand
CCGAAACCGGCACACTGACACCCATGCACATGCCGCCCGCGAGGTTCGCGAGATGACCGGGCTCGCCTCCGGACAACCCGAAAGCCGGACGACGTGGAGCCGGCGCCTTCGCACGCCGTTTCGCGAATTCCATCGCACCGAGAGCGGCAGTGCGGGGTTCCTGCTCGCGGCAGCACTCGCGGCATTGGTGTGGGTCAACGTCGGCCAGGCGTCGTACGACTCCGTGTGGCACACGGTGTTCTCGGTCAACCTCGGCAAGTATTCGGTAGCCGACGACCTGCGCGGCTGGGTCAACAGCGGGCTGATGACGCTGTTCTTCTTCGTGGTCGGACTTGAGGCCAGACGCGAATTCGACGTCGGGGAGCTCCGCGAGCGGCAGCGAGTGACCCTGCCGCTGCTCGCGGGCATCGGCGGCATGGTCGTTCCGGTCGCCATCTATCTCGCGTTCAACGCGGGTCGCGCCACGGGACGCGGGTGGGGGGTTGCGATGTCGACCGACACCGCCTTCGCCCTCGGCATGCTGGCCCTCGTCGGCCCCCGATTTCCCGACCGGCTTCGCTCGTTCATGCTCACGGTCGTGGTCGTCGACGACCTGGTGGCCCTTGTCGTCATCGTCGTCGCGTACTCGAGCGCGCTCTCGTGGGTCGCGCTGGTCGTCGCGATTGCTTTGTTTGCAGGCGTTTTAGGCTTGCGGGCGCTCAAGGTGCGGCGTGGCCTCGCGTACCTTGTGCCAGGGGTCGTCATCTGGGTGGCCTTGTTCAAGTCGGGCGTCGACCCGGTCGTCGTCGGCCTCGCGATGGGCTTGATCACTTACGCGTATCCGGCAGGGCGCTCGGCCCTGGATCGCGCGAGCGAGGGCTTCCGGCTCTTTCGCGAGCAGCCGACGGCCGAGTTGGCCAGGCAGGCCCGCGAGAGCGTCGAAGCCGCAATCTCACCGAATGCGCGGCTTCAGCAGCTCTACCACCCGTGGACCAGCTACGTCATTGTCCCCGTTTTTGCCCTGGCAAATATAGGGATTCCGCTTAGCAGGCACTTTCTCGCGCATGCGTTCGCCTCCCCGGTGACGCTCGGCATCGTGCTGGCATACGTGATCGGCAAGCCAGTCGGCATCACGGCGACCGCGTGGGCCGTCAGCCGGGTGACGGGTGGCCGGGCGCGGCCACCGGTCGGCTGGGCAGCGGTCGGCGGGGCCGGTGCGATCGCCGGCATCGGCTTCACCGTGTCATTGCTGATCGCCTCCCTTGCGTTCACGGGAGTCCAGTTGCAGGAGGCAAAACTTGGCGTTCTCGCAGCGGCCATCGCGGCGTCGTTGCTCAGCTGGTCGTCGTTTCGGGCCACCGAGTTGCTTCCACCGAAGTTGCGCATCGTGGCACTCCTCGGACGCTCGGAGAGCATCGTCGACCTTGTCGATCCCGTCGATCCCGAACGCGATCACATCCGCGGACCGGCTAGGGCACCGGTCACGCTCGTCGAATACGGCGACCTCGAATGCCCTTACTGCGGGCAGGCGGAGCCAGTGGTGCGTGAACTGCTGGCCGACTTCGGCGACGTCCGCTACGTCTGGCGGCACCTGCCGCTTACAGACGTGCATCCGCACGCCCAACTCGCGGCCGAGGCGACCGAAGCGGCTGCTTTGCAGGGCGCGTTCTGGCAGATGCACGACCTGCTGTTCGAACATCAGGATTCGCTGCGCCCGCCTGATCTCGTCCGCTACGCGACCGAGCTAGGCCTGGACGTCGACCAGTTCGCCGCCGACCTTCGCCGGCACGCGGGCGCGGCGCGGGTCGAAAGTGACGTCGACAGTGCCGACCTTAGCGGCGTGTCGGGCACACCCACGTTCTTCGTGAACGGACGCCGCCACCACGGCGCCTTCGACATCGGATCCTTGACAGCGGCCGTGCGCGCGGCCCGAGCACGAGCCGCGATCACCGGCTGACCGGGCAACATGAGCGCAGGTGCCTATCGGGCGGCGCCCGCAAGAGTGGTTTGGCAGCCCGCTTCGGCGCGCCGCCGCAGGATTTCAGGGCGAATGCGCAACGATCGCAGACAGACGTGAGGCCCCTCTATGTATGAGATAGAGGGGCCTCACTGAGTCGGCGTTGCCGCCGACCCGGTCGCCGATCGCCGTCGCCAGCCGCAGCTCGACCGCCTTCGATCGTCGGTCGCCGGAGTTGCCTCCACCGGCTGACGATCTCCAGTTTCTGAACCGCGCCCCCGCAGGCACCGCAGCGTTGCCCGACCCGGCTCGCCTTGCAGCGCACCGAATCCTGCCTCGCGTGGTACTTGCGGGCCGGAATGTACGACCCTCGTGCGGCCCGGCTCAGGTTTCCCTTCGCCTTGCCATCCGCGGTTCGCCCGGCGAGTTCGGCTTGGGTTGCCCCTCGCCGTCCTCCCCGGAAACCTCCCGGTGACTGTCGCCGTTATCGGTGACGTGGGAGATTTCTAGCGAGCTTCTGACGCTGTGACAAGGGCTGTAGGCAAAGAAGTTTCAAGATCTTTGGTGATCCACAGGGTTGACCTGGTTGTCCCCCGATCAGTCGTCACTGTCCACCGCTTGTGACCATTTGTGCACCGGGCCGTCCACAGCTCGACCGTTCGCGGACGGATGAGTCGTCGAGGCGTACTGCCTCACGTCATCCGCTGCCGGGCCGTCAGCCTTTTACCGATCCCTGGGTGAGGCCGGACACGATGTAGCGCTGCAAGAACTGGAAGCAGCACGACCGGCGGCGGCAGTTCCGCAAATTTCAGCAAGGCCGAAGAGTCGATCGTGTCAGCTGATTGGCCCGTTCGTGGCTGGATTACGAATAGGCGTAGGAACTCTCGCGGCTCTTGACGCTCGATCCGCTGCGGCCTAACCTTCGCAAGGATTGCGGCGCCTTGCGGAATGTATTGCAGGACGCTGCTCACACACCAGTGCCCGCAGGAGGGCCCGTGCCTCGCAGGATTGTGAGTGCGTTCGTTGTGTTCGGCCTCAGCACCTCGTTGGTCATCCCTGTCGCCGCATCGATGTCGTCGGCCGCCGCAGCGTCCCCGCCGCCCGGGAATGACGTAATCGTTCAACTCTTCGAGTGGAACTGGGATTCGATCGCGAGCGAGTGCACGAACGTTCTCGGCCCGAAAGGCTACGGCGCGGTTCAGACGTCACCGCCGCAGGAGCACATCGTGTTACCGGGCGACGGTTACCCGTGGTGGCAGGACTACCAACCGATCAGCTACAAACTGACGACCCGGCGTGGTGACGAGGCGCAATATGCGGCCATGGTCGCGGCGTGTCACGCGGCCGGGGTGAAGGTTTACGCCGACGCGGTGCTGAACCATATGCAAGGCGGTGGCCAGTCGGGATACGGCAGCGCGGGCGACTATTACTCAGATTTCAATGATCCAGGTGTTCCATACGGCTCGTCAGACTTCCATACGCCGTGCGCGATCAACAACCCGGATGATCAGGGGCAGGTGCAAAACTGCGAGCTCGTCAATTTGACCGATTTGGACACTGGGTCGTCCTACGTGCGTGGCGAGGAGGACGGTTACCTGAACCACTTGATCGCACTCGGGGTGGACGGATTCCGAATCGACGCCGCAAAGTACATACCCGTTGCCGATATCCAGGCGATCGAAGCCGGGCTAACTAAGCAGGTTTATGTTTACCAGGAGGTAACCGACGGTGGTGCGGACGGTGCCACCGACTACACCGGCACGGGCGACGTCACCGACTTCGGGTATGGCACGACGGTCGGGAACGACTTCAAGAACGGAAGCCTGTCTAGCCTGGCCAATCTGCCGTCACAGATGATGCTGGCGTCTGCCAACGCACAGGTCTTCATCAACGACCACGACACCGAACGCAACGGTGATGCTCCGTTGAATTACAAGGACGGCGACCGTTACTACCTGGCAAACGGGTTCATGTTTGCCTATCCGTTCGGTACCCCATCGATCGTGTCCGGTTACAACTTCACCACCTCCGACCAGGGGCCGCCGTCGACCAGTAACGGTACGACGCTGGACACCGACTGCAGTAACGGCTGGACCTGTGAGGATCGCGATATCCGCATTGCGAACATGGTGGGTTTTCGCAACGCCACCCGCGGCACCGCTGTCACGAATTGGTGGACTAACGGTGGTGACCAGTTGGCCTTCGGCCGCGGCAACGCCGGTTACGTGGTTTTCAACACCGACGGCAACTCGCTTACCCGTACGTTCCAGACCGGCCTGCCCGCTGGAAACTACTGCGACGTGATGAGCGGCAACTACACGAGCGGCACCTGCACCGGGAACACGGTAACCGTCGCCGCTGACGGCACGTTTACCGCCACGATCGGTGCGAACAAGGACCTCGCGATCGACATTGGAGCCGAGGTCGGCGGCGGTGGCTTGACAGCAGGCCCGACTCCTACACCGAGCCAGAACCCCACGTCGGCCTGCACGTCGAGTTCCTCGCCCAGCAGTACCGTCACCGTCTCATTTGCCGTCAACGCGACGACCGTGTTCGGTCAGAACATCTTCGTGGTCGGTGACAATGCCGCTCTTGGCGGTTGGGACCCGAGCCGCGCGATCGCCTTGTCGCCGGCGACATACCCGGTGTGGACCGGCAGCGTAAATCTGCCACCGGGCACGGCCATCCAATACAAGTACATCCACAAGGACGCGAGCGGCAACGTGACTTGGGAGTCGACACCCAACCGGGTCGAGACTGCGCCGCCATCGGGGTCGGTTACCTACCACGACACGTTCTCGAGTACGTCGAGCACGACGACGTTGACGCCGGGGACGGGATCCACCTGCACGCCTACGCCGACGCCTACGCCCACTCCCACGCCGACGCCGACGCCCACACCGACACCCACGCCAGCCGGTTCGTCCGTGAGCGTGACCTTCGACGAATACGCGGCGACGTCGTGGGGTCAAAACGTCTATCTGGTCGGCTCGATCGCGGCAGTTGGCTCGTGGGACCCGTCACGGGCGATCGCCTTGTCGCCGGCTACGTATCCGACATGGTCGGCATCGGTGGTTCTGCCGCCGAACACCACCTTCCAGTACAAGTTCATCAAGAAGAACCCAGACGGGTCTATCTCCTGGGAGTCCGATCCGAACCGCACGTACACCACTGGTTCGAGTGGCTCGGCAACGCTTAGTCTTTCCTGGCGGTAGCAGCCGAGCACGGACACGGACGCCGATAAGCGCGGCCGCCGCCTGGTGAATGGGTGGCGGCCGCGCCTCTTGGTGTCCGTGTCGATGTCGTGGTGCCTCGTCCCGGCGGGAACCACCAGGTTTGTTCTGGGCTGGAACGATTAACGGCAATGACCGCCGGCTCAACATCGTTCTCGGGTGCGTCGATAGTGGCATATGCACATGTCGCGGACTCGATCAGCTGTTGTGGTCATCGCGTCCGGTGCGGTGATCTGCACGGCTTTCGGAATGTGGCCTGGATCCCCGGCGTATGCCGGGATGGTGCCGGCAAACGCTGCGCCGACATGGCGGCTGTCCGCGCCCGGCGTGTAACACGTGAAACGAAAAATGAACGAGCCGCGGGATAACCCGCGGCCCGTTCATTTGTGTCGAGCCAATTAGCAGCCGTACCCCTTCCACGCGGTCACCGTGTTGTTGGCCGTGTAGGAGCTTCCCGAGCCGTTGAAGTAGAAGGTTCGGTTTGCGAGGGCCCCGCAACTGCTGGTTTCCTCAGTGTTGTCCCAGGTGCCGAGGTCGAACTTGTACTGCAAAGTGGTGCCGGACACCGCACTGACGTTCAGAGTCCAGGTGTTAGTGCCCGTCTTCGTCATCGGGATCTCGTTCGCCACCCAGTCGTTCGCCGACGACATTCCGGTGCCGAGTGTCGAGAAGTTGCCCGACAGGTAGACCACCGCGTTGGACGGCGTGGACGACGGCACGGTCACGTTGATGACGGCCTGCGCCGACCCGCAAGTCGCCGGACCAGCCCAGTTCGCCACCGTCACGTTCGCTGTCGTGTTGTTGACAGTAAGCGAGCGGTTCGCGACATTGCCACATGAGGCGGTGACCTCGTCGTCGCTCCACGAACCACCGAGGGTGAACTTGTACGCAAGGGTTGCCGACGAGGTTGCGTTGATCGTCGTCTTCCAGTGCGTGGCGTCGACTCGGGTGAGTGCGATGCCGTTCGCTGCCCAGTCGGCCTGACCATTGCCGAGTGCGGAGAGCGTGCCGGCCAGGTAGACCGTTGCGCCCGACGCGTCGGTGTTGACCGGGACGGTGACGTTCAGCGTCTCGGTATAGCTGGACGGCGGGGTGGCGGTCGTCGCGGTCACGCCCGCCGAGGCTGCCGAGACATTGCCCACCGTGTCGTACGCCTCGACCGTGTAGGTGTAGCTGGTCGAAGCCGATAGGCCGGTGTCGGTATAGCTGGTGTTGCCCGTGCTGCCAACCACGGTTCCGTTGCGCAGCACGTGGTATCCGGCGACCGTGCCGGTCGTGTCCGTCGACGCCGTCCACGACAACGACGCGGTGCTGGTCGTCGTGCCCGTCACGGCGACGCTCGCCGGAGCGTTCGGTGGCGACACCGTGACAGTGCCACACGTTGCCGGACCGGCCCAGTTCGCGACCGTGTCACTTGTCGTGGCGGCACTGATCGTCAACGATCGGTTGGCGACATAACCACACGAGGCGGTTTCCTCGTTGTTGGCCCAGACGCCTCCGAGCGTGTACTTGTACTGCAGGGTTGCGGGCGACGTTGCGTGGAGCATCGTCGTCCAGTGGGTGGCATCGACGCGAGTCATCGCGATGCCATCCGCCGCCCAGTCCGCTTGGCCATTTCCAAGCGCGGAAAGACTTCCGGCCAGGTAGACGACCAAGCCGGAGGCGTCGGTGTTCGCCGGCACCGTGACGTTCACGACCTGCTGGTTTCCGACGGGCCCGTTCAGCGTGGTCGCCGAAGCCGCCGGGCTCGACGCCGCCGACACGTTGCCGTCGGTGTCGAAACCCTCGACCGTGTACGAATACGTGGTGTTCGGGGCCAGCCCGGTGTCGGTGTAACTGGTGCCGGTGACCGTTCCCACCACCGTGCCGTCACGCAGCACGTAATAGCCGGCCACAGTGCCCGTCGAATCGGTGGACGCCGTCCATGACAGGGACGCCGTACTGGCCGCCGTGGCGTTCACCGTGACGCCGGTTGGTGCGTTCGGTGGGACGCCGGGTGCGATCGTCGTTGCCTGCACGCTTTGCGATGCCGCCGAAACGCCTGACTGGTTGGAAGCGGTGACCTCATAGGCATACGTGGTGCTCGCCGTCAGGCCCGTGTCGGTGAACGTCGTCGTGCTGGTCGTACCAACCTGGACATACGTTCCGACGACCCCGCCAGTGACTGGCGCGCGCAGTATCTGATAGCTCGACGCGGCGCCCGCGCCGGAGTTGACCGCCGGTGCCGTCCACGAAAGAGACGCCGTCGTCGTGGTCGTGCTGGTGGTGCTCAAGCCGGCCGGGCTCCCCGGCTTGGCCGGCGGAATCGTGGTGACGCAGGTGTTGAACTGCTGACACACGACGGCCGGGGTGTCGACGTCCGTGCCTGCCGAGATGTCGACCGCGAGCCGGACGAACTGAGCCATTGCCCACATCAGCGGGCTTGCGGAATTATCAGCCTGGCCGAACGCGAATCCGTTGGTGCCGGTGCTTGCGCCCCAGACTTGCTCGGAAATCTGGCCACCTGTGGTGGCTGCGCCTTGCATCGTCTGCAATGCAGCTTGAGCAGCTGCGAGATTGCCGGCCGCGACCTCGTACTCGCCGCGTTCACCCGTGAGCACAGGCCATGGCTGGCCGACGCCGGCACCGGTGTAGTCGGCACCCGACGCCGTCTCGCCGTAACCGTCGAAGTTGTACCGGTGATCGATCAGACCTTCTGACGTGTTGACGCCGAGTTGCGCGTCAGTGACCGCGAGCGTGTTGGTGATGTCAGTCGCGGACGCCGACTTGACGCCGAGCCGCACGAGGTCGAGGAAACTCTGGTCGACGACGGTGCGGTCGTCGTGGCTGCCACCGCCGTTTGCCAGGCCAATGTAAGCACCCGAGTTGGGCTGTTGGTCTGGCGTGATGCGCAGGAAGTACGAGCCGTTTCCGTAGGAACCGGTGGTGGTGTAGGTCCAGTTGTCGACGTTCGAGGCCCAGTTCGTGGCCGTCGACAGCCACGACGACGCGTCACCGCTGTCGCCGTTGATTGTCGCGATCTTCGCGGCTGCCACGAGACCTGCGATCTCAGCCGCGATGGTCGCGGGCGAGTAACCGCTCTGCTCTTCCCAACGCTCCTGGCCGGTGTACGGGCCACGGGAGGCGATCCAGTTCGCCAGGAGCTTGACGTTGGCGAAGTCGGAAGCGCTGGTGCGACCGAGTTGGTACGCCAAGATGATCGGGTCGGCTTCTTCGTCCATCTGGTTGCCGCCCCACATCTGATTGCCGTTCAGCCAGGTGTTCTGCTTGACCTGGCCGCTGGATTCCATTTCGTACCTGAACAGATAGTCCAGCGCGTCGTTCGCGTCGGCGGTGTCGCCTGCCGCGAGCAGCGAGGTCGCCATCTGATATTCGTCACGTGTCCACACCAGGTGGTAGCCATGCTGGCCCTGGCCATCGGCACTGACGCTTTGACCCCACGGTGTGCTCAAAGACGCGACGAAAGCGCCGGGATAGTTCTTGTCCTCGTCGGCCTTGGTCTCCATCAAGGCGATGTAGTACTGCGCCGACAGAGCGGGCGTCGACACCGACGCGGGTGCCGCGTTCAAGCCGTCCATCCAGGTGTGCCAGCCTGCCTCGTACGAGGCCTCGACGGTGCTGAACCCACTCGCGAGGGACGCCGAGACATCCGAAACCGCAGCCGATTCGCTGGTGTCGAAGCCGAGTGCGAGGGTGAACGTCGTCGAGCCGCTCGACGCAACTGGGATCTGCCCGACCTGGTCGATGTGGCCGCTTGACGAAGTGCCGCTGTAGATCGAAGTCAGGCTGCGGTTGTTGACGAGTTGGGTGGCGCCACTACTCGACGTGCCGATGTAGCCGGTGGATGCGCTGGAAAAGCCGGTCGACGCGGCCATCGCACTCGACACCGGACCGTTGACCGCAACGAGGTCTCCGCTGGAATCGGTGCTGCCGTTGTTGCCCATGCCCTGGTTGTTCAACTGCGGGTCGTAATCGGCGTAGAGGTAAAGCGGTGTCGAGCTCAGGTTCTGGAAGGTCGTTTGTACCAAGACCACCGACCGCGCCGGATCGGCGACGTACGTCTTGGTGATCGTGTACTTGCCATTCTTTGCCGTATTCGTCTGCTCCCAGGTGAGGGAGTGCGGGTCGGCCAGGGTGACCGCGTGTGTCGTGTTCGAGATTTCGTTGTCGGTGAAGCTCGAACCGTCGGTCACGTAGTACTGAAGACCATAGGTGTCGGGGTTGTCGGTCTGTGGGTAGAAGACGTTTTCCAAGGCGCCGTTTCCTAGCGTGTACCAGACTTTCGAGTTCTGGCCCAGCGATGTTGCGACGCCTTGGATTCCACCGGTCGCGTTCCAGGTCGACGGCGTCCCGGGGCCGCCGTTGGCAGTAGCGGCCAGCGCGTCGGGTGCCGCACCGATGACGGCGGCGCCAGCTACCGCCATCGCGGCGACGGTAGTCACCGCAATGCTGCTCGCGGTGGCGCGATGGCGCGCAAACCTACGAGATCGCTTTGGTGCAAGGAAATCTGGGCATAGCTTCGCCAACATGCGGACTCTCCTGTCGGGAACCGGTGGGAAGTGAGAACAGCAGAACGGTCGCGGCCGAGCCGTGAGGCCGTGCCGCAGACGCGCGTCGAACCGCGAGACGTCGTAAGCCGTCAAGCCCTGGTCGGTCTGATTGTTGCGTCGCGGAACAATTCGTAAGGCATGCGTAAGGTAGTCCGCGATCCGGAGGTTGCCTAGGCATCGCCAGATTAAGTTTCTGCAACTTTTGCAAGACCTTCGTATCTGCGGTGGATCGTTGCAAGCCTGTGCAGGCGTTCTCGTCAGCATCGAGCTGGGGCGCGCGCGGATGAGGCGAACTTGTTGCGCACTGCGAAAAATCTTGCAGCTGTGTCAACCTTTTGCTACGGTCGGCCTTCGGCGCCAGCCGGGTGCCGCCATCTCCAGAAGGATCTGAATGCCTCAGAGTCCCGGTGGGTATCTCTGGCTTCCGGACTCGGCAGATCGAAAGGCTGCTGGGCAGCTGGCCGCGACGTGGTGGCGCGACGCGGTGATCTACGAAATCTACCTGCGGAGTTTCGCGGACGGCGACGGCGACGGCAACGGGGATCTGGCCGGCGTCCGCAGCAGGCTCGATTACCTTGTCGACCTCGGAGTCGACGCACTGTGGCTCACACCCTTCTATACGTCGCCGATGGCCGACGGTGGATACGACGTCGCCGACTACCGCGATGTCGACCCGATGTTCGGCCGGCTCGCGGATTTCGAAGAGTTGGTGCGCGACGCCCACGAGCGCGGATTGAAGATCATCATCGACGTGGTGCCGAACCACACGTCGTCGCAACATTCGTGGTTCGCCGAGGCGATCGCGGCCCGGCCCGGCGAACCCGCGCGTGATCGCTATATTTTCCGCGATGGCGCGGGTGTAGCTGGCGAACTGCCGCCGAACGACTGGGAGTCGATTTTCGGCGGGCCGGCCTGGTCACGGTTGGTCGGTTCGGACGGCGTGCCCGAGCAGTGGTACCTGCACTTGTTCGCGCCGGAGCAGCCTGATCTGAACTGGGAACACCACGGG
>Ga0164242_10009126_pt1 | contig 10728 bp, 9 predicted proteins | sample OricomgcompostMG_FD_108783 | JGI IMG/M metagenome (GOLD analysis project Ga0164242, IMG submission 108783) | Miracle-Growth compost microbial communities from Emeryville, California, USA - Original compost - Miracle growth compost (MG) ... | reverse complement strand
GCAGCGAGTTGGAGACGACTGTTCCCGCGAGGATCGAGACGAACATGCCGAGCAGCAGGCCCGAAAGCGCCTCGAGCACCTGTCGCTGTGACATGCGAGGGGCGCCGGTGGTGGCGTCCGGGGTTCTTGTTGCGGCGTGCGTCATAGAAGGGGACTCCTTGTGTGGAAGCGGAAGAGGACTGCGGCTGGATGCTGCGCCACATTCGTTGATGGAAGTCAACTACAGTGATGTTAGTGCACAAAGGTCAACTAATGCTCAAAGTCAACTAGTCCCCGGGGTCGACCACCGTTTCGGCATCGCCCGCGAATGGGTTGACACCAGCTTCCGCGAAGTCCTATGGTGTCTCTCGCGTGAAAACATCACAAAATCACGCGGACATAACATTTGAGCCTCGGGGCAGCGACGAAGACAAACGCTGCGGTCGGCGCGCCGCGACATCGATGACCGATATCCGGACGTCCTTCGAGGTGAGTCAATGGGAGCAAAGATGCGCGCTGTTGTATTCGAGTCGGAAGGGCGACTGACCCTCCAGACGCGACCGGAGCCGACACCGGGATACAAGGAGATCCTGATCGAGACGGCCGCCGTCGGGATCTGCGGGACCGACACTCACGTCTTCGACGGAGAGTTCGAGGGGACCGTCTTCCCTCTCGTTCCGGGCCACGAAGCCACGGGCACGATCGTGGCGCTCGGCGACGGTGTCAACGACGGCGTCTACGACTTCCGGGTCGGCGATCACGTGGCGGTCAACCCGAGTACCACATGCGGCGAGTGCGAATTCTGTCTCAACGGGCACCAGAACCTCTGCCCGAAGTGGAACGGTCTGGGGGTCGTCGCCTCGGACGGCGCGTCGCAGCAGCTCTTCGTCGCCCCCTCTCGCAACGTCTACCGACTCAAGCCCGAGACCGACCTCTACGAGGCGGCACTCATCGAGCCGCTGGCCTGTGCGATCAGGGGATGGGACGTGCTTCCTCGCCGACTCGGCGACCACGTGCTGGTCTACGGCGCCGGAACCATGGGGCTGCTGATGGCGCAGCTGGCGTCTCGCGCCGGCGCGTCGACGGTCACGATCGTCGATCTGAACGCCGAACGCTTGAAGACGGCTGAGGAGTGCGGTATCGCGCTGCGTTACACCGCGGCAGACGACGCCGACCGGGAGAAGTGGGACGTCGTCATCGACTGCACCGGAAACATCCGCGCGATCGAAGACGCGCTCACGCGAGTGAAGCCGGCCGGATACTTCCAGGACTTCGGCGTGGCGCCCGCCGACCGCACGGCCCAGTTCTCGCCGTTCCGCGTTTACCGCGACGAGCTGAACATCGTCGGCACGATGGCCGTGCTGAACTCCTTCGGCCGTGCCGTCGAGCTGTTCGAGGCCGGAGCGATCAACGCACGGGCGATGATCAGCCACTCCTTCACCCTTGACGACTATGCCGTTGCGCTGGAGATGTTCCGCAAGGGCGAAGGACGCAAACTGCAGATCCGGCCGAACGACACCGAGTCTCGGGTGCTCATCCCGTGAGCACGACCGCCATCGCCTCGAGGAGAAGGCTCTCGCCCACCGTGAAGCGGAGCGTCGGCGGCATCGTCGTCGTGCTGGTGCTGATCGCGATGTTCTTCGGCACGAAGATCGTCCCGAAGGGGTCTGATCTCGCCGAGTCGTCGTCGAGTAAGTTCGTCGCCGCAGAGTACGGGAAGACGCAGTTCCCGAAGCAGCAGGCGTTCATCAAGAAAAACGCGGTGTCCGCGACGACGCTCGCGGAGGCCGCGCACGCGGACGCCACCGCTGCAGCGAAGAAGTACGGCAAGTCCACCGACGGTGCCACCTACGTGGTGCCGGTCGAGTTCACCGGCGTCGTCGGCAAGATACCGACCGCGGGGTACACGCCGATGACGGTGCAAGGGCTCCCGAGCGGAACGGCGATAGCGCTGCAGCTCGGTCCGGCGATCACCGGCACCGACCTTCGGGACGTGACCGGCACCATTCGGCTCGGCGATTTCGAGAATCAGATTCAGTACCAGGATGCGGCGTCCGCGATCAACGACCGGCTGAAGAAGCAGGTGCTCGCGAAGATCGACTCGACCTCCCTGACCGGAAAGACGATCACCGTGACGGGAGCCTTCACCTTCGTGAATCCGAACCAGTGGAACGTCACTCCCGCCTCGATCACGGTCGGAGGGTGACGGCGTGGTCGCTGAGCACACGATGCGAGAGCACAAGTCGGGCACTCCCGTGCTGTCCGCGCGGGAGATCGTCAAGACGTATGGGGCGACGCGAGCGCTCAAGAGCGTCAACTTCGACGTGCACGCCGGCACGGTGACGACGCTCTTCGGTGAGAACGGTGCCGGCAAGTCGACACTGATGAAGATCCTCTCCGGCGTCGAGCAACCGACCTCCGGCTCGATCCTGCTCGACGACCGCCAAGTGGAGTTCGCCGACACCAACGACGCGAGGGCGCACGGGATCTCGATCATCCACCAGGAGTTGAGCCTGGCCTCGAACCTCTCCGTTCGCGACAACATGTTCATGGGGCGTGAGCTCTACAACGCGGTCGGACGTGTCGACTACAAGAAGGAGGAGCAACTCTGTCGCACGGTCCTCAGCGACCTCGCTGAGGACATCGACCCGGCCACGCCGCTGTCGGAACTGCGGTTGGGGCAGCAGCAGCTCGTCGAGATCGCGCGCGCCCTGTTGGCCGATTCCCGGATCTTGATTATGGACGAACCGACCTCGGCGTTGTCTGCGGCAGAGGTCGAGGTGCTCTTCCGCGTCATCGACGACCTCACGTCGCGCGGGGTGTCCATCGTCTACATCTCCCACCACCTCGAGGAAGCACTACAGGTCACGGACTACGCGGTGGTTCTCCGCGACGGCGCGATCACGGCGACCGCGCTCGCCGAGGACATCGATCTGGAGTGGATCGTTCGGCACATGGTCGGCGAGAACTTCGATCTCGGCACCCCGCCGACCGGTTACGAGTTCGGCGACGTCGCGCTGTCGATCGAGGACTTGAGCGTCGAGGATCCCAAAGACCCGGCTCGGCTGTTGGTCGATCACCTCTCGCTCGACGTCCGTGAGGGCGAAATCGTGTGCTTGTACGGCCTGATGGGCGCCGGACGCACGGAGCTCTTGGAGGCCGTCGCGGGGAGGACGCCGACGGTGAGCGGCGACGTCCGCCTGAACGAGTCCGACGTGTCCAAGCTGTCGCTCCGCGAACGTCTCGCGGTCGGGCTGGGCCTGGTCCCGGAAGACAGGCAGCGCGACGGTCTCGTGCAGACCATGACGGTGGGTCAGAACCTCTCGCTGGCGAGCCTCGGAGAGTTCGTCAGAGGACTGTTCATTTCCCGGCCGGCGGAGCGTGCGCACGTCGACGAGGCGATCAAAGACGTGCGTGTCAAGACCTCCGGCGGCGGCGCGATGATCGGATCGCTTTCCGGCGGCAATCAGCAGAAGGTCGTGATCGGGAAGATCGTCTCCACGGCGCCGAAGGTGCTGCTCCTCGACGAGCCCAGCCGCGGGATCGACATCGGTGCCAAGTCAGAGGTCTTCCGGCTCATCGCCGAGCGCGCGAAGTCGGGCCTCGCCGTCGTCTATTCGACGAGTGAAGTGGGCGAATGCCTGAGCATCGCTCACCGCATCATCGTCCTTCGCCGCGGCCGCATCGTGGCGGAGTTCCCGCCCACCGCCAGCAAAGAAGAGATTATGGCCAGCTCCGGTGAAGCAGTTGTCGCCTGATCCCACAGAACTAAGGAAACTTCCATGACCGATGTCACGGCACGTCGCCGTCGAAACCCGTTCTCAGGGTTGTCCTTCGGCGCCATTCTTCTCGAAGCGCGCGCGTTCCTCGCACTCGTCGTCATCTTCGCGATCTTCTCTTTTCTCGCGCCGACCGCCTTCCCCACGCTTTCGAACATCGTCGTGATGTGTCAGCAGGTGTCGGTGTACGCCATCCTCTCGGTCGGGATGCTCGTGGTCATCCTGGACGGCGGCATCGATCTCTCCGTCGGCTCGACCCTCGGCCTGGCCGGAATGGTGGCGGGCCTCTGCATGCAGGGCATCCCGATCGGCGGCGTCGTGCTCTACCCGGCGGTCTGGGTTGTCGTGATCATCGCGGTGGCCACGGGAGCGCTGGTCGGGCTCGTGAACGGCCTGCTGGTGGCACGGCTCAAAGTGGCGCCCTTCGTCGCCACCCTCGGCATGCTGTACGTCGTGCGGGGGCTCGCGGAGCTGTCCACCAACGGCCTCACCGTCAACAACCTGGACGGCAAGCCCGAGCTGGGAAACACCGGATTCGACTGGCTGGGCTTCAACTCGCTGCTGGGCATCCCGATCGGTGTCTGGGTGCTGGTCGTCGTCGGCATCGCGGCGAGCCTCCTGCTCAACCGCAGCGTCTACGGCAGGTGGCTCTACGCCTCGGGCGGCAACCAGAGGGCAGCCGAGCTCTCGGGCGTGCCGGTGCGCAAGGTCAAGGTGCGCGCCTACGTGATCTCCGGTGTCTGCGCGGCGATCGCCGGTGTCATCCTGACTAGCGAACTGACTTCGGCAGGACCCACGCAGGGAACCTCCTACGAACTGACGGCGATCGCGGCGGTCGAGATCGGCGGCGCGTCGTTGATGGGCGGACGCGGCACCGTGCGCGGAACGCTTCTCGGCGCGTTCGTGATCGGATTCCTCGCCGCCGGCCTGACCATCGTCGGAGTCTCCGCCTACGTGCAGACCGTGTTCACCGGCGCCGTGATCGTGCTCGCCGTGCTTCTCAACGGCATTCAGTACCGACGACGTCGTGCTGCGACGACGGCATCGAAGAACCCACCACCACCGACGTCCTCGGCGGGGACAGGCAGCACCTCACGCGTACCTGTCACCGCCGAGGAACCGACCGCCTGACGCAGTCCGGCGGCACACTCCCTCACAGAGAGCAAAGGAAATCATATGTTCCGCAAAGCTATCGCGGCAGCGCTGGCGCTCGGCGTCGCGGCACTCGCCCTGACCGGATGCTCGGGGTCGGGGTCCGGCTCGACAGATACCGGAAAGGCAGGCGGCCTCATCACGATCGTCGTCAACGATCCGTCGAACCCGTATTGGCTCACAGAAGGCAATGTGGCGAAGGCCGAGGCCAAGAAGCTCGGCTACAAGGCGAGCGTGCAGGCGTCCAAGGGCGACGTCAACACGGAGTCGAACATCATCGACACCGCCATCGCCAACCACTCGGCCGGGATCATTCTCGACCCGGCGAACGCGAGCGGATCGATCGGAAACATCAAACGTGCCATGAAGGCGAAGATCCCCGTATTCCTGGTCAACGCGGAGATCAACCAGACCGGTGTAGCGCTCGGCCAGCTGGTCTCGAACAACGCGCAGGGCGCCGCCATCGGTGCGCAGGAGTGGATCAAGGATGCCGGCACGAAGGGCAACTACGCCGAGCTTTACGGACTGCCCTCCGACAACAACGCCGCGACTCGCGCGAACGGATACAAGACGGTGATCTCGCAGTACCCGGGCTGGGTGAAGGTCTCGCAGCAGACGGCGAACTGGGATCGTGCCCTCGGCCAGCAGAAGATGCAGTCCATCCTGCAGGCGCATCCCGACATCAACGCGGTGATCTCGGGCAACGACGAGATGGCGCTCGGTGCCATCGCCGCTCTCAAGCAGGCCGGCAAGACCGGTGTGGTCGTCGGCGGCTTCGACGGATCGCCCGATGCCGTCAGTGCGATCAAATCGGGTGAACTCGCCTACACCGTGCTGCAGCCCGTGGCCACGTTCGCGAAAAAGGCCGTGCAGGAGCTGAACGCCTACATCGAGCACGGCACGAAGCCGAAGCAGGAGAAGCAGTCCTTCGACTGCATCCTCATCACGAAGGACAACGTCAGCAAGATGACGGGGCCGTTCACCTACTCGGGCTGACACTGCGTCTGATCGGCCGCCCGGCGTCGGTCGTGCGGGGCAGGCGGCGCCTGCGGTCTGCCCCGCCCCTTGTCTACGAACGAGAGAGAACATGAGCTACGTACTCAACGACCCAGCGGATTTCTCGGCAGAGGCCATCGATGGGTTCTCCGCGGCTCACGCGGATCTGGTGATGCAGGTCCCTGGCGGTGTCGTACGACGAGCCGCACGGCACGAGGGCGAGGTGGCGATCGTCATCGGCGGCGGCTCCGGCCACTATCCCGCCTTCGCCGGACTCGTGGGGCCTGGACTGGCTCACGGCGCGGCACTCGGAAACGTCTTCGCCTCGCCGAGCGCCCGGCAGGTCTTCGATGTCGCCAAGGCGGTCGCGGGCCCGGCAGGAGTGCTTCTCAGCTATGGGAACTACGCGGGCGACGTGCTCAACTTCGATCAGGCGCAGCGCATGCTGCTCGACGAGGGGATTCCCTGCACCACCGTTCGCGTCACCGACGATGTATACAGCGCAGACCCGGCGGAGCGCGACAAACGGCGAGGCATCGCCGGCGATCTCGCGGTGTTCAAGGCGGCTGCCTGGAAGTCGGAACAGGGAGCGTCACTCGTCGGTGTCGCCGACTTCGCGAGCCATGCCAACGACATGACGCGTTCGGTGGGCGTCGCGTTCAGCGGATGTACTCTTCCTGGTGCGCACGAGCCGTTGTTCACGGTCCCAGCCGGACGGATGGCGGTGGGAATGGGCATCCACGGCGAACCCGGCATCGATGTCGTTCCGCTACTGGATGCCCGTGGCATCGCCACGCTCCTCACCGAGCGGCTTCTCGCCGAACGCCCGAGGGATGCCACAGGCAGGGTGGCCGTCATTCTCAACGGTCTCGGCTCCGTCAAATCCGAGGAGCTGTACGTGCTCTATAACACTGTCGCGGAGCGCCTCGTTGATGCCGGGGTCACGATCGTGGAGCCCGAGATCGGCGAATACGCCACCAGTTTCGAGATGGCGGGGGTCTCGTTGACCCTGTTCTGGCTCGACGAGGATCTCGAGCGCGCATGGCGCGCCCCCGCGTACACGCCCGGCTATCGCAAGCGAGCTGTTCCGGTCGCCGCGGACGACGCGGGGCCGATCGTGGACCTCGTCGAGACCCGCGACTCTGTTCCGCATGCGAGCACCGCATCCCGGAGCTCGGCCGCCGACGTCTGCGCGGTCTTGCTCGGCATCCGCGACGCGATCGATCGTGAAGCCGATGAACTCGGCCGGCTGGATGCTGTGGCCGGAGACGGTGACCACGGAATCGGCATGCGGCGAGGCGCGAGAGCCGCCTTCGTCGCCGCCGAGGAGGCGCTGGCCGCCGGTGCCGGGGCCGGGACGGTGCTCGCCCGTGCGGGTGACTCCTGGGCCGACCGTGCAGGCGGAACCTCCGGAGCCCTGTGGGGGGCCGGATTGCGGGTCATCGGTGACTCGATCGGAGACGAAGAGGCACCGTCGGCCGTGTCCGTGGCTCAGGCGGTGCAAGAGGGACGCCGAGCCGTCCAGGAGTACGGCAAGGCGTTCGTCGGTGACAAGACCCTGGTGGACGCGCTCGTGCCGTTCGCGCAGACGCTGAGCGACCGCGCGGGCAACGGGGAGTCCCTCGCGACGGCATGGGCCGCCGCTGCCGACGTCGCCTCGCGCGCCGCCGCCGGAACGGCGAACCTCGTGCCACGCGTGGGGCGAGCCCGTCCGCACGCCGAGAAGAGCGTCGGCACCCCCGACCCCGGGGCCGTCTCGTTCGCGCTCGCGATGGATGCCGCCGCCGCGGTCCTCAGCACACGGGAGCCCAAGACAACCCGAGCAAGAGAGAAGTGAGAACGATGAGCCGTACATGGCGTGTCGTCGTCGGATCGGACGACGCCGGCTTCGAATACAAAGAAGCGCTGAAAGCCGACCTCGAAAAGGATCCTCGAGTCAGTGAGGTCATCGACGTGGGCGTGGACGCCTCCCATCACACCCCGTATCCGGCTGTCGCCATCGCCGCGGCTGAGATGGTGCGGGTCGGTGAAGCCGATCGGGCGCTTCTGGTGTGCGGCACCGGGCTCGGAGTCGCAATCTCGGCGAACAAGGTACCTGGTGTCAGGGCCGTGACGGCACACGACAGCTTCAGCGTGGAGCGCAGCGTACTCAGCAACAACGCCCAGGTGCTCACGTTCGGCCAGCGCGTCGTGGGTCTCGAGCTCGCCCGGCGGCTCGCCAAGGAATGGCTGGGCTACGAGTTCGACGACTCGTCGGCCTCCGCCGCCAAGGTTGCGGTGTTGGACGAGTACGAGCGACACCAGTCGCACGAGTGAGGGTGTCCGTGTCTGGTCTCGCCGCGGCCGAGGGCGATCGGCAAGTCATCATCGGAATCAGCCTGAAGCTGTATCTCGACGTCGGTGCGACGATCACGTGGGCGCGGGCCGTGTCATCCATCGCTCGTGCGCACCCGTCGATCACGGCGGGGACGACCCGAATGATCGTCCTCCCGACGCTGCCCGCCATCCCGGCCGCGATTCACGAGTTCGCCGAGACGCGCATCGGCATCGGTGCCCAGGATCTGTTCTGGCGCGACACCGGACCGTACACGGGGGCCGTCAGCGGTGCCGACCTGCGCGCGATCGGGTGCGGCTACGTCGAGATCGGCCATGCCGAACGGCGGAGGGTCTTTGGCGAGGGAATCGAAATCGCTCGACTCAAATTCGGAGCCGCGCTTCGCAACGGACTCACTCCGATCGTCTGCGTCGGCGAAAGCGCTCCGCACGAGGCCGACGCGGCTGCGCAGGATGTTCTCGGCGCGCTCGATGACGTCGTGGGCGGCGTCGCGGCTGACTCGCGCTGGCCGGAACTGATCGTGGCATATGAGCCGGAGTGGGCGATCGGCGGCGAGGACGCCGCTCCGGCCGCGCACATTCTCACCGTCGTCGGTGCACTGCGAGCGCGATTGGAGTCCGACCCGCGATTCGAGCGGACGGCCGTGATCTACGGTGGGAGTGCACAGGCGGGTACGTTTGCCCAGCTGGGAGACTCAGTGGACGGCCTCTTCCTCGGGCGATTCGCTCATGACCCGCGCACGGTCAAGGACATTCTGGATGAGGCGGAGGAATTCGCCCCGTCTTCACACTGACGCGGAGCAGACATGGTCGATGCGCATCCCTCCGGACCACCGACGACGAGTGACTCAAGGCAGTCCCGGCAGCAGAAGAGGCAGACCGCGATCACGGAGGCGGTGATGTCCGAAGGCGCGATCCGCATTGAGCAACTCGCCGAACGCTTCGACATCTCGCTGATGACGGTGCACCGCGACCTGGACGAACTCGAGTCGCGGGGCCTCCTCCGCAAGTCCCGTGGCGTGGCCACGGCGCAGTCGTCCAGTCTCGTCGAGTCCAGCGACGTGTATCGCCTCGGACAGGAGATCGAGGCGAAGCGGGCAGTGGCCGCCTCCGCGATGGAGTTCATCGAGACGGGTCAATCCCTCTTCCTCGACGACTCGACCACAGTGCTTCAGCTCGCCCAGCTGCTGCGGCAGAAAGCTCCGCTCACGGTCATCACCAATGTGCTCACCGTGCTGAACGAGCTCCACGGTGCTCGTGGGATGACCCTCATCGGGCTCGGCGGAACGTATTACAACTGGTGCAGCGCGTTCATGGGTCGCATGACGAACCAGTCGATCGCCCAACTGCGTGCGGATGTCTTCGTCATGTCGACGGCCGCCATCACCGACGGCGCGTGCTTCTTCCAGACGCCCGAGACGGTGGACACCAAGCGCGCGATGTTCGATTCGGCAGCCACGCGCATCCTTCTCACGGATCACACCAAGTTCGCCAAGCGTGCGTTGCACGAGATGGCGAAGCTGAGCGACTTCGACGTCGTGATCGTCGATCACCTCACCCCGAAAGTCGAGGTGAAACGCCTGCGCGAGTCCGGCATTCGCGTCGTGGTCGCACCGAACCAGCGTGCGTCCAAGTCCGGCTGATCGTGTGACGCCAGGCCGCGAGAGCGGGTGAGAACCGCGGCGCCTCCGGGGGAGCCGCCGGGGAGGCGAGAGCCCGTCACGGTCACGTCCGCGGCGGATGCCGGTCGATTTGGGCATTCGGGGTTCCTCACGTAACCTTGTGGGAGCCCAAGACCGCCGGTCATCGTCGTGCTCGCACGCCGATCGAAGGTTCTCGAGTCGGAACGCACCTCGTGCGATCCGAAGCGAGACGGCCCGCGCAGGTGAGAACGAGAAGATGGCCGTTCGACGGCATCCGACACGCTCCGTGCCTGCGCACGGAGCTTTTTCTTTCTCCGGCCGGCCTCGGGCGGCGCGCAGCACCCGCAGCGCGTCTCGTATGTAAGAGGAGTGGCCATGGCGAACAAGGAAGCCACGGTTGCCGAGCTCGAAGACAAGTTCAAGAGCTCGACCGCCGTTCTGCTGACCGAGTACCGCGGTCTGTCTGTTGCGAAGCTCAAGGAGCTCCGCAGGTCTATCAGTGCAGACGCGACCTACGCCGTGGTGAAGAACACGCTGACCAAGATCGCGGCGAACAACGCCGGCATCTCGGCGTTCGACGACGAGCTCGCCGGACCGTCCGCGATCGCGTTCGTGCACGGTGACCCCGTGAACGTCGCCAAGGGTCTTCGCGACTTCGCCAAGGCGAACCCTCTTCTCGTGGTGAAGGGCGGCTACTTCGATGGCGCCGCGCTTTCCGCCGAAGAGGTAGGCAAGCTCGCCGACCTCGAGTCCCGTGAGGTGCTGCTGGCCAAGCTGGCCGGTGCCTTCAAGGCCTCGCTGTTCGGAGCCGCATATCTGTTCAACGCACCGCTGTCGCAGGCCGT
>Ga0164242_10009125_pt1 | contig 10728 bp, 11 predicted proteins | sample OricomgcompostMG_FD_108783 | JGI IMG/M metagenome (GOLD analysis project Ga0164242, IMG submission 108783) | Miracle-Growth compost microbial communities from Emeryville, California, USA - Original compost - Miracle growth compost (MG) ... | reverse complement strand
TCAAAAAGAATTTGAAGGAAATTATCGAAACGGAAAATTGATTAATTAGATTTATTTTTCTTAATTAAGAAAAATATTAATCTTAAATGGAACAGATCATCGGAGAACATCTTTCTTCTCTTGGAAATTTTCGATCTTTAAGTTTAATTTTTGAAATTGAACCGCCTTTCATCAAGAATTCGATCTTTGGAAATGAAGTTTATCAAAAAGGAGGAATTTATTTAAATGGAAAACAAGAAGGTTTATGGATTTCTTGGTATGAAAATGGTCAAAAATATTCAGAAGGAAATTATCGAAATGGAAAACAAGAAGGATTATGGATTTCTTGGTATGAAAATGGTCAAAAATCAGCAGAAAGAAATTATCGAAATGGAAAACAAGAAGGATTATGGATTTTTTGGTATGAGAATGGTCAAAGGGGATCAGATGGAATTTATGTTAATGGAAGAAAAGAAAAATTATGGATTTATTGGTATGAGAATGGTCAAAAATTATCAGAAGGAAATTATCGAAATGGAGAAAAAAAAGGTTTATGGATATATTGGGATCAAAATGGTCAAAAACAAAAAGAAAGAAATTATGTTAATAGAGGGCGAGAGGAGTTATGGACCTTTTTGGTGTGAGAGTTTATTGAAGTGAAATTTACGCCCGTGTAGCGGTCCGAAGGCGAAGGCGGATTTCTTGGGGGTGGGTGGTCAAAAACAGTCGGAAGAAAATTATGTTAATGGGGAACAAAAAATGGAGCAAATTGTTCAATAACAAATTAGATTAAATAAATTTTCCATTTAATTAAATGGCTGAAGCAACGATCAAGATTATTTTTGTTTGGACTGAAAAGGTCAAAAGTTCAATTGAAATCAAGAAGAAATTTGAAAATTCCGGTTATGGTCAATTGATTAGTTTTGTTTCGGCTGATTCGGCTGATGTTCGAAATATGCTTCTTTATGGAAAATATCCACAAATTATGGTTCCTGTTTTTATCGTTCAAGAATCAGACGGTCAAAAACAGAAAACCAGTTTTTATCAATTAGCTGAAATTGATAAAATCTTTGCGTTAATGGATCAACTCTTAGAAGGAATGGAGCAACCTCACGACGCGGTCAGTTCAATCACGATCAAAACTGAACATATGAACGAATAATATTTTTCATTTCTTAAATGGAAGAAATTATTGCTGAACATTCTTCAATTGGAGAATATCAAATCTCTGATTTGGTCAAAACGAAGTTTTATCAAAACTTTGCTTTAATCTTTGATGTTGAACCAGTATTTATCAACGAAGAAAGCAAAATTCTATTTTTGAATCAACTGGTTTTTACACTCGAAAGAGATGAAAATTTTTTAGAAACAGGAATTTATCTCAATGATAGAAAGGAAGGATATTGGGTCGAAGAAAACGTTCAATATGATTCATTATCCGAAGAAAAGGGTAAATATCATCAAGGAAAGAAAGAAGGATTGTGGATAACGTGGGTCGATGGTCAAAGGTGGAAAGAGGAAAATTATCGAAATGGACAACAAGAAGGTTTAACGACTATTTGGTATAGTAATGGTCAAAAAGCATCAGAAGGAAATTATCGGAATGGGAAGAAAGAAGGTTTATGGATTTTTTGGTATAAAAATGGTCAAAAGCACTCAGAAGGAAATTATCGAAATGGGGAGGAAGAAGGATTATGGCTTTATTGGTATGATAATGGGCAAAAATCAGAAGAAGGAAATTATCAAAATGGGGAAAAAGAAAGATTGTGGATTTATTGGCACCCAAACGGTCAAAAACACTCAGAAGGAAATTATCGAAACGGTGAATTGATTAATAAGACTATCTTTTAAATTTATCGATCGATAAATTTATCGATCTTAAATGGAAAATATTATTGGCGAACATCTTTCTTCTCTTGAATCTTTTCGATTGTTAAGTTTAATTTTTGATATTGAACCTCCATTTATTAAAAATTTGATCTTTGAGATCAAAGCATATCAAAAAGAAGGGATTTATTTAAATGGGTTAAAAGAAGGCTTATGGATTCATTGGCACCCAAATGGTCAAAAAGATACAGAAGGAAATTATGTTAATGGGGAAAGAGAGGGATTATGGGCTTATTGGTATGGTAATGGTCAAAAATATTCAGAAGGAGATTATCGAAATGGGAAACAAGAAGGTTTATGGATTGATTGGTATCGAAATGGTCAAAAAGAAGTAGAAGGAAATTATCAAAATGGAAAAGTAGAGGGATTATGGATTCTTTGGTATTCAACTGGTCAAAAATTATCAGAGGGAAATTATCAAAATGGAAAGAAAGAAGGATTATGGATTGAATGGGATGGTCAAAAATATTCAGAAGAAAATTATCGAAATGGAGAATTGATAAAATTTTTTTCTGATCGATAAATTTATCGATCATAAATGGAACAGATTATTGCTGAACATTTTTCTTCATCTTACCGAGATTTAGCTTTGATATTTAATATCGATCCAATTTTTATCAAACCTTTCGATTTGGTCAAAATCAGAGATTTTATCAAAAGGAACGATGAAATATTAATTATTGATGAATTAGTTTTTGTTATTACAGTTGATGAAGAAGAATTTTTCGTTGAAACTGGGATATTTCTAAATGGAAAGAAAGAAGGTTTTTGGGTTGAAGGACATAATGAATATGACATAGACACCGAAGAAAAGGGAAATTACCGAAATGGATTGAGAGAAGGATTATGGATTACTTGGCACGAAAATGGTCAAAAAGCAGAAGAAGGAAATTATCGAAATGGGGAAAAAGAAGGATTATGGATTACTTGGCATTATAATGGTCAGAAACAAGCAGAAATAAATTATCGAAATGGAGAAGAGGGTTTATCGACTTATTGGTATGAAAATGGTCAAAAATGGCAAGAAGGAAATTATCGAAATGGATTGAGAGAAGGATTATGGATTTCTTGGTATGAAAATGGTCAAAAAGAATCAGAAGGAAATTATGTTAATGGGAAACAAGAGGGATTATGGATTTCTTGGTATGACAATGGTCAAAAATTATCAGAAGGAAATTATCGAAATGGAGAAAAAGAAAGAAGCGGAATTTACGGTAAAGCCGGATTATGGATTTTTTGGCATTCAAATGGTCAGAAACAAGCAGAAGGGAATTATCGAAATGGAGAAGAGGACGGTTTGTGGATTTATTGGTATGAAAATGGTCAGAAACGAGCAGAAATAAATTACCATAATGAAAAACTTCTTAATGAAATTATTTTCTAAATTTATCGATCTTAAATGGAAGAAATTATTGGCGAATATCTTTCTTCTCTCAAAAACTTTCGATCTCTTGCGTTGATCTTTGATCTTGATCCTCCTTTCATCAAAAATTTGATCTTTGGGATCAAAGCTTATCAAAAAGAAGGAATTTATCGAAATGGATTAAGAGAAGGATTATGGATTACTTGGGATAGAAATGGTCAAAAAGGATCAGAAGGAAATTATGTTAATGGAAAAGAAGAGGGATTATGGATTTTTTGGGATCAAAATGATCAAAAATGGGAAGAAAGAAACTACCGAAACGGTGAATTGATTAATAAGACTATCTTTTAAATTATTTGATCGATAAATTTATCGATCTTAAAATGGAAGAAATTATTGGAGGACATCTTTCTTCTCTTGGAAACTTTCGATCTTTAGGTTTGATGTTGAACCTCCTTTCATCAAAGCAAAGGAAAAAATTTTATTTTTGAATGAATCAGTTTTTGTTGATGATAAATCAACAATGATTTTTTCGAAGGAATATTAATGGATGGAAAGAAAGAAGGTTTATGGATCCAGCGATTTTATAATGGCTGAAAACAAGCACAAGAATATTATTTTGATGGGAAACGAAACGGATATTATCCCAATGAAAATAAAATGTCTGAATATCTTTATCGCGATGACGACATCGAAGATATTATTGGATTTTGGAATGAAAGAGGGAAAAGTATGAAATAGATCAAGAAACAGGAAAGAGTATTTGGATCTAAAGTTTTCAGATTGTCTATTTTTCCAAAAAAAATAATTGATTTAAAATCTAAAAATGATTCCCCGCCGTAATCCGGTTCGAGCGGTTCGCGTTCGCCCGAATGAACCGACACCTGTCATTATTCCACGGCGGATAAGTCAAATTCTTGATCATATTTTTAATCAAACAACAGTGTTTGAAAATTCACAGACTGATTCACCTTTTAACGGTTGTCGATTTGGGTTCACATCAAAAACGAATTGCCTACTTTACTGCGATGGTCAAATTTCGACTCTCTCACGGATGCTCTGTTTTAACCACGGTGATGGCGAGAAAATTCCAAACCTTGAAGATAATTGTCCTTATTGTCTCGAAAATCTGAATATAAAGAATGTTTTTCGAACTCAATGTTGTAAAAAATATTTTCACGTTCTCTGCCTTCGTGAACATTATCAAAAAGACCGTTTTATGAGATGCCCAACCTGTCGAAACGGGATCGAATTTATTCGAGGAAGTCCAAATTATCGAAAAAGTTATCAAAGAATCCTTGACCTTTATATTGAAGCAACCGCAAAATATGACCAATTCGAAGATGAAAAATATTTGAATGGTTTCATTGTTGATTATTATCGTCGTTTGATTCAAATTCGCGCCGGTGGGATTAAACAAATTATCGAACTTGAACAATCAAAGGCGGAAAAAACAAATGAAGAAATTAACCAAATTATGACTGAACAACATCGAATTCTTCACAACGCGATTAGTTATCATCACTCTGGGATTGAACCGCCGAATTTCTGGTAGATTATCTTCTAAATTTATCGATCGATAAATTTATCGATCTTAAATGGAAGAAATTATTGGGGAACATCTTTCTTCTCTTAAATCTTTTCGATCGCTGGGTTTAATTTTTGATCTTGATCCTCCTTTTATCAAAAATTCGATCTTTGGGATCAAAGCTTATCAAAAAGAAGGGATTTATTTAAATGAGAAACAAGAAGGGTTATGGATTTCTTGGTATGAAAATGGTCAAAAACGATCAGAGGGAAATTATCGAAATGGAAAGAGAGAAAAATTATGGATTTATTGGTATGAAAATGGTCAAAAAGCATTAGAGACAAATTATGTTAATGAAGAGCAAGAAGGGTGGGTTTCTTGGGATCGATCAGGTAATTTAACAAAAATTGACGATAGTTTGTGGCAAAAATTGAAAATATTTTTATCATAATTATGATAAAAACTTTTTTTGATCAAATCATTCCTCTTTAGAAGATCGGGGAGCACTCAGCATAAGCCGAACGCCAGGCGAAGCAGGCGAACAGAATAATGATGAAGAGGAAGACGATGATCCCCACACCAGCCCACGAGCCACCACACTCGTCAAGTTGTGTCGAGACACCAACGAGAGGCTTGCAAGGGGGCTTTTCCTCACAGCACGCATCACCCCGACCTCCGAAGCCAACAAAGGCAAACGCGAGGATAAGGATCAAGAAGATCACCACAAACAAGACGATACCCCACATTATCTTTTTCTCTTTTAGAACGGAAAATAATTTTTTTCAATTTTTTTCTTATTATGATGTCGTTGAAGTATGGAAGTACGAAGTTGGACCATATTCGTCAAGAGCATTTTCAGCTTCGTCGACAAAATTCGGTTGGTTTTGCGAAATAATATTAGGAACACATTCAAAGCCTAAGAGCATTTTCGTATAAGAAACAACGGCTGTTAGATAAACAGCGTCAATATAAATTTGGTCAATATGGATTGCAGGACCGCCGTTATTACTTGTATTGAGATAGATAAGTTGACGGAGAAATCCAACATCCTTCCCAAGACGAGAAAATTCTTGCTCAGATCCGCGGTTAGCTTCCTTAAACGCATTAAGATAAATTCGTTGAATCTTTTCTCTTTTTTCATTGTCGCAACCACAAACATCATAGTTAATATAACTGTTAAGAAGGCTTTCAACTTCGGCGTAAGCTTGCTTTTCCGCCGTTAAATCCGCTGATTCATATCGAATTCCTGACAGAATTTTGAGAAGCAACGAAATCGCTTCAGCGAAGATTTCGGCGTGAATCTTGCTACTACAGCAACCGCAATCGGACTTTTTGTAGGCAGTCCAGAGGCCGTTTCGGGCCCCGCTAACGACTCCGACGAAGGTCGCAACCGATGAAAGCCCGATATGACGAAAGCCTTCTGTTATCGCCTGGACAACAATTTCATCATATTCGCAGACGTTAATACATTTTCCACAAGCTCTTTCTTTGACCTCCATTTAGTAGATTTATTTTTTTTAAATTTCTTCCAAGACAACGGGAAATAATTCGGGGGTCATCCTCGCTTGAACGAGGATTAAGAGGCCGGCATCAGACAAATCATCGGCTTTTTCGATCGTTTTTGCATCAAACAAGACTTTTAACGACCGTTGATCGTTTCGATCGTGATATATTTCTTTCATTCGTTGAACCGCCCAGCGTTTCCGAACCGATGGTTTCTCACCTGAAATATTCTTTGGATATTTCGCTCGCGCCGGAACAATTTTAACCAAAATCTTTCGATATTTAATCAAGAAATAACTCTGAAGATGTTGTTGAATCCGAAGATTATTCGGGGCTGAACCACGATTTCCAAGATAAGACATTTGTTCTTCAATCAAAATCAGGTCAAAATCAGACCAATTAAATTTATCGAGATAATCGGTCAAGAGTTCAAAAAATTCTTGATTTGTTTTTTCGACCTCAAAATTAACCAATTCAAAAATTAACGGTTCGATATATCCAACTTTAATTTCTTCGGCCCGAACAGCGAAATGAACTCGCCCGACGTCAAACGCAACGACCTTCATTAAAATTCTTCGAAGTTTAGATCGTTAAAATATCCTTTAGTTAAAGCACGCGAAATTAATTCAGCGAACTTTTGTTGAAACATTTGACCGTGTCCGATTTCTTCAACAAGACAATGAGAAATTTCGTGAAGGGCGATGTAGAGAATCGATTTTTGGTCTAATGGAAAATTTTTTGAGGAGGTTAACTTTAAATATACTTTTTGTTTGTTTTCAGTGTAAGAAAAACTTTCGGAAGAAATCTTGATTGTTCCTTTGAACTCTGGGACGAGCGTTCGAATCGTGTTGTTAAGTTCTAACAATGGCGAGCTCCGCTTTGGCAACAGAAGGACAAGAAGCACAATCAATATTAACAAAAGAAGAATCATATCAAATCTTTAAGATTGAAGAATACAGCAAAAATAAAAAATCGTCGTTGATTTTGTGGCTCGCAAATTATCAACGTAAAATCGCTCTTCACATTAATTTTCTGAACTTTATCTTTGTCGAAATTCCTGATGTCGAACAGATCAAGGAAGTAATGAAAGAATTTGATGTTCAATGGCGAATCACGTCTTGGAAAAAGTTCCAAGGCTATTCAAATCAGAAATATCCGTTTTTGGTTCTTTATTCTGATGACACTTTTCAACTTTCCGACCTCGTCAAACAAATCAGTGCCGAAGTTCTGGACAAAAAGGGCAAACTAACGACTTATATGAGCAATTTTAGCCTAATGCAAAAGTTTTCGGCGGTCTCGAAGATTAACGTCGGCGACTGGATTAAATGCGATGCTGAATTAATCGAGTCCGAATCAGTCCTTCCGATGTATTCGGGAGATGCCGACAATATCGAAAAGGCTGAAATCCCTTCACCGGAATTTTTCCCGAATTACAAAATTGCTTGTATTGACTTTGAAGTTTACAGTAGTCGAAAGGGGAAATTTCCCGATCCTTGGGAACCAAAGGATGAAATTTATCTAATTTCTTATGTTTTAACGACGTCAAAAAACGCTGATATTAACGGCTATGTTTTGACAACAAAAGAAACAGGCTTTGAGCAAATCATCGATCAAGAACACGTTGCGATTATCCGAAAGTCCGAAAATGAAATGGATCTTCTGGCTGACCTTGAAAAGGTTATTATGGACACTGACCCCGATATTATTATCACCTATAACGGCGATTCATTCGACTATCCTTACTGGAAGGTTCGAATCGACCGAAACTGTCTTTCTCTTGGTCAAATTGGGCGCCTTTACGATAAAAAGACGATTTTTAAGAGGAATGACTGGTCTTCGTCAGCGTTCAAGAGCCGAGCTCAAGAGTTAATGATTATCCCCGGTCGGATCACGGGCGACCTCTTCACGATGATTTCTCGCGATGAAAAACTCCCCGTTTATAATCTCAAATTCGTCTCCGAACATTACTTGAAGAAAGAACTGATGAAATTTGACCTTGAGGCCGAAGAACAGTTTCGGATTTACGAAAGTGGGACCAAAGAAGAATGGCAAAAACTCCTCGAATATTCGTTTCGCGACTCAATCGCTCCGTTGCAAATTATGAAGGTTCAAAATATTCTCAATAATCTTTTCGCGAACGCCCGAATTATCGGGATTAACATCGAAGATATTTACACTCGTGGTCAACAGTTTCGGCTTGAAAACAAACTATTTCAGAAACTGTTGAACGCAAAGACGGTCATCGATCCATCGAAAGAAAAAGGCTTTAGCAAATTCACGGGAGCCGTCGTTCAAGAACCGGTTCTTGAATTAGTCAATAATGTTTCAGCTCTTGACTTTCAATCACTGTATCCGTCAATTATTATCGCTTATAACATTTCACACGACACTTATCTTACCGAAATTCCGCCGGAACTTTCGATTGATGACGTTTGGGTTGTTGATATCGAAGGCGTTCGACAACATTATTTCGTCAAACAACATATTCGGATCGGGGCTGTCCCTCAGATGGTCGCAGACCTTCTCGCGAGCCGATTAGCGAAGAAAAAGGCGATGAAGAACGAGAAAAACCCTGAACTGAAAGCAATCCTCGACAAGGAACAACTCGCGTTGAAGGTTATCGCTAATTCGTCATTTGGGTTTTTGGGAGCCTCGACCGGAAAACTTCCGTTAAAAGCTGGGGCGGAATCCGTAACGGCAATCGGTCGGAAATTGATTACCGAAGTTATCGAATGGTTAAAAGAAGATTACCGAGCTCGGATTATCTACGGCGACACTGATTCGGTCTATTTTACTCTTCCTCATTGGGAAGGAAGGAATGGCGCCGAAGCAATCAAGGAAATGATGGCTGAAACGGACCGAATGGGAAAAGCAATCACTCAACGAATCAATCACGACCCGATCATAATCGTTCTTGACCATTTCTTCACCGATCATCTTAACCTGTCAAAGAAATTTTATATCTCAAACGAGGTTAAAGAAAAGGGAAATGATATTGATATCGAAGTTAATTTCAAAGGTGTCTTCTATTCCCGACGTGAACACGCCGAATACGCAAAGAGACTCTATTATGATCTAACAATGCTCGGGATTGGTCGATCGAAACTTGGGGATGTTATCCTTCCAAAGGCGGACCGGAAATGGCAAGCCGAAGAACTCCTTTGGGAAAAGATGATTGACCTTTTGACCTTCCGAGTCCCTCTCAAGGACCTGACCAAGATTAACCAAATGGGGGAAGATTACAAATCGCAATCATACCCGCTCGCGGTCTTCCAACGGGAAGAGGAACGCCGAGGACGCCCGATTAAAGCCGGTGAACGGTTCAAATATTGGTATGTCAAGTCAAGGGAAAAACTTGCGGGATATCGAATTCGCCGTGTCCTCGAAGAAGGCGATATCATCGACTATCATTATTATCTTGACGTAATGGAAACAGCGATTACCAAACTCCTCGAGGGAATGTTTCAGAACGGGAATCTTTACAAAACCTATCTTTCTCGAATTGGGCTCAAACGAACAATGCAAGAAGAACTTCTTTATTATGATATCAACGATCTTTATTTTCCACGGGAAGATTGGAAAAAAGTTCAAAAGCGAATGAAAAAGAAATAATCGATTAACCCGAATAATTATTCGGGTTTTGATAACCGTTCGACAAAATCGTCAGTTCGACAATCGTTCGACAAAATCGATAAATTGAAATAAATTTATTTTCAAACTCTCTATATATTTTTATCCATATATTTTTAGGAATATTATTTTAACTCTTTCACATTCAAAAATTGAAAACCATTGTGCTAAGTTGAATGTGAAAGAGTGTTATAAATTATCCCCAATAACTTTCGGGAGGCCCCATAAAATTTTAGAAACTATGTTATAAAATCTTCGATTTTATAAATTATCCCAATAGCGCCCGAGTGAATCTATAAAAATTTGAGAAACAGTGTTATAAATTATCCCAATTTCTATTCCGGAGATCCTATAAAAATTTTAGAAACGATGTTATAAAATCTTCGATTTTGCAAAATCGAAGATTTTATAAATTATCCGCCTTCGGCGTAAGCTTCGCTTCCCAATAACTTTCAGGAGGATCTATAAAAATTTTAGAAACAGTGTTATAATTCATTTCAAAAATCTTTGAAATATATCGTTTTATTGAATATTGGTTTTTTCAATTTTTGAATGTGAAAGAGTTGAAATAATATTCCCAAAAATATATGGATAAAAATATAGAGAGTTTGAAAATAAATTTATTTTCAACTAGTTTTGTTATTTGACGAAATCGTCAGTTTGCGAATATCGTCAGTTTGAGAATATCGTCAGTTTGAGAATATCGTCAGTTTGAGAATATCGTCAGTTTGCGAATATCGTCAGTTTGCGAATATCGTCAGTTTGCGAATATCGTCAGTTTGCGAATATCGTCAGTTTGCGAATATCGTCAGTTTGCGAATATCGTCAGTTTGCGAAT
>Ga0164242_10009124_pt1 | contig 10729 bp, 8 predicted proteins | sample OricomgcompostMG_FD_108783 | JGI IMG/M metagenome (GOLD analysis project Ga0164242, IMG submission 108783) | Miracle-Growth compost microbial communities from Emeryville, California, USA - Original compost - Miracle growth compost (MG) ... | reverse complement strand
CCCGCAGTCGTCGTGTCGCCCGTGTGTTCCGGCTCATCGAACGACACCCGGACGTGCGATTGGGCGGCAAGGTTGTACACCTCGTCTGGCTTGAGGGCTCCGCGCGGGCGGCCGGGGGGGGCGCCGTCGCTGAGGTCACCGTAGTGCAGGAAGAGACGCGCGTTCGGGTCGTGTGGGTCGACGTAGAGATGGTCGATGCGGCTCGTATTGAAGGTCGACGCACGCCTGATCAGGCCGTGCACCTCGTAGCCCTTCGAGAGCAGCAGCTCTGCGAGGTAGGAACCATCCTGGCCCGTGATTCCCGTGATGAAGGCGCGCTTTGTCAAGTTATTCCTCGGTCTTTCATTGTCGGTTCAGGAATGCGAATGCGCGGAGACAAGGGTCTGAAGCCATTCCACGTAGCTGTCAATTGCCGCGTCTTCGGCCAGGTAGGCGTCGCGGAAGGCAAGCCCCGCCATCCCCAGACGAGCCCGAAGTTGCGAATCGGCCCGTAACCGGGAAACGGCTTCGAGGAGGGCGGCCGGGTCGCCCGGGTCGACGCGCAACCCGCCGCCGGACGATTCGATTTCCGCGGCGCTGATGCTCGAGGAGTCCGTGGCGGCGACCACCGGCAGACCGGTGCTGAAGTATGTTGTCAACTTGCTGGGGACCGCCATCTCTGCGACGCCCGGCTTCTCGTTCAGCAGCAGCACATCGGCGCAGTTCAAGACCTCCTCGAACTCACCGTCGGGCAGGGAGTCCAGAAAGACCACATTGGTGAGACCGTGCGCGAGCTCGACCAGCTTCGCCTTCTGGCTCCCACCTCCGGTGAACACAACACGGACAGGCAGCTGGATCGCCTCCGCTAGCCGGGCCATCTCGACGATGTTCTCGAGGCCTTGCTTCACGCCCATATTCCCGGTGTGCATGACGACCGTCTCGCCGGGGTTCCACCCCAGCCGCAACCGAACGGCGTCGCGATCGATCGCCTTATCTATCGCAGCAACAGACGTCCAATTACGGATGACGCCGGCGCGCTCGGGAGCCACACCAAGGCTTTCGACAACCCGATCGCGGAACCTCGGGTGGATGAGCGCAACGCCGTCCGCGCTTCTGAGGGTTGCGGATTCCACGCGCGACAGTGCCGCGACGGCCGAGCCCTCGGATCCCTGCGTCTCGGAAGCACCGAGGCTGTACAGGTCTTGAACCCATACGACCGTTGCCGCCCCGCGAGCAAAAAGCCTCGCGCGAAGCAGAACGAGGGCGCTCGCGAAGAGGGCTGGCGAGGGCAGCACTACGACGTCTGGGCGACCCCACGGTGAGAACACGGCTCGTATGCCGAAGCTGATTTCGGCCAGCGCCCGCGGAATCCAACTCGGCCGCTTGGGAACGAAGTGCCGCACCCGGCGGACGCGCACCCCATCGAGCAACTCGTCCCGTCGCCACTCGCCGTACCCAGGCTCGATCTTCCAGTCGGGATAGTGGGGGTGGGTGGTGATGACATGGACGTCGTGTCCACGCCGGGCGAGCCCCTGCGCCAGAGAGGCGGTGTAGCGGGCGATTCCTGTGCGCTCGGGGGCGTAGTTGAGGCTAATGATCGCCACACGGAGGTGTGAGTCGGACACCGGGGCTCCCTGCGGTCGTTGGTCGCAATGGTAATTGCTTAGGATGGCACGGCTTGCCGCTGACGGCACGTGTTTCATCTGCCGCGACAACAAGAAGCAGACTCGCGGACTGTAGGTAGTCTGCTAGAACGACCATTCAACTGTGGGGCAGTATTGGACGACACCTCGCCGACCGGCGAAATCCCGGTCATCAGCCTCTCGACCGCTCCTGGTGCGCGCGAGACGTGGGACCGGTCGCGCTTCACCGTCTATCTCTGGGCCGTGTGCGAGTTGCTGTTCGTCTCAAACGCCTGGCAAGCGAGCTCTCGGCTTCGAGTGGCCGTCTTGCGGGCATTCGGTGCTGAAATCGAAGAAGGCGTAATCATGCGCCCACGCGTCCGAGTTCGCTTCCCATGGAAATTACACATCGGCGCCAATAGCTGGATTGGCGAAGGCGTATGGTTCCACAATCAGGATCACATCTACATCGGCCATGACTGCGTACTCTCGCAGGAGACGATGCTCACCACGGGCTCACACGCCCACAGACGGGACATGGCCCTTTTGACTCGCCCAATTGTCATTGAGCCGGGGGTATGGGTCACATCCCGATGCATGGTTTTGGGTGGCTCCCGCATTGGCCGGTCCGCACTGGTCAGCCCAATGACGCTAGTGAATGGAACTGTCTTGCCGAACACGGTCGTGGCGGGCTCCGGATGCGACTTTGTCCGCTTACGCTTTCCGCGACAGGCCGGAGGCGACGGGTCTTGAGAATTGCGCATCTCGTCACGTACATCTCCTCGGATGGAGCTTTTGGCGGCCCAGTGTCAGTAGCGATTGCGCAGGCCACAGAGCTTGCGCGCCGCGGTCACGAAATCGAACTTGTCGCTGGATGGGACGGCAAAGCTGAACCTGATGCCCCCGGCGTAGCGATCCGATTGTTTCGGGTAGGCTCGCTTCCGTTTGGCGGCTTTAGCGGGTTGTATTCGCTCCGACTTATGGGCTATTTCGCCCAAAATATCCGGCGTTACGACGCTGTTCACATTCATCTAGCGAGAGACCTTGTGACCTTGCCCGCCGCGGTTCTAGCCGCACTGTTCGGCGTGCGATATGTGGTGCAACCCCACGGGATGATCGCCCCCGACAAACGCGCGAAGGCCCGAATCTTTGACGCTCTGGCGACTCATCGTGTTCTGCGCCGCGCCAGCAGAGTATTCGCCCTGACGGAAAGGGAGCAGTCAAACCTCGCAGCGCTGACTCCTACACCGCAAAGCATCGATCAGATCCCGAACGGGATACGTCACTATCCCGAACATCAGCGACCGGCAACTCCCTCAGGACGAATTCCTGAGGTCGTATTCATCGCGCGCCTGCACCCAAACAAGCGTGTAATGGCATTCGCCAACATGGCGCGCCTCCTCTACGACGACGGAGTTGTTGCCAAGTTCACGGTGTTCGGCCCGGACGAGGGAGACCTATCCAAGCTTCTCGAATACATCAGGTCCGGCTCTGCACCACCGTCGTTGACGTATGAGGGCCCTCTCAAGCAAGGCCGTGCCCCAGACCGACTAGCTGCTGCAGACGTCTATGTGCTGCCCTCTGAGCGGGAAGTCTTTCCCATGACGGTTCTGGAGTCGCTTGCGGTCGGTACGCCATCGGTCGTTACAGTCGGTTGTGAGATTTCCCATGAACTAGAGCAAAACGCAGCGGCTCTCGTCACGGATGGAACCCCCACGCAATTGGCAAGTGCCGTGCGAACTCTGTTGTTGGATCGCGCTATGTGGCGGGAGCTCGCGAACAACGGAAGGGTCCTGGTCCGTGAACACTTCGGTATTGAGATGGTAGCCGATAAGCTTGAGGCGGCATACCGCGGCCGCAATTCGAGCCGCGGTATCCCAATGCGGTCGGCTGGTCGAGGTGGCGCTGATGCGAACGACAGATCGGAATCTTAGTGCCTCAGGAAGCCGTCGTACCCGTCATTGCCTTATCGGTCTGGGCTGCGCTCGGGGCAGTAATAGCTGTCGTCCTTGCCCTCAAGTCGAGAAACATATTCGACCTGCGCGCCGCCGCGATATTGTATTACATCGTCACTTATAACGTGTCTGGCGTGGCGCACTTGGCTCGCCTGGGCGGAAACGATCGCGGGTATTTCGACCTGTACGCGAGTTCAAGCGGCATCTGGGGCCCAGTGCTACTTACACTTGCGGGCCAAGTTGCCCTGACGGCTCCACTTCTTTTGGTGCGCGAGCGAACGACCGCTGTACGGATAATTGGTCTAACGCCGAGTTCACGACGTTGGCTGTTTATGTTAGGACTCGTGCTACTTCCCCTCACCGGGGCGGCGACCGTAGCGATGAACCGATACGCAGCCTCCGTGGCTGGGTATCGGATCATTTCGCTAACGGGCGGGATGGCCCGTGTCGGATTCTTCGCCAACTGGTTCGTCTGGGCCGCGGCATTCACTGCGATCGGTATTTTGACGTCTAAATTCAGCGACCGCCACCCCGTCGCGCGCTTGTCGACGATTGCTGTCTTCGCCATAGCCGTGGCCTGGTCGCTAAGCTGGGCCGGCGGGCGAGCCGAGGTCATTCTTATGGTGCTGACATTGGCAATCGCGGTTTGGCCACTCCTCACCAGAGGAACAGCTACCTTGGCAGTTATCGGGTTTGGCGTCGCCGGAGTTGTTTTTAGCTCGTCCACTCTCGCGCGTCGGACGCAACAATACTCGGTGCAGGGTTCAAGCCTCGGAGCAGTTCTTGACTGGCAGTCGGGGCGATTCTCCATGATCGGCTTCGCCCAGGACTACGTTCAGCAACACGGACTCCTTTACGGCGAGACAATCCTATCGGGTATGCTCGCCGTCCCACTCGGCGTACTAAAGTTGCTCGGCATATCGGATGGCACGTCCAACTTGATGTCTATAACGCAAGTCACGGGCTCGAGCTTGCTTCGTTCCCAGGATCTGCAATATATCGTACCAGGAATGACCAGCGAGTGGTATGTCAACTTCGGGCCGATTGGCGCAGTCGGCGTCTACGCCGGATTGGGAGCCGTGATTGCGCTTGCGCAGCAATGGCTGTCCCGATCCTCTGATCTTTCTGTTCGACTTGGCCTCTCGTATCTCGGTCTCCTTTTGCTATTTTGCACGTTTAGCTCTCAGTCGGGTGCGATATACAATTATGCCTTCTTTACCGGCTTTCCTGTAGTCGCCTTGCTTCTTGTCAGAGTGGGGCAAGGCGCGCACACTAGACAATGGTACGTCGTGTCTGCAGCTCCACCCGTAGGCGGTCGCAAGGGAAATGCCGCGAGTAGCCAACTCCTTACGGGCGGCGTCTAGTTGAGCAGCTCGAGGGTGTGTATGAATGCGGACTGCGTGGAAGGGCCATCTGCGAACATGATGAGCGGTCCAGCTGCAGATGGCTTCGCATTGCTGGCCCTTTCTCTGCCGCGGGCGCAATGACCAAGCGCCCCCCCGTGAGCCGCGCAGCTCTGGCCGCTTTGGCTGGCCAGTGGGGACGCTACTTTTTGCAGCTCGTATCTCTCGTTGCGTTCTCTCGTCTTATAGTTCCAGCCGATCTCGGTATAGTCGCGATGGCGACATCTCTTACTAGCATCGCGTACGTAATCGGTGACTTCGGCTTGTCGCTGGCAGCGCTCCAAGCTCCGAGCCTGTCGCATCCGCAGAAGTCGAACCTCCTATGGGCAAACTCGCTTCTTGGGCTCCTTGTTGCCGTCGTGCTAGCGTCGTTGGCTTCGCCTATGGCGAGCCTCTTTCACACTTCGCGGCTCGCTCCCGTGGTAGCAACGCTATCGGCCGTCTTTGTTTTCAATGGACTGGGGGTGCAATACAGGGTCGAGCTTGCGCGAGCGCGAAGATTCGCAACTCAAGGCCTTATCGATACTGCGAGCCAGGCATTCGCTCTAGTCGTCGGAATCACTTTGGCATTGAACGGATACAGCTATTGGAGCGTGATCTGGTTCCAGATTGCGTCGGCTGGTATTGGCTTTATTTGGACCGCACTGGCCTCCGGGTGGAGGCCCGGGCGCCCGACGCGCAGATCTGGCATGCGCAACCTCCTCTCTTTCGGCAGTTACACGTTTCTAACGCAACTCGTCAACTATGCGAGTTCGAATGTGGACACGCTCATTGTCGGTCGAATCTTCGGAACGGGCGTTGTCGCGCAGTACAACCGCGCGTACCAGATTTCGTTCGCTCCGACGCAACAGATTGCGAGTCCACTTACGCGCGTCTTCCTGCCAGTCTTGGCCGGCGAATCCACGACCGAGGGTTTTGCGGCTCGCATTCGCCAGATCCGCGCACTCTTGACGTTCTCGGTAGGTGGAGTTCTTAGCGCGGTTGCGGGCACTGCTCCATGGCTGGTGCCCCTTGTGCTCGGGGCAAACTGGCGCGCAGCTGTGCCCCTGCTCCAGGTGTTGGCGCTCGCAGGCGTTTTGCAGGCTATGGGTTATGCCTACTACTGGGCCCTGCTCGCAACGGCGAGGACGCGCTCACTTCTCCTAACCGAACTCGGCGCGCGCGTTGCAATGATTGGCCTCATACTGATTCTCGCTCCCCACGGCGCATTGCCGGTCGCTCTTGCGGTCGCAGTCGGTCAAGCCCTCCTGCTCGCTTCAACCGCCTCGGTCGTCGGCACTTGGCGCAGCAGTGGAGTGTGGTCCGAGCTGGGGGACTATTTGATCCCCCTTAGCGCCTTCGCTCTTGCTTCTTTCGCTGCTGCGGCAGTACCTCAGTTGATTCCCGGGCAGAGATCAGACATCGTGGGCACGGCACTCGCGCTTGCTGTCTGGGCCGTTGTCGTGCTCCTTCTTATGGCAATCCCCCCCTTTCAAGTACGTGTTCGCCGAGTCGCGCGTGATTTTTTTGCAGTGGCGCGGAGGCCCAGATGAGGCGACCCGAGAGGGGAACCGGGAGGGCAGCTAAGCCGATGCCATGTCATCCTCGCGTGCTATTCGCGTCAACGAAACCGGGGTCGGCCGCAAACCCGTTCCTGCGGCTTCTCGAGCAGTCGCTTTCCAGCTATGTCTCGGTCGAGTTCTTCTCCTGGCGCCGGGCACTTACCGGGAAATACGATGTGCTACACGTTCACTGGCCCGAGTCTCTCGTGCGCACCAGCGGCGTGTTCCGCTCAGTCGCTAAGCTCGCGGCTTGTGCACTTCTGTTTATCCGGGTGTGGCTACTTCAAATACCAGTGGTCCGAACCGTCCACAACGTCGACCCGCACGAGCGTGGACGAGGATTAGAACGAGCGGCTCTTCGAATCTTGCATTCGCTCGAAACTGTGCGCATATACTTGAATGAGTCAAGCGAGAATGACTACAGCCGAGGAGTTGTGATACTTCACGGTACATATCCGCGACCGGCATCGAACGTTGCTACCCAATCTCGCATTGCGGCTAGATTGCTCTTCTTTGGCCAGATCCGTGCATACAAGGGTCTTGACGAACTGTTGGCCGCGTTTACCGAATACGTACGTCAAGAGCCCCGAAGTGGGACGGTTCTGCGATTGGTTGGGGAACCTGTTGATAAGAACTACGCGGAATCAGCTAGAACGCGTCACAACGGAAGCCGGGTGGAATTTGTATTACATCGAACGTCGGACGAGGCGCTCGACGATGAGTTGGCGAAGTGCGAAGGTGTCATTCTTCCATACCTCAAGTTCTACAATTCCGGAGCGGCGATCCTTGCCCTATCACGCAACCGACCTGTGTTGGTTCCAAAATCGCCGTCCTCGGAGTCGCTACGCGATGAGGCCGGCTCAGAGTGGGTGTCAACTTTTGAGCCGCCCATAGATTCCGCGGACATTCAGCGGTTCATGGCCGCTATACGCGAGCGCCGTACGGCAGCGCCTGCACTGCGAAACCGCTCCTGGAACGAGATTGGGACCGCGCATCTTGCAGCGTACGAAGAAGCGCTGAAGGCCTCGCGGAGCCGGGCGCCGCGCCGTTTGTGGATGCGCATTGCCTTGGACTCGTTGAAACACCGCGCGGAAGTTGTCCGGATGTCGACGTATAACGCACCTAAATAGGTCTGACCTGTCCCCACCATTTCAGATAGCAACACCTATGGATTTCGAGGATACGGAAATATGCCATACTCCCGGATGTGCCGTTCCAGTCTGCGTTGCAGCCGCGGGCGTAGAACGGCGCTGGCACGGGAGAGAATCAATTCTTCAGCTAAGGGCGACTCGGGAAGCGGACATTCAAAGACCAATTCCCAAAGCGACCGATAGGAGCTGTTTACAGGCTCACTAGACCGCACCCTCTCAAGATAGTCGGCGCTCGCCGATATCTGGGTATTCGAGGCTCTGTAAGCGGCGACCGGAAGCGAGGTTTTCACAATCCGCTTCCCACGCGATGCCGCACGGAGCCACAACTCGTAATCCTGCGCAACCGCCGCGCTTCCATACCCGCCGACATCCTCAAGTGCGGACCTCGAGGCGATCATTGTCGAATGGAACAGGGGATTTGTTGCAAGAAGGATGAGCGCGGTCTCTGGCGGTGTCTGCGGCGACGGGTCTGTAGGTCGCGGCAATCGTCGCTGGCCAAATCTGATCACAGAGGAGAAGGACAGATCCGAGACGCCGCTAGCGATCTGGCGCATTTGCAAAGCGAAACGCCAGGGAAGACTTACGTCGTCGGCATCTATAGAAGCGACGTATCGGCTATCCGACTGGCGCAGGAGCGACGATCTTGCCGTGCCACTGCCCACCGAGATTCCAGAGCGGAATAATCGAAGCCTTGGATCGCTAATCTGTTGGACAATGTCTGCCGTATCATCAGTGCTTCCGTCGTCAAAAATGACGAGTTCGGCGTCCTTCGGCATGGCCGCAAGTGTCGAGCGAGCGGCCAGGCCGACCGTCTTCGCAGCGTTGCGTGCAGGCATAATCACCGTAAGAAGGGGCATTTGATTGAGCGTCTTTCGCCGATCTTCGCCACGCAGGCAAACACGAGAACAAGTGGGCCATTCCCGCGACGAGCATATCGACAAGGTGGTCTTCTATTACGCTTATGCGCATCTCGAGCATGACGCCGTGTCAAAGGCCTTGAACCAACTGGCTGCGCGGCTCTCGGAGCTCGGCACCTTGGCGCAGGTCTTTTCGATTCAGCCGAGGAAAGAAGAGAGGCGTTTCAGCCGAGCGCGACACCAGTTCCGTTACCTTTTCAGAGCGCTCGGCCACATGCTCGCCGGGTCGACAACAACCGCAGAGATAGTAACGGTAGACGTGCCCACGGGAATCGGATTGGTGGGCGCTCTTGCAGCGCGGGCGCGGGGGCGCCGCCACGTCAGCCTTGTAATGGACTTGTACCAATTTCAAGGGCATGCTCGCGTGCGAAACGGCCAGGCACTCCGGCGATTCGTTGACAGACTGTCGCTGCGCTCGGCGGGGAAGATAGTCACCCTTGGCGACTGCATGTCGGCAAGGGTCCGAGCGATTTCGGGCAGGTCATCGGTGGCCCTGCCGATATGGCAGGACCCAACTGAACTCCGAGAAACTGAGGCGACGGCCCTAAGGGTACAGCTGGGAATTGCTGAGACAACTCGTGTAGTTCTGTACAGCGGGCACGCTGGCGCTCAGCACCCGTTGCTTCAAATAGCCGGTGCGATAGTCGATCTGCCGGACTTCATGGATGTCCTCTTTGTGGTCGCGGCGCACGGCACCAATGCGCAACTCGTCGCGAGAGCCTATGAGGGCTCTGCTCGTGTGCGAATGATTCCCGCGGTTCCTCGCGCCCGCGTCTCGGAGTTGTTGAGTCTCGGCGATCTCCACGTAGTCTCGCTCAGCGACGACGCCACGGGAACGTGCGTACCTTCAAAGACTTATGCCGCGATGGCCGCGAGCCGGCCGGTTCTATATGTCGGAAGCTCGCAGGGGCAGGCCGCTGCTGATGTCATCCGCGCAAACGCAGGAGCTGTCGTTGACCTCGACAGGGACGCGATCGCAACAACCCTAATGCTCATGTTGTCTGACCCGGGCGCCTTGCGAAAAATGGGGGAGGCTGGTCGCGCCTTCCTCGTGTCCGAACGCAGCGACCTCATCCAAGCGATCAGATGGCGTGAACTAGTCGAAGCGAACTGAGCGGCAACGGAGATTCAAGTGATTCTATGCGAGCCGCAGCCGGGTATCTCGACGTGATTGTCCAGGCTGAGGCATGGCTAATAAGCCCCTTCACGTGCGAGCACCGCCCGGACTGTTCGCCAGAGGATCGAAAGATCGCCCGTGAGTGACCAGTTCTCGACGTAGTAAAGGTCGAGGCGTACCGACTCGTCCCACGTCAGATTCGAGCGGCCGCTGACCTGCCAGAGGCCGGTGATTCCGGGCTTCACGAGGAAGCGACGGTGCGTGTCGGCGCCGTACTGCTCGCGCTCGCGCTCGAGCGACGGCCGGGGGCCGACGAGGCTCATCGTGCCGGCGAGCACGTTGAACAGCTGCGGCAGCTCGTCGAGGCTGTAGCGCCGCAGGAACCGGCCGACCCGCGTCACGCGCGGGTCGTCTCTCATCTTGAACAGCACCGCGTTGCCGGCATCACGCCGCTTCGCCTCGAGCTCTGCCAGCCGCTCTTCCGCGTCCACCACCATCGAACGGAACTTGAGCATCTTGAAGGGCTTGCCGTTGAGACCGATGCGGTCTTGCTTAAAGAGCACAGGGCCGGGCGACGAAACGGCCACGGCGATCGCGATCACGAGAAGCACGGGCGACAGGACTGCAACGAGCAGCCCGGCCAGCACAATGTCCGACACACGCTTCGCAACCAGCTTGCCGCCGTCGTAGCTAGGCGTTTCGACGTGGATGAGCGGCAAGCCTGCGACGGGCCGCGTGTGAATACGCGGGCCGCCCACGTCGATGATGCTCGGAGCGACGACCAGGTGCTGTTTTCCGGGCACGAGGTTCCAGCTGATGCGCCGCACGCGGTCGTTCGGCAGATCGTCGCTGCTCGTGATGATCACGGTGTCGGCATCGAGGTGCTCCATCGCACGCGGAATGTCGTCGAGCCCGCCCACCACGGGCACAAGGTCAGTGAGCGACTGGATCGACGAGCCGGAAGGAAGGCAGGCGCCGACGACCTGATAGCCGGCATACGGCTGCCGCATCAGCTCGACCGCCGTCTGCTGAACCGAGCGAGCT
>Ga0164242_10009123_pt1 | contig 10729 bp, 5 predicted proteins | sample OricomgcompostMG_FD_108783 | JGI IMG/M metagenome (GOLD analysis project Ga0164242, IMG submission 108783) | Miracle-Growth compost microbial communities from Emeryville, California, USA - Original compost - Miracle growth compost (MG) ... | reverse complement strand
GGTTTTTGGATTTTTGTGTCTCGCATTATATGCCTATGTTCTGGGACAGGGACATCGCGGGCCGGGGTTGATCTGGTTCATGTTGAGCGGCGCGATTGGCGTCGGGCTGGGTGACACCGCCACATTTCTCGCCATCAGGCGCATTGGGCCGCGGCTTTCCGTGATGCTGGTGCAATGCCTCACCGCGCCCATCGGCGCGGCGGTGGAATGGATTTGGCTGGGTACCAAACTGACGCCGTTTCAACTCCTGGGCAGTGCCGTCATTCTTTTCGGCAGCGGCCTGGCATTGTGGCCGGAAAAGAAAATTGAAATTCCACCGGAACTATTGCGCGCCGGTATTTGGTTCGGCACGTTGGGCGCTTTGGGACAGGCGCTGGGCGCGGTTATTACGCGAAAAGCAAATGAGGTCAACGAAGCGGTACATGTGAATATTAACGGCATGACCGCCGCATACCAACGCATGTTGGGCGCGCTGGTTGTGGGAATTATTATCTATTTCGCCATTGAATTATTTCTACGGCACAGGCGCGCCAATTTAACGTTGCCATCCACCACCTATAAAAAAGCGGCGCCCTGGACTGTGCTCAATGCCATGTCGGGACTGGTGCTGGGTATTTCCTGTTATCAATGGGCCTTGCAAAATACGGCGACAGGAATTGTGCTTGCAATTGTCGCCACCACGCCGCTCATTGTAATGCCGATGGCCTATTTTCTGGATAACGATCGGCCTTCACGCCGCGCCCTGTTAGGCGGATTGGTGGCGGTGGCCGGAGTTTTGGTTATTCAGTTTTGTGGATGACGTTATTAGAAGTACTTTTTGCTATTTGATGAATTGGACGGAATTTCACAGTCACAATTTTTCCAGAAGCATTCGCATATTTTCAAACGCCGCCGGTATGCGTTCAGGATACAATGCGCAGACGTGTGGTGTGGACAAATTTAACCCAACAATAGGTTTCTTTAAATTGATGGAATATATTTTCCGCGTTGGTGCATCGCCCAATTCTTTCCCCAGCGCACTGGAAATTTCCACGATGCCATCGTGTTGATGTTGGCCGCCTGAATCGTGATAGGTCAGTCCCCAAAAGTGATATTTGGGGCGATGAATGGCGTCGCCGTTGCTGCTGTTGAGGTTATTGATGAGTTTGCTATTTGCTTTTAGTGTTGGCGTCCGTCTCCACCAAATCGGTATCCATGGCGCAGCGCCTTGATGCGGCGAACACAAAGTCACTAAATGCTGAAACGGGAAACCAGCGCGCGCCAATTCCCGCGCCACCAATCCGCCCATGCTGTACCCCATAACTATAGTGCGGCTAAAATCAAAAGGCTGGCTCTCTAAAAGTACTTTTATCTCGCGCCCGCTTTGCGCAAAATTGCGCCAGGAAGTATCATAAGTAGGAACCCAAAAATGCGTTTCCTGCCCGGCTTTTGTAGCAGCTAGTGCATCCACCCAAAAGCGCATGTCGTTTCCTGTTGCTCCCCAGCCATGTAATAAAATACAGTGTTTTTGTGGAGGATTATGTGCGGCGGCGATATGTTGCAGAGACATTTTGCGCGGACGCAGCACTAATTTAACGATGCCCGAATAACCGCGAATTGTCTCAAGTTGCTTCAAAATCATGCTCTTATTTTTTCCCTTCTGTGAGCATGGCCGGAAGCTCACCCTTCGCTATCTTTTGCAAAGTGTATGCCTTTCTTGATACTTTGAAATTCGTAGGAGCGCTCAACTGCCCGCTACCATGAAAACTCTGCACGATGACTATAGGATGGAAAATTCAAATACAAAATGGATTATTCGCGCCGCAACCATTTTAATAATTCATCCAGCGGCTTCGCATTCAATATATCTTTTTCCTCGCACCAGGCGCGCTGCGCGGTGGTGATTCCGTGCTTCACGTTATTCAACATATTCACGGAATGAGCGTCGCTGTCGATGGATAAAAGTACTTTTTGCTGACGCGCTTTGAAGGCGTTTGTATCGCTGAGATCAAGGCGTTCACTGGAATTGATTTCCAGCGCTTTGCCCAGTTCTGACGCGGCTGCGATGACTGCGTCGATATCCATTTCATAGGACGGGCGGCGTCCCAAAATTCGTCCTGTGGGATGCGCCATTAAATGCACCGCTGGATGTTGCAAGGCGCGAATGATGCGATCGGTTTGGTCGGTTTTGTCCAGATGAAATTCTGAATGCACGCTGATGATGACGATATCTAATTCATGCAAAATATCATCTTCCAGATCCAGTGAGCCGTCTTTCATAATGTCACATTCTACGCCGCGCAGGATTCGCAGGTCAGGAAATCCCGATTGCAATTCGGCGATTTCTTCCGCCTGTTGGCGGAGGCGCGATGCGTTCAATCCGTTGGTGAAAGCCAGCGCTTTGGAATGATCGGTGATGGCGAGATATGCATAACCTTTGTCGCGGGCGGCTCGCGCCATTTGTTTAATCGTACTTTTGCCGTCGCTCCAATCGGAATGGCAATGCAAATCGCCGCGCAACTGCGTTTGTTCAATGAGCTGCGGCAAATTATTTTGCGCGGCGGCTTCCCATTCGCCGCGGCCCTCGCGTAATTGGGGAACGATGAAAGATACATTCAATAGCGAATAGATATTTTTTTCATCGGGTTGCGCATTCAAATCGGCGTTTATTTCTGCCGCGCGTTCCGTTGCCTGGCGCACGTGTTCCTTGGAACCGGTGCCGTAAAAATAGCGCGTTCCCCAGTTGGCGGAATCGCAAATTTCAAGAGAGATATTGACTCCGGGCGGAACGCGAATCGTCGCCACGGTTGCGGTTTGTTCCACAATTTGCAAGATGCCACGCAAGCTGCAAAAGTACTTTTGTACTTCTCCAGCATTATTGCTTTGCGCCAGAAAATCAATATCGCCAACGGTGTCCTTACCGCGCCGCAGCGAACCCACGATTTCTATTCTTTCAATAGCCGCGCATTTGCGCAGCCTTTCCAAAAAATGTTCGGCAATTCGCGTTGCCTGATTCAGCGGCAAACGGCGAAGTTCATCCCAATGATCCATCACGCGGCGCATGGCGATGATATTTTTCGCGTCAAATCCCGGCAGGCGTTTCAGTTGATCCGTTTGCAACGCGGCGTTTAAGCTGTCCAAGCTATCTACACCTTGCGTTTCATAAAGCAAAGCGATGCGCTTTGCGCCGAGCCCCGGCAAATGCAACAGATCCAATAAACTGGCAGGGTAAGTTTCGCGGAATTTTTCCAGGTCTTGTATTTTTCCTGTGGAGAGAAATTCGTTGATTTTGTTGATGGAGGATTCGCCCAATCCTTTGATGTTTTCCAGCTGGCGGTTAAACGCCAGAGTCTCGATTGGCTCTTTCAAATCCGCCACGGCATCCGCCGCGTTTTTGTAGGCGCGAATTTTGAATTGATTCTCGCCGGCGATTTGCATATAAGTGGCGAGTTCGTGAAAGAGTTCTGTGATGGCGGCGTTTAACATGGGAAAAGTACTTTTGCACATAGTGTAACGAATGAGTCAAAACACTTCTCTCATTGCCACAATGCACCACTTCTAAAAGTACTTTCCTAGTGTGCCTGTTGATGAGCTTTGCAGAGAATTAACGTGTTGCGTCCCACCAATTGTTTTTCAAATTTACACCGGCAATGCCGCCATCTCCTCCGTCAGTATTGGTCAGGGAAGGCTTCATGCTTTTGACATGTCCATCCACAAAGAGAAAATTGGCTTGTTTGAAATGAAGTTCCTGGCCGTAAAGTATGACGCCACCATCACTATAATACGCTCCATCAGATTCTGTGGACCAGGACGGACGTGAAGGGCGGAGGCCGCTGGGTATCGTTCCATCTGCGATGAAGTAGCCGCCGTTAAATAAATACGCAAAGGTGCGCCAGCTCAAATGGCTATCTGTGGCGTAATCTGACATGTTGTATTTAGAATGCTTTTCGGTTATCAAAACAGTCTCCGCAGGGTAATTCACGGCCATCAGGGGCTGTCCCGTGAGCAGGTTGTCTCCCAGATCCCTATAGGAAAAAAAACCAAGATTCATATTAACACCGGAGCCGTTGACCATACGAATGTCGGTAAAACAATTCGGCGCATAGGAGACGCGATGACCCACAGCGCTGACATCGGTGTGGGCGGCGACGGAATCATTGGGGCATGTAAAAACTTGTTCGCTTTTGATGTAAGGCTGAATTATCCCTGTCCACGTGGGCGTGGTGCCATCGGGATTTGTGCCTTTGAGATCGGCCAGTGGATATCTTTCATCGTAGTCTTGCGTATATTGCATAAGGGCCAGGCCAATTTGTTTCAAGTTACTTACGCAATTTGCCCTGCGCGCGTTTTCCCGCGCCCGTGCAAACACGGGAAACAGGATGGCCGCGAGAAGCGCTATAATCCCCACAACGACCAAAAGTTCGATCAATGTAAACCCTTTCCGTTTCATTTTTTCCCTCCGCCTTTAAGGCATTTTATTTCGTTCCTTAGAACATCATTATTATAAACCATCCTAAAATAAAATTACAAATTTTTTTGCATATTAGTAAAGAAGAGACAAGATAACTTAATTCTGCGTTGAGAACGAAAGCAACATTTCTTGAACCTATGGGGCCAATCTGATGTTTCGCAACTGATATTCGCTGCCCAGCAAATTCCCGCCAAACCCCGACCAGCGATAATAATCGCCATGCAGCGCGCCGATTTCTATTTGTTGTAAATTCCACGATTTATCGCGCGGCAACATTCCTGAAAGTACTTTTGCAAAATCCACATCCACATGCTGCCAGCCGTTCGACGGTGAAATTTGGGGCTGCAATAATAATGGCGCGCTGGCGTCGGGTTGCTGATTACCGTTTAACGGAACCAGATATCGCGTTCCGTCAATCGTCAAATATAAATCCAAATGTGTTGCCGGCGGCATTTTGAAATCGAAACTGAGATGGCTTTTTGCACTGATGCGCAGCGGTGATTTGGAAGAATCCTGTTGCAATTGCACCGCGAAAATTCCACCGGATTTCGGATCGGTGATATTCCACGCATCTTGCGATAATGGTGTGACAACTGCAGACGGGATGCCGTCATCGCCGGTAATCGCGGTGGGCGCGAAACCGCTGGAAGTATCAGCAGATAAAAGTACTCTTGGCGCGGCGTTGATCAATCCGTCCGGCAAAGAATGTTCTATCGGATGTTGATTTTCAATGGAAACGCGCGCCAGCATGATACCGCTGTCGGTTGTCCAAACTGCCACTCGGCCGTTATTAAAAGCCGGCAATGGCGCGGGATCAAAATAGCTGGCCAGCAAATGATCGTCCATCGTCAATTTGATGAGAACTCCGTTTTTGCCGTTTTGCGTTGCGGCGCGAACTTCGGCGCGGATTTTTGCCCAGGCGCGATGGAAGCCGTTGTATTCGTTGGTGGGTTTGTCGAAAACCGCATTCGCCGTCGTAGAAGATGCGACGACAATATTATTTTTCAAGATGGCGCTGCGCGTGTTATACCAGCCGCCGATGACGAATGAATAGCCGGAACTCGGATTTTTGCCGTCGCCGCACAATGTGAGGTTCAAATCGCCCGGATGCGAATAGCCGATTTCCTTCGGCAAATTCATCTGGTTGTGCGCGAACATTTCCACGATTACATCGCCCTTATATTGGCGTTTATTCCAGAGAACAGGCGCGGTTCCCTTGCCGCCGAAAAATGACCAATCGCTATAACACGGCCAGCGCGAAAAGATATTCCAATCGCCCTGAACGGAATACCAATCGACCGGCGCGGTGGAAAAAGTATAGTCATCGCGCTGTGCGCTATTTTCCATCAAGGCGCGCGGACGCAGCATAAATCCCTGCGAGCGCGCCGCCAGATGTGTTCCATTTGGAATTGGATCATTATAAGGCAGCCAGGCCAGAACCGTTTGGCCGTCCAGCGTTGTTGAAATGGCGTTTCCTTCCAGATGAATTTCCAGGTCAAAAGTACTTTTGTTATTCGTTTTGGGCAAAGGAATCTGGCCGCTTTGCAGCGTTTTGCCGTCTTGTAAAAGTTCGGCATGGAAAGTTTGCGAATCGGCGAAAAATCGCATCACGTAGCCGCTGTCAAATTTGCCATCATCGGCGCGCAACGCAAATTCCAAAATGCCGCCGCTGTCTTTGGTGGCGTCCCATTGATATCCGGCTGTGTAATCGCCGAGAAATTCGGTGTTATTCCAAAACTCCAAACTTTTTCCGATGGTGCGCGATGGCCATTCTCCGGCGGATGTCGCCCATGGCGCCATCAAATCATCCGCCGCCATGCGCGGAGCGACTTCCAAATGTTTGGCCGGCGGCGGAAACGCGATGACGACTTTTTGAAAGGTAACGACTGCTTTTCCATCCGCCCACAAACCCGGCTGGCCGGACGAAAATTGGGCGTTGGAAGTTTGCGCGATGATGGTGTTGTTCAGCAAAATTGTCGTCGCGCCGTTGATGAATCGAACAGTGGGACGCAACGTTCCGTCCGCGCTGAAACTGCTTAATGCGCTGTCGCTGATGACAGAAGTTTGCCCTTTCGCCACTTGCACTAATTGAGCGCGGCCACGGAACGGCAATTCACTTTGCGCGCCGGCCCAGCGGAAGAGTAAATAATTATTGGCGTCCGCAAATCCGGCAACCAGGCCGCATGCGCCTTTATTTCCCGCGTCGCCGCTGGCGGTGATTTCATAATTTTGCCAAGAATCGCGCCCCGCCAGCAAAAGACGTTCGAGGGAATTTTGTTGCAGGTTCGGCGCGGAGTTTAAGATGCCCGAAGCGGCGCGCCAGAAACCGCCACGCGGCGTCCACGCGCCGCCGGTCGGGCCGTCAAAATTCTGGCGGAAGTAAGTGTAAGATCGCACGGAAACATCATCGAAATTAGCCGCCGTATTTTGCGCCAGCAGCGCGATGCCGCCCTGGCCGAAAGCGTCATTGGGCACGCTGAAAATTAATTCGCCGTCGATGAATGCTTCCACAAATCCGGGTGATGTGCGCAACGCCAGCCGATACCATTGGCGCGGAAGAAAAGCTCCGGGCGCGCTGGCTAGCAAAGTACTTTTGCCATTGCGCACCAAGACCAATTGCCGCGCCGCCGCGCCTTCGGTTCCGGCCCAGCGGAATGCGATATAATTTTGCGCGTCCTGCGCGTAACAGGCTAAACCAATTTCGCCGTTTCCCGATTCCGGTTTCACGGAAACTTGCGCTTCATAATCATCCCAAAACCATTTGCCCACTTGCGCGAACGCCGCCGTGGAAGAGTTTTGCACGCGATAGGAAAATGGATTGGCGCTCATGTTCTGGTTTTTGGCGTCGATGGTATCGCTGGACGAAGTCAATTTCCATTGGCCGCTATCCGTTTTCCACAGATTATTTTCGCCGGGCGCGCGCGTGAAATCATCGGCGAAATAGAAATTATCATCCACCGGCTGCACCAACGGATTTTGCCAGCTCCAGCCGCCGCTGGCCGAAACGCCGATTTTGCCGTTATCGAAAGTCGCGTCATACGCCGTCAAAAGTACTTTTCCATCTACAATCGCCTGCATCAGCCAGGGACGGCGTTTGATGGTAATTTTATAATTCGTGTTTTGTGGTAATGCTGTAGAAATCAGCCGGTGAGCCGTTCCGTTGATGACAGATTGAAATTGAATCGTACCTTTTTCCACTTTAAAAATGTAGGTGTTTTGCGGATTTTGATAATCAAAATAAATCGTGAACGAACCGGCATTGGCGGGTTTCAATTGAAAGGTAATATTTGTCGCAGGCTCCGCCGCGTCATCCAGAAATTGCGTCGTTTGCGCTTTGGAGGTTCCACAAACGAGAAAACTAATTAGCGCGGATAAAAGTACTTTTGTAGCCAGTGAATGCTTCATGCCACTTTTGATTTTACCTGATTGCGATTGATGCGCGTGGTGGAAAATTGGGATTTACGGTAAAGGTACTTTTATCGTTGTCGCAGGATTAATCAAGGAGCATGTTTAAAAATGAAGATAGCAAAATGGGCGAAAATTACCTTGGCGAATTTGCTTGTTATTGTGCTTCTTATTGCCGGACTGTTTTGGTATTACATGATCTTCATCGCAATTCCCCGTGAAGAAGAAATTGCCAGGACGGGGAAAGTGATACAGTCGCATGTGCAGAAATAATTATGAAGTAGCGTTTAGTCATTCATTCTATGACATTCTTTCGGAATCGGTTTGCTTCGTCTAAAAAGTACTTTTACGGCGGGGAATTGCAATAACTGTATAATGTACAGCGCAACATGAATTCGCCTTCGACCGATCCCTCAAAGATGGGAATTTTCTATTTAATACGCGCTTTAAACTCTCGTAATTACCGATTATTTTTCAGCGGCCAGAGCATTTCTTTGATGGGTTCGTGGATGACGCGTGTGGCTATGTTATGGCTTGTCACGCGGTTAACCGGCTCGGCATTGATGCTTGGAGTTGTGGGCTTTGCCGGCCAGATCCCGGCGTTTTTTCTGGCGCCGGTGGCTGGTGTTTGGATTGACCGGCTGGATCGCCGGAAGTTACTTGTCATCACCCAGACACTGGCTATGATTCAATCGCTGGCGCTGGCTGCACTTGCGTTAACTGGAATTATCCAAATTTGGGAAATCATCGCGTTAGCGGTTTTTCAGGGATTGATTAATTCCTTTGATATGCCGGCGCGCCAGGCCTTTGTGGTGGAAATGGTGGAAGATAAAAATGATCTTTCCAACGCCATTGCGCTCAATTCTTCGATGGTGAATTTGGCGCGCATGATCGGCCCGACTGTTGCCGGATTAATCATCGCAGTGACGGGCGAAGGCTGGTGTTTTTTGCTGGATGGCTTCAGTTATATTGCGGTGATTATTTCATTATTGCTGATGCACATCACGGTGCGCGAAATGATTCCCACCAAAAAAGGCGCAACTTTGGGACAACTGCGTGAAGGCTGGAAATACGTTTCCACATTTATGCCCATCCGCACCATTTTGTTGCTGCTTTGCGTGATAGCGTTGATGGGAATGCCATTTCGCGTGCTATTGCCGATTTATGCGCAGAGCATTTTGCATGGCGATGCTTTTACCTATGGAGTTTTGACGGCGGCGATGGCCGTGGGCGCGTTCACCGGCGCGATGCTTTTGGCGGCGCGACGCAGCGTTTTGGGTTTGGGAAGATTGATTCCCGCTATGGCGGCGGTTTTTGGCGTGGGGTTGATTTTGTTTGCAATCTCGCGTTCTGTGTGGATTTCGCTGCCGCTGATGGTGATGATTGGATTGGGTTCTATGCTGGTGATGGCTTCCAGCAACACGATGTTGCAGACGATTGTGGATGAGGATAAACGTGGCCGCGTGATGAGTTTTTATACCATGTCGGTGATGGGCATGACGCCAATTGGCAGTTTACTGGGCGGCGCGCTGGCGCATCGCATCGGTATCACGGATACATTTATTATTGGTGGTGTGGCGTGTCTTGCGGGCGCCGCGTGGTTTGTAAAATCATTGCCCACATTGCGAAAACATGTGCGTCCCATCTATCGCGAAAAGGGTATTTTGCCGGCAGTTGCAAAAGGTATGGAAAGCGCGGCGGAATTGACGGTGCCACCGGAATGATTTGTAAAAGTACTTTTGTAGACGTTGGCTATTTGCGGCAACTAATTTGGAGTGCAGCAGTGGTGTGCCGCTTTGTGGCTTTATAAATTTTTCGATGGTATATTGATACTTGACTACAACAGGAACAGTATTATGCTCGAAAAGTACTTTTGAATTCAATCTATTGTAAGGACAATCAATGAACTTTAACAAGCTAGTCTTAATCGCGTTTTTGTCTTTTTTGATAGGCGGATGCGGCAAATCGTCCAAAGCGTCGCCAAACGATAACAGCCCGTCTGCTAAAAATGAAATAGCGACAATTGGTAATTTCATAATTCCGTCATGGCCCGGATGGGATAGAACTGTAGATATCACTCCCGATAAATTGGCAATTGGCCTGCTATATCAACCCGACTTGAATCAAATGGATTCCAAAGGAACAAATGTGGATTACGGATTCTATTACTCTCCAGCAGCCACGGAGCACAAGTCATTCACGGCGTCCGATATCAAAGCAACAGCATTTTTAGTATTGAAAGCGCTTGCAGAAAAAAATACAGGAATACACACAAAGGTTCTGGTTTCCGAACCAACTACTTTTAACCATGCGCCAGCCTACATCACTTCGGTTCACTTTAACTTCAGCGATGATCCCAAAGTTCTGGATACGCATGATGAGAAAACATTGTACTTTTCTGATGGCAGAGATCTATATAATATGTCCGTTGGTATTGATAACGCTTCGAGCGATCTCCGCTCACGTCAATTAGCGGATCAAGTCTGGCAAAAACTTCTGAAAGAAATGAAGCCAATTGAGATCAGAAAAAATGCTGTCAAACTCGCAATTACGAAAGTCGTAAATCAACCTAAAAATATAACCGTAACATTTAAAGCAACGAATGTGACAAAGCAACCATTGCGCCGGAGTAACTACTCATTGTCATCCAGCCTTCGCAATTTACATCTTACGTCCCAATCAGGAAACAGAGTATTCCTAAATGGCGTCAAAATTCAAATTCCACCTAAGCAGGAATTCGAACATATTATCCCCGCTGGAGCAACACAAGTATTTGAAATTAAAGCCTCTCCAGGGGCGTATTTCGTTTCGCAGAAAACACATAAAAAGTTAAATGCGGATGCGATTCAAAAATTAAAAGGCGAATGGAAATAT
>Ga0164242_10009122_pt1 | contig 10730 bp, 9 predicted proteins | sample OricomgcompostMG_FD_108783 | JGI IMG/M metagenome (GOLD analysis project Ga0164242, IMG submission 108783) | Miracle-Growth compost microbial communities from Emeryville, California, USA - Original compost - Miracle growth compost (MG) ... | reverse complement strand
TCGGGACGCCGAGCTGGGCCGCCGCCAGCACGCCCACCGGCAGCGGCTGACCGCTCACTCGCAGCACGGCATGGGCCACGACAGCGGCGATACCGAGCAGCGCCCCGAGCGCGATCTGGGACGGGTGGTCGCCGAGCTCGCGCAGGTCCAGGGAGGCGCCGAGCCAGACGAAGAACACCGGCGCCAGGAGCCCGTCGGTGATCGCGAACAGTTGCCGCGCCAGCCGCCGTGGCTCGCCGACCGCGGATACCGCCAGCCCGAACGCGAACCCGGCCAGCATGATCGACACCTGCGTCTCGACCGCGACCGCCGCCAGCGCGAACAGGACCGTGATCTGCACGCGCAGTTCGATCGCGAAGCGGCGCGAGTGCGACAGGTGGTGCGCCCGCCTCCGGTAGCCGTGCCGCTCCAGCCACGCCAGCGCGACGAACACCGCAACCGCGCAGCTGATCACCGCCAGTGCGCCCAGCGCCGCGTGTCCGGCGCGCGACGGCTGGATCACCAGCGGCAGCGCGACGATGCATGCGGCGTCGGCAATCGCGACCTGCGGCAGCAGCGTCGACAGCCAGTCGCCGTCCAGGCGCAGTGAGTCGATGATCGGCAGCACCAGCGCCGCCGAGGAGCTGGCGATCAGGACGGCGTACATGCCCGCGTGCCCGGTGCCGAAGCCCCTGGCCAGGGCCGTGCCCAGACCGACGGCGATCAGGCCGACGGCGACGGCACGCCCGGCAGCCGCAAGCGCGGTCTACGGTCCGATCCGCCCGTCCTCGACGCGGATCGTCCGGTCGCAGCGGGTCGCGATCTGCGGATCGTGGGTGGCCATGACGACGGTGCCTCCCGCGCGGGCGACGCCGAGCACCAGGTCGACCACCCGTTGCCTCCAGTCGTGATCGAGTTCGGCGGTCAGCTCGTCGGCGAGGAGCACCTGCGGTTCGACGGCCAGCGCGCGGGCGACGGCCACCCGCTGTTGCTGGCCGCCGGAGAGTTCCTCGACGAGGTGGTCGGCGACCGGGTCGAGCCCGACCGACTCCAGCGCGCCGCCCGCCCGCCGGCGCACCTCGGCCGGCGTCAGGCGTCCGAGCGCGCCGGCCTGCAACGGCGTCTCGACGTTCTCGGCCGCCGTCAGCACGCTGACCAGGCCGTAGCCCTGCAGGATCAGGCCGGTACGGGCCGGGCTGCGCGTGATCGTGCCGGCGTCCGGCCTTTCGAGCCCGGCCAGCAGCGCGATCAGGCTCGACTTGCCCGAGCCGGACGGCCCGACCACGGCCACCGACTCCCCGGCGGCGACCTGCAGCCCGACGCCGGCCAGGATCGTCCGGCCGGCCCGCACCATCCCGACCCCGTCGGCGGTGATCACGACACCACCCGCCCCTCGGCCAGGGTGATCCGCCGGTGCATCGCGTCGGCCACGGCCGGGTCGTGCGTGACCACGACCAGGGTCGTCCCGAACTGCTCGTTCACGCGGACCAGCAGCGCGCTGGCCAGGTCGCGGTTGTGTGCGTCCAGCTGGCTGGTCGGTTCGTCCGCGAGCAGCAGCGCCGGCCGGGTGGCGACCGCGACCGCGATCGACAGCCGTTGCTGCTCGCCGCCGGACAGCCGTCCGCTGCGCTGACCGGCCAGGGCGTCGAGCCCGAGCATGCCGAGCAGCTCGCGCGGGCCCGGCAACGCACGGCGCCGTTCGCGGGGCAGCGCACGCTGGGCGAAGCGGACGTTGTCCTCGGCGGTGCCGTACGGCAGCAGGCTGCGCCCGGGGTTCTGCAGCACCACGCCGATCAGGCGTCCGCGCACGCCCAACAGCTCCCGCTCGGTCAGGGCGGCGAGGTCGGTCTCGCCGAGCACGACGTGCCCGGACGTTGGACGACGCAGGCCGGCCAGCAGGGACAGCAGCGTCGACTTGCCCGAGCCGGACGGCCCGAACAGCGCCACTCGCTCACCGGCAGCAATGTCGATCGAGATATCGCTTATAGCGATGACATCATCGCCATCGAGGTGGTACGTCTGCCCGGCGCTGTCGGTGCGCACTCTGATCATTCCGCCTCCCGCAGACGCGAAGGCACCGCGACCCGCACCAGCGCGCGGGCGGCGAGCAGCGAGACGAGCACCATCAACACCACGAATCCGCCGGTGAACAGGGCAGTCGGTGCGGCGTGCGGCGCGTAGCGCAACGAGATCGGGGTCGGGTCGGCGAACTCCGGGATCAGCGGCATCACCAGCCGCGCGGCGAGCACGCCGGTGGGGACGCCGAGCACCAGGGCCGTGCCGAGCAGGAGCAGCTGTTCGAGCATGCCGGCGCGCAGCAGCGACCCGCGGCGTACGCCGATCGCGCCGAGCGCCGCCAGTTCGTACGAGCGGCGCCGTCTGCTGGCGCTGATCGATACCGCAGTGCCGCCGACCGCGAGCACCGCGCCCGTGGCCGTGCACGCGAGCAGCAGCAGCAGCGCGAGCGCGGGCGCCTGGCGGGAGAGCGTGTCGATCCGCTCCGCCCGGGTGGCGGTCGACTGCGGCTGCAGCCCGGCGGCGGCCAGCCGCTTGAGCGCGTCGGCGGGGGCGTCCGCCGAGAGCCAGACCTGCCAGTTCGCCTCGGAGACGTACGTCGGCAGCTCGGCGATCAGGAAGCGGACGTCCATCGCGACGCCGAAGTCGAGCACCCGCGGCAGCACCGGCACCGTACGGGCGACCGCGTAGCTGATCGAGGTGCCGGAGGAGTCCTCGACCCGGGGCAGCTGCCCCGGACTGGGTGGACTCGTCACGCCGCTGGGCGTGGCGACCGCGGGGATCGGCGAGGGCGCCGCGGCGTACGTGATGCCGCCATATCCGCCGCCGTCGTTGCCGAACCGGTCGTGGACGCCGTCCGGGCCCACGACGACCCGGTCGGAGGCGTGCCCCTCGGGGACGGAGGCGCGCCAGGACGACGGCACGTCCAGTTGCAGGTTCACCGGCGTCCACCTCGTGCCGTCGCCGATATCGAGCGAGCTCAGCGTGATCTCGCCGCTCATCGGCGTGGAGGCCTCGATCGGGCGGTCCCAGGTGAGGCCGCGCAGTTGGCAGCCGGCCGGGCACGGGACGCTGACCTCGTAGGTGTGCGTGCCCGGCTGGATCCGTCCGCCGTCCGCCGTCAGGAACGGCTGGCGGGCGCTGCGCAGTTCGAGGCGCAGTGTCGGCCGGGTGTCGCCGTGCAGGTTCATGGCGGTGAGGCGCACGCGGATCGTCGAGCCCTTGAACGTGATCGGGTCTACGGCGCTGGTGTCGAGCACCTGGGCCAGCTCACTCGGCGAGAGTCCGCCCGAGACCGGCAGCCCGATCGCGGGCAGACGGGTCGAGTCGACGGCGAGCACGGTGCCGAGCACCGACTGCCCGCCGTCGGGCAGCCAGGTCGCTGCCGCCATCGCCCAGGTCCCGTGCGGGTCGGCGCTGCGGGTGGCGGCCACCGGATCCAGCCCCGGTGCGACCTGCACCGACACCACCCGGCTGGCGCCGATCTCGGCGGACGCCCGGGCAGTCCGATTGCCGCTGGCGACCGACTCGCCGGCCACGCCGAACGTAGCCAGGCCGACCGCCACCGCGAGCAGGGCGGCCAGTCGCAGACCGACCGGGCGCCGTGCCACCTGCCGGGAGGCGAGGAAGGTGCCGATGCGGTGGGTGGCCCTGGTGGCCGTCGCTAGGCGCCGGCAGGCAAGTGGCAACAGGCGTACACCGATGATCGCCACGGCGAAGACGAGCAGCCCTGGGGCGAGCAGGGCCGCGCTGCTACTGGTCGCCTCGTTCGTCTGGGCCGTGTCGTGCTGGCGGCCGAGCACGACCAGCCCGGCCACCGCGGCCGCGGCGAGGACGATGTCGATCACCAGGGTGAGCCGGCCGTGGCCGGGGTGGCGGGTGGTGCGGCGCCACTGATCCAGCACCGAACGGGTCAGCGTGCGATAGCCGGCGAGCGCCACGGCCACGGCGCCGCCGGCGAAGGCGACCAGCGCGGTCCACAGCGCCGACCACGTCACCAGCACCGGGACGCCCGCGACGAACGATGCGGCGGCGAAGGCGTGCGTGACGAGCAGCGCGAGCACGAGCCCCACCGGCACCGCCGCGGCGAGCAGGGCAAGCGGTTCGCCGAGTCCGAACAGCACGGTCATCAGCGGTGAGTGGCCGCGCAGCTTGGCGAGCGCGATCTCGTCGCCCCGCGCCTCGACGGCGTCCGACACCACCTGGAAGAGCACCAGCCACGCGAGCAGCGCCAACTGCAGCGTGACCAGCAGCGTCCCCGTGTCGATCAAGCGGTGTTCGCTCGCGGCGGCGTCGAGCACCTTCGGCAGGTCGGTGGACGCGGCCAGTGCACCGTTCTCGCGGTTCACCCGGGCAAGCAGGACCCCGACCTGGTGACGTTGGTCGGCCACGTCGTTCAGCCGGATCGCCGAGGTCGTCAGCGGAAAGTCGAAGTCGGCCTCGACGACGCTGCCCGGCGAAAGCGCGTCGAACTCGCTGCGATCGACGAACAGGCTGTCGACGGTGTCCGGCCCGTCCAGCGCGCCGCGCTCGGCGAAGTAGTCGCGGCCGAACCAGAACGGGTCCTGGGCGTCCCGGGGACGGTAGGTGCCGACCACCTTCACCGGCGCCGGCGGCGTGGGCGCCGCCCCGTCGATCGTGACGTTGACGGACGTCACCTCGCCCAGGTGGAGCGTGCTGCCCAGGTGCCAGCCGTAGATGCCGGCATCGACGGTGCGCTGGCTGGCGAGCGCCTCGTTCGGCGCGGTGGGGCAGCGGCCGCTGACGATCACCAGATGCTCGCACGCGCCGTCGCGCCAGGCGAGGAACGTCTTGACCGTGTTGTGGCCGGGCCGCGGCTGCGACGCCGCGACGGCGTGCGGCGTGTAGATCCCGGCGATCTGCCGGTCGTACCCGTTGATCTCGCCGGGCTTCGGCGCCTGTGCGGCGAGGGCCTGGTACGCCCCTGGACTGCCGATGTCGACGAGGCCGCGCATCGCGATGCCGGCGTCCGGGCCAGCTTCGGCGAGGTGGTCCTGCAAGATCGACTCAGCGGCGGCGCGAGCGTAGAGCGGGCCGAGCGCGGCGGCGAGGGTGGTCACGACCGACACCGCCAGCAAGGCCGCCGTCAGACCGCGGCGCCACCACAGTCCACGGAGGAAGAGCGAAACGGCGCCGGGCATGGTAGTGCGATCCTCGCATCCACGCAGCGCTCTGCGGGGGTACGTTTCGGGCATGTCAGCCACCGAGAGCTATCGCGCCGCCCGAGATCTCCTGCTCGCACTGCGTGGGGAGCACGACCGGGCGGTCACCGAGTTCCGCTGGCCGGAGCTCGGTGATCGGTTCAACTGGGCGATCGACTGGTTCGATGCGGTGGCGGCCGGCAACGACCGTCCGGCGCTGATCATCGTCGAGGAGGACGGCTCCACGCTGACCCGCTCGTTCGACGAGATGCGTGTGCGGTCCGACCAACTCGCCGAGTGGCTCGCGGCGCAGGGCGTCTCCCGCGGCGATTCGGTGATCGTGATGCTCGGCAACCAGGTGGCGCTCTGGGAGACGATGCTCGCGATCATCAAACTCGGCGCGGTGATCATGCCGACCACCACGGCCGTCGGGCCGGCCGAGCTTGCCGATCGCATCGCCCGCGGCGACGCGCGGTTCGTCATCGCCAATCCGGTGGATGCGCCCAAGTTCGCCGAGGTGCCCGGGGCGTACGCGAGGCTCAGCGTCGGGCCCTGCCCGGGCTGGGCCGACCTCGGCGAGGCGTACGCCCTCGAGCACAGGCCGTCCACCCATCCCGGGACAGCGCCCGGGGATCGGCTGCTGCTCTACTTCACCTCGGGCACCACGTCCCGTCCGAAGCTGGTCGAGCACACCCAGGTGTCCTACCCGGTCGGGCACATGGCGACGATGTACTGGCTCGGCATCCGCCCCGGCGACGTCCACCTGAACATCTCCTCGCCCGGCTGGGCCAAGCACGCCTGGTCGTGCTTCTTCGCGCCGTGGATCGCCGAGGCGACGATCTTCATCTACAACTACGCCCGCTTCGACGCCGCCGCGCTGCTGGCGCAGTTCGCGGACAAGGGCGTGACCACGTTCTGCGCGCCCCCGACCGTCTGGCGCATGTTGATCAATGCCGACCTCTCGGCCGGACCGGGGACGCTGCGCGAGCTCGTCGGCGCCGGCGAACCGCTCAACCCGGAGGTGATCAAGCAGGTCGAGCACCAGTGGGGCATCACGATCCGCGACGGATACGGTCAGACCGAGACCAGCGCACAGATCGGCAACTCGCCCGGGTTGACGGTCAAGGCCGGCTCGATGGGCAAGCCGCTGCCCGGCGTCCCGGCCGTGCTCGTCGACCCGGTTGACGGCACGCTGATCGACGGAGTGGGCGAAGGGGAGATCTGCCTTGATCTGTCCAAGCACCCGCTGCCGCTCATGACGGGCTACCAGGGCGATCCGGCGAAGAACGCCGAGGCGATGGCCGGTGGCTGGTACCACACCGGAGATGTCGCCCGCCGCGACGAAGCGGGGTACCTGACCTACGTCGGGCGTACCGACGACGTCTTCAAGGCCAGCGACTACAAGGTCAGCCCGTTCGAGCTCGAGTCGGTGTTGATCGAGTGCTCCGCCGTCGCCGAGGCGGCAGTCGTCCCGGCGCCCGACCCAGTACGCCTCGCGGTGCCGAAGGCGTACATCGCGCTCGCGCCCGGGTATGAGCCGACGCGCGAGACGGCGTACGAGATCCTGAAGTACGCCCGCGAGAACCTGGCCCCGTACCTGCGGGTGCGCCGCATCGAGTTCTTCGACCTGCCGAAGACGATCAGTGGCAAGATCCGCCGTGTTGAACTGCGCGGCCGTGAGAACGACATGGCCGACGGCCGCTCGCCCGGGGAGTACCGCGACGAGGATTTCCCCGAGCTGAAGGCATAGGGCGCGCCGGGACACCGGTCCGGTGAAACAGTTGCCATGATGTGCGTGGTTCGCGTATGAATCGCGAGCCAGATTTCGTCTTCGGGAGGGCTCTTCTCGTGCGTTCATTTCGTCGTGTCTCGATCATGGTGGGGACAGCTGCCCTCGGGGCAGGCCTGCTCGCTGTCGTCACCGTGCCGAGCGCGCTCGCCGCTGATACCTGCGGTGACACGTACACCTGGACCGGTGCTGTCGACACCCAATGGGCCGAGCCCGCCAACTGGACCGTCCGCGGCGTGACCGCCACGAACCCGCCCGGCATGACCGCGGCCGTGTCGGTTCCGAGCGGCGAGCGTGCGCCTGTGCTCTCGGCATCGGCCGATGACCAGGCTCCGACCGAGCTATGTACGCTCAGCCTGGGCGTCGGCGGAACATTGACGATCAGCGGCTTCCTCAGTGTCGATGGTCCGACCACCGTGGGCGCCGGCGCCCGGTTGTCGATCGGTACGGCGTTCTATGCGTCCGGTGAACTCAGCCTAGGCTCCGGCTCGGTTATCACGTCGACCGCGGCCGATTCGGAGGGCGCGCTCTCCATCTCGGCCGGCATCGCTCTGACCGGCAACGCGACGCTGTCGGACATCGGCGTCGGCGTCGATGCCAACCGGCAGATTGCCACGGCCGGACACACGCTCACGCTGACCCGTGGCGGCGTGATGGTGTTCGGGCGGGGCGACAGCATCACCAGCACGCGGGCGGGCGGATCGCTCCTCGCGACGAACGTCGGTGGCGTTGCCTTGATGGGCAACGCCTCGATCGGCACCGGAGCCTCGTTGAAGATCGCCGACGACGGGGTGCTGGCGACTGCGCGCTCGCTGGTCGGAGCGGGTGCTACGACCGTCACACTCGGCGGTGGCGGCGCGCTGAACTGGGCAGGGGGCTCGATCACCGGAGCCATCACGCTGGCCAACCCTCTCCGGGCCACCGTCGTCGGGTCGGGGAAGCACGTACTGCTCGGCACGGGCACCGGCAAGACGAGACTGACGAACAAGTCTGCCCACTTCGTCCTCGCGGCGGGGTCTCTTGTCGAGCACGACGCCAACACCGCGTTCCGCAACGCAGGCACCGTGACCCAGTCCGGTGGGTCGCTGGTCGCGTACAGCGCCTCCGCGCCGTCCTTCGCGAACGCCGCAGGTGCCCGCTGGACGATCACCGCGCGCGCGGGACGGACGATCTCGGTCAAGGGCTCTCTCGCGAACAGCGGGGTGCTCACCGTGCCCGCCGGCGTGAAGTTGAAGGTTGCCGGCACTTTCAAGCAGGCCTCCGCCGGGCGCTTGGCGCTGAAGATCGGCGGGACGAAGGCGGGCAAGCACGCGGCGGTGGCCGCCGGCAAGCTCAGTCTCGGCGGCAAGCTGCAACTGCAGAGCGTCACGTCGTACCGGCCGAAGGCCGGCGTCAAGATCAACGCAATCGTCAAGGGCTCGAGCCGCCATGGGAAGTTCAAGGCGATCTCGTCCAAGACGTACCGCAAGCACACCAAGTGGACCGTTGCTTACACGACGAAGGCCGTGACCGCGAAGCTGATCAAGAAGTAGGCAATCCCGGCGCGACGGGTATCAGTCCCGCGTGAGCAGCTCGATCCCGCCCTCGCTCGATTCGTCGATGGTCGTCGTCACGACGGCCGTCGACGGCGAGCGGGGCGGCTGCCTGGTCGGCTTCCACTGCCAGGCCGGCATCGATCCCGAGCGCTACGCGGTGTGGCTCTCGAAGGCGAACCACACCTACCGGCTGGCGCTGCGTTCGGCCTACCTCGGCGTCCACTTCCTCACCGCCGATGACCGCGAACTGGCAGAACTGTTCGGCACCACGAGTGGCGATGACGCCGACAAGTTCGCGCAGATCGCGTATGCACTCGGTCCTGAGGACGTCCCGCTGCTGACGCGTTGCGCGCACCGGCTGGTACTGCGCCGCCGCACGCTGCTCGACGACGGCAGCGACCACGTCTGCTTCACCGGCGAGGTCGTCTCGGCCGGGTCGCCGGATGCATTCACGCCGCTGCGCCTGTCCGCCGTGCAGAGCCTGGATGCCGGCCACGACGCCGAGGAGCGCCCGTCGCCGCCGACCGAGCGCGCCGGGAGCTGAGCCCTGCCTCGCTACGCCATTCAGGTCGCGGTCATGATCGACCTGCGGGCGCCCGGTTGGCCTGCTGGAGGATCTCTTGCGCCCGAGCAGCGCCACCGGTCCGGCTGGCGAGGTCGAAGATGCGCTGCGCTACAGCCGGGTCGGTCTCGGGCGCGATGACGAGGATGTCGATCTGTTCCTGCCCCCAGTGGTCGGTGAGCGTCACCGTGGACGGATCACCGACATCGAAGCCGCCGAGCCGGACGGTGCGGCCCTCGACCTGCATCCGGCGTGGCGTCGGGTTCCACACACGCAAGTCGTAGGTGATGGTCGGTGGTGGCCGCGGGCCGCAGCTGGGCGGTGGTCATAACGCGCCTCACAACAGACCCGGGGGGTCTGGCTTGCTGCTTCGCCGGGGCGAGGCCAGCAATGGCAGCTGGCCGCTGCGGCGGAACGCGACCGCGACCGCGGCAAGGAGGGTATGGTCGCCGTAGCGGCGTTCTTCCGCGCGCCGGCCGTTGGCGGATCGGCCACCCTCGCCGAACAACCAGCTGGCCACACTACGGCTGGAGCGGCGCGCCCGGCTCATCGGAGACACGTATGGCACGCCTGCACTACGGACCCACCCTGTACTTCGAACTCGACCCGCGAACCACCCAACAGGTGACCGAGACGATCGGTGCGCATGCCACCCGCGGCGGGTGGATCACCTTCACCGACCAAGCGGCCAAGGAATGGTCGATTCTGGTCACCCCCGGCATCCCCATCTGGCTGGAGGGCGACGCGGGCACGTCGGAGTCGCCGGGTGTTGCCATCCGCCCGCTCTAGGACGGCCGGGTCATCGGCCGGGGACGGCCGCCACTTCGCGGCGATCAGAGCAATGGCGAGGCGTCCCGCGCCGTCTCGACGATCGCGGTCACGAGCGCGGTCCGCGCACCGGACTGTGCATCGACGAGTTCACGCGCCAACAGGCTCAGCGGCCGGCCCTCCGCACGCGCGTGCCGACGCAGCCGTACGAAGGCCTCTTGCATGTCCACGGCGCAGGTCGCGGCCACGATGCCCTTGGCCATCTCCAGCACACCACGGCTGGCCACCGCCACCTGTAGCTCAGGCAACAGACTCGAGCGAGTTTGTGCGCTGTGCTGTTGCACGATCGCGATCGACGCGACGTGGGCGAATGCCTGGGCCAAGGCCAGGTCTTCGCTGTTCAAGTCCCCACCTTGCGACCCGAACAGGCCCAGTGTGCCGAGTACGTCGGTGTGCAGCCGCATCGGGATCGCATGCACTGAGCGGAATCCCTGCTGCGCAGCGGCCGCGACGAACTCCGGCCAGCGTCCTGCGTGCTCGCGCAGATCCGTCACGCTGACGGGAGCACCACTGCGGTAGCAGTCCAGGCACGGGCACTGGTCCTGTTGCAGCTGGAAGACCTCCAGGTGTCGTGCCTGCTCGGACGTCGCGGCGAGCAGCCGCAGTCGGTCGCTGGCGTCGGCCAGCAGCAGCCCGGCCGCCGCGACGTCCAGTAGTCGCGCGCAGTCCTCGGTGAGCTGAATCGTCAGATCCAGCAGGTCGAAATCGACCACCAGGCTGTCGGCGAAGCCGATGAAGCGCGCACGACGTCCTTTTCCCGCTCAGCTGAATGACTCATGGCTGACCCTTTCCGCTGCGACCCCGTTCGTCCCCGCCGAGCAGCAGGCCGTCATCGATGATCGCGAAGGCGACTTCGCTCG
>Ga0164242_10009121_pt1 | contig 10730 bp, 7 predicted proteins | sample OricomgcompostMG_FD_108783 | JGI IMG/M metagenome (GOLD analysis project Ga0164242, IMG submission 108783) | Miracle-Growth compost microbial communities from Emeryville, California, USA - Original compost - Miracle growth compost (MG) ... | reverse complement strand
GCCGGATCGCGATGTATCACGCACTCGGCGAGGGCGTGCAGCCGATCCGGTTGAAGACGGTCGCCTCCGCGGTGTTCACCCGGCCCGAGATCGCCACGGTCGGTGTCAGCCAGACCGCGATCGACAACGGTGAGGTGCCCGCGCGCACGGTGATGCTGCCGCTCAACACCAATCCGCGGGCCAAGATGTCGGGCCTGCGCCGCGGTTTCGTGAAGATCTTCTGCCGGCCCGCCACCGGCGTGGTGATCGGTGGCGTGGTGGTCGCGCCCATCGCCTCCGAACTGATCCTGCCGATCGCGATCGCGGTACAGAACAACCTGACGGTGAACGACCTGGCACAGACGTTCTCGGTGTACCCGTCGCTGTCCGGATCGGTCACCGAGGCGGCGCGGCAACTGATGCGTCACGACGACCTCGATTAGTGGGCGGCTGCTGTTTCAAATGTGCTGCCCCGCTTGAAGTTTTGCCGGACGGAGTGCGGCTTCCCACGGCCGGGTAGCACCAGTTGCCTGAAACTTGTTCGTGTGGTTCACTTCCGGCAGAGATGTCAGTGGTGGGCGGTTGGCAGGTTCACGTGCGGGGGGAATGCAATCTTTCCCGGGCCGGGAATCCGCGAGCGGCTCGCGGACCGCAGCAGGGTGCGGGCCGGACATCGATGAGGGACCAATGGAGACGGCCCCATCGGACGGCGTTCGTCGGTCGGTGGCAGTGGCCGAGCTCGGGAAAGGGATTGCGAGACAGTGAAACATCGTAAGCCGAGTCGGGCGCAGCGAGCGATGGCCACGACGTCGTTGCCACTGGCCACCGCGGCCGCCGTGGCAACCATCCTCGCGTCGGGTACGGCGAGTGCCGCGCCGGCCGATCAGCCGAGCGTGCCGACCACTCCGGCGCAGCCGGGCGCCACCAACGAGGCCCCTGCGCAGGACAACAACAACAACGGCCAGAGCCAGAACGCGCCGGGCACGCAGGAGAACGCCCCGCAGCAGAACGGCACTCAGCAGAACGGGCCGCAGCAGAACAACAACCAGCAGAACGGGACCCAGCAGAATGGGCCCCAGCGCAACGGCAATCCGCAGCCGGGTGTCACCACCCCCAATCAGCCGGGTGTCACCACGCCGAACCAGCCGGGCGTCACCACCCCGCAGCCGGGCGTCACGACCCCGAACCAGAACGCGCCGAAGCCGGACCAGAACCTGGCCTCGCCGACGCAGCCGGGTGTGACCACCCCGCGTGTCGCGCCGCTGCCGGTGCCGGGTCAGGGCAGCCAGGTGCAGCCGGCCGTCGTTCCGGACCAGCCCACCCCGAACGGTCAGGCCGACCAGCTGAAGCCGGGTCAGCAGTCGCCGGACCAGACCGTGGGCACCCCGAACAAGCCGCAGTCGCACGACGGCAGCATGGACACGCTGCGTAGCCAGCAGGGGAACTCGGCCCCTTCGCAGCAGGCGCAGTGGACCTCTCCGAGCCTGCAGTCCGCACCGGCCGCGCCGGTCGTGCAGATGAACGGCCCGCACACCGAGGTCGGCGCCAACGTCGACGGTGGCGGGCTGCTGCCGGGCTACGTGGCCAACACCCACCACTTCAGCAACCTCGACGGGTATGTCGGCACGGTCGGCTACAGCACTCCCAACGGGGTGGGCGACGCTGGTGTGTCGGTGGAGTTCGTCGAGGCGAACAAGGTCAAGATCACCTCGTACACCCACGCCACCGGCTTCGACGACATGAAGTCCGAGAGCTACGTCGACACCACCCAGGCCAATGCGGCCAAGGCGGCCGTCGAGGGCTGGATCAAGCAGCAGCCGGGTGGCGCCGCGGCACTGGATGCGGCCGCTCAGATTGGTAGACTCCCGCAGGGTGATATCGCTCCGCAAACGGTGAATGTCGCTGGTGCGACCACACAGTGGGGTGGCACGGTCCAGTACTGATCCAGTACTGATACAGACTGAATCGGCGCGTGGGGCGGTCGTTCGCGACCGCCCCACGCGTGTGTCTCGGGGAAGGAACGGGTGATGGCCTCCGGCGACGATCAGGGCCGGGACGAAGGCGAGTCGGAATTCGGCCCGCCGGTTTCCGGATTCGGACCACCGCTGAACGATTTCGGGCCGCCGACGGGTGAAACGGGTGCAGTCGGCTGGGCGCCGGTCGGAGAACCGGAGCGTCCCACACTGGGCTGGCAGCCCGCCGACACTCCCGCGACGCCGTCCGTACCGCCACCGCCCGCGCAGTACCGCGCGCCGGATTCGACCGCGGCGCCCGAAACCGTTCGCCACCCGGCACCGGAGACGCCACGCGCGCCCGAAACCGTGCGGACGCCCGCGCCGGAAACCATGCGGACGCCCGCGCCGGAAACCATGCGGACGCCCGCGCCCGAAACCCGCCGCGTTCCCGAGCCGCCGCACGGCACGGACGCGGCACGCGCCCCGGAGACGGTGCGCTACCCCGACGCCGGCGGTGCCGACGCGGACCGCGGAACCTGGTGGCGCGCAGACGATTCCGGCTTCCCACCCACCCCGCCGCGGGAAACCACGGGCTCGCTGTGGGACGACGAACTGGCGAAGAAGCTCACGGTGCCGCGCGGTGGCGCCGAGCAGAAATCGGGTTCGGGCTCGTTGTGGGACGACGACGAGCTGGCCAAGAAGCTCGCGCCCTCGCGGCCGGTGCCCGGACCGGAACCCGCCGAGGCCGGCCGCAACAAGACGGTCCTGATCGGCAGCATCGGCGCGGCGGTCGTGCTGATCGTGGCGTTGATTGTGGTTGTCGTCTTCGCCACGAGCGGTGGTGGCGACAAGTCCGACAATGCGCAGGCCGGTGGTGCGACCAATGCCGCCGACGGCACCGGCTGCCAGGCCCGCACCGAGGGCAATCTGGTCTACGGCAACGGACCCGGCGACACCTCGAGCGGTGCGAACGCAATCTTCGGCTACCAGCACGCGTATTACACCGATCGCAATGCCGAGAAGGCGCACACCTTCATCGCTCCTGGGGCGAACGTGCAGGCCCCGCCGGACCTGCAGAAGACCATCGACGAGCACATCCCGAAGGGCACGACGTACTGCCTGCGGATCGCGACGACCGCGCCCAACCAGTTCAACGTCGAGGTCTCGGAGTTCCACCCCGACGGTACGAAGTCGTTGTATCTGGAGGTCATCACGACCGTGAATCAGGGAGGCCGGAACCTCATCCAACTGATCCAATCGTTCTAAATCTCACAATATGAGAATATGAGTTCATATTGTGGATGCCGCTGTGCGAAAGTGGAGGTACCACCCTTTTCGCTCGGAGGTCTCCATGTCGCCGCATACTCCACCCCTGTCCCGTCGGCTGGGCGGTCTGCAGAGTTCGGCGATTCGGGATCTGCTCAAGCTGACCTCCCGGCCGGACATAGTCAGCCTGGCCGGGGGCCTGCCCGACGAACAGCTGATGCCGCGCGATGCCATCGCCCGCGCCGCGGAGTCGGCGCTGGCCGACCCGTCCCGGTTGCAGTACACCGAGTCCGCGGGTTGGGGGCCGCTGCGTGAGGTGCTCGCCTCGCGGGAGTCGGTGCGACTCGGCCGGCCGGTGCCGGTGGAGGAGATCTTCGTCACGCACGGTTCGCAGCAGGCTCTCTCGCTGCTGGGTGAGGTCCTGCTGGATCCGGGCTCTCTCGTGGTGGTCGAGGATCCGGCCTACGTCGGTGCGTTGCAGGTGTTCCGCGCGGCGGGGGCGCGGATCGTGGCGATTCCGCTGGATTCCGACGGTATGCGTGTCGACGCTCTGGCCGAGCTGCTCGAGCGCGGCGAGCGTCCGGCGCTGGTGCATACGGTGAGCAATTTCCACAACCCGCGGGGTGTGACGCTGATCCCGCAGCGTCGTCGCGAACTGGCGGCGCTGGCCGAACGCTACGGCTTCTGGGTGGTCGAGGACGATCCGTACGGCGAGCTCTGGTTCGATCGCCCCGCGCCGCAGGCCGTTGCCTCCTACTCGCCCAACGTGATCCGGCTGTCGAGCGCCTCGAAGATCCTGGCGCCGACACTGCGGGTGGGCTGGATGATCGCCCCGAACGCGGTGTGCCGTGGCGTGGAATTGCTGAAGCAGGGCGCCGATCTGTGCGGTTCGGCGCTCACCCAGCAGATCGCCGCGGACCTGCTGGCCGACGAGCCGTGGCTGGGCGCCCACCTGGACAAGGTGCGCGGCATCTACGGCGAGCGTGCCACCGCCCTGGTGAACGCGGTTCGCACCCGTTTCGGCGACCGGGTGGTGAGCACCGACGCCGCCGGCGGCATGTTCGTGTGGCTCGACTTCACCGACGGCACCGATACCGTCGAACTGCTTCCGCGCGCGATCGACCACGGCGTGGCCTACGTCCCGGGCTCCGCCTTCGCGGTCTCGCAGCCCTACCGCGGCTCGATGCGCCTGTGTTTCACCACGTCGGATGCGGCGACGTTGGAGCATGCGGTCGACCGGCTCTTCGCCGCCGCAGAGTGATCCGTTACCTCGATTACCCACTAGCGCAATAATTTTCGCAATTGCGCAGTAGTTGATCTTGCCGTTACGATCCATGTGGACTCAAGGGAGGGAGAATGTGATGTCCGCAAAGGTTGTTTTCGGGGTAGCGATTGTCGTGTCACTCATCGGGTTCGCGCCGAGCGTGGCAGCGGCAAGTGGTCCTTGTCAGCCAGGTGTATCGACAAACTGCACGTCGACACCGCCGCCGCCGCAGTGTCAGCCTGGAGTGTCGACGAGATGCCCGCGGTGACTGGTAGTGCGTCACGGTAGCGTCGACGGTCAATGACACTACGGGTGGGCTGGCTTAATCAGCCCACCCGTAGGTGCGTTCGACGGCCTTGTTCCACTCGGCGTAGAGGCGTTCGCGGTCGGTGTCGGACATGGTCGGCTGCCATACCTTGTCCTCGGACCAGTTGGCGCGGATGTCGTCGGTTCCGGACCAGTAACCGACGGCCAATCCGGCCGCGTAGGCGGCGCCGAGCGCGGTTGTCTCGGTGATCACCGGCCGCACCACCGGCACATCCAGGATGTCGGCCTGGAATTGCATGAGCAGTTCGTTGGCCACCATGCCGCCGTCGACCTTGAGAGTCGTCAGTTCGACGCCGAGATTCTCCGCCTCGGCGTCGGCGCGCATCGCGTCGATCACCTCGCGGGTCTGAAATGCGGTGGCCTCCAAGACCGCTCGGGCCAGATGCGCCTTCGTGACGAAACGGGTGAGTCCGCTGATCACGCCGCGCGCGTCCGGCCGCCACCGCGGTGCGAACAGACCCGAGAAGGCGGGCACGATGTAGGTGCCGCCGTTGTCGTCGACACTGCGGGCCAGCGGTTCGATCTCGGCCGCGGATTCGACGATGCCGAGGTTGTCGCGCAACCACTGCACCAAGGATCCGGTCACCGCGATCGAACCCTCCAGCGCGTACACCGCGGGCTGGTCGCCGAGCCGGTAGCAGACCGTGGTCAGCAGGCCGTGCTTGCTGAATACCGGAGTGGTACCGGTGTTGAGCAGCATGAAATTGCCGGTTCCGTAGGTGTTCTTGGCCTCGCCCGGCGACAGGCACGCCTGCCCGAAGGTCGCGGCCTGCTGATCGCCCAGGATGCCGGCCACCGGAACCCCGGCGAGCGGTCCGGCGGAGATCTCGGCATACACCTCCGAGGAGCTGTGGATCTGCGGCAGCATCGAGACGGGGATGCCGAACTCCGCGCAGATCTGCGAATCCCATTGCAACGTCTCAAGATTCATCAGCATCGTGCGGGAGGCGTTGGTGACGTCGGTGAGGTGACGGCCGGTCAGCTTCCACAGGATCCAGCTGTCCATGGTGCCGAAGCACAAATCCCCGGCCTCCGCGCGGGCGCGCACCCCCTCGACGTTGTCGAGGATCCACCGCAGCTTGGGGCCGGCGAAATACGTGCTCAGCGGCAGTCCGGTCCGGTCGGCGTAGCGCGCGGGACCGACGTCGCCGGCCAGCTCGTCGCACAGCGCCGCGGTGCGGGTGTCCTGCCAGACGATGGCGTTGGCCACCGGCTTCCCGGTGGCGCGCTCCCAGACCAGGGTGGTTTCGCGTTGGTTGGTGACGCCCACCGCGGCGATGTCCCCGGCGCCGATCCCGGCGTCCTCCAGGGCGGCGCCGATCACGAATTCGGTGTTGCGCCAGATGGTTTCGGCATCGTGCTCGACCCAGCCCGGCCGTGGGAACAACTGCTCGTGCTCACGCTGCCCGAGGCCGGCGATGCGGCCGGAGCGGTCGAACACGATGCACCGGCTCGAGGTTGTCCCCTGATCGATGGCGGCCACGAAGCGTCGCATCCGTGCAGGCTACTAAACCTCGCACGCGCCGCGCATCACATCGCCGCGGGCCCGGCGGTGGACTAGGGTAGTAGCGATTACCGACGGGTAACGCAGGACGATCCCACCGAACAGTGCGGAGGAAGTCGAGCGATGAACGAGAAATCACACGGTCAGCACACCGGCGAACTGGGGCCCGAGCAGCGGGAGGCCAGCTGGGAAAGCTTGGGCGCCAAGCATTTCGACGTCATCGTAGTCGGTGGCGGGGTCGTCGGCGCGGGCATCGCCCTCGATGCCGCCACGCGGGGCCTGGAAGTGGCCCTGGTGGAGGCGCGCGATCTGGCCTCGGGCACGTCGAGCCGTTCGTCGAAGATGTTCTACGGCGGCCTGCGCTACCTCGAGCAACTGGAATTCGGGCTGGTCCGGGAGGCGCTGCGGGAACGTGAGCTCAGCCTGAAGACACTGGCCCCGCATCTGGTGAAACCGCTGCGGTTCCTCTACCCGCTGACCAACCGCGGCTGGGAGCGGCCCTACGTCGCCTCGGGACTCGTGCTCTACGACACCATGGGTGGCGCGAAATCCGTTCCGGGACAACATCATGTGACCCGGTCCGGCGCGCTGCGGCTGGCGCCGGGGGTGCGCCGGGACGCGCTGATCGGCGGGGTCACCTACTACGACACCGTGGTCGACGACGCCCGCCACACCATGACGGTGGCCCGGACCGCCGCCCACTACGGCGCGGTGATCCGCACATCGACCCAGGTCGTGGACTTCCTGCGGGAGGCCGACCGGGTGGTCGGAGTGAAGGTGCGCGACAGCGAGGACGGGCGCACCACCGAGGTCCGTGGACATGTCGTGATCAACGCGACGGGCGTGTGGACCGACGAATTGCAGGCGCTGTCGCATGTACGCGGCCGATTCCATGTGCGCGCGTCCAAGGGCGTGCACATCGTGGTCCCGCGCGATCGGATCGCCAGCGACGCCGCGCTGATTCTGCGCACCAAGACCTCGGTGCTGTTCGTGATTCCGTGGGGCAGCAATCACTGGATCATCGGCACCACCGATACCGACTGGAATCTGGACCTGGCCCATCCGGCCGCCACCAAGGCCGATATCGACTATCTGCTCGAACGGATCAACGAGGTGCTCGTCACCCCGCTCACCCACGCCGATATCCAGGGTGTGTACGCGGGGCTGCGGCCGCTGCTGGCCGGGGAGAGCGACGAGACGTCCAAGCTGTCGCGCGAGCACGCGGTGGCGCAGATCGCGCCCGGTCTGGTCGCCATCGCGGGCGGCAAGTACACCACCTACCGGGTGATGGCCTACGACGCGGTGGATATCGCCGTTCACGACATTCCGCAGCGGGTGTCGTCCTCGATCACCGACAAGGTGCCGCTGCTCGGCGCCGACGGCTACTTCGCCCTGCTCAACCAGACGCCGCAGCTGGCGCAGACCTACGGTGTGCACCCCTACCGGATCGAACATCTGCTCAACCGCTACGGCGCCCTGATCACCGACGTACTCGATCTGGCCGAGGGCAAACCCGAACTGCTGCAGCCGATTACGGACGCGCCCAGCTACCTGCGGGTGGAGGCGGTGTACGCGGCGGCCGCCGAGGGGGCGCTGCATCTGGACGACATCCTGGCCCGGCGCACCCGGATCTCCATCGAGTTCTCCCACCGCGGCACCGAATGCGCCGACGAGGTGGCGCGGCTGGTGGCGCCGGTGCTGGGCTGGGACGAGGAGCAGATCCGGCGCGAGGTCGGGACGTACAACGCCCGGGTCGACGCCGAGATCCGGTCGCAGACCCAGCCCGACGACGTCTCGGCCGACGCCCTGCGCGCCGCCGCACCGGAACCTCGTCCGGAGATTCTGGAACCGGTGCCGCTTCCGCAGGGATAGCGGTCAGGGCGCGGTCGACGTGGGCGCCGAGGTGTGACCGGAATGCACGGGGCCCGTACTCGGCGAGTGCTGCAGGGCATAGGTGAACAGCACGGTGGCCGCGATGGCGATGGCGGTGATCATCAGCTGGGTGACGAGCCGTGTGCTACGACGCATCGCGGTGCTCGCATATGCCATCTGCCCTGCTTCCCGACCGGTGACGATCTGTGTCGCCCTTATGTCGCGCTCACGCTCCGAAACGTTAGCGGCCGAAAGAAATATAGCTATCAATCGGCAAACATTGTGCTTCGTCCCGGTCAGCGGCGAGCCCGGCGTGCGGCCCTCGGTTCCGGCGTCTCGGGTGCGGGCTGACAGCGAGGGCAGAAGTAGATGCCGCGTTCGGCGGTGGCGGAGGCGGCATCCGGTCCGAACATGCGGACGAGAATCATCGATCCGCAGCGCCGGCAGGGTTGGCGCTGCCGGCCGTAGACCACCGCGGGCCGGGGTGGATGGTGGGCCGCTCGCTCGAGGATGCGGTGCGCGGCGTCGACGAGTCCGGGGAGATCGGGTACGGCTGCGACCGGAGTGGCCGGGTGGATCCGCTCGGCGAAACAGATCTCACTGCGGAAGATGTTGCCGACTCCGGCCATGACGGTCTGGTCCAGCAGCGCGAGCCCGATCGGCCGCTCCGGGTCCGCGCGCAGCCGGCGGACCGCCTCGGCCGCATCCCAATTCGGGCCCAGGAGATCCGGGCCGAGATGATCGATGGCGGTGTGCTCGTCGGCGAGCGGGAGCACCTCAGCCAGGCCGAGGGAGAAGCCGACGGCTTCGGTGTCGTCGGTGGCGAGAATCAGGCGCGCGGTGAATCCGGGTTTGGTCCACCGCTGGCCGGGGCGGTAGACCCGCCAGGTGCCCTCCATCTTGAGATGGGTGTGGATGCTGACCTTTTCGGTGCGCACGAACAGGTGTTTGCCGTAGCTGCCGACGCTGTCGACCCGGCTGCCGCGCAGATCGAGCGTGGCATAGCGCGGGACACGAAAGTCACTGCGAGTCAGCGTCTTTCCCGCCAGCGCGGTTCGCAGCCGGGCCGCCGCGAGGTAGACGGTATCTCCTTCCGGCATCGCCGTTCACCCCCTGTGTCGCCCGAGGATGCGCGCCGGTCTCATGCTGTGCTGCGGAGCCGGAAGCCCCGGGGAGTGGTGTGGAAGCCGGCGTCGGTGAGGAATGTGGCGAAGGTGTTGCCGTGCACCGATTCCCCGTCGACGCGTTCGACGACCAGTGAGTCGATCCGGCGGTCGTGGACCAGAGCCGCCAACGCGGCCGCGGCCTCGGTCCGGATCTCGGGGTCCTCGGTGAAGGTGAGCAGAGTCTTACCACCGCGTTCCAGGTACAGTGCCAGCTCGCCCGCGACCAGGACGACCAGGGCTCCCGCCTTACGGCCCGGACGGTGTCCGGCTCCCTCACCCGCGTTCTTCGGCCACGGCAGTGCGGCGCCGTACGGATTGGCCGGATCGCAGGCGGCGAGCGCGACCGTGCCGCCCCGGCCGATGTCGCCGCCCACCCGGTCGGAATCGTAGGAACGCAGCCGATCCACCACGTCGGTGGTGGAGAACTGCGCCCCGCCGAGAGTATCGACGAAATAACCGCGCCGGCAGCGCCCGCGATCCTCGAATTCGGTGAGCACCCGGTACATGAGCGCGAAGCCGCCCGGAATCTCCTCGTTCTGCACCGAACCCCGGGTCAGCACCCCGTAGCGTTCCAGCAGGAGATCGGCGGTGGCGTGGGCACGAATGGTGTTGTCCGGCAGGCGCTGTGGCAGCAGCGACCATCGACCGGCCACCGCGGGCGGGCCGGTTCGGGTCGGCATGGCCGGTCGCGGCAGGTACATGCGGCCGCGCGGGGTTCGTCGCGGGGTGCGGTGGGCGGTGGTGCTGCGGGTTGTGCCGGACAGTCGCGCCCGGACCGGGGCGAAGGTGTCGCCGGACAGATACCCCGCCCACACCAGCTCCCACAGTGCCGCCGCCACGGCCGCATCGTCGAGCACCCCGGTGGCGTCGGACAGTTGCCGGAAGAAGTAGGCGCCGCCCGCCACCGCGACGATCCGGTTGCCGCCGAACGCAGCCGGTTCGGTGGCGGCCGCGTCGTCGCCATCGCCATCGAGCGCGATCGCGTCGCCGGTCGCCACCGTCAGCTCCGCGCCCAACGCCGTCAGCAGGCGCACCTGGACATCGGTGAAGTCGATCTCCTGCGGCGGCGCCAGCGTGACCGGTGCCTGATCCGCCGGATGCAGGGCGATCCAGCCGTCCTTCGCGGTGATGGCGCCGTGGCCGGACCAGAGCACCTCACCGGAGGCGGTGAGTTCGTCGAGCATCGCCGGTGTGTAGTCACGCACCCGCGACGGCAGAATGAGCGACTCCCACGCCGAGGCCGGAATCGGCACGCCCGCAAGCTGTTCCACCACCGTCGCGACACCGTCCACGCCGCGCAGTGTCGAAGTGCCGATATGCTGCCACGCCGGCAGGAACCGGCCGAACGCGCCCGTGGATACCGGCTCGACCTCCTTGCGCGCCGCGGCCAGCGAACG
>Ga0164242_10009120_pt1 | contig 10731 bp, 11 predicted proteins | sample OricomgcompostMG_FD_108783 | JGI IMG/M metagenome (GOLD analysis project Ga0164242, IMG submission 108783) | Miracle-Growth compost microbial communities from Emeryville, California, USA - Original compost - Miracle growth compost (MG) ... | reverse complement strand
CGCTGCATCGACTCGGCGAAGGGCTCGCCCGAGATCTGCATCTCGCCGGCCGCCAGCATGTGCTCGCGCACGTCGAAGCGCGTGCTCTCCACGGTGGTGGTGATGCGCACCGTGATCCCCGCGTCGACCGGCCCCGCATCGACCGCGCCGGCGTCGCTCGACGGGGTGTTCCCGCTGCAGCCGCCGACGAGCGCGGCCGCCGACAGGGCGAGGGCGAAGAGGGCCAGCTTCGGGGTCATGGTGTGCGTCCGGGAGCGTTGAAGGTCAGGCGCGGCGGGTCATCTTGGCGATCTCGGCCAGGTGGTTCTCCTCGCTGGCGATCATCTTCCGCGCGTACTCCTCGAGCATCACCGAGCGATCGCGCACCTGATCCAGCAGCGCGTGGTACTGCGCCAGCCCGCCGCGCTCGTGCTCGGCGGCCTCGCCCAGGATCTGATCGATGTCGTGCTTGTGGGTCTCGAGCAAGGGCCCGATGGCCAGCGACGGGTGGCCGCCCAGCGAGGTGATGTGCTCGCCCGCGGCCGTGGCGTGGGTCATGCCCTCCTGCGCCTGATCGCGCAGCCACGCGCACACCGGGATGCGCGAGTGGCCGAAGACCATGAACGAGTAGTGCAGGTAGCGGACCGCGCCGGCCAACTCCAGCTCCAGGATGCGATCCAGGGTGGCGATCACCTGCGGGGTATCGATGCTCTTGTCGGCGCTCATGGCGTGCTCCGTGGCGTGGGGCCGGGCTCGGGCTGCGAGACGGCCTGGAGGTACAGCGAGACCTGATCGGCCTGCGAGGCGTCGAGGTGCGCGCGAGAGGCCATGCGGGCCACCTCGCTCGGCCAGGCCTCGGGCGGTCGGCTCAGGGGCGAGGGCGCAGCGTGACACATGGCGCACCTCGAGGTGAAGAGCTGGCGGCCCGGCTCGATCTGCGCCACGTCGGCGTTGGGCACCGCGGCGCGCAGGCTGGCAAGCTGGGCCTCGCTCGGCCGCAGGGCAACCCCGGTGGCGCACGCCGCGAGCCCGAGGCCCGCCGCGCACGCAAGCAGCGCGCGGCGGCTCAAAGCTCGATCCCCACGATGGTCCGCACCCAGAAGTGGCCGTACTGATCGCCGAGCTGGCCCTTGCGGTTCCAGTCGTCGAGCCGCACGTACGGCGCCACCGCCCACCAGAACTTGTTGCCCTGGAGCAGGAGCGCCGGGCCGATGTAGTGGTGCAGGCCGGGGTTGAAGGCGGCGCCCGCCGTGAAGGCCGGGTTGGCCGCGTTGGTGGTGTTGCCGAACTCGCCGTGCATCCAGTACTCCACGCCCAGGTGCACCGCGGGGGTGATCTCGAACGACGCGCCCGCGGTGGGGTTGAGCACCCACTCCTGCTGGCCGGCGTAATAGAACTCGCGCTCCGCCCACAGGTTCACCAAAACTTGGAGCCGGCCGAAGTCCTTCTCGAGGTTGATCTTCCCCTCCAGCTCGATCTCGTTGGTGAACTCCGAGAGCTCGCCGTAGACCGATATATCGACGGGCAAGACGCCGCGGTCGGCGATGCGGTACCGCAATCGTTGCTTGATCCCGTCGAGCTGGAGCGGCTCGGTGCCGTCGGTGGAGATCGTGTTGTTCGAAACCTCGAAGTAGAGCCCGGCCTCCAGGCGATCGGTGATGCCGTACTCGAGCTCGGTGGTGAGCACGCCGCGCAGGGTGGTCTGCGTGGCGGTGGTGATGCCGAAGGTGGGCACGGGCGTGAGGTCGGCGTACTGCTCCACCTCGAGCTGACCGGCGCCCAGCGTGGCGTACGGGTAGCTGTAGGGCAGGGCGTGCGGGCTGGCGTGTGCGGCGCGCGCCAGCGAGAGCGCGGCCAGTAAGGAGAACGTGACGACGAGGGTGCGCATTCGAGTGCCTTAATGGATTTCGGAGAGACGGATCTTGGGTGAGAGCACCGAGTCGTTGGCGGTCTCTGCTTTGTGGCAGACGTTGCACGCGGTGGGGTCGCCGCCGTAGCTCTCGCCCAGTCTTGGGCCATAGCCGCGCCAGTTGATGGTGACCGTCTGGCCGTCGCCGTTGTCGATCAGATCGAACCACTCCCAGCCCTTGGCGCCGCCGGGGTCGTAGGTGGCGCTGCGCTTGACCATGGCGAAGAAGTCAGGCCGCTGCGAGACGATGTCCTTGATGATGATCGTTCCAACCGGAAACGACGTGCTGCCCGGCGGCGGGAGCTGGTTGATGTACTCGGTGCGCGGGCCGGAGTTGTGGATGCTGCCGCCGTCGCTCGAGTAGCTGTACGACTGCCAGCTCCTGAAGCCCTTGAAGTCGCCCGCGAAGGCGATGAACGACTGGGGCGCGCCGCCGTCGTCGGTGGGTTCCTCGGTTCCGGTGCCGCAGCCCGCGATCGCTACCGTGAACAGCAGGATGAGCGCGCGAGGTGCGCGCTGCGGCATCGGGATCGACATGAGCGGCTACTCCGTGAAGGTGGGCAGGCCGGTGAGCCCGGCGGCGTCGTTCATCTGCGATACCACCGAGTCGCTCTTGGAGGGATCCACCGCGCCCAGCACCGCGGTGTAGAGCTTGCCGAACGGGGTCTGGAGATCCGCCTGCGACGGATCTTCATCGCTCCATCCATCGGGCGGCTGCGGGAAGGCCACGCCCTGGAAGGTGTCGCTGTCATAGAGCGACTTGAGCTGGTCGAACCCGGCGGTGATCTTGGCGTCGATGTCGGCGCCGCCGTCCTTGGACACGATCCACGGCTGGAAGAGGGAATAGATGTGCGTGGTGCCGGCCAGGTTCTGGCGCAGGTCGTCCATGGTGCGCTGCGAGTACCGCGACTCCTCCTGATGCAGCCCGGCCAGGGTCACCTTCTCCTTCTGCTCGTTCATCAGCGCCACCAGGCCCTGGTACGAGCTGCCGACGTCGGGCGCCGTGGGATGCCAGCCGTCGAGCAGCGCTTGCGCATCTGAAACCAGCTTGGCGCAGAGCTTGGTCTTGAACTCCAGCGCCTGGGCGTCGGTGGCGGGGAACGCGGGCGCGGGCGCATAGCCCAGGCCCTGCTCGTAGGTGGCGGCGCCCTGGGCGGCGGCGGTGTCGAAGCCGTCGTAGTAGCTGAGCGTGGGATCCGCGTAGAGGATGCGCTCCACCGCGTGCAGGCCGGTCATGCCCTGATCGCTGAACATGTCCGACTGCAGGGTGAGCGTGCCCGCGCTCGCCGAGCCAAAGTCCTCGACCCTTCCGTCGATGGACACGTCGATGTCGGGGAAGACCGGCGCGGTGGCGCCCTCCACGTGCTCGTAGGCGTGGCGCGCGTCGATCCAGTCCTGGTTGAGCGTGGCCCACGCCGGGTCGTCGTGATCCCAGGCGTGCTCGGGCGCGTCGGCCTGGAGCTTCTTGGCGGCGGTGACCAGCGCCTGCAGATCGGTCTGCAGCGAGTCGTGCATGCCCTGGGCGATCTGCGCTTGGTACTCCGCGTCGGTCATGTCATCGCCGCCGCACCCCGCGAGCAGGGCGCCGAGGCTCATCACCACGAAAACAGCACAGGATAGCTTTTGAACGGACATGTGGATGCTCCGGGTTGGGGTGGGATCAAAGTGAGTTGACGAAGTCGACCAGCGCCCTCTTGTCGTCGTCGGAGAGCGCGGCGTACGCCTCGGCCGAGGCCTGCGCCTCACCGGCGTGGTCCGCGATCGCCGCGTCCAGGGTGTGGGCGCGGCCGTCGTGCAGGAACGCGCGCTGGAAGCGCTCGGCGATGAGCGGCGCGGTGCGGAACTGCTTGGAGGTGGCGCTGCCGTCGACCATCCCGTCCGCGAGCGCCTCGCCCATGTCGTGCACCAGCAGGTCCGAGTAGATGGGCGCGTTCACGCCCGCGAGCTGGGAGATGGGGTAGTCGGGCCGGGTCTTCATCGACGGCACGTGGCACACGCTGCATTGGATCGAGTCGAACAGCGCCTGGCCGCGCGGGTTGGGCGCGAGCCGGGTGGGGATGGCGGTGAGCCGCACGTAGGTGGCGATCTCGTTCACGCGCGCGAGCGTGGTGTCGACGCCGGGCTTCAGGTCGTCGACGCCGTCGGGGTTGGGCAGCTCGTCGGGGCGCAGCGGGCTGGTGATGCCCATGTCGTTCTGGAAGGCGTCGGCCACGAAGTCGTCCACCGTGGGGATGCGCGCCTTGAGCCCGAAGCGCCCGATGATGTGTGTTTGGCCGGGCTGGTACGGGTTGAACGCGGGATCGGCGCTGGTGGCCGAGGCGTAGGTCACCCAGTTGATCTGGCCGTGGATGCCGTCGGTGCGCGTCGCCTGCTCGGCCTCCACCCGCTCGATCTCCGAGTCGAGGATGGCCTCCATGTAGCCGCGCCCCAGGACGGGCGGGGGCACCCGGGTGGTCACCTTCACGTTCGGCAGATCCGGCGGGACCACCGGCGTGGTGGCGCCCGCGGTGAGCAGGGCCCGGATCTCGTTGCCAAAGGCGATGGGCGACTGATCGGCCGCGGTGGTGAAGCCGTCGGCCTCCACCATCACCATGCGCTGATCGAAGCCCGCGCCGCGCAGGCCGTTGTCGTGGCACGCGCCGCACGAGCTGTTGGCGTACGCCGGGCCCAGGCCATCGGCCGGATAGAACGGCGTGTCGAACTCGGTGTCGCCCTTGCGGAAGCCCTGGCGCTGCTCGGGTCCCGCGTCGACGAAGGCCTGATCGAGGTTCGGGTTGACGAAGCCCGCGTCCGCGGTGCCCGCGTCCGGGGGAGCGTCGCCCCCGGCGCAGCCCGCGAGCAAGACGACGACGGCCGCCGCGGCGGCGAGGGGGCGAAGGGGGTGTGGGGTTCGGAGGGGCATGGCGTTTGTTGAAATTGATTCTGATAATCAAAATCAATTTTGCGCCGTCTTTATCGCCGAGCGGGCGGGTCGGCGTCAAGCCCCTTCGCGCGGCAGGGCGCGCACCTTGTCGAGCGCGCGTCGAGTGCCTACCTCGCCCGCGGAGGTGAGGGCATGCGTCGGCGCTGCGTGGGGCTGGTGGTGTGGGCGCTGGCCGGCTGCGGCGAGGGGCCGCCGGTGCCGCCGCGGACCGACGCGGGCGCTCAGGTGATCCCGCACTTCACCGCGGTGAACGCCGACTTTGACGATTACCGGCGCTGGCCGTCGTTCGCCCTCGATGGCGGCGGACAATATCCGCGGATCATCTACATCAAGGCGCGGCCGCCGCCGGGCAGCACCGCGTTCCCGGTGGGCACGCTCATCGTCAAGGAGCTCCTCGATCCGCTCGCGCCCGGCGGCCTGGGCGTGGACGCCATGGCCAAGCGCGGAGGCGACGACAACCCCGGCGCGCCCGGCTGGGAGTTCCTCGAGCTGACGCCGGTGGACGGCGGCGCGGTGATCGTCTGGCGCGGCACCGGCGTCAGCGTGCCGGTGGGGGCCTACGTCGGCGGCGGCACCTCGTGCGTGGGGTGCCACGCGGTGGCCCGCGACAACGACTTCGTGCAGTCGGGGCCGCTCCAGCTCCACTGACGGGCCGTCGAAAGATCGCCGCCGGGTTGGAGCGGCGCCTGGGGACCCCGCGCCGCAAGCTCGGTGAAAGTGATTCTTCTTCGACGAGCTTCGAACCCGCGTCGCGCGCTTGTGCGCCCTCGCGCGGCCGGGTAAAGGCCGGGGTGGAGGTGGCCGCGCATGAGCCGCAGACGAATCGTGGTGGTGGGGGCGATGATCGAGAAGCAGGGCACGTACCTCATCACCCGTCGTTCCCCCCAAGCGTCGCTCCCGCTGCTCTGGGAGTTCCCGGGCGGACGCGTGGAGGAGGGCGAGACCGACCGCCAGGCGGTGGTGCGGGAGCTCCGCGAGCGCGTGGGCGTGGAGGTCGAGGTGGGTGAGCAGGCCATGCACGTGAGCCACGGCTACCCCGACTACGACATCGACTTCCGGGTGTTCCGCTGCCACCTCACCTCGGGCGAGGTGAGCCACGCCAAGGTGCACGACTACCGCTGGGACGCGCCACACGAGCTCGATCAGTACGAGTTCCCCGCCGCCGATCAGAAGACCTTCGAGCTCCTGCTCGGCCTGCGCGACGGCTGATCAGGCGTTGAGATCGCTCTCGTCGATGACGTTGGCGCTGGCGTTGTCGTCGAGGAGCTGGAGCGCCACGCTGATGGCCTTGCGGGTCTTCTCGCGCAGCTTCTCGTCGCCTTTGATCTTCTGGTAGGCCTTGACCACGCGCTCCTCGTTCTTGGCGTTGGCGTCCTCGAGCTCGGTGGCGCGGCTGCGGAGCTGATTGGTCTCTTCAGTGTGCGAGAGCAAGTGCGACTCGTGTGTCTCGCGCAGGCTCGCGTGGTCGGCCTGCAGGCTCGAGAGCTCAGCTCGCGCGGCCTCGAGATCCGCGCGGAGGCTCTCCACCTCGTTGCGAGCGCTCGACCGGGCGTCCTCGACGTCTTGTCGGAGCGTGACCGACTGCGCCTCCAGCGCCTCCAGCTGTCCGCGCAAGGTGGCGAGCTGCTCCTGCGCCGAGCCCAGCTCCGCTTGCAGCGCACCCTGGCTGGCCACGGCCGCGCGCGCCTCGTCCTTGGCCGCGTCCAGCGCGGTGTCGCCCTTCTTCTTGTCCGCGCTGAGCTGATCGACCTTCTGTGAGAGCGCCTTGAGCTGGGCCTCGCGCTTGGCGATCTCGCCGGCCGCGCTGTTGGCGTCCTTCTCGAGGCTGGCCTCGCGCTCGCGCAGCTCCACGAGCTCGCCGTCCTTTTCGTTGAGCTCTTGCTTGAGGCGGAGGATCTCCTTGTCCTTCTTGAGCAGGTTCTCCTTGAGGCTGGCGGCGTCGCGCGAGCTGCCCGAGCTGGCCTTGGTGGCCGCGAGCTCGGCCTCCTTCTCGTTGAGCTGCGATTCGAGGCCGCCCATCTTCTCTTCGAGCTCGCGGACCCGCGCGCGGAGCTGGAGCAGCTCGGCGTCGTCGATGGGCACGGCGGCGATGGAGGGCGGGCGGCTCCGCGGTGTGGAGGGCGGGCGCGCCGGGCTCTCCACGGCCTCTTCGAGCAGCTCGATGTCGAGCGACGCGGACCCGGACTCCGCGCCGTCGAGGTTGTCGAGCGCCAGGTCTTCTTCCGCGCTCGAGAGATCGAGCACGTCGGCCGAGTCGGCCATGATCTCGGCGGGCTCGATGTCGGCGGGCGTCTCCGAGGGCGGGGTGAGGTTGGCGAACGCGTCGTCGAGCATGTCGAGATCGGGATCGCCTTGCAGGGTGCCGCCGCCGCCCGCGGGTTCGTCGAGGGAGATCGAGTCGTCCTCGACCACCAGATCATCGGACACCGACTGGGCCTCGGGCATGCCGATCAACACGCCGACCTTCACCGTGAGCGCCTCGGGCGCGAAGGGCTTCTTGAGGTACTCCTCGGCGCGGGTCTTGAGCTTCTTGTGGCCCTCGAAGCCGTCGGCGTCCTTGCCGATGATCACCACCGGGATCAGCTTGAGCTCGTCGTCCTTCTTGATCTTGCCGCAGACCAGGTAGCCGCTCTGACCCGCCGCGAGCTCCACCGCGAGCACCACCAGCTGCGGCCGCTCGCGCCGGATGAGCTCGAAGGCGCCCTTGCCATCGGTGGTCTCCTGGACCTCGAAGCCGTTGCGCTCGAGCTCGTCCTTGAGCTTGTGGGAGAAGGCGGCGTCGCTCTCGACGACGAGAATTTTCTTGGACATGGGAACCCGCCGGCGCGCTGCGTGGAATCGCGCGGGATTGATGAGGAAATTTGGCGGCGAGCCTAGGGCCGAGGCAATGAGGTGTCAAACCTCCCGTTCCGATGCTCCGAGCGCCGCGAAGCCTTGCGAGGGAACGGGCGCCTGCCGTACATTCCCGCCCCATTTCCCAAGGGACGACATGGCCGAGGCCGACAACTTCGATGCGCTGGTCGAGGAGATCGCGCTCCGCGTGAAGCGCCGCGTCGCCGCCCGGGAGGTCGCGGTCACCGAGCCCTGCACCGCGGCGAACCGCGCGCCCACGTGCGCGCCCACCTGCGGCGCGTGCGAGCACCAGGACACCTGCGGCACGTTCCAATTGGTGAAGGGCGGGGCGGCGCGGGTCACGCCGAACACCGGCCCGCGCACCTCGAGCGACATCGCCGGTTACATCGATCACACCCTGCTCAAGGCCGAGGCCACCCACGACGAGCTGAAGAAGCTCTGCGACGAGGCCTGCCAGTACAACTTCGCGACCGTCTGCGTGAACTCCGCCAACATCCCTGCGGTGTCGCGGCTGCTCTCGCGGTGCCAGACGGTGCCCATCGCCGTGGTCGGGTTCCCGCTCGGGGCCGGGCTCACCAACGCCAAGGCCTTCGAGGCGCGCGAGGCGGTGCGCGCGGGCGCCAAGGAGATCGACATGGTGATCAACATCGGTGCGCTCAAGAGCCACGACTACGCCCTGGTGCTCGAGGACATCCGCGCGGTGGTGGAGGCCAGCCGGCCGGCGCCGGTGAAGGTCATCCTCGAGACCACCCAGCTCACGCGCGACGAGAAGATCATCTCGTGCGCGCTGAGCAAGGCGGCGGGTGCGGCCTTCGTGAAGACCTCGACCGGCTTCGCGGGCGGCGGCGCCACCGTGGAGGACGTGGCGCTCATGCGCGAGGTGGTGGGCCCCGAGATGGGCGTGAAGGCCAGCGGCGGGGTCCGCAACCAGGGCGACGCCTTGAAGATGCTCGCCGCCGGGGCCGATCGAATCGGCGCCTCGGCGTCGGTGGCCATCGTCACCGGCAAGACGGGTACATCCAAGTACTGAACGGTTCTTGAACAGGTCTGAGACCGAGCGAACAGCCGCTTGACACCTTGCTCGGCCGATCGCTAGTTTGCGCGCCCTCGATTGACGTCGAGCACCAATTCCCGTTCGGGCGGCCGGCGGGGCAATCACCACACCCTAGGAGCAGCACATGCGGATGAAGATTCTCGGAGCGGTCGCCCTGGCGGCGAGCTTCGCTCTGGTCGGATGTAGCGGCGATGGCGGCAGCAGCTCGTCATCGACGACGGGTACGAACGGCACGCCCACCTCGACGAGCACGGGCAGCAACGGGACGTCGACCACGGGGAGCAACGGCACGTCGTCCAACCCTGCGACCACGGGGAGCAACGGCACGTCGTCCAACCCTGCGACCACGGGGAGCAACGGCACGTCGTCCAACCCGTCGACCACGGGGAGCACCGGCACGTCCCCCTCCACGTCCACCTCGGGCGGCAGCACGGGCACTCCGGTGAGCACCTGTTCGTCAAACGCCGACTGCACCAACCCCGGCGAGAACTGCCTCGGCGTCGACAACGGCCAGACCACCTACAACGTGTGTGGCTGTACCCCGGACCTCGACGGCAACCAGGGCCCGGAGACCGACAGCTGCGCTGGTAATACGGACGGCAATACGGTGTGTGACGGCTTCACCTTGCACTGCCGCGGCCCCCGCACCTATGAGGATGCGAACCCCTTCCTGGACGACGGCGGCGGTTTCGATCAGGCCTGTGACACCACCAGCCAGTTCGCCTTCTCCCCGATCGGATTCTGCTCCACAGACATTGCCACGGACGGCGGGGGCTGTATCGCCAACCCGGACGGCGGCTCCAACAGCGAGGAGCTGTGCATGGCTCTCTGTGAGTCGAGCGACGACTGCACGGCGGGCACCAACTGCCGCATCGACCCGCCGCTCTACTACGTGGACAACGACGGTGGCTTCTCCGAAACCCCGGTCACCGGGTTCGTGCCGGTCGGCTTCTGTGACTTGAGCGTCTGTGGACCCCAGGGTGCCGAAAGCGGCGGTTCAAACGCCGATTTCTTCACTGCCTGTGATGCGCACGGCACCGCCGATGGAACCTGTACGCCTGTGCTCCAGGGCACGGATGTCGGGCTTTGTTCCGCGTCCAATTCGAACGCTCACGATGGCTCGGCGTGCGACTACGACGCCTTCAACGCGTCGGTCGAAGATTCGTGTGGCCCCAACCAGATCTGTCTCTTCTATTCGACCACTGCTCCGCCGCTGGAGACGGGCCTCTGCTTGGACATGTGCAACGCCAGCGCGGACACCTCGGTCTACAACCAGCCGTGCCCGACCGGCTCCGGCACGTGCGAGCCCCTCGGCGGCGATCTGGCGGACGGTGGATTCGATCCTTCAGTCGCTGGCACGCTGGCTGCGGGCTTCTGCTACTAGTTCAGTGAGTTGATGATTGCGCGGGCCCCGGCTGCTTCGGCATCCGGGGCCTTCGCATTTGGAGCGCTCGGCGATGCGCGATGTAACCGGCTACACTGCGGCGCCGGGCCGGGGAAGAGGGTTGAAGTGGTCCGCCACGTTGCAATGGCCAGCATTTGGGTAGCGCTCGCGGGCTGCGCCAGCGCGGCCTCGGTGCAGGCTGCGTTCGACGACGGGGGACGCGATGCGGGTCTGGTCGACGGCGGGCAGTTCTCCGGGTCCACGGGCGGAGCGGGAACGGCGGGCGCCACCTCCGGGGGCTCTGGCACCTCCGCCCGATGTGGCGCGGGCGGCTGCGGCCCTGGGCAGATGTGCGTCGACTTCGCCGAGGGCCCGGCGTGCGCGTGTACGCCGAGCGCGGTGGGGCAGCCGGACAGCTGCGCCGCCAACCAGGACGGTCTCACCGTCTGTGATGCCCTCGCCCTGGCTTGCCGTGCTCCGCGCGAGCTCGAGGCCCCGAACCCGTACGGGGTCTTCTCCGATGGCGGTGGCCCGAACGCGCCGTGCGATGAGGCGAACGGATTCTTTCCAGTGACCTTCATCGCGGCCGACGACGACGCAGGCGCGCAGGTCCTCTGCGTGCAGCTCTG
>Ga0164242_10009119_pt1 | contig 10732 bp, 13 predicted proteins | sample OricomgcompostMG_FD_108783 | JGI IMG/M metagenome (GOLD analysis project Ga0164242, IMG submission 108783) | Miracle-Growth compost microbial communities from Emeryville, California, USA - Original compost - Miracle growth compost (MG) ... | reverse complement strand
CTGGGGGTCAGGGGGTCGCAAGTTCAAATCTTGTCAGCCCGACAAGGTGAAGGGCCGGAATTCCGCGGGAATCCGGCCCTTCGTGCTGTTCAGGGGAGGCGGGCTAAGCCCCCAGGGTGTGCAACGGGTGTGCACTCGCCCTCGGGATGAGCGCCGTGGCGCGCTCGGCGGCATCATGCGAGGCCGAGCCAACGAGGTGCGAGTAGATGTCCGAGGTGGTGCCGAGGTCGGCGTGGCCGAGGCGCTTGCTCGTGACCGCCAATGGCGAGAAGGACGCCGACCGCGGACGCGTTGAGGTCGTGGGAACGATCAAGACCGGGGGCGTTGCACGCGACCAGCTGGAAAAGGTCAGTCGACTCCTGGATCGCATCTATGCGCTCTCGGGCTGACCTTTGACCACGTCTGCGACGAGCCCGTCATACTTCCGCCGAACCTCGAATAGGCGATGTCCCACAGGACACTGATGGTTAGAGACGCTCGACGCGCCGAGGACCCCTGAGAGGCATCCGGCGGCTCACGGCCGGCTGGGAAGGCTGCGAAGACGACCACAGTCCGCGAGCTCGCTCGATTACAGGGCCAGGCGGACGGACACGGTCGATGCGTGTCCGCTGCACGACCGTGAGGCGCGCCCGCGCAGATGTCCCCGGCGCGCCGAATCTGGGCCACTGAGCGGGAGCGAAGCGACCGCGAGAGGGCCGACGCGCTGCCGTGCTCCGCTCTGTCTCTGTGCCTCGGTCGCGTCTCACCCGCACCGGGGGCGCTCACTCTGGGTGTGGCACAGTGCAACTGCTGCCACCAGGCTCGTGTGGTGGGTGAAATCGGAGCAGCTGCGCTGGTCGTCGCGCTGATTGCGGCCGGTGCGCTTGCTCTTCTGCGCTTTGGTGAGCGCGGCGGTGACCGCCATGACGATGCTCTCGTTAGCGTGTCGGTCGTGTGGCTCGGGCAGGCTGACGGGCCAGTCCCGCACGCGTGCATCGACGTCGTGAACAGGGGAATGCACGCTGTGATCGCATCCGCGTCCGCGCAACGGGGCCGCCTCCCTGATTTGGTCGTCTCCGGAGCACCAACCCGGGGCACGTCGCTGCGCCAGCGTCGAACTCTTGGCGGCGACGCGCTTCTCGGCGCCGTGGACGCCCAGGAGTCGGCTCGATGGTTCTTGCCTCTCGAAACGGCTGGCGGCCGAATGACTGTGTCGGTGCGGCTGTCGCAGGACGCGATGCGCACTCGGATACACCGTGCGCCACTACACGTCGACGCCAACGCCCTTGCTCACATCGTGCCTGTCTCGGACGGGGTGTGAACGGATGACCACGTTCACTCGGAAGATCGTTCTCACCGCCGCGGCCATCGTGGCGGCGTCCGCCGCGCTCACCGCGTGCACCGCGACCGCGACCACCGAAGGCCACGCCTCGAAGCCGGCTGCGACGGCTCCGAGCACCGCTCCCGCAGCGAAGCAGACCCCGACGCCTGCCGCGCAGCCGAAGGTCGGCGATGTCGTCCCCACCTGGACGTCGAACATCCCGAACGGCACCATCCTCTACCCGAACGGAGACGGCCACTACACGGTCATCTCCACCACCGGGCCGCTGCCTGCCCAGGTCCAGCAGAAGGTCGCTGCCGCGGTGAAGCAGGCGTACTCATCGGGCGACGGCAACACCGCGCGCAAAGCCCGGTATGACCAGGCGGCGAACACTGGCCACACGCTCGTCTGCTACGGGTACTTTCCAGCAACTTCCGGAGCGGACGCCGGCTACCTTGTCCTAGTGACCGACGGTCGTGCCGGCGTCGCGGAGCCTAGCCTTGCTGCGGCGAAGGCCCTCGCTGAACAGGACGCCGCGGCGCTTGGCGCAGGCGCGGCAGTTGTCCCGGTGAACTGACACGCTTGGCAGCTCATGCAGAAAGTGCAACAACGGCCGCTCATGCGCAGAACCGGCTGGCCCTTCGCGTCGCGTCGACTTCGTCGCCGCTCTCGCCAGCCCCGCCACGAACTCGCACCGTCAGGCCGCGCATAGTTCGCGTGACCTGATCGGGGACGCGCTCCGGGCTACGTCGCCCCGCTAGACAAGAACCAAGGGGGTTCGCGCATGCAACATCGCACTGGTCGGACATTTCTGGGCGCCGCGGGGCTCATCGTCCTGCTCGCGGCGTGCAGTTCGTCTCGCGATGCGAGCGATCCATTCGCCGCCAGTGGCTTGGCCGCGAAGTCGCCGGCGCAGCGCTTGACTCCATCGGCCATTCCGAAGCGCACGCCGGTTGATCCGAAGGTCGCCGCTCAACGGGCGTCCGGCCTCAGTCCTGCTCAGTACGCACAGCTGGGCGACCGAGTGTCGGGACTCGACATCCATGTCCCCTCGGCTCAGTATGACCAGGAGCTCGCGGCGATCGCGAACACCGTCGGACCCGATGTCGTCATCGCCTACGGCAACCAGATTTCCTGCGCTGGCGACAGCTCAGGCAAGAAGTACTGGGAGATCGCCGGTGAACTGTCCTCCGGCCACACCTGCGGCGAAGAATCGTGGGAGCAATCTGAGGCTGCCGCCATAGCCAAAGTGCGAGAGAAGGTCACCGGCGACATTAACTACGAACACAAAAGGATCGTGGTGATCGTCCAGTGATCGCAGCGTCCCCCGAGGTGGCGGCGGAGCGTGCTATTCCGGTCTGGGTGCAGAGGACAATCGCGTGTGCGGTGTGCCTGGCGGTCGTGGGTGGGCTCGCGGCGACGGTGTGGTCACAGCGCGTGACCGCTCCAGTCAACGGGCAGTCTCTGAACCTCGTCCAGGGCGTCGCCGCCGCCATCGACCTGCCGAAGGGTTGGGGTGCAGTGAAGAGCGGCCCGCTCAGCTACGTTGCGGTTGAGAAGGGTGAGCCGATGGTGCCTCACGCCGCTGCCGCGGCGGCGGCTCCATTTAGGAAGGCTGCCGCAGCGGCGGTGCGCGCCGGCCAGCAGTACGTGCCGTCGAAGGAAGTCAATGCCATCGAGAAGGCGCTCGGTAGCTCGAAGGTCGCAGTCCTCTACTACGCCGCTGGTGAGTTGACGACTCCCGACTGGAACGTCTACTACAACGACGGGACCGTGACCGACCACGACGACCAGTACGACACCCGTGCCCAGGCGCTCGCGGCCGCTGAAGCGCTGCGCACGAAGGATTACACCGTGATCGACGCTGGCTGACGCTCGCCCCGCTAGTGGCTGATTCCGGTCACGTGCGCGGTGCACAGCAGTCCTACGGGCGGCGGCGAGGCGCACACGCGCCGGCCCGGTTTTCACTCTGAGCAACGTGACCCGGCGGGAGCGCCCGCGGCGGCTGCGCAGCGCGGATGTCGAGGCGGCGATCCAACTCACTCCGGAGCGGCACATCTGCCGCGCATAGGCAGCGCGACCTGATCGGGGGACCCGCACTTTGCAGTACGACCACGGTAGACAGGCCTGAGGGGGTTTCCACATGCAACACCGCGCTACGCACGCGCTCGTCCCAGCCGCGGCTCTCGCCTCGCTCCACGGCTATTCGGACGCCTGCGGCGAAGGCTGGTCGGCTACCGAGCCTGCCGCTGAAGCTCATGTCAAGGAGATGGCATCCATCGACACCGACCGCATCTATGCGGGCATGAACCGGCACCAGAGTGAGAGCACGAAGATTTTCCAGAAAACCGCACAAAACGCGATCCGTGCCGCGCATAGAGGAGTTGAGACGCTCCACAGGGCAAGGCCCGTCGGGACGTCAGAGCACAGACTCCACAAGCCTGTGAACGTACAAAGGTCCATTCCGATGACCACGTTCACTCAGAAGATCGTTCTCACCGCCGCGGCCATCGTGGCGGCGTCCGTCCCGCTCACCGCGTGCACCGCAACCGCGACCCACGATGCGAAGGCGACCAAGCCGGCCGCGACCGCGACGGCTGCTCCGGCGCCGGAGAACCCCAGCAGCGCTCCCGTCAAGCAGTTCAAGCTCGCTGACGGCAGCACGGTTGCCGTGAGCACCGACCCGAGCATCCCGCTGCCCGCGCCGGTTCAGGCAGCTGGGAACCAGGTCGCCACGCAGGGTGTGGCGAACATTAAGGCGGCTGGTGAGCTCGGCCCCTCTATCGTCGCCTCAGAGAAGGTTCTCGGCTCGCAGCTTGACGGGTTCTCCTCGCAGACCGGCCGCGGTGCCGTCACGGTCATCGCCGCAATGCGTGCGGTTCCCGGGGGACCTGCGAAGCTCATGTACTCCGGTGTCGTGGTCTCGGCGCCGGGCGCGCAGATTACGAACGCGGTCGCGGCCTCGCCCGACAAGGCGGCGGTCATCGCCGCGGCTCAGAGCTATGCCAAGTCCCACGGTGTCGACTTCCTGATGCCATCGAATCTGTAGCTTTCAGGGCATGAGAGAGGACCGGCCCGAATGGGTGCTGGTCCGCTTTCATGCTGTCAGCAGGACAGCATCGGATAGACGTTGTCGTATGTAGGGATCGGGCCGCCGTTCGAGCCGACCACCTGGATCTCGACGAGAGTCGTCGCCCCGCCCATGTTGGGCCCGCCGCAGAGGTTGTTGCGGGCGTCGATCCCGGAGGCCCATGCGTCGGCGAACCCGGACAGAGTAGTTGTGAATGTCGGGAGGCTCGCGCCGGACTGCTCTTGCTCGGTTCCGATGACGTGGCTGAAAGGCACGTCGTACTCGGTCTTCGGCCCTTCAATGAAGCCGCCGCCGATGCTGTCCCAGTAGTTCCAGTAGAGGATGTAGTAACTGGAGTTCGCTGACGCCTGCCAAGTGATCTTGACGGACGAGGTTCCGTTAGCGGTGACGGCGTTGAGTACCTGGCCGCCGTTCGGGTAGCAGTAGTACCCGTAATCCTGGGGGTGCTGTGCCTGGCAGCTGGCGAACCACTCGTGCCGGCTTGGCGGGTCGGCCGTCCTCCAGGTATCGCTCGCGCCCGCGCCATTCGGCGAGGTGCTGACCGCATTTGTGCAGTGGACGTCAGCGACGACCTTGTATGTCGTCGAGTATGCCTCACTCATCGAGATTCGGGCGCCGCCGACAACCCAGCCGCTGTACTTGCCGAGGCCAGAGTCGTAGATGCTGGTCCATGTTGTCGTTCCAGCCGGGCACCCCCACGGGCTCGCTGTCGGAGTGCGGTTCTGCGGCTGCTCGTTAGGGGAGCCGGCGCCGACGATGCTGACGCCCCAGCTAGGGGTCGGCCACGGGATGTTCGTGCTCTTCGACGCGGACGGGGAGCTCTTCGCGACGACAGCCCCGTTCCCGTCCTCCGTCTGCCCGTAAACGCTGCAGGTGACGGTCTGTCCGTAAGCGCTGCCAGTCTGCAGGGCCCAGGTTGCCGACGTCGAGGTGGTGGTCACCGACCAGGACGTCCCTGACAGGCTCAGCGAGCAGCTGACCTTGTAGTGGACGGCAACTGTGGAGATCGAACTCCACGAGATGCTGATCTTGCTGCCGTCCCAGCTTGGCGCGTTGATCGTCGGCTCCGGCAGGGGCACGATGACCGTCGTCCCGGTCCCGCTGACGCTCGTCCGGGTGACCGCGGTGCTGTCGGGCGGGGTGCCCTTCTGGTTCCCGCCCTGGGACGCGGGGACGCAGGAGAGCTTCTCGGTCAGCTTGTGTCCCCGCGCATAGGACGAGTGACCTAATCGGGGACGCGCGCACTCGAGCCCCAGAACGATAGACACGGAGCGGGAGGTTTCCACATGCAACACCGCGGTACGCACGCGCTCCTCGTTGCCGCGGCTCTTGCGGCGCTCCTCACCGGATGCGCAGCGAACCCGGGCGGTGCCGCCGCCGACACATCGACGGCCGCGACGGCCAGAAGCGCGTCGGCGAAGGCGGCCACGCCCACTCCAAAGCCAGTCGACCCGAAGGTCGCGGCGCAGCAAGCGGCTGGCCTCACGCTCGCCTCATACGACCAGCTGTCCATCAAAACCGCTGCTGCCGTGCATCAAGCGCTGGCGACCAACGAGAGCATGGATGACTTCCGGGCGGTTGTGAAACAGCTCGGCGCCGAGGCGGGTAAGCCCGTCGTCATCGTCGACAAGTACACGTGCAACGGCACTGGATTGACAGCATCGGGCATTACCGGCGCTCTCGCCGAGCATCCGGTGACCTGCGGCAGTGAGTGGTCCGCCTCGGAGAGCGCTGCCGTCGCCCGAGTCACGGAAATCGCCAAGAGTGACATCGCGGTAGAAGACGGCTACGTCCTGGTGATCGTCCAGTGACCTCGGTGCCACCCGAGGCGACGGAGAAGCGTCCACTTCCGGTCTGGGCACAGAGGACAATCGCGGGTGCCGTGTGCCTGGTGATCGTGGCTGGGCTCGCTACGACGGTGTGGTCACAGCGCGTGACCGCTCCGGTCAACGGGCAGCCGCTGAACATCGTCCAGGGCGTCGCCGCGGCGATCGACCTGCCGAAGGACTGGAAAGCTGACCGGGTTTCCGGTCTCAACTACATCGCGGTCGCCCCGACCGGCGCGCTTCCGAACGTCGTCGTCTCGCAACTGCAGACGACCGTCAGGTCGAACGCGAAGGACGCTGGCACGGACGTGTACTGGCCGAACACCGACATCGACGCCACTCAGAAGGCGGTCGGCAAGCCCGTTGTCGTGGTCTACTACGGGCACACCGACAGCGGCCCCCCGCAGTGGATCGTGTACGAGGACAAGCCGACGGAGACGGACGTATTCGTCTCGTCGCACGCTGCCGCCCTGCAGCAGGCTGCGAAGTGGGCATCGAGGAACGGCGCCACGGTGATCGACGCCGGCTAGCGCTGAAGAAGCGCCAGCTGCGGTTCAGCAGCTTCGGCAGCCACGGCCGCGGCTGCTGCCACTCCAATCCGTCGTGATCCGCCCCCACGCCACGTCCCCGATGGGGTCGGGGAGCAGCCGCGCATAGACGTTCTGTCGCAGAACTCGTCGAATGACCACGATTCTGAGACGCGAGTTCTGAGACGGGTTGTGAGACGCCATCCGCCGGCGTGTCAGCAGTCGAAGGGATGCTCGCAAAATCGGTCCCCTTTGCTTCAACCATCGAGGGCTCCCGTGATCACACCGGATCGACTGTCGCCCGACGCCTTCTGCGCGGGCATCCGTCTTTCTCCTGTCAAGGCGGTTGCCGCCGTCATGCGGGCGGCGAAGCGTTGCCATCGCATCCGCCGTTTCGATCAATGAGAGAAAGGCCGCCATCGCATGTTTGAACACTTCGACCATTCCAAAGACCTCTTCGAGTACCAGCTCGGATCGGCCCTCACGATGGAGCACGACTCGCTGAACATGCTGCGTGAGCTCGAGACCGCCGCACAGTCCGACGAGGTCAAGCAGCTGTTCGCCCATCACCAGGGGGAGACCCAGCAGCAGATCGAGAACCTCGAGAAGGCTTTCCAGCTCCTCGGCACGGAACCCAACGACTCCCCGTCGGCGACCACCAAGGGCCTCATGAAGGAAGGCACCTCCATGATCGCCAAGACGGACAAGAGTCTCGTCGACAACGTGGCGCTCTCCGCTGCCCTCGGCACGGAGCACTACGAGATCGCCGCCTACGAGAGCCTGGTCGTCGCTGCCGAAGCGATGGGCGCCCGTGAGGTGTGCGACCTGCTTCAGGCGAACCTCGAGCAGGAGAAGCACACGAGCGAAGAGCTGACGCAGTGCGCGCGGAAGGTCGCGGCGGCGACGACCGCCATCTGACCGCACGGGACCCACAAGAGCAGAGCCCGGTGGGAATCCGATTTCCCACCGGGCTCTGGCATGCTCGACACGCCGCGAGGCTCACACCAAACGGACGACGATCTCGCCGGCGAGCAGTGCGGCCGCGATGATGCCACCCAGCACGGCGCTGCACCTCAGGAGCAGTTCGTCGCTCGGGCCCGTTCGCGTCTCTTGCTCGGGCGGCAGGATGTCGAGGGCGACGTCGAGGAGCTCGGCCGGCAGGCTGCGGACCGGAACGGGCCGGCCCTGCGAACGGGCCTGAGGGCGATGGGTGAGGGGACGTTCGGGCGCGACGGTGGTCACGCTTCCTCCTTCGACGGACGGGCGGGCGAGGACGATGCCGGTCCGGAGCCCGGGGACGGTCCAGTCGGATGCCAGATCGCCCTGCACCGCGAACGCGGTGGCGGCGTCTGCTGCTCACGAACTGGACGAGGCCCGTCGGGCAGGTGATCGGCCCGGGCTCCCGGACCGGCCGATCTGCCTCCAAATTAGCACTCTCAGCCGGCGAGTGCCAGATGCGCGGGATTAGAGTCGCCGCATGGCGCAGCGGTTGACCCAGCAGCAGTGGCGACGCATCACGGACTGGCCGCTCGCGGGGCTCGCGCTGATCTTCCTGATCGCCTATTCATGGGAGGTCATCGGGGAGCTGCACGGCACGGCGCGGACGGTGTCGGAGGTCGTCGAGTGGATCGGCTGGTCCGCGTTCGCGGTGGACTACCTCGTCAGCCTCGCGCTCGCCGAGCGACGGTGGCGCTGGTTCGCGACGCACCTCGTGGACCTCGCGATCGTCGCGCTGCCGATTCTGCGTCCTCTGCGGATGCTGCGGCTCGCCGCCGCCTTCACCGTGCTGCAGCGGCGTGCAGGGGTCGCGCTGCGCGGGCGAATCGTCATCTTCGCCGTCGGAGCCGCCGTGCTGCTCATCTACGTCGCCGCACTCGCTGAACTGGAGGCCGAGCACGGACATGGCGGGAGCGTTCAGAACATCTGGGACGCGCTGTGGTGGGCGATCGTGACGATCACCACCGTCGGGTACGGCGACAGCATTCCCGTGACGAGCGTCGGCAAGCTCGTCGCCGTGTGCCTCATGTTCGGGGGCGTCGCCCTCATCGGCGTCGTCTCAGCGACGCTCTCGTCGTGGATCGTGGAGCGGGTCACCGCTGAGGAGGAGGCCGAGGAACAGGCGATCACGGCGCTCCAGTTCCAGGAGCTCCGAGACGAGATCCGCGCCCTGCGGGCTGAACTCGAACGGAGCCCGGACCGCGGGCGTGGCCCGGCCGGCGACGACTAGTCGCGACGCCGCGGCGCTCGCGCCTTGCGGCCACGGTCGGCTTTCAGCTCGATGAGGCGCCCGCTGATGCGGGTGCTCTCGAGGCGCCGCAGCGTGTCCGCGCTGAGCTCTGCCGGCAGCTCGACGATGGAGAAGTCGGGGAAGATCTTGATCGCCCCAAAGTCGTCCCGGTTGAGACCGCCCTCGTTCGCAAGCGCCCCCACGATCTGGCGCGGCTCGACGTGCTGACGCTTGCCCACCTCGATGCGGTACGGCGCCAGGCTTCCGCCGCGGTCGCGGCGCCCCGCGGAGCGCGGGCGGTCGCCGCGCTCACCCCGTTCGCCGCGCTCGCGCCTGCGGCGGTCATCGCGATCAGCGGGGAGCTGGAGCACGTCGTCGGGGGAAAGGAGCAGCGGCTCGTCGCCCTGGGCGACGACGGCGAGCGCGGCCGCGACATCCGCTTCGGGCACGTCGTGGTGCTCGACGTAGTGCGCGACGATGTCTCGGAAGGCCGAGATGCGATCGGTCTGCTCGAGCGCCGCCGTGATCGCGTCGTCGAAGCGCGCGAGCCTCGTCGAGTTGATGTCTTCGACGCTCGGCAGCTGCATCTGCGTGATCGGCTGGCGCGTCGCCTTCTCGATCGTGCTCAGCATGCGGCGTTCACGGGGCGTGACGAAGCTGATCGCCGCGCCGCTGCGGCCGGCGCGCCCTGTGCGGCCGATGCGGTGCACGTAGGACTCGGTGTCGATGGGCAGGTCGTAGTTCACGACGTGGCTGATCCGCTCGACGTCGAGACCGCGGGCCGCGACATCCGTCGCCACCAGGATGTCGAGCTTCGCCGACTTGAGCTGCTCGACCGTGCGCTCGCGCTGCGCCTGCGGCACGTCCCCGTTGATCGCGGCAGCCGTGTAGCCGCGGGCGCGCAGCTTCTCGGCGAGCGTCTCGGTCTCGTTCTTGGTGCGGACGAAGACGATCATGCCGTCGAAGTTCTCGACCTCGAGGATACGGGTGAGGGCGTCGACCTTCTGCGGGTAGGAGACGACCAGATAGCGCTGCGTGGTGTTGGCCGAGGTCGTCGTCTTCGACTTGACCGTGACCTCCTGCGGTTCGCGCAGATAGGTCTGCGAGATGCGGCGGATCTGTGCCGGCATCGTCGCCGAGAACAGCGCCACCTGCTTCTCGGCGGGCGTCTCGGCGAGAATCGCCTCCACGTCTTCCGCGAAGCCCATCTTCAGCATCTCGTCGGCCTCGTCGAGCACGAGGTACTTGAGCTCAGACAGGTCGAGGGTGCCCTTGTCAAGGTGGTCCATGATGCGCCCGGGCGTGCCGACGACCACGTGCACGCCGCGGCGCAGCGCGGACAGCTGCACGCCGTAGCCCTGGCCGCCGTAGATCGGCAGCACGTGCGCGCCGCGGACGTGGGCCATGTAGCTCTCGAACGCCTCAGAGACCTGCAGCGCCAGCTCGCGGGTGGGGGAGAGGACGAGTGCCTGCGGATTCTTCTGCGAGACGTCGAGGCGCGAGACGATCGGCAGCGCGAATGCCGCGGTCTTGCCGGTGCCCGTCTGGGCGAGGCCGACGACGTCCCGCCCCTCGAGCAGCAGCGGGATCGTGGCCGCCTGGATGGCGGACGGGGTCTCGTACCCGACGTCCTTGAGGGCCTTGAGCACGGCGTCGCTCAGGCCCAGCTCGGAGAAGGCAGGGTTCGTTTCCTCGGCGTCCATCCCTCAACGCTAGCGCCACGGCGTTTCGGAGGGTTCTACCGGTTTCGCCGCGCCCTTT
>Ga0164242_10009118_pt1 | contig 10732 bp, 7 predicted proteins | sample OricomgcompostMG_FD_108783 | JGI IMG/M metagenome (GOLD analysis project Ga0164242, IMG submission 108783) | Miracle-Growth compost microbial communities from Emeryville, California, USA - Original compost - Miracle growth compost (MG) ... | reverse complement strand
TGTTGAGTTCTCAAGGAACGGACGCTTCCTTCGGCCACCGTCTCCGGCACCCTCCGGGCTTTCCCTTCGTTGTGTTCCGACTCTATCAGACGCTTTCCAGTGCCTGACCCCCAGTCAGCGGGGTTTGTCTTTCCGGCCCTTGGGGCCGTTCCGACGAGTGAGACTTTAGCGGACCCGCTCCGTCCGGACCAAATCGGCCGGCGATTCGAAACTCCGCTCCCATCCCGAAAAACGCACAGCAAAACAGGGACGTGCCGGAGCACGCACCATCTCGAGTGGTTCCTGCGGAATGGCTGTCCGGGGACCGGTCGGAACCGGCGCTCACGTCAGACAGCTCGGAGAACATTACGCACGAGAAGGGGGCGTGTCAAGCGCCGCCCCGGGGAGACCGTCAGTCCAGGTCTTCGAGCCGGCCGCCGGCGTCCGGCTGGGTCGACTCGACGCGGCGCAGCAGCCGGGTGAGGATCTCGCCGAGGGAGCCGCGCTCGTCAGGGGCGAGGTCCTGCAGAAGGTCGTCCTCGAAGGCGGAGGCCAGCCGCATGGTCTGGAGCCACTTCTCACGACCCTCGTCGGTCAGCTCGACGATGACCCGCACCCGGTTGGCCTCGTCCCGGGCCCGGGTGACCAGTCCCTCCGCGACCATGCGGTCGATGCGGTGGGTCATGGCCGCGGGGGTGAGTCCCAGGCGCTTGGCGAGGTCGCCGGGGCCGAGCTGGTAGGGGCGGCCGACGACGACGAGAGCCTTGAGCACCTCCCACTCGGCATTGCTGATGCCGAGGTCGGAGAGCTGACGGCCGTAGGCGACGTTCATCCGGCGGTTGAGCCGGCCGAGGGCGGTGACGACCTTCTCGACCTGCGGATCGACCTCCGGGTACTCGCGCTGGTACGCGGCGATCTGCTCGTCGAGGCCCAGCTCCTGGGGGGCTCCTGGGGGGCCCGCGGCTGCGGTCATGCACCGAGTATGCCACGGCCGTTCCGTTGCCCTAAAGACCTTCGCCATGTAGTCTTTAGCATCGAACTTTACTTCTCAAGTCTTGAGGCCGAAGTAGTACGGCCCGGACGTGCCGATTCGGAGAGGTGATCGTGACCACCGCCACGGGCGCCGCGCTGCGCCGGATCCAGCTGGGGAACGCGCTGAGCGCGTTCGGCAACGGGTTCACCGTGCCCTTCACGTTCGTCTACGTCGCGCAGGTGCGCGGTCTGGGCGCCGGGGTCGCCGGCGCGGTGCTGGCGATGTTCGCCGCCGCCGCGCTCGTCGTGCTGCCCTTCACCGGGCGGGCGATCGACCGGCGCGGGCCGGTGCCGGTGGCCGTCGTGGGCACGGTGCTGGCCGCGTCGGGTTCGCTGGGGCTGGGGCTGTCCGGGCAGGAGCCCGTGGTGATCGCGGCGGCCGGGGTGATGGGCGCCGGCATCGCGGTGGTGCAGCCGGCGCTGGCCACGATGATCGTCTGGTGCTCCACCACGGCCACCCGGTCGCGGGCCTTCGCCGTGCAGTTCTTCCTTAACAACGTCGGACTGGGTGTCGGCGGCGTGCTGGGCGGGCTGATCGTGGACACCGCGCATCCCGCGTCGTTCATCCGCCTCTTCGCGATCGAGGCGTCGATGTTCCTGGTGCTGGGGGCCGTCGCGGCCACCACGCGCATACCTGGATCCTCCGCGTCGGCTGCCGGCCTGCTCCTGGAGGTCGAGGGCGGGCCGGACACGACCGGTGTGCACGCGGTCGACGGCCGCCGGACCGGTGGCGCGTGGCGGGCACTGGCGCGGGACCGCGCCATGGTGATGGTGTGCGTGCTCGGCTTCGTGATGTTCTTCGCCTGCTACGGCCAGTTCGAGTCGGGTCTGTCGGCGTACGCGGTGGAGGTCACCCGGATCTCGCCGGCGACGCTGGGCGGGGCGCTCGCGGCCAATACGGCGATGATCGTGGCCGCGCAGTTCGTGGTGCTGAAGCTGGTGGAGCGGCGGCGGCGCAGCCGGGTCATCGCCGGTGTGGGCCTGGTGTGGGCCGTCGCGTGGCTGGCGGCGGGTGCGTCGGGGCTGATCCACGGCAGCCATGCGCTGGCGGTGGCCGCGGTCATCTCGACGTACGCGCTGTTCGGTCTGGGTGAGACCATGCTGGCGCCGACGGTGAACCCGCTGGTGGCCGACCTGGCACCGGAGCGGATGGTGGGCCAGTACAACGCGGCGTTCTCGCTGGTGAAGCAGCTCGCGCTGGCGCTGGGCCCGGCGGTGGCCGGGCTGGTGGCGGCGGCCGGGGCGTACCAGGCGTACATCGTGATGCTGGTGGTGTGCTCGCTGCTGGTCTCGGCCGTGGCGCTGCGGATGGCGCGGCACCTGTCGGCCGAGCAGGACAGCCCGCACCACGCGCGGGTGGTGGCGCGGACGGTCCGGCGGCCGGACGGGGCTGCTTCGGCGACCGGGGCCGAGCCGGCACCGGCACTCCCGGTGGAGGCCGGCGGATCCCCGGCCGAGGAGGAGGTTCCGGCCGAGCCCGGTGCTCCGGTGATCCCCGCGGTGCGCGACGGGCGGGAGCCCGCCCCCTCGACCGCGCGGCCCGCGTCCGGATCAGCCGGCTCCGTCGAGCCGGAGTGCGTCTCCTGCTGACCCCCGCACCGGACGCCGGCGGCCGGGGATCGGCCCTGTCGGCCGTGCTGGCGCGCGGTGCTCCCGCGCACGCGGGTACGCGCCCGGGCGCCCTTCCGGTCGCGGGGCCCGTTACTCCGGGAGAGTGAATTCGCACCAGACGGCCTTGCCGCCGCCCGGGGTGCGGCGGGAGCCCCAGCTCGTGGCGATGGTGGCCACGATGGAGATGCCGCGGCCGTCCTCGTCACCCGGTTCGGCGCGGCGGCGGCGCGGCAGGTGCTCGTCCCCGTCGGTGACCTCGATGATCAGCCGGCGGTCGGTGCGCCGCAGCCGAAGCCCCATCGGGGGCACCCCGTGCTTGAGCGAGTTGGCGACGAGTTCGCTGGCGGCCAGGACGCCGAGGTCCGTCAGTTCGGTGGGGAACCGCCAGGAGGCGAGCACCCCGGAGGCGAAGGCACGAGCGCGCGGGGCGGCCTCGACGCCGCCGAGAAGGTCCAGGGAGGCGTTGCGGAAGAGTTCGGCGTCGGCGCCCGTGTGCTCGGGGTGCTGGAAGACGAGGACGGCGACGTCGTCGTCGTGCTCGGAGGTGACGCCGAGGGAGCGCAGGAGGCGGTCGCAGATCACCTGGGGTGAGCCGGTGGCGCCGGCCAGAGCGCGCGTGAGGGCGGCGACGCCGACGTCGATGTCCTGGTCGCGGCGTTCGATGAGGCCGTCGGTGTAGAGCACGGCGGTGCTGCCGGGGCCGAGCGGGAGGGTGCCGGTGCTGTGCATCCAGCCGCCGGTGCCCAGGGGCGGGCCGGTGGGTTCCTCGGTGCGGTGGACGGTGCCGTCGGGGTCGCGGACGAGGATCGGCAGGTGGCCGGCGCTGGCGTAGGACAGCCGGCCCTCGCTCGGGTCGTGGACGGCATAGACGCAGGTGGCGATCTGGGTGGCGTCGATCTCGGAGGCGAGTCCGTCGAGGAGCTGGACGACCTCGTGCGGGGGCAGGTCGAGCCGGGCGTAGGCCCGGACGGCGGTGCGCAGCTGGCCCATGACGGCGGCGGCGCGCACCCCGCGGCCCATGACGTCGCCGATGACGAGGGCGGTGCGGCCCGCGCCGAGGGTGATCACGTCGTACCAGTCGCCGCCGACGGCCGCGTCGGTGCCGCCGGGCTGGTAGGTGGCGGCGACGCGCAGGTCGTCGGGTTGCTCCAGCTCTTGCGGCAGCAGGCTGCGCTGGAGGGTGACGGCGGTGTCGTGGAGCCGGCGCTCGCTCTCCCGGAGCCGTTCGGCGGACTGGACCTGGTCGGTGACATCGGCCCCGAAGACCAGGACGCCGCGCCGTTCGGGGTCGGGGTCGCCGGCGTGGACGGGGGTGCAGGTGAAGGTGAAGTAGCCCTGGCGGGGGACGGTGCCGGGTTCCGCCCAGGCGACCCTGCGGGCTTTGACGGTGCGCGGCCGGCCGCTGCGGTGGACCTGGTCCATGAGGGGCAGCAGGCCGAGTTCACCGAGCTCGGGGAGGGCGCCGGCGGCCGGCAGCCCGGTGTCGCGGCGGCCGAAGACGTCGGTGTAGGCGTCGTTGACGAAGCGGACGCGGTGGTCGGGGCCGCGGGTGACGGCGATGAGGGCGGGCAGTCGGCTGAGCACGCCGCGGACGATGGTCTCGCCCTCGGTGGGCGCGGTCTCCGGGGCGCCGGCCGGAGCCGGCCCGGGGGAGCCGGACGGTTCGGCCCGGGCGTCGGGGTCGGCGGAGGCGGCGCCGGCGGGCGGAGGGTCGCCGGCCTTGGCGCGGGCCGCGGGGACGGCGCCGCGCCGCTGCGTTCCGGAGAGCCGGGCGCTCCAGCGGGTGAGGTTCAAACGTCCGATTCCTCGTGTTTTGTCACACTCTGACAGGGCGACCGCGCGCGTGGTCACCCGCCCAGTGTGGCCGAACGGCGGCCCGAGGGGGAATCACGGCGGTGCCCGGGCGTGGGGAGTGCGTCAGGGAGTGTCGGGGCCCTGGTCCGGTCCGGCGGCCCGTTCGAACTCCGCGCGCGGGTGTTCGAGGGAGCCGAGGGAGACGATCTCGCGCTTGAAGAACCCGGACAGCGTCCACTCGGCGAGCACCCGCGCCTTGCGGTTGAACGTCGGCAGCCGGCTGAGGTGGTAGGCGCGGTGCACCAGCCAGGCCGGGTAGCCGGTGAGGGTGCGGCCGCGGACGCGGGCGACGCCCTCGTGCAGGCCGAGTGAGACGACGTCACCGGAGAGCTTGTGCCGGTACTCGGCGGTCTCCCCGCCGCGCAGCCCGGCGGTGAGGTTGTCGGCCAGCACCCGGGCCTGGCGGACGGCGTGCTGGGCGTTGGGCTCGCAGACCGCGTCAGGCAGGCCGGCGGCCAGGTCGGGCACGTCGGCGGCGTCGCCGGCGGACCAGACGCCGGGAAAGCCGTCCACCCGCAGGGCGGCGTCGGTGCGCACCCGGCCGCGCACGGACACCGGCAGCCCGGTCTCGGCCAGGAGCGGGGCGGGGCGCACGCCGGCCGTCCACACCAGGGTGCGGGCGGGCATCTGGTCGCCGTCGGTGAGGACGACGAGCCGGTCGCGGCACGACCGCAGCCGGGTCTCCAGCCGGACATCGACGTTGCGCCGGCGCAGCTCCCGCAGCACGTAGCGGCCCAGGGCCTCGTCGGCCTCGGGCAGCAGCCGCGCGGACGCCTCGACGAGCACCCATCTCAGGTCTTCGGCACGGACGTTGTGGTAGTGGCGGACGGCGTAGCGGGCCATGTTCTCCAGCTCGGCCAGCGCTTCCACGCCGGCGTAGCCGCCGCCGACGAAGACGAAGGTCAGGGCGGCCTCGCGGACGTCGGCGTCCCGGGTGGAGGAGGCGATGTCGAGCTGCTCCAGCACGTGGTTGCGCAGGCCGATGGCCTCCTCGACGGTGCGGAAACCGACGCCGTGCTCGGCCAGGCCGGGCACCGGTACGGTCCGCGACACGCAGCCGGGTGCGACCACCAGCTGGTCGTACCGGAGTTCCAGGTGGTCGGCGCCCTCTTCCTCGCTGGCCGGGGTGGCGACGACGGCGGTGCGCTTGGCCGGGTCGACGGACCGCGCCTCGCCCACCACGATGCGGCACCCGGGCAGCACCCGGCGCAGCGGCACCACGACGTGCCGCGGGGAGATGGCCCCGGCCGCCGCCTCCGGGAGCAGCGGCTGGTAGGTCATGTAGGGGCGGGGTTCGACCACGGTGATCTCGGCCTCGCCGGGCGCGAGCCGCCGCTGGAGCCGCAGGGCGGTATACATCCCGATATAGCCACCGCCGATGACGAGAATACGCGGTGTGCTTGCCCTGGCCATCGCTCCTGACTCCGTCGTCATTGCTCCATGAGGCAATGGACCCGGACCGTTTGTCCACAGCGCGGACGGACGTTTCCCAGGATTGCCGGGAATTCGCAGGTCAACACCGAACTCCCCGGTGTGGCCCGGGCGCTGGGCGAACCGGCCCGCGGCGGCGGCACCCGCCCGGGGAAGTCCGGTTCCCGCGAGCACCGCCGGGCCCTCTTCTTTCTTGCGACGGCCTCAACTATGTTCGTATCTCGTAGTACCCACGCGAACCCGCGCGGTGATCTTCACAATGGGTGGGGAGTCTCCGGGGGGAGACTTGTGATTTTCCGGGGGATGGGACACATGCACATTCACGACTCTCAACGTGCCGTCGCGGCGGTTTCCGAGGGGCGGACGGTGGGTCGTCCCGCCCCGCTTCGGGTGGACGCCCAGCGCAACCTCGAACATGTGCTGCGCGCGGCGCGCGAGGTGTTCGGTGAGCTCGGCTACGGCGCGCCGATGGAGGACGTGGCCCGGCGCGCGCGGGTCGGCGTCGGCACCGTCTACCGGCGCTTCCCGAGCAAGGACGTGCTGGTGCGGCGGATCGCACAGGAGGAGACGGCACGGCTGACCGAGCAGGCGCGCACCGCCCTCGGGCAGGAGGACGAGGCCTGGGCGGCGCTGGCCCGCTTCCTGCGCTCCTCGGCCGCCTCGGGCGCCGGCCGGCTGCTGCCCCCGCAGGTGCTGCGGGTGGACCGGGAGGCGGACGGCGGTTCCGCAACCGCGGGGGCCGAGTTCGGCCTCGGCGGTTCCGCCTCCGGCGCCGGCCTGGATCCCGACGCCGGGGAGGCCCGGGTGCCGGTGCAGCGCCAGCGCGAGGCGGTACCGCGGCCCACCGGGCCCGCGGGCCCGTTCCCCGACGACCAGGTGCGCGCCCACCGGGAGCACCGGCCGGACGACGACGGCGTGGGCACCCTGCTCGACGTGGTCGGACAGTTGGTCGAACGGGCCCGCACGGCGGGCGAGTTGCGATGGGACGTCTCGGTGGCCGACGTGCTGCTGGTGATCGCTGCGGCGGCGCCTGCGTTGCCGGATGCTGCCCAGCACGCGGCGGCGTCCGGCCGGCTGCTCGACATCCTCCTCGACGGCCTGCGTTCGCGGCCCGCGGACACCGCGCCCGGGACCATGGCCGAGCCGATCTCCGAGCCGGTGTCCGAGCCGGTGTCCGGGACGGGCGCCGCCCCGGTGGAGGCGGGCACGATGGGCTGACCACGGCCCCCTGCACCATCACCGGGTGCCGAACGTGCGGGAAGTGTGAACGGTGCGGCCACGGACGGGTGGTTCCGTCCGTTGGCACACCGCCGCTCCGCCACGGTGTGCCAGGCTTGCCCCGTGGATGAGGCGAACGGCGAGCCGGGGCCCGCGCCTGCGGACCCGGACGCGGGAGGGGCGGAGCCGGCACGGCGGGTTCCGGAACAGCGCGACAGGACCGTCCGGCCCGGCGCGGCGGACGGCCCCGGGGGCGGCACACGGCAGGAGACCGCCGGGGACGGCGGTTTCGGCGACACGGCGGACCTCCGCGACCTCAGGGGCGACGACGCGACGCAGGCAGCCGACGGGCGGGACCCCGCCGAGGCCCCTCCCGGCGCGGCCAGTCGAGCTTCCGCTGCCTCAACGGATTTGCTGGGCAGGGGAGCTGACGGGCCGTCGGTTCCGCCGCAGGGGGCCGGCCCCGGGGGCGCCGCGGCGCGCCCGCGGACGCCGTCCGGTGCGGACGGAGGCGCCGCGCGCGAGCCCGCCGGGACCGTGCCCGCCCAGGGCGGCGCCCCCGAGACCGCACCGCCGCGCCCCGGCGGCCCGGCGCCCGCGGACGGCGACGAGCCGGCCGGCCACCCGCGCCCGGGCGCCGCGGAGCCGGCCGAGGACGGCGCCGCGCCGTCCGGAACGGGTACGCCCGCCGACGCGGCCCTGCCGTCCGACGCCGAGCTCCTCGACCAGGTCCGGGCCGGCCGGGACAGCGCCTACGCCGAGCTGTACCGCCGGCACGTGGACGCCGTCCGCCGCTACGCCCGCTCCTGCTGCCGCGACGCGCACACCGCCGAGGACCTGACCGGCGAGGTCTTCGCCCGCACCCTCCAGGCCATCCGCGGCGGCAGCGGCCCGAAGTCGGCGGTGCGCGCCTACCTGCTCACGACCGTCCGCCGGGTGGCCGCCACCTGGGGCAGCTCGGCCCGGCGCGAGCAACTGGTCGAGGACTTCGCGGTGTTCGCCGTCACCGCGGTCGGCGCCGACGCCACCGCCACCCGGGCCGACGTGGGCGCGGACGTGTTCGCCATGCGGGAGGCGGAGCGGTCGCTGGCCATCCGCGCCTTCCGGGCGCTGCCCGAGCGGTGGCAGACCGTGCTGTGGCACACCGCGGTCGAGGAGGAGTCGCCGCGCGAGATCGCGCCGCTGCTCGGCCTCACCCCGAACGCCACGGCGGTGCTCGCCCACCGTGCCCGGGAGGGGCTGCGGCAGGCGTACCTCCAGGCGCACGTCAGCGAGGCGCTGACCGCGCAGGGCGAGTGCGCCCGCTACGCCGACCGGCTCGGCGCCCACGCCCGGGGCGGCCTGCGCTCGCGCGCCGACCGGGAGCTCAACCGGCACCTGAAGGAGTGCCCGCGCTGCACGGCGGCCTCCCTGGAGCTGGCCGACCTCAACTCGGCCCTCAAGGGCCTGCTCCCGGTGGCCTACATCGGCTGGTTCGCGGCGGCCTACGCGGCCAAGGCCGCCGGCGCCGTGGTGGTGGGCGGTGCGGCGGCGGGCGCCGCGGCCGGCGGTGCGGCCGCGGCCGCGTCGGGCGGCGGCGGAACGGCGAGCGGTGCCGGCGGCGCCGCCGCGTCCGAGGGCCTGGGCGCTCCCGTCAAGGTCGGGCTGGCGGCGGCCGTGGTGGTCGCCGCCGCGGCGACCGCGCTCGCGCTCACCCTCACCGGCGGCGACGGCACGCACCACACCGCCCCGCGCGCTCGGCCGCCGGCCGCCGCGCCCGTCACCCGGGCGCCGGCCCCGCCGCCCGCGTCGCACGCGCCCGCCCCTGCCCGGCCCGCGGCCCCGCCGCCGGCCACGACGGCGCCGGTCGTCGTGCCGGCGGCCAAGGCCGCCCCCCGGCCGAAGCCCGAGCCGAAGCCGTCGTCCCCGGCGCCGAAGCCGACTCCGACTCCGACTCCGACCCCCACGCCGACGCCGACGCCGACGCCCACCACGCCCCCGCCTGCGCCGCCGACCGCGTACCAGGTCGACGCCCTGCCGGCCGGGACCGCCGGGGACGGCTCCGACAGCCCGACGATCCTGCGCGACGGCGGCCCGCTGAACTGGTGGTGGGACCGCTCGGACCTGTCGATCGGCGGCACGGCGTACGACCACGGCGTCACGGTGCACGCTCCCTCGACGCTCACCATCGCGCTCAACCGCGCCTGCACCGCCTACGACGCGCAGGCCGGCGTCGACGACCTGGTGCCGCGGGTGCCCCTGCTCGGCTCGCAGGCCGTGACGTTCTCGGTGCTCGGCGACGGCACCGCGCTGTGGACGTCGCCGCCCCTGCACCAGGGCGACGCCGCCGTCCCGGTCCACGTGGACCTGCACGGGGTCACGACGGTGACGCTCGTCGTCCGGCCCAGCCGCGGCGGCTTCCCGTTCGGGCCGGCCGACATCGCGGACTGGGCGGATTCCGTCATCACCTGCTCGTGACGCGGGAACGCCGATGGGCCGGCGGACACGGGGCGCCCACCGGCCCGGTCCGGTACGGGCAGGTCAGTCGCGGGGAGGGACCGCGCACGCGCCGTCGGCACACGAGGCGTCGTCGGTGGCGGTGACGGCGCCGCCGTCCTCGGCTGCGGACTCTCGGGTGACCTGCTCCAGGGCCCGGAGGAAGACGGAGGTCTCCTGCCCGCCCTGGACGGCCCACTTGCCGTCGAAGACGAACGTCGGCACCGCGCTGATGCCCAGGGCGTGGGCGTGGTCGAGGTCGGCGCGGACCTCGTCGGTCAGCGCGTCGCCGGCCAGGAAGGCGGCCACGGCGGCCCGGTCCAGGCCGGCCCGCTCGGCGGCGCCGGCGAGCTGCCCGGCGTCGCCGATGTCCAGGCCCTCCGCGAAGTGGCCGCGCATCAGCTCGCCCTTGAGGCGCACCTGGGCGGCGGCGCCGTACTCGTCGAGGGCGAAGCGCAGCAGCCGGTGGGCCAGGAGCGAGTTGTTCTCCACGACCGTGTCGAAGTCGAAGGCCAGGCCCTCGGCGGCACCCAGCTGCGTCAGGTGCTCGTCCATGGCCGCCGCGCGGGGGCCGAACTTGGCGGCCAGCGCATCGCGGTGCGGGCGCGGCTCGTGGGGTGCCGACGGGTCGAGCTGGAACGGCCGGTAGACCACCTCGACGGCGCCGCCCTGCGGGAACGCCGACAGGGCGCGCTCGAACCGCGCCTTGCCGACGTAGCACCACGGGCAGGCGATGTCCGAATAGATCTCCACCTTCACGGTTGGCTGCCTCGCTCCTGCTCACGCCGGCGCCCGCGGCGGCCGGCCGGTCCGCCCGTCTCCCCGAGCAGCCCGTTTGAGCCCTCGGTCACTTCGGTGGCTGCCAACGCCCGGGCCGCCTCCGCTATTCCCGGCGCGCCCCTCGGCCGTCCCGTACGGCCAGCTCCGCGACCAGCCGCACCGCCGCCTCCAGGTCCAACGCCGCACCGGCCGCCCGCTCCCGCTCCGCCTGCCCGGCCGGCAGGACCGACGCGGCCTCGCGCACCGCCCGGTCCGCCTCCTGCTCGGGCACCGCCCGCGGCAGCCCCCCGCGCAGCGCGTCGGCGGCGCCGGCCACCCGCATCGCGTCGGCCGGGTTGTCCAGCACCGCCAG
>Ga0164242_10009117_pt1 | contig 10732 bp, 10 predicted proteins | sample OricomgcompostMG_FD_108783 | JGI IMG/M metagenome (GOLD analysis project Ga0164242, IMG submission 108783) | Miracle-Growth compost microbial communities from Emeryville, California, USA - Original compost - Miracle growth compost (MG) ... | reverse complement strand
GATGACGACCCGCGTCTCGACCGGTCGCATCCGCGGTACGGCCTCTTCGGGGCTGGAGCTGGTGGCCTGCCAGGTCGCGACCCGCGCGGTCTGGGACAACACCATCCGCTTCTCATCGAGGCTGATCGCGTACTCGGGACGCTGATGGTCCGACAAGAGCCCGACTTCCTCGAGTCGTGAGTCGAGCACCAGGACCGCCTCCAAGGCGACCGCGACATCACGCATCACCCACCAGCCCGCCCCAGCCTCGGTACGCCACGGCTGCTCGGCGGCGGCAGACAGCGTGTGCGAGGCGGCCAGGAGCTCGATGCCCGCAGCACGCCATGTCTCGACCGTGGGGTCCGCGGACTCGACGCCGAGGACCTCACTGGGCGGGCGGCGCTCATCGAAGGGGAGCGACGGCAACGCGAACGCGATGTTGTCGACCAGACTGGCCAGCTTCTCGTCCAAACCCGCGAGCATCGGCTTGGGGGTGCGGGCGGGGAGATGATCGGCTGGGGGATACCAGTCGTCCTGACCGAGGTCGTAGAGCCGCTGGCGCAGCGCGTCGACCACAGCCTCACGGCAATGCAGCATCTGGTCCACCGCGTCCGAGTCGGTCGGGATCTCGTCGGCGCGAATCAGCACGTTGAGCGCCTGGGCGGCGTTCTCGGCATGCTCGCCGTACGTCGCGACGCTCATCGCTGGCTACCCGCCGACAGGGCCTGGCGTCGACTACTCATGTCGGGACAGGCAACCGAGGCCGCTGCGGATCGGACGTCGAGGCGGGAACGGCCTGCTGAGAAGTGCGCGCGTTCAGCGGCGGGGCGAGCCGGGGGGAGCGACCGATGCCCTACGCCGGCGGGCGGTGGCGGCGTCGACGGCCGGGACCCAGGCAGCGGCCTGGAGCCGCTCCTGCTCCGCGTTCAGGTGGTTCAGGCGATCATGGTCACTCCACCGCGCAGCAGTCGGCGAGCGGCGTCGAGGCGCAGTGAGTGCTGAAGGACCTGGGAGCGGTCAAGCAGCGCGGTGATCCGCTGGTCGAGCTCATCCATCCCCGTCCGCAGGTCGCGAACCTGGATCGGCAGGTAGTACACGGGGCGCCGCTGGCCGAAGTCGGTGAGCTCGGCACGGGCCATGCCCAGGAAGGGCAGCACCGATGCGTGCCCCTCCTGTCCGGTTACCGACTCTATGGCGGCAAGCAGCGAGACCGCGTAGACGAAGTCCGGGGTCGCGTCGTATCCGTCGAGCTCGGCGCGGGTGGTGGAGAGCGGCATCAGTCGTGATCCTTTCGAGGCAGACCGCGTCGCGGGACCTTGCGCTTCCTAGTGGAAATGATGGAATCCGGTCGACACAGGTGCAGGTCATCCATGATCGGTTCGCCGTCCTACTTCAGATCCTCGCGGCGGGGTGGGTCAGGACACGTGCGAGTGGCCGTACGTCCATCAACCCGGTCTGCTCGGCTGCGGCGCGTGCCTTCCATTGCTTGCGCTCCTCGTTGGCGGAAGTGATGCGGTGCACCCGCTCCATCGAGTCGTCGCCGAGTTGCCACTGCGCGTAGGCGACCATCGAGCCCGCGAGGCCAGCAAGGGCGACGATCCGGTCCGCGTCGCGCTCGACCGCTTTCCGCCATGCACGGTCCGCGGCCGGTGCGATGTAGCTGATCGCGATCAGGATCCCGGTCGCGGTCGCGATCGCCTTGTCACCGCCAGGCTGGAAGCCCTGGACGACCACGATCACACCGATCACGAACCGCATGTGCCACGCGAAGCCGCCCGCCGGCACCCACGAGAACATGCGGGCGATGTGACGGGCCACGGCGTACAGGACAGTCCACGGGAACGCCCACAGCCGCGCCACGAGATCGAACCGCGACGGCCCCATCCGTCGGCTGGCCACCGCGTGACCGATCACCGCGGCCGCGTCCTCATGGCTGAGCCGCCGCTCGTAGAGGCCATGGATCAGGGTCGGTTCCACGATCACGGTGATCCGACCGATCGGAGTGGCCTGCAGCCCGCCGGTGTCCACGAAACGCAGCAGAACCCGGCCCGGGGCCAAGTCGAGAACCTGGAGCAGCACCAGCGTCTGGGCCAGGGCTCCACGTTCACCGGGACGCAGCCCGCGTGCGAACCCGAAGATCCGGGCCGCTGGGGACTCCCAGAACCCGCAGGCGAGCACAAACGCCACGACGAGCGTGGCGGCGAATGCCGCCACGAGGCCCGTCTCGGGCAGGAAGCCCAGGCTCATGATCGCGATGAAACATCCGGCGGTCGCGGCCGGGATGACCGCGAAGAGGCGGATGATCTTGGTTGAGGTCCGCATCTTCGTCACCTGCCCTTCCTGTGGCGCCCCGATGGTTGAGGCAGCCCGCGCCGGCAACACCCGATCGTGCCGACACCCTTCATTCCTGAGTGTGCATCGATCCACCGACAGCGCAACCGACGCACACTGGCCCTGTGGATCACCACCGGTATCCACAGGGCCAGAGCGGGTGTCATTCCGGCTACGGCTCCCGGAGGGTCTCTTCAAGACGCTGCTGGTCGTCCTCGGTGAGGTAGACGAGGTCGACCCGCGGCGAGGCAGGGGACCTACGTGCGGGCGGTGGAGGAGTGGAGGCGAGCATTCGTGCCAGCCTCGCTTCGACGCGGGATCGGGTGTTCTGCATGCCGTGGTCTCCGTTCATCTCAGCGACGCGGGGCCGAGGAGTCGGGGCCGCTGACTCCCGGGGTGCCGGGACCGTTCGTCTCCGGCCGTTGGCGCTCCGGGGTGATCGAGATGCGCAGTGCGGCCTGCTGCATGGCGGCGCCACCGGAGGCAGGAGCGCGGAAGGTGTCCCACGTCTTCGGGTCCACGGCCTGCTCCAGCGCCCGGGAGACCAGGTCGGCGAGCTGGTCGTGTTCGGAGAGCTGGTCGAGAGCGGTCCAAGCCTTCGCCCCGTCTCCTGCCACGAAGGAGCTCAGCGCGAGCATCGTCGCAGGCAGGTCACGAACCTCGAACGGGGCCCGCCGCACGAGGTTTTGCCAGAACTCCGAAACAACCCCTGCGCTTTCGCGCGTCAACTTCGTCATCGACGCGTCGCGGGCGCCGCTGTCGTGGAGGATTGCGAGAAGCCGCGCCGCGTCTGCGTCGGGCAGGTAGGTCCGGTCTTGCAGGAACGCCTCCAGCGTCGTGCCAACCCATGCAGCCTCCGCGGTCCGTGCCGAGGTGTCCATGGCCATGGCCCGCTCCTCAGCAGCGGGCAGGTGCTCGGCAACACCGGCGGGGTCGCCCTGCATCGCTGTGGCTAGGTCGTCGCGCCGCTCGACGGGCATGACGCGGCCGCGGAGCGCGAACTCGGCGTCGAATCGGGCACGTACGCTGGGGTCGATGATCCCGGTCGTGCGCTCGAGGACGTCAAACCACTCGTCCCCGTTGACCCACAGCATCGGGCCGACGTCAGGTCCGTTGGGGGCCTCGACCAGGCGACTGCTCAGATCCGCAAGCGCCTCGAGACAGGCCAGCTCGTCCTCTCCGTACGCCACCAGGGCGATGCGGTGGGTGGGGTGCCGGCGCAGGTACACGTCGGTGAGCGTGGATAGGAACGCCTCCTTGTCCCGCGGGGCGGGTGGCAGGTCGATCCGGGAGATCGGCCCGCCGCCCATCGGCATGCAGACCATTCCTTGCGGCCGGCGGAACCCAAGCGCGTGAGGGACGTAGGAGAGCAGCTCATCGTGTGAGCTGAGCTTCAGGGTGCCGTTCATCGGTAGGTGCGTTCCTTCGATTGCTAGATGGCGATGCCGGACTGGCTCGGCTTCTGGGTCTCGACGTCCGGCGGAGTCGGGCGGCTTGCTGCGTAGGTCAGCGAGCCCGCGAGCGCCGCGGAGGTGTGGGCGCGGCGCTGGGCGTGCTTGATCACTGAACGCATCACCGACACGCCCTCGTCGGCACGGTTCATCTCCTTGCCGGTGTCTTGGACGCGGGAGTCGAGCAGCATCAGCGCATCGGTCGCGGCCGCTGACTCGGCCGCACGCTGTGCATGGCGGGTGATCTGATCGGCCACAGGGCGGGCGAGCGCTACCAACTCGCCAAGGACGTCGAGCTGGGTCCCCAGCGCATGGATCTCCGCATCGCCGTTGTCTTCGTTGACGTTGCTCCTGAGCTCGTAGCCGGCCTGCTCGAGTGCGTTGCTCGCCGCAGTCAGGTCGCGGGTCAGATATGCGCCGAGGTCGTTCATCTCAGCGGACCGGTTCCTGAGCCGCTCTAGATGCTCGCCCGCCGACCGCAGATACAAGTTGCGGTGCTCCTCCTGATGGGCATAGAGAGAGTCGGACGCGGCCTCGTCGAGAAGGCGCAGTGAGGAAGCCGCGACCTCGCCTAGCTCATCGACGGTTTCAGCTGCGCGGCGCAATGAGCGCTCGGCGTCGTAGATGGCCTCGGATGCGGCGAGCATGCACCGCGGGCTCATTGCGGATCTCCAGATCGGACGCGCGAGCTCTCTGCTGTTGCAAGGACGGCGCCGAGCTGGCTCGCTGCACGGACGGCTTGCGTGAGCTGTTCTCGCAACGTGGCCACCGGATGTTGTGGGTTGCCACCGATGGATGGGGTGTTTGCGTTCTGATTCATGGGGCCGGTCTCCTCCTCGGCTAGGGCTGCTAGCGGGACAAGCAACCGAGGCCAGGGCGGATCGGACGCCGGCGGGACGGAATTCTGCGTCTGAGGCCGGTCAATGACGAATGGCGCTCGTGGCGGCCGGGGGTCTCCGTTCTGGTCAGCGCCCCTTGGAGTGGTGGGGTGTGAGGGCCGGGGCGAGGCGCGGTGACGTAGGCGGCCATCGGTGGGATCTTCGGTGTGTACGGCAAAGCGTTTGCTGGCGTCCGAGACCGCAACCCAGTTGGTACTGCGTTTGCCTTCGAAGGTACTGCGAAACTCACTTGCGGGTGTATTATTGCAGCATTCGAGAGGAGGAATGATGCCTGTAGCGCTCGATCTTGCTGATCTGGCCTCCGAGCAATGGGGCCTGGTGACCACCGCTCAGGCCCGCGACGTTGGCGTGTCTGCTCAGGCTGTCGCGCGGCTCACCAACCAGGGAGCACTCGAGCGGATGACGCACGGGGTCTATCGCGTGGCAGGGGCGCCACCCGCACCTCTCGACGAGCTGCGGGCCGCCTGGCTCACGCTCGATCCGTCCAGGCGGGCCGGGGAGCGACTCCGCGACCCCTCGCCGGCCGTGGTATCACACCGATCGGCGGCCGCGATTCATCGTCTGGGGGATCTCGAGGCCGACGAGATCGAGTTCACCAGTGGTCAACGCAAGCAGACCCGGCGACCCGATATCCGCATCCACCGCGGGAAAGTCGACGCCGGCGAGTGGACGGTGGTCGACGGGCTCCCGGTCACCACCGTAATCCGTACTGTTGACGACCTCGCGGCCGCCCGTCTCGACGGCGGCCATCTGGCCAGCGTCGTTCGTGACGCGCTCACGCGGCACCGGGTCGACGACCAGCAGCTCGCCACGGCGCTGCGCCGTCACGCCCACCGGTACGGGGCTCCGATGGGCGACGGGGCGGCTCTGGTCACGCGACTCCTCCAGGAGTCCGGGATCGACAAGCCGATAGAGAGGGCCGTCGAGCTTGCGTCACCGCAGGCAGCTGCTAGCCAGATCCAGGTACGCCAGCTCGCCGAGCAGCTCGCACAACTCCAACGCACTGTCGACCTCGGAGCGCTCAGGATCAGTGACCAGATCACAAAGTCACCGGGACTGGCATCGGCAATGGAGGCGATCCGGAAACTGCCGTCCTCGGCCGTGCTCCAGGAGCTTGCCAGGCAGAACGCGACACTGGTCGACTCCTCCGCAATGAAGGCCATGGCCGAGCTCGCGCGTACCGCTCAGTCGCCGGCGTTCCAGCAGATCGCGAAGAAGTACGCGGAGGTGGCCGACGTGTCGCGCCTTGCCCGCACAGTGAGCGAGGCCGTGCACATTCCGGAAATCGCGACGCCGGAGATCGTGCTCGGCGAGATCGACACCCACCAGGAGGATCCCAACTCGTGACCATGATCAACGGGTCACCCCAGTACCGCACCGCACAGGCCTTCCGACGCGCGCTGGAGGATCGGCTCAAGGCCGAAGCAAGGAACCGCGGCAGGCCGCTGGAGCAGCTGCGACGCGAGTTCCTCTTCCAGCGGTTCCTCGCGCTTGTGTTCGCCCAGCCAGACACCGGTTGGGTTCTCAAGGGAGGCGCGAGCCTGCTGATGCGGCTGGCTGACGCGCGGTCCTCCAAGGATCTCGACCTACTGCACCTGAGTGAGGTGGATCCTCAAGTAGCCATCGCCGAGCTGCGTGAGCTCACAACAGCCCGCGACGGTGACCACATCACTTTCGTCATCGGCGACGCAGTCAAGTTCAGCAGAACCAACCCTGTCGTCGAAATCTCGGTCAGCTCCTACATCGGGGCGCAGTACGGGACGTTCTCGATCGACCTCGCAACCGACTTGCACCTCCTGGCCACACCGGAACGGATCCGGCCAACACCGGTCGTCGAGGTCCCGGGCCTGACCGAGCTCCCCGAGATCGTGCTGTACGCCCTCACCGACCAGGTAGCCGACAAGGTGTGCGCGATGTACGAGGCCTATGGCGATCTCCAGAGCCCGTCCTCTCGCTACCGCGACCTGATCGACCTCGCACTCATCGTGTCGACCTGCCATCTCGATGCCGACCCCATCTCGAGGGCGCTGAGATCGGAGAGCAGCCGGCGGGGCGTGGAACTCCCCACGGCAATGGTCCCGCCCGCGCCGAACTGGCCAGACGGCTACCGCGCGTACGCACGCAAGACCAACATCGACCAGTCGCTCCACGCACTCGAGGTCGCACTCGAGCATGTCGGGGCCTGCCTCAACCCACTGCTGGACGGATCACGTGGCACAGGCCAATGGACACCTGGGAACGGTTGGGTCGAGTAACCACGGCGGACGGAACGCCCGCCGCCCTTCCGCCAGGGTCCGCGGCCATGTCCGATCCGGGTGGGGCGCCGTTGCCTATCCCGACACCAGCGCCCGCGGTCGGTGTGGGTGCGTCAGATAGAAGAGGCGCCGGGCATGCCAAACCTCACACATTGCGCCCGAACACGATCGTCTCGCCCGGAGGCGAACAACGGCCGGCGAGATGCCGTATTGACGCCTGAGCAGGATGCCCGAGCGGTTGCTGCGCTGGCCAGGTTCAAGGCCAAGCGCGATGCCTGGCGTGCCGGGGTGCCGCTACAGCAGCTCCACGCTGATGCTTGGGTTGTCGACGTAGATGCGAGTGACGCCGAAGTCGCGTAGCAGCGCTTGACGCAATGCCACTGGGATCTCCTCGTCGGCCAACCCACTGGCCAACTCGGTGAATCGGTCGGCCACCGTGCCGATGAATGGCACCACCTCCGCCCTCCCTGCCTGATCCAACTCGTCGATCACGGCCCGCGCCTCCGCGATGATCGTCCTGGTCTCGGCCTTGACCGATGCGAGGTCGTCGTCATCGAGTAGCCCTTTGACCGCCAGCCGCTTGGCGTTGGCCCACTCCGCCTCGGCCTCCCTAATCCGGGTCTGCAGCGTGTCGTGCTTCTTCTCCCGTTCCGCGTTTGAGGCCACGCCGCGGGTGACGCGCACTTCGACCGTCGTCCCGCCACGAATGGGCAGCGAGGCGATTCCTCTGAGGATGTTGTCGGCCAGGATCGTGTTGACCTTCTCGCACGGCGCGTACCCGGGGCGCGGAACCATGCCAGGGCGCTTGCCGGGGCAGTAGAACCGGATGCGTACGGTCTTGTGGCGGCGGGGGTTGTCGATCCGCGTATACATCCGGTGCCCGCACCGGCCGCAGAACGTGATCCCGTCGAGTACGTTCGCGGGTGTGGCCTTCTTGGTTCTGTTTTTCGTGCCACGCGCTGCGAGTCGACGAGCGTTGACCCGATCCCACAGCTTCGGGTCGATGATCGCGCCCAGAGGTGACTCGCGGGTTACCCGGCCGGGATCGTCGTCGTCTCGGGTTTCCAGATACGGCTTACCATTCTCATCGCGTAGCACCTGCTGGCGTCCCCACGTCAGTTCGCCCTTATAGAGAGGGTTGTCCAGAATTCCGGCGATCGAGTTCGGCGGCCACGCGACCTTTCCCGTCTTGGTCGGCACGCCCTCGCGTGTAAGCCGACGTGCGATCTCCTCGACGGGAACGCCCTCGTCTGCCCATGTGAAGATCTGGACCAAGTGCGGGTACTCGTCGGGATGCAGCTCTGGCACCCCGGAGCGAATCTTGCGGCCATTGATGAATGCAGGCATCCCGGAGGGCAACTCCACACCCTCGATGACGAGCGGCTTCATCCGCACCCCGTACGGCGGGCGCATCGCCACCGTCGACCCGGCAATCACCTTGGCCCGCAGGTTCCTGCGCGTGCGGCGCCGAACCTTCAACACCTCGCCCTTGGCGTTGACGGCGCGCACGTCTGCGTCGTACATCGCGTCCTCGTCATGCGGGTCGATCAACCCCACGTCTTCGGTCACCAGGGTGATCCCGAGCCGCTTGCACAGCGAGGTGATCTTCTGTCGTTGGCCCACCCCTGAGGTGATTCGCTCCAACTCGTTGACCACCAAGAACCGCGCATCGCGGTGTGTCTCCAGATAGTCGAACAATTCTTGGAGCCCTGGACGGTCCGCAAGGGTGCGGGAGACACCTTCGTCCGTGAACGTCTCCAGCAGCTTGATCCCGTGATCGGCCGCGATCATTTCGTTGATCGCCTGCTGCTCAGCTGTCGAACCCTGCTCCTCGGTGGAGTACCGCGTGTAGCCCACTCCCAGCCGAGATCCTGCCTTTGCAGGCGTCTGTCGTGCGGCCATAGCCTGAGCATAGAACGATTACGTACAAAACACGCAGGATTCGTCCCACTTCGGCTCGAAGGAGAGCCCACCCTCGAACTTCGCCGGGTCGGGCATGCCCTTGACGGACTTGGCCAGCATCGGACGGACGGGCGGCATCACTGGCAGGTCCATGACCTGACCGTAGCCGCTCGGTGCGGGATACTCCCGTCATGGCGAAAGACGAGCCTGATCTCCGGGAACTGCTGCGCGCGCCGACCGGGCGGGTGGACCTGCGGTCGATCGACTCCGGCGCGACGCCGCGATTCGACGGGGACAAGTCGGACGGGGAGCGCGAGCTCGAGGAGATGGGTGGGGAACTCGCCGATCTGCAGGAGAAGCTCTTCGCCCACGGCTACACGGGCGGCACCGGATCGATCCTGCTGGTGCTGCAGGGCATGGACACGTCGGGGAAGGGCGGCGTGCTGAAGCACACGGCGGGCCTCTTCGACCCGGGCGGACTGAAGATCACCTCGTTCAAGGCGCCCACCCGCGAGGAACTGGCGCATGACTTCCTGTGGCGGATCGAGAAGCACGTGCCCGCGCACGGCGAGATCGCCGTCTTCGACCGCTCCCACTACGAGGACGTGCTGGTGGTCAAGGTGCACGAGCTGGCGCCGGCCGACGAGATCGAGCGACGGTACGGCGCCATCAACGACTTCGAGCGCCGGGTCGTCGACGCCGGTACGACGATCGTGAAGTGCATGCTGCACATCTCGCCGCAGACCCAGAAGGAGCGCCTGCTCGCACGCCTCGACGATCCGACGAAGCAGTGGAAGTTCAAGCCGGGCGATGTCGACGAGCGACAGCTCTGGCCGGCCTATCGCGCGGCGTACGAGACCGCCATCGAGCGCTGCAACACCGACGTGGCGCCTTGGTACGTCGTACCGAGCGACCGGAAGTGGTACCGCAACTGGGCGATCGGGCGGCTGCTCCTCGAGAGCCTGCGCGACCGGAAGCTCGACTGGCCCGGGGCGGACTACGACATCGATGAGCAGAAGGCGCGCCTGGACGGGGAGAAGCCGGAGCTGACCGCGTGATCTCGCAGGCGCGGGTGACCCGCTATGTCACACCCCTGCGTGAGGGTGGCTCCCTGCCCGGGATCGTCGAGGCCGACGACCTCGGTACGTACGTGGCGAAGTTCCGTGGCGCGGGCCAGGGGGTGCGAGTGCTGGTCGCCGAGGTGATCGTCGGTGAGCTGGTACGCCGGCTCGGCCTGCGCACGCCACGACTGGTCGGTCTGCAGCTCGACGCCGGCATCGCCCGCTACGAGGCCGATGAGGAGGTGCAGGATCTGATCAATGCCAGCACCGGGCTCAACCTCGGCACCGACTTCCTGCCCGGCTCCTTCGCGCTGGACCGCTCCTTCGAGATCGACCCCGAAGCGGCCGCGCGGGTGCTCTGGCTCGACGCCTTCGTCGCCAACGTCGACCGCTCCTGGCGCAATCCCAACATGCTCGTCTGGCACGGCGACCTCTGGCTGATCGACCACGGTGCCTCGCTGTACTTCCACCACGGCTGGCCCGGTCGAATCGGCGATCCGGAGGCCTTCGCGCGCCAGCCCTGGTCCGTCGACGACCACGCCTTCGCCTCGTACGCCGGGGGAGTGGCCGCGATCGACGATGTCATGGCCGCGTCGATCACCGACGAGCTGATCGACGACGTACTGGCCGAGATCCCCGACGACTGGCTCGAGCCGGTGCCTGACGCGGACTCACCGAAGGCGCTCCGGGAGGCCTACGCGCGCTTCCTGCGAGCACGGCGCGACGCCGGTCGGCCATGGCTTCCCGGGAGTGAGTCGTGACGCCCTACCAGTACGTCGTCCTGCGCTGCGTGCCGCGCGTGGACCGTGAGGAGTTCGTCAACGTCGGCGTCGTCCTCTACTGCGAGGACGCCG
>Ga0164242_10009116_pt1 | contig 10732 bp, 9 predicted proteins | sample OricomgcompostMG_FD_108783 | JGI IMG/M metagenome (GOLD analysis project Ga0164242, IMG submission 108783) | Miracle-Growth compost microbial communities from Emeryville, California, USA - Original compost - Miracle growth compost (MG) ... | reverse complement strand
GCCGCTACCTGCCGAGCGTGGACGTCCCGCTGCTCAGCCCCCGGCTCTCGTCGGCGTGGCTCGCACTGGTCACCGACGTCGACCTGCCGACCGCGCAGAACCTGGTCGACTCGATGACCAACGAGGTGGTCGTGCGCGACGACTCGATCACCGAGCTGTTCCCCGAGCCGACGATCGGCTACGACGAGGCGGTGCGCCAGGCACTCGCCGACCGTGCAGCCGCGCTGCGCTTCGCCGGATGACGACTGTGCCCGAGTCGGTGCGCCGGCGCCGGGTCATCGTCGTGCTCACCCTGATCGTGGGCACGACGCTGCTCGGGCTGTCGCTGGCCACCACGCCCGGCGACGGCGCGTTCTACCCGCTCACGCTGGCGGTCGCCGTCGTGTGGGTGATCGGCGGCGTGTTGTCCGGGCCGCTGCACCTCGGCCACGAACGTGCGGGCGCGGGCCGGGACGGGCTCAAGCGGCCGCTGCTCGTGCCACTGCTCATCGGCGTGATCTGTGCGGGCGTGTTCGTCGTCGGCTCGCTCGTCGTGCGCGAGATCGGGCCGTTGCACGACGTCGTCGCGCACGTCCTGCGCCATGCCACTCGCGGTGACTGGGCACTGGTATACGCGCTCGCGCTCGTCAACGGTCTCGCCGAAGAGGTGTTCTTCCGCGGAGCGGTTTACGCCGGTGCGCCGTCCCGGCACGCCGCGCTGATCACCACGATCGTGTACGTCCTGGTGACCGTCGCGACCTGGAACCCGATGCTCGTCTTCGCTGCGGTGCTGATGGGGACGGTGTTCGTCCTGCAGCGCCGCGCGACGGGCGGCATCCTGGCGTCCATGATCACGCACCTGGTGTGGTCGGCGATCCTGCTCGCCGCGCTGCCGCCGCTGTTCGGCGTCTGATCGCCCGACGTCGGGAGCGCGGCACGCCCAGGTGCTTGAGCAGGTTCGCCGAGAACGCGTCGCCCGTCCGGTTCATCGTCGCGCGCATGACCCGGCGCACGGCCGGACCGGCGGATCGCGGCAGCGGCAGGTCGATGTGCAGCGTGAGGGTGATCGTGAGCCGGGTGCCGCCGGCCGCGTCGCTGAGGTCGTAGTCGCCCTCGGCCCCGGCGCGCTCGTTCGTCCCGGCCGGAGGCGCGTGCGTGTAGGAGATGTGGCGGCCCTCGTCGAAGGTCATCCGTTCGGTGAAGGACGGGCTGATGCTGACGCCCAGCGCCGAGATGCTGGCCAGCTGCCAGCACCACATGTCGCCGTTGGTCGTGATGCGCTTGAGCAGCGGCGTCAGCTTCGGCAGCAGCTCGGGATCGGTCAGTGCGGCCCACACGTCCATGCGGTCGGCGTCGACCACCGCTTCGGACTCGACGGTCGCCGCAAAGGTGCTCATGACAGGGCCGTACCCATGCCGTGCCGGCGCGTCCGCCGCGGTGAGAGATGGGCCTCGCGTTTGGGTATCCGGTGCGCGTGACCACGACGACCGACGTCGACAGCTCCGGCGACACCGGCCACACCGACGAGGACCGCAAACTCCAGCGACACCTCGGCTTCTGGCACCTGACCGCGATCGGGTTCAGCGGCGTCATCGGCTCGGGCTGGCTGCTCGGTGCCGCTGCTGCCGCGCAGGCGGCCGGGCCCGCGAGCATGTTCACCTGGCTGATCGGCGGCGCCGCGTTGCTGCTGGTCGCGCTCGTGATGGTCGAGCTCGGCGCGTCCCGTCCCGAGAGCGGCGGGTTGGTGCGGTGGCCGTTCTACTCGAACGGACGCCTGGTCGCCACGCTGATCGGCTGGGGCATCTGGGTCGCGTACGCCACGAACCCGCCGAGCGAGGCCGCGGCGCTGCTGCAGTACGCCGACCACTACATCCCCGGCGTGTACGACGCGGACAAGGCCAGCCTGACGACGGCGGGGACGTTCGCCGCCATCGGCATCATGGCCGTCCTGGTCGCGCTGAACTGGTTCAGCGTGAAGCTGTTCGCGCGGGTGAACTCGCTGCTCACGATCTTCAAGTTCGTGATCCCGGCACTGACCGCGATCCTGTTGCTCGCCAGCGGATTCGACGGCTCGCACTACAGCAACCCCGGCGGCGTCGCCCCGTACGGCTGGTCGGCCGCGCTGTCGGCGATCGCCACCGCCGGGATCATCTACGCCTACACCGGCTTCCAGGGGCCGATCGACCTGTCCGGCGAGGCGAAGAACCCGAAGCGGGACGTGCCGTGGGCGGTGATCACCGCGCTCGTCCTGTCGATGCTCGTGTACCTCGCGTTGCAGGCGTCGTTCCTGTCGGCCGTGCCGGACAGCGCGCTGCTGCACGGCTGGAAGGGTGTCAACTTCGACTCGCCGTACGCGCATCTCGCGACCCTGCTCGGGCTCGGCTGGCTGTCGACGCTGCTCTACGTCGACGCGGTCGTGTCGCCCGGCGGTTCGGCACTCGTGTTCACGGCCGAGACGTCGCGTGAGTCCTACGGCATGGCGAAGAACGGCTTCTTCCCGAAGTCGATCGCGCGCGTGCACGGGGGCTCCGGCGTGCCGCGTCGAGCACTGCTGCTGAACTTCGTCATCGGCCTCGCGTTCCTGCTGCCGTTCCGCAGCTGGCAGTCGATCGTCGCGGCGACGTCGGAACTCGGACTGTTCGCCTATTCGATCTCGGCGATCTCGGAGGCGGCGTTCCGCAAGGCGCAACCGCACCGGGTGGCCGGCTGGATCAAGGGCATGCGCTTCATCGCGCCGGTGTCGTTCGTGATCGCGACGCTCATCCTGTACTGGGCCGGGTGGAACGAGCTCAAGATCGCGCTGCCCGTGCTGCTCGCGGCCGCGCTCGTGTACCTGTGGCAGCAGGGGTCGCAGCGCATCGGCTGGTTCGACGCGAAGGCAGGCCTGTGGGTGGTCGGCTATCTGCTCGCGATCCTGCTGATGTCGTGGGTCGGCAGTTTCGGCGACGGAGCCGAGGACTGGATCCCGGCGCCCTGGGACTCCGTGGTCGTCGCGGTGATCGGGGCGGTGACGTTCGTGGCGGGCACGCGCGCGGCGGCTGTCTACCTTGCCGAGAACCCGGCGCCCGAGGACGACGACGAGTTCGAGGAAGCACAGCCCGGCTGAGGGCTGCTGCTACTTCCAGGCGCGGACCCAGTCGACGGTCGTCGTCGCCGGAAGCGGCGTGACGCCCGGCTGGAACGCGTCGTCCGGCGTGGCGCTGGACGTGCCGGCCTTGCCGAGCGCCTGGGTGAGCACGAGGAAGAACGGGACGTCGAACGGCGCGGACTTCGCCGTCGGCGTCGCGAGGGCGCTGACGTAGTGATCGTCCAAGCAGGTCTTGCCGTCGTACTGGATGACCATCTCGGTGGGTGACCAGGTCAGCGTGTAGGTGTGGAACGCCGTCGGGTCGGCGAACATGCAGAAGTTGTTCTGGTACTCGTTCACGCCGACGAGCGGGTTGACCTGGCCGGGAACGGCCGGGCTGGTCTGCTGCCACACGATCGGGCTGCCCGGGAACGTGTAGTGGATCGTCGGGATCGCGCGGTCGGGGAAGTTGCTGTACTCCTCGCCGAGGTCGATCTCGCCGGAGTTGTTCCGGTACTTGACGGTGTTGGCGGGATACATCCACAGCGAGGTCTGCAGGCCCGCGACGGTGGCGGCCGGGAACTGCGCCCGGATCGAGAACCGCCCGTAGTCCTGCGAGAAGTGGCCCTTCGTCGAGACCGAGGCGCTCGTGTAGTCGGTCGCGAACGCCGCGCCGCCGGGCTTCGTGCAGACCGTCGGGGCGCTCAGTTGCAGCGCGGTGAGGGTCAGGTGCCCCCCGCGCTCGGCGATGTTGGCCGGTGAGTTGACGTAGCACTCCGGCCCGTTCGTGAAGCCCGAGGTCGCCGTGGTGATCGGGCTCCACTTGCTGGTGTCGAGCTTGGTGCCGTTGAACTCGTCGTCGAACGTGCACGTCCAGTACCCGCCGCCGGGCTTCGCGATCCGGCTTCCGGCGCAGACGAGCGGCTTCTTCTTGTGCTTCTTCTTGTGCTTCTTCTTGTGCTGCCCCGCGGCCGCGTGCTGCGCCGAGGCGGTCTGCCGGGCGGAACCGGTCGCGGCGGAGGCGGCCTGGACGGCGGTGCTCGCGAACGCGACCACCGTGAGCGTGGCGATCGAGCCGAGGGCGAGCAGCACTCGCGTGCGGCGCGGGCGCGGCAGATCGGTCACAGCGCAGGCCTTCCGTTCGGCGTCAGGACGGCAGGTCGGCTCGCCGCGCGGACGGGCGCGTGCGATCGTCCGAATGGAGTGAATCCGGCCACTCGGACACCGTCAACTCGAAGCCAGACCCTAGCGCGATTCGACGGCGGAAATCGCGATGAACCGCGTTAAACGGATGTAACCGGCTGGTGCCCCGGGCGTGCATGGCCGGTGAACGACGGACGGCGGGATAGGATCGCTCGATCGGTTCCGGGTCCGCCCGATTCGTACCGATCCTGGAAATCTCAGATCGTGACGAGTTCACGGCGGTCGCCTGCGAGCACCCGCCGGTAGCCGCACGCTGTCGAGACGTGGAGTACTTGAGTGCGCGCATTCATGAGCAGGGCGAAGCGGGTGACGGCCCGAGGCCGTGACAACGCGACGACCGCCCCGGCTGCCCAGCCCGCCAAGAAGCCGGCCGGCGCCGCCAAGCCGAAGCAGAAGGCCCCGCGCCCGGCCCCGCAGCCCGGCGACCGGCTGCTCACCGCGCCGGTGTTCATCATGTCGAGCGTCCGCTCGGGCTCGACACTGCTGCGAGTGCTGCTGGACACCCACTCCCAGATCCACGCGCCGCACGAGCTGCACCTGCGCAGCGTCAAGGTGCAGCTGGCCAACAGCTACGTCACCAAGGCGATGAAGGAGCTCGGCGCCGACGCCGACGAACTGCAGTACCTGCTGTGGGACCGGATCCTGCACCGCGAGCTCGTCCGCCACGGCAAGACCGTCCTGGTGAACAAGACGCCGTCCGACGCGTTCATCTGGCGCCGGATCAAGGAGGCGTGGCCGGACGCCCGCTTCATCTACCTCCTGCGCAACCCGGCCGCCGTCACCGACTCCTGGCATCGCGCGCGTCCGTCCTGGTCGCGGCAGCAGATCGTCGAGGACGTCGCGCGCTACATCACCGCCGTCGAGGAGTGCCGGCAGAACGTGGACGGGTTGACCGTCCGCTACGAGGAGATCACCGCCGACCCCGAGGCCGCCACGCGCAGCATCTGCGAGTTCCTCGGGCTCGAGTGGGAGCCGGGCATGCTCGAGTACGGCGAGGCCGACCACGGTGACTTCCGCGCCGGCCTCGGTGACTGGAGCGGTGCCATCAAGTCCGGCCGGGTGCAGGCCGCGCGCGAGCTGACCGACAGTGAGATCCCGCCCGAGCTGACGAAGGTCGCCACCGCGTGGGGATATCTCCCCCGATAGCCCTGCCCGTCATCCGGCTCAGACCTCGGTAGGAGAAGCCGTCTCAGTGTCTGCCCCGTTGTTCAGCATCATCGTCCCGGTCTTCAAGGTCCGGGCGTACCTGCGACTGTGCCTGGACTCGATCCTCGACCAGTCCTTCGGCGACTTCGAGCTCATCGCGGTCGACGACGCCTCGCCCGACGGCTGCGGGGACATCCTCGACGAGTACGCCGCCAAGGACGCCCGGGTGCGGGTCGTCCACCTGGAGAAGAACGGTGGGCTCGGGCCGGCGCGCAACGTCGCCATGCCGCTCGCGACCGGCACGTACATCATGTTCGTCGACAGCGACGACACCCTGGCGATCGGCGCGCTGGAGATGATCGCGAACCGGCTCGCGGTCACCGAGAACCCCGACATCCTGCTGTTCGACTACTCGCGCACGTACTGGTCGGGCGGCGAGGTGCGCAACACGCTCTCGGAGGTCATCCACGAGCGTGGCCCGGCGGTGTTCCGCGTCGACGAGCGGCCGGAACTGCTGCACCTGCTCATGGTCGTGTGGAACAAGGTCTACCGCCGCGACTGGCTGGTGAAGCACGGCTTCGAGTTCCCGACGGGGTACTACGAGGACCTGCCCTGGACGTACCCGACGATGATCACGGCCGACCGCATCGCCGTACTCGACAAGGTCTGCTACCTCTACCGGCAGCGGCGCCACGGCAACATCCTGCGCAGCCAGAGCAAGAAGCACTTCGAGGTCTTCGACCAGTACACGCGCGTCTTCGACTACCTCGACGCCCACCCCGACCTCGAGCGCTGGCGGACGTTCCTGTTCCAGCGCGCGGTCGCGCACATGATCATGATCCTGCGCGCGGGCGACCGCGTGCACAAGTCGCTCTACCGCGACTGGTTCACCGCGTTCGCCGATTGGTACGCGCAGTACAAGCCGGCCGATTACACGCCGCCGAAGGGCTGGACGGGCACGAAGGTTCGCGCCGTCGCCCGCCGCAACTACCTGTACTTCATCTGGCTGCACCGGCTCGGCTCGGTCATCCGGGTGCTGAACGAGAAGGTCGCCGAGCGCAAGAAGTCCCTGTCGACCCGCATCACCAATACGAAGCGCGCGCTGATCCACGGCTACTACTGGCTGCAGCGACGGCGCCCGATCGACGAGAACCTCGCGGTGTACGCGGCGTACTGGGCGCGGGGGTTCTCGTGCAACCCGGCCGCGATCTACACCGAGGCGAAGCGCATCGCACCGCACATCCGTGGTGTGTGGGTCGTGAAGAAGGAGAACGTCGCCGCCATCCCCAAGGGCGTCGACTACGTCAAGCAGGGCAGTTTCGAGTACTTCCGCGTGATGGCCCGGGCGAAGTACCTGTTCAACAACGTGAACTTCCCGGACGAGATCGTGAAGCGCCCCGGCACGGTACACATCCAGACCCACCACGGCACGCCGCTGAAGCGGATGGGTCTCGACCTGCGCGAGTACCCCGCCGGCGCGGCGGGCATGTCGTTCCGCAAGCTGCTCGAACGCTGCGACCGGTGGGACGTCATCATCTCCTCGAACCGGTTCTCCAGCGAGGTGTGGGAGCGCGTCTACCCGTGCGACTACGTCACGCTCGAGACGGGTTACCCGCGTAACGACCGGCTCGTCCGCACGACGCCGGACGAAGCGCGCGAGCTGCGAGCGAAGCTCAAGGTTCCGCAGAACAAGACAGTCGTGCTGTACGCGCCGACGTTCCGGGACTGGACGCGCCGCGACAACTCCTCGCCGCTCGACCTGGCCCGGCTGTGTGCCGATCTCGGTGACGACTTCCTCGTGCTCGCCCGCGGCCACTACTTCACGTCCAACGACCAGCGCCTCGCGCTGTGGCAGCAGCGCGGCATCCTGCGCGACGTCACCGACTACCCGGTGATCGAGGAGCTCATGATCGCGTCGGACCTGCTGATCACCGACTACTCGTCGACGATGTTCGACTACGCGGTGCTCGACAAGCCGATCGTGATCTACGCCGAGGACTACCAGACCTACGCCCAGGTGCGCGGTGTGAACTTCGACCTGCTCGACTGGCGCCCCGGTCACGTCGCGATGTCGACCGGCGAGCTCGCCGCGGTGCTGACCAGCGGGCGGTACCGCGATGCGGAGTCCGCGCGCGTCCGCAGCCTGTTCCGTGAGCGGTTCTGCAGCCTCGAGGACGGCCGTGCGTCCGAGCGGGTCGTGCGCACCGTGCTGCTTGGCGAGGACTTCGCCTCGGCGGTCCGCGCGACCAGCAGCTCCGAGGGCCTCGGTCCGCTGTCGGCCGACGCCGGCGACAACGACGACGCGGGCGATCCGGCCCACGTCGCCGAGCCGGTCGTCATCGCGGGCGACGACGACGTCGAGGAGGAGGCCTGGCCGCCGGCGGAAGGTAACGAGGACGAGATCGACGGCGCCGCGGCCGAGCCCGAGTAAGCGGCGCCGCGATCGGGTAGGCCGATCGTGTTGTCGTTGTTCGTTCATCTGTTCGTTCATCTGGAGGACGTATGCGCGCGCACCGTCGGATCGCCGTCACCGCCGTAGCGGTCGGAGCTTCGCTCGCCACGGTCGTGGCCGCGGGCTCGGTGGCCGCGCCGGCCGGAGCCACGGCGTCGGGTGCCGCTGTCTGGCCCAACGCGCCGACCGGGCTGCACGTCGTCTCGGCCTCGGCCACGGTGCTGACCGTCCGCGTCAAGCCGGCCGCGCATGCGTCCAAGTACCGGCTGTACGCGTCGACGGTGAAGAGCGACGTCTACTACCAGGAACTGACGCACCCGAAGACGCAGAGCAGCCACTTGGTCACCGCGACGACGGCCAAGCCCGAGATGACCGTCAAGGTGCACTACACGACGGCGCCCTACTACTACCGGGTCGCGACGATCAACGGCGGGCACGTGCGCTTCTCGACCGCGTATCCGTCGGTCTACCTGCGGCCGGCGGCGCCGAGCCTCGGGTCGAGCCACGACGACGGCAACGGCCCGTACCTGCGGTGGACGAGCCGTCCCGCCAGCGGCTTCAAGGTCGAGCAGTCCAGCACTCCCGATTTCAGCAGCGGGAACGTCACGTACACGACGCACGGCGCCGGCCGCACGCTGACGCCGTACGGGCTGAGCGACGGCACGACGTACTACTTCCGGGTCGCCGCCGTGAACAACGGCCGCACGTCACGCTGGTCGTCGACGGTGTCGGCGGCGGACACCACGCACGAGACGCCGCTGCGTGTCGCCACGTACAACACGCTCAACGCGACCTACGACGGGACGAAGGACAACGGCGGGACGATCGCGCCGTTCAGCAAGCGCCTGCCCGGTCAGGTCGCGCTGCTCAAGCAGGCCAACGCCGACATCATCGGCATCCAGGAGGCCAACGCCTGCATCGTGAAGTCCACCAAGCACCACTGCACCCGGCAGGTCGACGAGCAGCTCAGCGGGATCAACGGCGGCTCCGGCACGTGGCAGATGTTCCCCGCCGGGAACGACAACTCGACCTACTTCGACGGCAACTACATCCTGTACAAGCCCTCGGTGGTGACGCCCGTCGGTGCGGGCGGCTACTGGACCAACCTGGGCAACCAGGAGCCCGCACACGACGCGGCCTACCAGCTGTTCGCCGACCGGGCCACCGGAGCGCAGTTCCTGTTCGTCACCGTGCACATCGTGTCGACCAAGGGCGCCAAGTACGACCGGCAGCGCAAGCTGGAGACCGAGGACATGGTGCAGCGTGCACGGGCCTACGCCTCGTCGCACGGCAACGTCCCGATCCTGTTCACCGGGGACTTCAACTCGTGGCCGGGGCGGTACCAGTTCGTCGACACGCCCGGGAACTACATGCTGAGCCAGGGGATCCCGGACAGCTTCGAGGTCGCCCGGACGCGGCAGAACCCGCAGTACGAGACGATCAACCAGTACTACCGCAAGCCGCCGCACGGTGGCGACGCCGACCACGTCTTCGCGACGCCCGGCATCGGTGTGAAGGACTGGCACCAGCTGCTGCACCTCAAGGGCGGCAAGTTCGTCGGCGTCATCCCGTCCGACCACAACCCGGTGTACGCTGACCTCGAACTGCCGTACTAGTTCTTCCCATGCGCTGATTCCTATGCGCTGAGCCGACCGTCGAGGACGTCCTGCAGTGAGGTGTGGTCGAGGACGTCCCCGACGGTGCTGCCCGCGCGCTGCCACAGCTCGGACAGGTGCTTGGCCGCGCCGTCGTACTCGATCTCGGCCGGCTCCAGGCCCCGGATGCGCGTCAGCGGGCCGTCGACCGCGCGCACGATCATGCCGATGCTGATCGTGGACGGGTCCTCGGCGAGCGTATACCCGCCGCCCCGGGACCGGACGGCGTGGACGAGCCCCGCGCGGCGCAGGTCGAGCAGGATCGCCTCGACGAAGCTCCTCGGCATGTGCTGGCGGGCGACGATCTCGTCGGCCCGGCCGTGGCGATCCGGGCTCGCCGCGATCTCGAGCAGCGCCCGGACCGCATAGTCAGCCCTGGCGGAGATGTGCATCCGCTGCCACCCCGCCACCGGTCATACGACTTAGTCTATCGGATTGATATTCATTGCGGGGACTGACTAGCGTCCCGGGCGTGACCACGCTCGAGAACCGGCCGAATACCGCGCTGCTCGTCGTCGACGTCCAGAACGATGTCGTGGGTGGCGCGTACAACCGCGACGCCGTCGTCAGCAACGTCGCGTCGCTCGTCGACAAGGCCCGTGCCGAGGACGTCCCGGTCGTCTGGGTGCAGCACTCCGACGACAACATCCAGCGGGGCAGCGACGGCTGGCAGTACGTCCCCGAGCTGCGCCGCGGGTCGACCGAGCCGCTCGTCGAGAAGCACTACGGCGACGCCTTCGAGGACACCGAGCTCGAGGACGTCCTCGCTCGGCTCGGCATCGGCCGCATCGTCGTCGCCGGCGCCCAGACCGACGAGTGCATCCGCGCGACGCTGCACGGCGCGATCACGCGCGGCTACGATGCCACGCTCGTCAGCGACGCGCACACCACCGAGGATCTCTCGCCCTGGGGAGCGCCGCCGCCGGACCAGGTCGTCGCGCACACGAACCTCTACTGGTCGAATCATCGCGCGCCGGGGCGCACTGCGGGGGTTGTCGCTACGGCGGACGTCGAGTTCACCTAAGGGGTTTGGTCGTGTGCGTCGCGTGGTGGGCTGCGTGAATGTGCGGTCGCGTGGTGGGCTGCGTGAATGTGCGCCCTTCGACACTCATTAAAGGCCTTTCACGTTTACGAAGGGCGCGCATTCACTCCGCCCCCGCTGGTGGCTAGCTGGGACGCTCGGGTCGCCTTAGCTTTTTGGCACTTGCTTTAGCTGTGTCGCTCGTGGCG
>Ga0164242_10009115_pt1 | contig 10733 bp, 11 predicted proteins | sample OricomgcompostMG_FD_108783 | JGI IMG/M metagenome (GOLD analysis project Ga0164242, IMG submission 108783) | Miracle-Growth compost microbial communities from Emeryville, California, USA - Original compost - Miracle growth compost (MG) ... | reverse complement strand
GAGCCGGTGCTCGTCGAGGTCAACGACGACTACCACATCGACATCGATGACTTCGAAAAGAAAATAGGGGAGGGCGCATCAGGCGTCGTTCTTTCAAACATGCGGGGCCACACATCGGATATGGACCGCATCGTTCAGATATGCGCTGACGCTGGCGTCCCGCTCATCGAAGATGCGGCCCATTCCCTCGGCGTCACCTGGCGCGGAAAAAAAGTCGGCACCTTCGGAATCACCGGATGCTTCAGCTTCCAATCGTACAAGCTGCTCAACGGCGGCGAGGGCGGGATGCTCGTCACCGACGACGAAGATGTGATCGCGCGGGCGGTGATCATGTCAGGCGCCTATGAAAAGAATTGGCAGAAGCACCAGTGCGCCACCGGGGCGTTCGAGAGATACGAAGGCATGCTCCCGCTCTACAATATGCGGCTCAACACCTTGTCTGCCGCCGCGGTTCGGAGCCAGCTGCCGCTCATCGACGAGCGCGCGCAGATCGGTCGCGAGAAGGTGGGGCTCATCAAGACGCTGCTCGCTCAGTCGCCGCACGTTGCGCTGCCCGCCCCCGACCCGCGGGAGGTCCAAGCGCCCGACAGCGTCCAATTCAATCTCGTGGATTTCTCAGCTGGCGAGGCGAAGCGCTTCATGGATCTCGTCCGGAGCCGCGGCGTGTCGCTCTATGTCTTCGGGCTCCACGAGGGGAACGCGCGCGCGTTTTGGAACTGGAAATTCATTCCGAATCTCCCCGAGCTGCCCGCGACGCGCGCGATGCTCGAGAATGCGTGCGACGCGCGTATCCCGCTCACGTTTACCGAGTCGAAGATACGGGCGGTAGCGCGAGTCATTACCGAGTGCGCTGCGGAAATAAAACATGGCTAATATGAAAATCGGCGTCTTCGTCCCTCCGCCGCTTGAAAGCGGTGATAAGAAATCAATCCATAGCCCGGGCATCGGCCGCATCACGATGCCGATGTACGATCGTTTGCGCGACCTTCTCTCGCAGCGCCACGATGGCGTAGAGTTCGTCCAGAATGTGAGCTTTCGAAACAGCGCGATCGTCAACGGTGACGCCGTGTTTCTCGATGCGCAGGAGCCTCTCCAGCAGTATTTTTGGTATAGCGAAATCGATCGCAAGCCCAACAGCTACGACCTCACCTTTCTCAAGATGCTCGATCGCCGCATTCCGGTGCGCCGCAACCCTGATGCGTATATCCGGGCGCTCGACAAGCATCTCTCATTCGCGCAGCTGCGCGACAGCGGCGTCCCTGTCGCCGATAGCGTCCTTGTCGACGCGAGCAATACGGCGCTCATCGAATCGGTGGTGCGGAGCTGGGGCATGGTCCTCCTCAAGCCGCGCCGCGGCGGATTTGGCAAAGGGGTCACGCTTCTCGACGGCTTCGAATCCGTGCGAGATACGCTCGAATACATACAGACGACCGCGACCGCCACGACCGAAGGCGGCTTCCACCTGGAGCGCTTCTACGACAACGATATCGATCGCTGGACGAGCGTGACCGTGATCGGGGGCCGGATCGTCTATGGTTATCGGAAGAATAAAGAGCGGTTTGTCTCGCTCGGAAAAGGAAAGTTCAAAGTGTACGACACTGACGAGATCGGCGGCAGCGTCAGCATCTGCGAAGTGACCGACGCGCATGAAAAGGCGGCGCTTGCGGCATACAAGGCACTCGGCCTCGAGATCGTCGGCTTCGACATGATCTGGCACGAGGGCGCGCCGATCGTTGTCGACGTCAACACGTTCCCCGGCATGTATCAGGATCTTTTCGATCAGCAGAGGATTGATGGGGGACAGCTCATGTACAACATCATCGCGGGTAGGGCTGCGTAGTGTGGCCCAAAAAAAGACGGCCCGAGAGGGAGGTTAACCCGGGCCGTTGAGTCGTCGGAGGATCAGCCCTCAGTATGACATAAAAAAGGCCCAGCAATCTGCCGGGCCAAAGGATCCATCTCGGGGGGAACAGTCTCATTGTTGCACCGGCCTCCAAGCAGTCAAGGAAGCTCCGGCTCCAGCGGCTGCCGACGCTAGGCTCAAAGGGCTTTGCTCAGCTACTGTCCTGCCTTTTTCTCTAAAATGAAAGTGGGGACAGGCTTGCATATATAGGCGATTCCATGGGACTATTCTCATGATGGTAACTTTCATCGAGCACGAGCCCTACACTTTCAATAAATTTGTTTCTAGCCACAAATTTCTGAAAATCCCTGATTTCCAAAGATCCTACTCTTGGAAGATTAAGCAGATCAATGATTTCTTTGCCTCCATTGTGGATGCCGACTCGCAGTGCTTCATAGGTATTGTTGTTTGTGCAAAGGGGGATACTAAGAGGTTAGAGATCGTTGACGGCCAACAGCGCATTACGACCATTAGCCTTTCGCTAATCGCGTTAAAACATCTTGTCACGCAATTTGAAAATTCCGAAGAGAAGCAGAGATTGTTGCGAAATATAGAGGAACAACTTGCGCAATATGATCCCGATGAGGACGCACACATAAGTGTGATAGAACCAAATCGTGAGGAGTTGAAGGCAATCTACAACCACTTGCTGCAGAGCGGCGTAACAAACCTGCCAACGGCGTTGGATAAGTTGCAACAGATCTACGTAAACAACTATCTCGCTATAGCAAAGCTAATGGAGCTGGCCATACACGGTAACCTGACAAAAGCCGAGACACTTTATAAGAAGATAATAAATGCTCAATTTATTGCGCTCGTCTTGTCTAAAGAGGATGATCTTCAGGAGATTTACGATGGCTTAAACTCCACCGGATTGGGTCTGTCTGTCGCTGATCAGGTGAAGAACAAGCTCTTGCAACGTGCAAAAGCTCTGGGGGTTAAGGCAGAAATCGACGAGCTCTGGGAGGATCTCGAGACACTCTTTGCGAAACTGGACCCAGTGCTATTTCCGAAGTTCCTTAGACATTACTGGATCGCTAAATGGTCTTACATTTCGCAAAAGGACCTTTACGCACGGATCAGAAAGCATATTAACGAACTCTCGGCGGCAGAGCTCACCCAATGGCTTGAGGACGTTTATTTCAATGCGCAATTGTATTGTTTAATTTACTCAAAACGATCTGAGGACTTCGTGTCAGCGGACGTATTGAAGAAAATACCAGCTAAGATCAAGGAGCAACTGCTTGCGTTTCGTGCAATTAATAACATACAGGTGTATCCAGCGCTTTTATCGATTGCGGATAGGGCGATAGCTGAAAAGAGTTATAAAGAGGCCTATGCGAACGCGACCCTGAATGCCCTCTGGAGCTTTTGCTTGCGATCCACTCTAGTGTCAGTTAGCCCTGCCGATTATGAAAAACTGCTTTCGAACGTGGCGCAGCTGGTGCGCACATCCGACGTTGCCGATGTACAAAATCAAGTAGGCCAAGAGATTAAGAAGCTACGGGATCTTGTCGATGAAGATAAGCAATTTATACGTAATTTCTCAGAAAGTCTCTTTTATAACAGCGATAAGGACTTGATAGTCGAGATTTTAGACAGAATAATGTTGCACTATGATCCGACGATTAAACTGACCGAACGCAATATTGAGCACGTACTGCCTCAAAAGCCTGCGAAGTGGGGACTCAAAGGAAAGGATGTCCGTGACTATGTACACAATATTGGCAATTTAACGTTACTTCACCCGAGCGATAACAATCTCGCAAGTAACGAACCGTTTGAAACAAAATGCAAACAAGTCTACAGCCCTTCAAAACTTGAATTAAACAAGAAGATCGTGGAATACACCGAATTTTCTGTAGACCCCAAGAAAGCGATCAATAAGCGAGCAATGGATCTTGCGAAGCTGGCTCTCGACATCTTTAAGGTATCTCTCGCTAGGTAGTAGAATACTAAGCATGCCACCCTTAAACTCGGAAGTCAGACCTTTCCTCAAATGGGTCGGTGGTAAGTCGCAACTCTTGAATGAAATCCGGAGCATCTTGCCGGCCAACTTTAATAGGTACTTCGAGCCTTTCTTAGGCGGCGGTGCTGTCTACTTTGGACTGATAGCGCATGAATACGAATCCTATTTGAGTGATCTAAATCCTAATTTGATCGGAGCATATACAAATATTAGGGACAGATTTGCGGAAGTTGTTAGCGAGACATTAAAGATTGAAAAGGAGATATCGAACATTTCTGATATCGGAGTTCTCGAGTCGTTTTATTACGATAAGCGAGAACAATTTCGCAAAATCGATCCTTACTCCGTAAAGAAGACGGCAATATTAATTTATCTGAATAAGACTTGTTTCAATGGGGTTTATCGTGAAAATTCACGCGGAGAATTTAATGTGCCGTTTGGTAAGGCGGCGATCAAGAGTATTTTGGATCTAGAGAATCTAAAAAAGATCTCAGCAAAACTCTCCAGAGCTCACATTGAAAAAAGAGACTACGAAACAGTGTTATTGAACTTCGCACAGAGTAACGATTTCATCTATTTGGATCCCCCATATTATCCAACCAACGTCTCTGGGAAACTCTCTGGCTTTACCAGCTATACGAGCAAGAATTTCAATATCGAAGAACAACTGCGATTAAATGCTTTATTTCGCGAGCTGGATGCTAGACACTGTAAGGTATGCATGAGTAACTCCGCCGTACCTGAGGTGCAGAAATTGTATGCCGATTTTTATATAAAAACAGTGTCCGCAAAAAGGAAAATAAATTGCAAAAAGGACGGACGTGGGAATGTCGGTGAGTATTTAATCTACAACTACGAGCCTACAACTGTGGAGCTGGGAAGGAGATTTTCTTCAGTGGTCGGTTGATACACCATTAGAATTATCGGACTGGGAAAGCGTATTGACGCTCATACGAAGCAAGCGTATCGTGCCTCTGGTAAACACGGGAGGGCATCATGGCTGGAAACTGTCAGGCGAAGCCTGAGCAATCATGCAGCGATCCGCCGAAAGACTCTTGCGCGACTAAACCGGATCGGGCATGTAAAGCAGTCCTCAAGAAGGTCGAACTCTCCGAGGATAAGGACTGCGGTTGCAACGCGAAGCTGACTGCGGAATGCAGTACCGACGGCTACAAAATGCTGTTTCGCAAATTTGGATCACGAGGCAGGCGACGGCTCACGCTCGAGCTCGACAACGGAATACGGATTGTGATCCGCTTGCCCGAAGAATGCGGGAAGACAACTGTCGAGTGCGTTCATCCCGCCGCATGATCATTCATATGAAAATCGCCGCGGAAACGCGGCGATTTGATATTATGTGCTCATGAGGAAAATCATAGTGTGGAATGTGGTGACGCTTGATGGCCGGTTCGAGGGGCCGACGCCGTGGGATCTCTCTTTTCACGGCCTGGTGTGGGGTCCGGAGCTTGAGGAGCACGCGCTGAAGCAGCTGCAGGAGGCAGATATGCTCGTCTTCGGCGAGAATACCTATAAGGGAATGGCAGCGCATTGGCCGACTGCAGAAGGCGAAGATGGCACCGTTGCGCCACTGATGAATAGCATTGCCAAGATCGTTTGCTCGCCGACGCTCGAGAAAGCCGAGTGGAACAACACGACCATCGTCCGCGACGCTGCCACCGAACTGAAGGCGATCAAGCAGCAGGGCGATAAGCCGATGTACATCTTTGGCAGCGCCAATCTCTGCGAATCGCTCCTCAATGCCGGGCTGATCGATGAGATCCGCCTCTGCGTTGCGCCGGTCGTCCTGGGGAAGGGCCGCCGCTTCTTCGCCGATGAGGGAGCGATGCGCGATCTGCGCCTCCTCGAAGCGCGGCAGCTTCCGAATGGCGGCGTGATCCTGCGCTACGACGTCGTCAACACGAACTAATAAATCGCCGCGGGGACCGCGGCGATTTACGTTTTCAGATCAATTAGGAGGGATCACGGAAGTTGTCCGCCTGAGTAGATTCCCATTCACGCCGCAGAAAATTTCTGATGTCGTCACTGTGCTTGTTGGCCGGTACGGCTTCAAATGGCTTCTTCGTCACGACCCCGATGCACTTGAAGAGCTTTTCGAGATTGCGCTTCGTGCTGCCGCCGCTTCCGCTCTGTACATGCGCCCCGCCGCATATATATGAGTCTTGATGGCCGACGATCTCGAAAAATACAAGTCGGCCGGTGACGATCTCCCGTAGGCACTTAATACTCTGGTCCTGGTGCAGTGCCAGGAATGACGCGATCAGCGTCATGGCACTTTCTGAAGACGGTGAGTCACCCGGATCGGCAATCAGCGCAGGGATGGGGCCAGCGCGGCCGTCGGGATGCGCAGAGAGTCGTGCCGCCTTGTTGATCAGCGCGATGGTGCGGGATCGGGCCTCCGTGACGTCCGCTGGCAGCTTGCCTATGAGGTACTGCCGGTCAGTTTCCTCCTGGTTCATGGCTTTCGCCTCCTTTACTTTCTGCACAGTAGGGATGGCCTCAGATATTGTCAATTCACGAGCGTTTCCAGTACCGATTGCTATACTCGCCAGATGGAAATCACACTCAAAGCAGGGGATGAGGCGCCGGAGTTTACGCTGCCGGATCAGGATGGGAAGTCGCATGCGCTCGCGGACTATCGCGGGCAGTGGGTCCTGCTCTATTTCTATCCGAAAGACGACACCGCCGGCTGCACCAAAGAGGCCTGCATGATCCGCGATGACTTTCACAATTTTCAGGAGATCGGCGCAGTCGTGCTCGGCGTCTCCGTCGACAGCGTCGCGAGCCACAAGAAATTCGCTGAGAAGTACCAGCTTCCGTTTACGCTCCTCGCCGACGAAGAGAAGGCAGTGGTGAATCAGTACGGCGTCTGGGGACTGAAGAAATTCATGGGCCGCGAGTACGAGGGCACTTTGCGCGTCTCGTTCCTCATCGATCCAGAAGGGAAGGTCGCGAAGGTGTACGAGGATGTGAAGCCGGAGGTCCATGCGCAGGAAGTCATCGCCGATCTAAAGGCACTCGCAAAATAAGATATGACCACTGCGACACATTCAAAATTGAGCACAATGCTCAACAAGGTGCCGGAAGTAACGATATTCTTCTGGATCATCAAGGTACTCTGTACGACCGTCGGAGAAACCGCGTCCGACTTTCTCAACGTCAATCTCAACCTCGGTCTGGTAGGTACTTCAGTCGTAATGGGCATCCTGCTTGTCGTTACGCTTTTCATTCAGTTCAAAACAAAGAAATACGTCCCGGTGGTCTATTGGCTCAATGTCGCGCTCATTAGTATCTTTGGCACGCTGGTGACTGACAACCTTACCGACGGCATCGGTTTCCCGCTTGAGTACAGCACACTGATTTTTAGCGCACTCCTGCTCATTACTTTTGCCGTATGGTATTGGCAGGAGAAAACGCTATCCATCCACTCCATTTTGACGACCAAGCGCGAGGCGTTCTATTGGCTCGCCGTTCTCTTTACGTTTGCGCTCGGTACTGCGACTGGTGATCTCTATGCCGAAGCCCTGGGCCTCGGATATGCGACAACGGGAATCATTATTGCAGCGATAGTCGTGATCGTTGCGCTCGCATGGCGCATGGGCCTCAACTCAATACTCGCGTTCTGGGTCATTTACATTATGAGCCGACCCCTCGGGGCATCGATCGGCGATCTGCTCACGCAGTCAAGGGCGCATGGGGGCGTCGGTCTTGGTGCGACTACAACGACGATCATTTTTACCGCCGGCATTATCGTGACTGTTGCGTACTTGGCCATTACAAAGAAAGACGCTACGACCGGGGCGGCTCTTGAAGATGAGCGCCACGAGGAAGAAAAACATCCGCACATTTTTGCGCAGGTAGTGGCGGTTGCCGTTTTGTTTGCCGTCGTTGCTGTCGGCGGATACTACTTCAGACAGCGTCAATTGCATGCCCAAGAACAGGCGATTATATCTTCCGGCAGTACTGCAACGTCTACTGGTCAAATTGCGCCTCTCGGCGATCTAACACAGTTCAAAAACATCGCGCAAGCGATACTTACCTCAGTGCAGGCTGGCGATTGGTCGGGAGCAAATAGCCATACTGACGATCTTGAATATGCATGGGATCAAAGCGAGGCTCAGCTTAAACGGATCAATCCGACTGCATGGAATCATGTGGATGGGGCCCTAGATACTGTATTTCGTGAAATTCGCGCAGTGAAGCCAAATGCTCAGACGGCAATTTCCGCGCTTCAATCGCTCCTCAGCACACTTAGCAATCCGTAAGATGTCGATCTGAAGGCGCTCGCGCAGTAGCGAATTCGGTCCTATAGTTGAGGCAGGTCGGTGGTCGACCTGTGGAAGGAGACGACAATGGTTAGTGCCTATGCGCCCGGCCGGGCGCTCTTGCGTCGCGCAGCCGACGAGTATCGCGCCCATCCCGAGATGTGGACCAGGGGCTATGGCATCTATATCGACGACACGTCGATTCCCGATAAACCGCCGGTAGAAACGCTCGACCGCATCAAGCGGTGCTGCATGGAAGTCATGCTGAGGCGCTTTGCGGCGGCGTGCGGTGCCCGTTCACTCGAGCAAGCGCGATACCTGCTGTATGTGCAGATCGGCGGTCCGTACCTCGGCCGACGTCAACGCATCTGGTCGTTCAACGACGACAAGGACCGCACGGTCGAGCAGGTGATCGACTGTCTCGAGTCGGCGTCGCGTCGTCGCATCGTTACGATCGGTGACTATGCGAGCGCAGCGTGGCATTACTTCGTGGTCTGGACGGGCGCCGTACCGGCGTTCGGCTGATCGATTCAGGGTATGACGACAACGAGCGGAACTTCGGTTCCGCTCGTTTTCTTTTTAAGCATCATGAAAAAATGAACGCGGAGTGAAAGCGTTGCGGCTGGAATGCGTCATAATAAACACATGCGATTCCTGCACTCGACTGCACGATTCATCGCTGCGCTCGCGATCGTTTTCCTTCCGCTCGCAGCCAATGCGCAGATTTCCATCATCACCGGCAGCTGGAGCTCGCACAGCGCCGTCGCCTCTGCCGCCGCTGCACTCACAAGCAGTGCCGTCGTGCAGGCGCTCCCGATGCCGGTCCTCTTCGGCGTCGCGCCGAGCGATCTCACGCCGAACTTTGGCGACCCGCGCGACGGCGGCCGCACCCACGAGGGCGAAGACATCATGGCCGTGAAGGGGACGCCCATCGTCTCGCCGACTGCGGGCGTCGTCTTGCGCACCGAGGTGGGAGATAGCGAGGGCAATGCCGTCTACGTGGCGGCGCCCGGCGGCTACACCTATGTATTCATGCACCTCGATCACTTCGGCGAAGGCGTCGTCGCAGGCACGCAGCTCCAGCCGGGCTCCTTGATCGGCTACGTCGGCGATACGGGCGATGCCGCAGGCGGCCCGGCGCACCTCCACTTCGAGGTCCACGACACCTCGGACACGCCGATCGATCCGATGCCGTTTCTTACCGCTGAATTCACGCCCGCGCAGAAGATCCAATTCCTCACGACCATCCTCGGCGAGACGAGCGATCCTACAGCGCTTTCGCAATTCCTCGTGAGCAATTTCCGCGGCTACTTCCTCGCCGATGAATCCTCCGGCATTGCGCTGCCGGCGCAGATCACCGCTGCGCTTTCCACGAGTTCAGCAAATTCAGCTGCATCGACCGCGTCGGTGACGAGCGGCGATCTCGCGATGGGCGCGAAGGGTGACGGCGTCGTCGCGCTCCAGCAATTTCTCATCGCGAAAGCGAGCGGCCCTGCTGGCGTGGCTCTCGCGGGCGCAGGTGCGACCGGCAATCTCGGATCCATGACGGAAGCCGCGCTCATCGAATACCAGAAGGCCGCGGGCATCGCAGCGAGCGGCACCTATGATGCCGCGACGCAAAAGCTCGTCGACGCAGGAGCGGGGGCGTCGATCGTCGCGACGACGCTCAGACCCGCCGCAACATCGAGCGCAGCTATTTCGAGCTCAGCCACGAACACGGCGAGCGCGAGCGCCGCGCAGAATACGCTCTCGCTCACGCGCGATCTTGAGCGCGGCATGACCGGCAGCGATGTGCTCGCACTCCAGGTGTTCCTCAATACACACGGCTTCACGGTCGCGGCATCGGGCGATGGATCGCTCGGCCACGAGACCGACTACTTCGGCCCGGCCACGACGGCGGCCGTCGCCAAGTACCAGGCCGCGCACGCGATCGCGCCGGCCGTCGGCTACGTCGGGCCGCTCACGCGCGCCTCGCTCGCAACGGCTGCATAGCTCTCTATGCTTCGGATGAAGCGCGCGATAGGTGCGGCGCGCGATGCGTGATAGGCTCGGGAGATATGGGTCGCACCTTCTTCAAAGACGGTAAGTGGATCGACGCGCCTCGCGCGGTCGCCGTCGTCGTCTGCACGTGCGGCAACAAATACATCAAGACGCGCGAAGGGCAGGTCGTCTGCCTCAGCTGCCTTGCCGCTCAGGCGAAACGCTGAGCCCCGACGATGACGGACCGCACCACCAAAGGACCCAAGGCAGAGCGATACAATTTCGAGCGTATGAAGGCCGCCGCGACGAGCACGGACCCTGCCGTGCGCAAGGCGATGTTCCTCGAGTACTTCGAGCGATTCAACGAATTCCCGTCGTTCCTCTTCGACAACGAGCGCGCCATCGATCCCATGCTCGATGCGACCGTGCGCGAACTCCTCGCCGATCCCGAGACGTCGAAGCCGATCCGCCTCGGCCTTGAGCAGCTGCTGCGCCGCCTGCCCGCGTGAGAGAGCTTCACGGTATTTTACGAAACTCCCGCTAGGCTCGAAGCAGGCCGCTTCGGCGGCATGCAGAGTCGATTCTCATCAGGGAGCAT
>Ga0164242_10009114_pt1 | contig 10733 bp, 19 predicted proteins | sample OricomgcompostMG_FD_108783 | JGI IMG/M metagenome (GOLD analysis project Ga0164242, IMG submission 108783) | Miracle-Growth compost microbial communities from Emeryville, California, USA - Original compost - Miracle growth compost (MG) ... | reverse complement strand
GGAGACTCCAAGTCGACGGCAGGGCAGACCCTTCCTTCGGAGACTGGTGTGACGACCTTATCCGCGACGGCTACGCCATCATCAAGGGCGCCGTCCCCCAGGAAAGAGCGCTGAGCTATGCCGACCGATTGTTGTCGCTGGCCGAGACCTTGTGAGCAGACGACCTCCAGACTGTTTTTCTGAAAAACAATCCTTGCTGACGACCAACGTTTACCACATGAAGCGGCCTCGGTTATGACCGGGATGGCAGGTCTACCATCCACCGGGACAAGCTACCCGTCATCAACGAGAAGGGTATGCTCCTGAAATACGGTGCTCCCCGCGAGGACTTCGTGTGGGACATTCGCTCCGAGCCCGGTGTCGTTGGCGCCTTGAGAAGGTCTACGCGACCGAAGACCTCATCATCAACTTCGACACCATCAACTACGGCTTCTCTAATCGCGTCAACTTCCCATCCAACAAAGGAGTGGCCCCCGCCAAGACCTCGACCCCGCAAAGCCCGGGTTCCGCTGTCTTCAGGGACTCGTCAGCCTGCTCCCCAGTGGGCCGAACGACGGGGGCCTCATCGTCTGTAAGGGCGACCATTGGATGAGCGAGAAGTTCCACAAGGCCATGAAGGATGAGGAGCGGATCCACGCCTGGACCCCCGAGTGGTATGGATTCACCGAGGCCGGCATGAAGTGGCTCGCCGACGCAGGGCTTGAGCGGATCAAGGTAGAGGTGCAGCCCGGTGACTTGGTGATCTGTAAGTAAAAGTCTGGCATTTACAAACGTAGGGGCAGCTACCAATGCTAACGTTGGCAGGGGACTCCCGTACTCCCCACTACAACGTTCCCGCCACTGGGAAGCAAGATAGACTGGTAGTGTACACCTGCTACATGCCCGTATCAGATGCTAGCGAGGAAGACTTGATCCGCAAGAAGGAGGCGTTCGAAGGGTTGTTAACTGGATTTTGAGACCTGATGGTTGAATGGCTTGCTGACCTTGTTCTCCGAACCCAGCGAGGGTTAGAACTACCCACTGGCCCAATACCCGCCATGTCGGCACCAATAAGGCTACTCGGAACGGGCCGAGTTGCCCGCCATGCCCATGTTCCCGGTACACCAGTCCATCTTGGCCACGGCCTCGACGACGTCGTACCCGCCCTCCGCGTCCTGTGGCCCCATCACGCAGATCTGGCCGCCGCTGTGGCCCGTCCCGCGAATGTCAACGCTGACGACAGCGTACCCGCTACCGCACCACACCTGGGGTCCAGGCCCTCAAACTTCTCTAGCCCGCTGAGGTCGTTTCTCCCTACGCAGCAGTTCCAAACGTTCACACGGAGACGCACACCGGGAGCATGTCCAGCGCGCCATACTTCTTGCCGTAGCAGGATCAGCTGAGGGTAGCGGGGACTTTACCCTCCGCATCAGCCGGACGGTGCACATTCATGTATAGCCAGGCGCCATCACGCACCACGACCTCTACATCATGGTCTACGCAGACTGACGAAGCCAGCGCTTTTGTGCCGAAGGGCTTCGATCCTACAGGTAGCACTTCCGATTTTCCCGGCTGGAAGCCAACTATTCAGATACAGCGTTAGTCTTCGGTCCCTTGCACGTTTCTTTCCACCTTCCACCGGACCAACGGGCTACTCTTTAATCGACGTAAGCGAACCGGCAGAGAATGAAGCCTTACCGTAGCCATTTTCGCCAACCTTGGACTCCTTGACCCGTTTGAACGTTACTTGCACTGGGCCCGGAATTTGGGCAGTGAGGCGGTCCGAGAACAAGAGAGAAGAGTTTATATTATGCAGCACGAATACGAGACGGCGAATGGAAGCCGCAAGGAGAGGTGGCCGGAAGAAAGTGACGATAGAGGGTGGACAACAAAGTACTAAAGAAGACTTTTTGGGAGTATGTGATTTTTACAAACTCCTAGAACTACACCCCAACAATGTGCTACCCGAGAACAAGGACCTTATTACCTTTGACGAGGACAAGGTCTACGGCGACTGGAGGGACGAGTTCCACAAGAACCGCTGCGTTCTCATCAAAGGGCGATCAGCGCAGGGCGCGCCAAGTACTACTCGACAAGCAGACCCAGTGGCTCAAGAACTTTGAACTAGGGTTTGACGAGAACAACCCGGAGACATGGACCCCAGATCACCTGCCCGTTAGCTTCAAGGGAGGGTTAGTTTCAGACACTCTGATCTTCTGTGTTTTGTTTTATCTTCGTTGGCTCCCGTGTATTGTTTTAAAGAATGTACTTCGCCTATGGCTCCCCACACGAGAAGATGGCCTGGGAGGCGCCCACCGAGCTGACCATCAATGAAAGGTTCAAGAAGCTCTGGGGCACGAAGGAGCTCATCTGTTCCTTCGACGGCATGAACATCTCGGTGCCGAATAGGAAGGACCTCAAGTGGAGACCCTGGCCGCACTGCGACCAGAACCCTTGCCGATTGGGGTAAGTTTATTTTACTCTAATCCATTGCCCCTTCCCGAAGAATGGCGGTGGTTAGTGGTATCTTCAGTTGAGCCGACACACGTGTGCGCAACAGCATGCAGGCAGTCCAGGGCCTCCTAAACTACGCTCCGAATGGACCCAAGGACGACGGGTTCATGCTGATGAAGGGCTCGGTCAAGCACTTCAACGAGTTCTTCGCCCAGAAGCTCGAGTCCGCTGCCCACGAGGATGCCCCTCCCCCCCCCGCCCCCCTCCGCGGGCGAGATTGAGCACATGGACCTCTTCCTCTTCAACGATAAGGACTTCAAGTGGTTCGAGGAGCGCGGCCGCGAGCTCGTCAAGGTCGACATGGAGCCCGGTGACTTCGTCTTCTGTGACTCGCGGACCATGCACTACGCGCGGCTTCCGGAGGGCGACCAGATCCGGCACGTCCAGAATATCTGTATGACACCCTGCCAGTTACGGATGAGGAGGAATTGGAGGCGAAGAAGTGCTGCTTCGAGAATTACATGGGCACAACCCACTGGCCGCACTGGCGAGGCTCCCCCGTCCCCACCCTCGTCCCTTTGGCGGTTATTTTTGCTGGATGTCCTGCTAACCTCGTATTCCGCGCGCCTAGCAACATTCATCCCGCCGCTGAAAATCCCATGAGAGGCGATAAGGTCTGCCCAAGTATAGGAAGGAGCCGTTTGAGAAACCCATTATTGCGGATACCGTGCTGAGGTTGGCTAGTGTCAAGCCATACTCAGCCCTAGAATAACAGCGGCAAGTTCGGACATGCCACGCAGGGGAAATTCACATAGACGATGGCGTGAACTGGGTACCAGCATCTTGTGTATGACATCAAAGATTCAGCTAAATCTTAGATCTATACATCTCAGCACATATCAGTTTACGTGAATGCCCCCCCCCTTAATCTCGTGTTCCAGACCGCTAGGGAGGGCTGGAACAAGATAATTGAAATAAGCTCTACAATACCAAAACTTAGTGATCTGTAAATGTAGCAGCATTTGTGTAGGTAAAACATGTAGTGTACAACACACCACCGCCGAGGGTCCTCTCCATTACGCGGCGTGCGGGTGAGAGAACCGACCCTCAGTCATGTTTATCGAGGCGGTTCACCTTCTTCCAATTTGGAACCGATTAGGGCTTCCGGAATGCGCCCTACTAGTGACATATTCGGAAACATAGCCTAGGCACTATTACTCTTGCAAAGTTCCTCTGCGTTGGCCACGGCAGCCCGGTGGTGAGGGAGCTTCAGACAGCCGTGTCCGAACACGCGAGTGTTGCTCCTGCGTCCGTTCAAGGAAGCCGCGACCAGAGCTCCTGCCAAAACAGCCATTACAACTCACCCGCATACCTATAGAGATCTAGTAAGTGACCCTGCCAACCTTTCTCTTTCTCTTTTTCTTCCCTAGAACTAGCAATGGACTGGTGTATGTATATACCTTGCACTTTATATTACAATACATTTCTTCCCTTCTATATTATACATTGGCTAACACAGTATCTATTTTTAGTAATCTCAATCGGACAAGGCATCGTGGCCTCAGCGGCCTTTGAATACGGACCCCCCATCTTCAGATGGGGGGGGATCTTTATATATGTGGTTGGGAAGGAGCTCTGGTCGGTGGGCGCGCGGCGGGCGGCGGCAGTCTGGGGGTGGAAGGGGTGGACGCGGTGGAAGAAGTGGTGGGGAGGGGGGGTAACCTCCCATCCCCTGAGTTGGGTACGCTGGTGGGTGGCGGCGTTGGTGCAGCTTGGGTGGTTCCTGGTGTCCTGCCTGCTCCTTTTCGTCTGGAAGGCCATTCATTGGGCCTATCGCGGGGTCGTCCAGGTTGCCCGCACCAGGATTGGGCCCCTGGTCGGCAGGAACGCCCGGCTCCGGCAGCCCTTGGCTCAACTTGTCGGAAAGGTGCTGGGGCCTTTGGCCCGTGATGCCTGGTCGCTGGCGGCCTGGGCACAAGCCCAGAAAGACGACTGGGAGGCGTGGTCGGCCGATGGGGTGGTGCCCCCCTTGCACCCCCCGCCGAGGACATCGATGTCGAGAACGCCGTCGGAGCATCCATTGCGGAACAGGACAACACCACCGCGGTCATGGGAACTGCCAAGCTGGCAGAGGGTACCATCATCTACGTTCCGACCCCGACTGCCGACCCGCAAGGTGACCTCCTCCCGCTCCCCCTCCTACTCCGTAGACGCAAGCCCTTGGATAGCCACTAACAAACCGGTCAGATCCTCTCAACATGGGCAACTGGCAAAAGATTTCAGTTGTGGTTGTCATATCTATTTGTGAGTTGTCTCGTTCCCTTAGGTCTCTTGGTGTCTTTTTCCCTTTAGGTCTCTTGTTGTCTTTTTCCCTTTGGTCTCGTGGTGTCTTTTTCCCTTTAGGTCTCGTGGTGTCTTTTTCCCTTTAGGTCTCTTGGTGTCTCTCTCCTTTTTTTTCATGATTTGTTTATTAATGGGCGATCTTCGCAGTTTCGACTCTCGGCCTTTCGCTCGTCTCCGGATTTGGTGGCCTGCTCGGCTTCTATATTCCACGATACGTGGCGGACGGGAAAAGATATGCGGATATCACCGCCTTAACGACGTATCCGTTGCTGTTCATGTAAGTGTAGTTCGTTCTAGAAGCGAGCGACGAGATTGAGCAATGATCATGTTTCTAACTTGTGCTGTTTATTCCTACAGGGGTATTGGAAACTTGATCAGCATGCCGATAGCGTATGCGGTCGGCCGAAGAATAGTGATGCTCCTCTCCACCACCATCATGATCGCCGCGGCAGCGATGTGTGCCGTACCTAGTAACTACGATTTCCACCTATGGTCGAGATGCTTGTTGGGCATTGCTGCCGGACAGAGTGAGGCATTAGTGCCTTTGATAACCCAGGTACGGTTTATATCCATTCTTTGGACTCCTGGATCTCAATCAATCCCTTTGGCTAACTCGTATGTACAGGAAATCTTCTTCTTACACGAGCGCAGCCAAGGATTCATGATCCAACAGACAGTTCAAGTTAGCCTGACCACCGTCTGGGTGCTGTTCGCTAGCCCCATCGCGGAAGCCATCACGCCCGAGTGGTGGTATGGCTTAGGCGGAATCCTGGCGAGTGTTCAGCTGCTAATCGCCTTCTTGTTGGTACCCGAGACCAAGTACGACCGTCCTCTGGTCTCGTTCCAAGAGCCTGGCTCGGATTCGGGGTCCGGTGGTCGGCAGGTGTGCACGGAGCGGCCTCCCCTGGACACCGTGAACTTTGCACCTCGAACGTTCCGGAGCGATCTCCGCCTATGGGTCGGTACCCCCGACTGGCGGCTAGGCTGGTGTAACTTCCGCGTGAGTAGACAATCTCCCCACCCAAGGGTTCAAAAATATAATGGACAGACGTGCTAATTTGAATTAAAGCAAACCTTGGGGCTATTCCTCTATCCGCAAGTCTTTTGGGCAATCTGCCTCACCGGGCTCCCCCTCGGATGCAACATCGGCATCGGGACCACCTACAGCAATACCCTGACCAACATTCCCTATAGCAGAGCCCAGTCGTTTGTGAGCTCTATCAACTGCGGTCAGATCGTCACAGCCCTAGTCGACCTGCCGATATTAGGTTACGGCTCCCACATGCTGATCAAGTGGTTCGCCAACCGCCGGGAGGGCTTCCACAAGCCCGAGATTCGCCTCATTCCCCTCATTATCCCCGTTATCGTAGGAACTCTTACCGCCATGCTCTACGGCCCGGCCGAAACGCCCCCGGACCGGTACCGCTGGTTTACCTACGCATGGACCATCGCCGCCTCCTACTTCTGCTTCGCGGGCGCCAATATCGTTGCCATCACGTACCTGCTGGACAACTACCCGAGGAGTGCCGGCCCCCTGCTCATCATCATCTGCGCATTCAGGGGCATTATCTCTTTTGGTGCCAGCTACGATATCACCCCCTATGACTGACGCTCTGGGCTGTGAGGGTACATTTGGCATCTTTGGTGGCTTGACAACTGACGACTGTTTTCGAGATTTTTGGCATTGCGGTGTACTTCTATGGCAAGAAGGTGCATAACTTTACGGGTAGATTCGCGAAGGATAAGTAAGAACCCCAAGGTTCTGAAGATACGACCTTCCGGTGTAGAGCAGGGACTTTAGGCCCTGTGTCTGTTTCCTATTTAGTTAGTTTAGGAACCAGAGTAGTTTAGTTTAGTTCAGTTCGGCCGTCTATAGTCCTTAAGTCCTAGTACAATGAAGTCACAGACACCAGGCTGGGCGATGGACTATAACTTTCGAGCCTTCGCGCCTTGCAATTTCCGGACATCCAGTATCTTCACCGCGTATAACTCTGTAAACGTCGACGCATCGATTCCGGGGCTGTTTGGGTTCAGGTGTTCTCAATACTTTCCTGCAGTGCATAAGAGGACCTATACGCGGGCATGAATTTTGCTGCGCTTACGACACTATACCAGAGCAGGCAGTCTACTAAGAATCCCACTGGCTCAAGGCTGAGCGTACACTCCGATATGCAAAACCCCCGCGATACGGCCATTGCAAACGACGATGTGAAAACCCTATCACAGCCCTACAGGACCATGTCGAGTCCCCGGGGCTCCAGATGGGCGCCTTGCGCCGCCGCATGTTGATGCTGTCGCTCTCCCTGACGCTCTTCCTATCCGCCCTGGACGTGACTATTGTCGCAACAGCCCTCCCAACCATCGCGAACACTCTCAACGCCAGCGCCGCCCAGTACTCCTGGGTAGGTAGCGCCTACACCCTGGCCTCGACCTCCTGGACGCCAATATGGGCGAAGCTCTCCGACATCTTCGGGCGCAAGTCCGCGCTCCTGGCCGCCAACGGCGCCTTATGGCCGGAAGCCTCGTCGCGGCCGTCGCCCCCAGCGTGACGGCGCTGATCGGGGGTCGGATACTACTGGGGCTGGGCGGCGGGGGCATAAGTGTCCTCGTCACCATCATCATCGGAGACCTCTTCGAGTTGAAGGTAAGAGCAAAGTACTATGGACTCACGGCCCTAGTGTACGCAGTCGCAAGTGCCGTCAGCCCCATTCTGGGTGGCGTGTTCACGCAGACGATAGGTTGGAGATGGTGCTGTAAGTTTAACTGAAATTTCCGAACTAAAGCCTCCTCCTTCCTAACAACTTAGCAGTCTGGATAAACTTGCCATTCGAGTTCCTGTCCCTGCTGATTCTCGTCTTCATGCTGCGTCTCAAGTCACCGACGGTTCCTTTCGTCCAAGGTCTAATGTGCTTGGACTGGATCGGATCAATCATCATCGTCGGAGGCACAATTTGCTTTCTCTTCGGTCTCGAAACCGGTGCATCCGGCAACCAAGGCTGGAACTCGGCCACGGTCATTGCCTACGACTACTTCCTGCCCCTTTACTTCCAGGTTGTGCTAAGGTTTGAGCCCATAATTTCAGGCGTCTCGCTCTTTGCGCTCGTCATCACCTTGTCACTGGCGACGATGTCAACCGGGCTGTTCGTGGCGCGGACGGGTAATTTCCTTTTGCCCACTAGGGCGGCGGCGGTTGTGATGACCATTGGGACGGGACTATTTATCAGCTTTGGCGAGGAGACCAGCTGGGCCAAGATCATCATATTCCTAATTGTTGCCGGTCTTGGTGCGGGTCCCCTCTTCCAGGCCCCGATGATAGCGCTGCAGAGCCACGTCCGGCCAGTCGATATCTCTGCGGCCATGTCCGCCTTTACCTTTATGAGGAGCCTCTTCTCGTCCGCCTCCATAGTTGTGGGGAGTGTCGTTCTCCAGAGATCACTTCCGGGAGACGGACTCACGCTGGGTCACGATCAGGGGGAACCCGGCGAAACTGCCAGTGACGAGGATACCGGTCAATATGTGGCGGCTCTCCGCACAATGTGGATAGTGTATACATCGATCTGTGGCCTCCTGCTGGTTGCTACCTTTTTCATTAGAAAGGCCGACGGGAAGAGCGGTCAGACAAACCTTGAAAGTGAAACCGAGGGTAATTAAGGGTAGGTAACTGGATACTTTTAGAAAAGTGTAGTAGCGTAGCGGAACCCCATCTCAACGCCACCATCAAGGCCAATATCATGTATGCAAACATAGTTCCTCCGTCACTTCTGTCGCCATTGAAGACAAGGGCGGTACAAATCGGTACTCAGGCCCGGGATTCCCGCGCAAGTAAACAATTAAGTCATTATTTACAAAGTTTTGAGCGGGAAATACCATATGCGTGCAGGTGTCCGGTTTTCGGTCCAAAGATACGGCCACCTTACTCAGAATCTCCCTTGGATTTGTGGTCCAACCTATCAAATTCACGTGCAACTTGGAGTCAACCTCACATAGCAGTGGTCCGCAGTGCTTATATGCAATAAAGAGTATCCGCACCTAGCTATTGACAGAAGCGAGGTCCTGTCTATGAAGCCAATCCACCGCACCATTGTAGTCGCAGTTGTACTTCATAAACTGCCCGGGGTCCAACGTAATTTTGGTCGACCCACTCGACGTTCCCGGCTTGGCCTGCTCGCGGCTATATCGCTGGATCAGACTGGCCCTCTGAAGTCTTGCCTTCGACACCCTCTCCAGTGCGTTCGTGACTTGTGCCTTTGTAGGTTTGCCTCGAATATCTGCACAAAAGGCCTGCAGCGCCTCCCCATCTTCCACGCTCTGGCTAGCCCCCTGGCCCTGTGTAGGCAGCATGGGATGGGCCGCGTCCCCTATCAAGATGGTGCGCCCCTTCACCCAGTTCGGCAACGGATCCAGGTCCCTGAGTTGCCACAAGCCGATGTCTGGCGCACGGCCGAATATGTCTCGCATCCACTGCGGGAAGTCGGCGTACGCGTCTAGGAGCTTCTCCATGGACCCCTCCTCGACCCAAGACTCGATGGAAGACTCCTCCTCCATCTTTTCGTCCGGGACTAATGCCACGATGCCAAATATTTTCCCGCCTCGTCCTGGACCCATTATTACGCGCTTTTCGTGCCCAATTATCATTGTGGTTACGGGGTCTGAGGGGGTGAAGACCGACGCTGGGACATCGATTCCTCCGAGCGATTCCATTGGAATAAGCATTCGATACGCCGAAATCCCCGTGGGAATCGCGTCGAGAGCCTGTCCAACTACTGCCGTCCGCACCTTAGAGTGAATCCCATCCGCACCAATGACTAGATCCGCCGCGATCGTCTCCCCCGTGCCGAGCGTCACCGTCCCGGCCTCGGGATCGCACGCGACCACCGCGGCGGAGGTGCGGATATGAACTGGCCTTCCCGGAAGCTCGGGACTCGTGGCAGCATCCCTCAGTCCTTGGTGCAGATCTTGCCGGTGGTACAGCACGCGGTCCGCGCCGAACGTGGACGGGTCGAGCCAGAGTTCCGTGACGACGTCGCCGGCGGTGTTGACCATTCGAAAACATCGGTCGTTCATAGGCTCCGCCGACAGGAGGAATTTGTCCAGTCCTAGTGCCGAGACAATCTTGGATGCATTTGGCTGTAGTGAGATAAGCGCGCCCGTTTCATGGAGCATCCAGGATCGCTCGAGTACCGTAATGTGACGATCTGACGAGCGCAGGGCGATTGCCTGGAGCTCCTGTCAGTAATGATACTGCGACACCACGGAGGAGGAGTCGGGAAACTGCACTTACAGCGATGAGACCGGCGATTCCCCCTCCGACGATCGTAATGCGGAATTCTTGCGTAGTGGACATTGCTTGTAGGGGCGGTATTGGACGGCCTTCACACGGAGTCTAGAGTTGGGGAGGCTGGAGTCTGTCATCGTTGGTTGCACTGTTCGAGCGCAGGTGATGCGCGGTGCCTGTTCTAATGTAAATGTTCCATAAGACAACATTTGCTCAGGGAGGGTCATCCCCCGGACGATACTACCGCGGTGTATGTGGGGTAAGAGTTGCCGAACCGGGCTCGGGGCTCGTCGCCCCACAGCTCGTGCCGAAAAAGATTCGGCACGGGTCCGAGCACAACATTGGCCCGAGCCGAGCGTGAATAGGGGCGAAAAACCAAGAACCAGTACGGATATTCACATCAAAAGTTCCTTTCCACTACTAACAGCCCCACTTTTCTAACATATTTATATGCAGTTAAGCAATTTTTTGGCCCTCTTTATATTCATTCCTACCATCTAAGCAAATAATCCCCTCAATATGCCGAGGAATTCGCTCCATCCAAGCCTAGATCTTATCCAAGGTTAGATCTTGTTACAGCTATTCGAAAGGGTATCGCTAACTCCTGAATTGCGCATCGGCTAGACAACTACTTCCTATTCTGCCCTCCTCAGAACTACGTTACAGAGGTCTACTAGACCCT
>Ga0164242_10009113_pt1 | contig 10733 bp, 10 predicted proteins | sample OricomgcompostMG_FD_108783 | JGI IMG/M metagenome (GOLD analysis project Ga0164242, IMG submission 108783) | Miracle-Growth compost microbial communities from Emeryville, California, USA - Original compost - Miracle growth compost (MG) ... | reverse complement strand
GGCTGTGGATCTCGGCCGGCAGCGGCATCCCCACCGCCACCGACGGACCGAATATGGGCACCGTCAACGGCATGGGACTCGAGGCCCTCGCACTGGTGAACACCCGCGCATTCCAGGTGCGGATGGCGTCACTGGGCGCCCAGAACATCGCCTACGACTTCCCGGCCGCGGGCATCCACGCCTGGAACAACTGGCGTGACGAGGTGTATCGGATGGCTCCGGACTTGTCGGCCAACATCGGCTGATACGGATTCGCCGACGCTTTCCGCTGTGCGGATCGTCGGCGGTCCGCGGACCGCCACCCGGCGGCGTGTCGCTCACAAGGCACGCCGCCGGGTCGTCTTCGTCGGCGAGACCTCCCGGAATCGCGCGCGGTGGCAGAACCGTATCCGCAGTCCGCGGCGGTGCGCTCGCCGTAGGGTCGGATGCGGAACCAGGTAGCGATGTCGGGAGGCGAAGTCTCATGGCGGAAGCGCAGCAGTGGTCGTGGTCGAAGATACTGGGCCCCGAGGGCCCGCCGGCGGTGATCTGTATCCGGTTGGCGGTGGGACTGGTGTTCCTCAGTGAGGGGATTCAGAAGTTCGTCTACCCGCACGCGCTGGGACCGGGTCGATTCGACAAGATCGGGATACCGGCGCCGACGTTCTTCGCCGACCTCGACGGCGTCGTCGAGATCGTGTGCGGCGCCTTGGTCGTGCTCGGTCTGCTGACCCGACTGGCCGCGGTGCCGCTGCTCATCGACATCGTGCTGGCGATCGCGCTGACCAAAGTGCGTGAGCTGCGCCCGGGCGGATTCGGTGGAGTGCAGGGTTTCTGGGGAATGGCTCACGACGCGCGCACCGATTTCGCGATGCTGCTCGGATTGATCTTCCTGCTGTGGGTGGGGCCCGGCCGCTGGTCGCTGGATGCGCTGATCGCACGGCCCGCCGGTCCGTCACCGGCGGGGCGCGTGTCTGCCGGTGGGCGGGTCAATCCACCATGACGGCGACGTCCTCGGGCTGGGACGCACGAGTGGTCGTGGCGGTCATGAGCAAGCCGCAGACGGTGAGGCCGGCGGCGACGAGATAGAGGGGGCGGGGGCCTGCGGGCGAGTCGGCGATCAGTCCGCCGACGAGTCCCGCGGCGGCCGCGGCGAGTTGGTAGCCGGAGGCGTTGACGGCGATCGCCAGGGTGGGTGCCGCGGCGGCGGTTGTCATCACGCGCGCCTGCATTCCGGGGATGACGGCGAAGCCGAGCAGACCGATCGCGACGACCGCGACCACGGTGAGCGCGGTGACGGTCGCGACGAACCACGCGCCCACGAAGGTCGCGGCCAGCAGCCCGAGCAGCGCGGGTTGAGCGAACCGTGGGTTGCGGTCGTAGAGCGTGCCGCCGACGAGATTGCCGATCGTCGCGCCGACGCCGTAGGCGAGCAGCAGTAGTGGCAGGCGGCCGGCGGGATGCCCACCCAGGTTCGTGAGCAGCGGGGCGAGGTAGCTGAACACCATCAGCGCGCCGACGTTGCCGACCGCGGTGATCGCCAGCGCCACCAGCACCGGCCCCCGCCGCAGGACCCGCAACTCCGCGACGGCCGAGGTCCGCTGCGCGGCGGCCGCGGAGGGGAACGCCCGGGCGACCGAGACGAGGCCGATCAGGCAGGCGACCGCGATCGTGGCGAAGGTCGCCCGCCAACCCCACTGACTGCCGATCCGGGTGCCGATCGGAGCTCCGAGGATCATCGCCAGGTTCATGCCGAATGCCAAGCGGGCCACCATGGTTCCGGCCCGCTCCGGGGCCGCGGACCGTACCGCGATCACGACGGCCTGGGCGAAGAACGTCGAGGTCACCAGTGCGGTGAGCAACCGGGCCGCCAACAGCAGCCGGAAGTCGGGCGCGAGGGCGGAGACGGCATTGCCGACGACCGCGACGGCCAGCAGGGCCACCATCAGGCGTTTCCGATCGAGTCCGGCCGTCACGGCGGTGAGCAGCGGCCCGCCGATGATCATGCCGACGGCGTACGCGGTGACCAGCAGACCGGCGGCGCCGACGCTGACCCCGAGGTCGCCGGCGACCTCGGGCAGGATTCCGGCGACGACGAATTCGCCGGTGGTGACGCTGAATACGCAGAATATGAGGATGAGGAGTCGGAGCATGCTGGGAGCTAAACTCTCACGTCCACGTGAGAGTCAAGCCCGAACAGCGAACGGAGCGCCAGGTGAAGATCGGAGAGTTGGCCGAGCGAACCGGGGTGAGTGTGCGCGCACTGCGGTACTACGAGGAACGAGGTGTGCTGAAGCCGGAGCGAACCGCCGCCGGATATCGCGTCTTCGGCGACTCCGACGTCCGCACGGTGGCGCATATCCGCACCCTGCTCGCGGCCGGGCTGCATATGGACCTCATCGGTGAGATCCTGTCCTGCCTGTCGGGTGATTCCCTGCTGTTGGACGGCTGCCGCGAACGACTGGAAGTGGAGCGTCGCCGCATCACCGGTGATATCGACCGACTCGTCCACACCCGATCGTTGCTGGACGATCTGCTCGCGACCACCTAGCGCACCTCGATCGCCCACTCCGTGTTGTTTAGGCTGGCTACCGGCTATTTGGTGAGTCGGCCAGGTCGGCCGGAGGGGAGTGAATCGCTCTCGGACTCAGGGATTTCCGGAGACGAGCGAAACTCCGAAGATCTGGCTCAGCCGCTCTCCCTCGACCAGGAGAAGGAACACGCCGTAGTACACATCGAGCATCAGAGCATTGTGCCCTGTCGCGGTGTCGCGCGACATGGAGATGCGCGAGTTCGGTCCCACTGAGCGGGTTCGGTGATATTCGGACCACCTGGAATGTGACACGGTTCACGCCATCTTGTTCACCTGTCACTCCGGAGGGCATATGTCCACCTCCCTCGAAGCGTCGACACCGTCGGAGCCGGTCGATACCACCGGCCGCCTCGACGGCGCGTCCAAACTGCGCATTTTCACCGTGCTCGCGGTGATTGTGCTGTTCACCGAGGTCGCCCCGATGCAATTCGTCATGGTGTCGGCGGCATTGCGCCAGATCGCGCCGACCTTTCCCGACCAGGGCGCGAATATCAACTGGGCGATCATCATCTTCGGCGTCATCGGCGCCGCGGCCTCGCCGCTGATCGGCAAGATGAGCGATATCTGGGGCAAGAAGCGGATGTTCCTGCTCTGCGGGGTGCTGTTTCTGATCGGCTGCGCGCTGTGCGCGATCACCAGCAACTGGATGATCTTCCTGGTCGGGCGAGGTCTGCAGGCCACCGCGATCGCGACCGCGGTGATCTCCTACGGCCTGATCCGCGACCTCATGCCCCGCAAGTACGTGCCGATCGGGCTGGGTGTGGCCTCCACCGGCCTGGGTGTTTCGGCCGTGGCCGGACCGCTGATCGGCGGCTACATCGTCGACCACCACAGCTGGCGGGCGATCTTCTGGTTCCTGTTCGTCTTCACCCTGATCATGCTGCCGCTGGTCGCACTGATCGTGCCGGAGTCGCGGCTGCGCACGCCGCAGCGACTGGATGTGATCGGCGCGGTGCTGCTGGCCACGGGTGCGGTGCTGACGCTGATCTACCTCGACAAGGGGCAGGATTGGGGCTGGGCGAAGCCGTCGACTCTCGCCTGGCTGGTCGTCGGACTCGTGCTGCTCGCCGCCTTCCCGATCGTGGAAATGCGTGTGCGGCAACCGATCATGGATATGAAGCTGCTGTTCCACCCGCGAGTGAGCGTGGTGTTGTTCGTCTCGCTGCTGGCGTCGTTCACGATCGGATACCAGGGCTACGCGGTGGGGTACATGACCCAGTCGCCGCCCGCCGCGGATGTCACCGCCGGTGTCGTGCAGGGCACGCTCGCCGAGATCCACGCCCAGACCGGGCAGATGCTGCCGGCGCAGGCCGTGCAGGTGAGCCTGAATCCGGGCTACACCTACGGCGACAATCTGACGCTGCTCGGATTCGCGGTGCACGTGGCCTTGGCGCAGGCGGTGCTCGGCATGATCGCCGGACTGGTCGCCGGGTTCTGGATCCGCCGCTCCGGTGCGCGGCTGCCGCTGATGTCGGCGCTGGTGGTGATGGTGCTCAGCGGGCTGGCCTATGCGGTGCTCGACCACGGCTGGAGTGTGATCGCCCTGATCAGCGCCGTGTACGGCCTCGCCTTCGGTCTGTACTACGCCTCGACGCCGAACCTCATCGTGGAGGGCGTCCCGGCCGAACAGCAGGGCATCAGCGCGGGCATGCTCGGGGTGATGCAGTCGATGGGCGCCGCGATCGGCATCGCGGTGGCGACCGCGTTCCTCAACGCCAATCCGGTGCGCGCCGATATCTCGGTGGCGGGAAAGCATGTGGCCACCAAGGATATTCCGCTGTTGTTCGCCGACCGCGGATATGAGCTCGGCTTCTACTTCGTGGCCGTGGCCGCCGCTGTCGCGCTCGTCGGTGTGGTGTTCATGAAGCACGGCCGCAGCGCGGCCACCGGTGGTACGGCGTTCTGATTCCGGGACACCACGCGGGCGGTGCGGTGGCCGATGCGGGCCACCGCACCGCCCGCGTGCGTGGAACAGTCAGAGGCCGTGCGGTTTCGGCGGCGTGCCGGGCAGCTCGAGCGGCGGCGACCCCGGGGCTTCGAGTTCGCGTTCGAGCAGATCCGCGATCACGTCGGCATGCACCGGGTGGTGGAAGTACCAGCCCTGGGCGGTATCGCACTGCAGTCCGAGCAGCCGGTCGGCCTGATGCCGGGTCTCCACACATTCCGCGGTCACGCTCAGGCCCAGATCGTGGCTGAGATCGATGATCGTCTCCAGGATCAGCAGATCGCTGCGGCCGACCGTGCCGGCATTGCGGATGCGATGGATGAACGGCCCCGCCAATTTCACCACGTGCAGCGGAAGCTGGCCCAGATAGGCCAGATTGGAATACCCGGTGCCGAAATCGTCGATGGCGATGCGGATTCCGGATTCGGCGAGGGTGTGCAGCGCCTGCAGCGGCCGGCCGATGGCGTGCATGAAGGTGCGTTCGGTGAGCTCCAATTGCAGCCGGTCCGGCGGGATTCCGGTGTCGGCGACAATCTTCTGCACCCGTTCGAGCCAGGCCGGATCGGCGACCTCCTCCGCCGAGACGTTCACACTCACCACCGGCGCCTTGTCGCCGAAGCGGTCGCACCAGCGCCGGCCTTCCCGGCACGCCTGCTCCAGCACCACCGTGCCGAGCGCGATGATGTGGCCGCCGCCCTCGGCCAGGTCGATGAACCGGGCCGGACTCAGAATTCCCAGCTGCGGGTGGTGCCAGCGCACCAGGGCCTCCACCGCGACCGGCCGGTGGTCGCCGAGATCCACGATCGGCTGGTAGTCGAGGAAGAATTCGCCGCGGGCCAGCGCGCCCGGAAGATCGGCGAGTAGTTCGGCGCGGGTGTGCTCGCGGCGGCGCCGGCTGGGGTCGAAGACCGCGTAGCGGCCGCGGCCGTCGGTCTTGGCCCAGTACATGGTGGAATCGGCTGCCTGCAGGAGTTCTTCCGTGGTGGTTTCGGCGGCCTGTTCGGAGATGACGCCGATACTCACCCCGATCCGCAACCGGTGCCCGTCGATGTCGAACGGCACGGTGAACGCGTCGAGCACCGTGCGGGCCAGATCGATCAGTTCGCGCCGGCGGCGGGTGCGGGGCACCAGAATGACGAATTCGTCGCCGCCCATCCGGGCCACGAGATTGTTCTCCCCGACCGCGCACGCGCACAGCCGCGCCGCCGCGCGGGTGAGCAGTTCGTCGCCGATGGAGTGGCCGAAGGTGTCGTTGACGGCCTTGAAATGGTCGAGGTCGACGTAGCACAGGCCGACTCGCGCGTCCGGATCGGCGAAGGCCTCGGTGAGCGCGTCGAAGAACCGGGACCGGTTGGCCAGGCCGGTGAGCGGATCGTGATGGGCCCGGTAGCTCAGGCGCTCGCGCAACTCGCGCTGTTCGGAGATATCTTCGACCAGCACCAGCGTGTACTGCGGCCGGCCGTGGTCGTCACGGATCAGCGAGACGTTGATATTGGTCCACACGGTGTGCCCGTCGCGATGGCGATACGCCTTCTCCATCTGCGCGTGATCGTGGTCCCCGCGCAGCACGCCCGCGTACAGCTCCCACATGCCCGGCGGATCGTCGGGATGGGTGAGGTCGGTGACCTCGAGTTCGTACATCTGTTCCGGTTCGTAGCCGAGCATGGCGGCGAACGCGTTGTTGACCTCGATGATCCGGCCGGTCATATCCGACAGACCCGTGCCGATCCCGGCCTGGGAGAACACGGCCCGCAATCGGGCCTCACTGGCGCGCAACTGTTCCTCCACCACACTGCGCGCCGCGATATCGGCGGTGCGCACACTTTCCTGTTCGCTGAGCAGCCAGGCCCGGAAGGCGCGCACGTAACCGCCGGCGAAGGCGCCGATCAATTCCGCGGCCCGGCCGGAGGCGATGTCGAGTTCGGCGAAGTAGGTGGCGAGCACGGTCATCGTGCGGCCGAGCACCTCGTCGCCGACGAAATGAGCGCGGGCCAGATCACCGCCCAATTCGGCGACCCGCTCGATACCCCCGGATTCGGCGGCGTCGATCAACCCCCGGGCGAGGGTGACCAGCAACTGGCGGGCCTCGGAAACGCTCATGGGTACGACGTGATCGCGGACCCCGCCGCCGAGCGCTGCTGCCCATCGGTGCGCCAGGTCGGCGTGCGGACCGTCGTGTTCGGACCCATCCCACGCCATGTCGATGATGGTAGCCGGGGCGTGGACTTCGTGTGAACCGCGGGAGTTTCGCACACCTGTCGAATACGATTGCGTGGCTTCGCCTTCCGGCGGGGTTGGATTCCAGAGAGGTTGCGATGACCAGACCTAGTTGGGCGCCGGAAGGTATCGACCTGGATCGGCCCAGCGCATCGCGGGTGTACGACTATTTCGTCGGCGGGATGCACAATTTCGAGATCGATCGCACACTGGCCCGCCAGATCGAGTCGTTCACCCCGAATGTCGCCGAAACCATGCGCGCCAACCGAGATCTGTTGCGCCGCTGCGTGCGTCATCTGGTCGACGCGGGTATCACGCAATTCCTGGATCTGGGCTCGGGCATTCCGACCGTCGGCAATGTGCACGAGGTGGCGCAGGCGCGCAATCCGCAGGCCCGTGTCGTCTACGTCGATATCGACCCGGTGGCGGTGGCGCACAGCCGGGCGATCCTGGACGGCAACCCGCATGCGACGGTCGTGCAGGCCGATGTCGCCGAGCCGGACACGATTCTGAACGATCCGCTGGTGCGGGAGGTGCTGGACTTCGACCGGCCGATCGCCGTATTGCTGTTGGGCGTCCTGCATTTCGTCCCGGACGAGGCCGATCCGGCCGGATGTGTGGCACGGCTGCAGCAAGCCGTCGCCCCGGGCAGCTATCTCGCGATCACCCATGCCACCGCCGACGGGCAGCCGATCGAAGTGCTGGAGGCACAGAAGCTCTCGGGACGAACCTCGACCGAAATCGTGCTGCGCGACAAGGACCATATCGCGGGATTCTTCCACGACTGGCCGCTGCTGGAACCCGGACTGGTGCATCTGCCGCTGTGGCGGCCCGACAATCCGGCGGACGTGGGGGAGCATCCCGAATTCTCCGGTGCCTATGGCGGTTTGGCGTTGCTGAACTGAGCGCGACTGTAGGGTGTGGACGCCCGTTTGAATATGGAAGGAATGCGGTGCGTACACCTTTGCTGATGGTTGTGTTCGGTCTGGCGCTGACGGCCGGTGGGGCGAATGCGGTTGCCGGGGCCGACCCGATTCCCGCTGTGCCCGGTGCCGTGCAGGCGGTATCGGAGCCGATCATCGTCGGTACCGACGGCGACGGCGGAACCACGACCCTCGACGTCGGACAGGAACTGGCGGTGGCCCTGCCCGACAACCCGACGACCGGATACGTCTGGCAGATCGGCGAAGTCGACCGCGGGGTGCTCGCTCAGGAGGGTGACCCGGTGTTCCGGCCGGGCAGCTCGATGCCGGGTGCGCCCGGTACCAGTGTGTGGACCTTCACCGCCGCCCGCGCCGGCAGCACCCGCCTGAGCCTGGTGTCGGTGCGGCCGTGGGATCAGGCCAACCCGGGCCAGCGGTTCTCGATGACCGTCACCGTGCGGTAGTACTTTCGATATCGAAACGGCCCGTCACCGGAGGCGGATTCTTGGGGTCGTTGCAACACGTGGTCGGTTGTCAGGCCGCGAGTAGTTTATGCAAACGCTCGGCTGGGGTTTCCCAGCCGAGCGTTTTGCGTGGGCGGCCGTTGAGCTCGGTGGCGACGGCAGCGAGGTCGTCGCGGCTGTGTCGGGACAGGTCGGTGCCTTTGGGGAAGTACTGACGCAACAGGCCGTTGGTGTTCTCGTTGGAACCCCGTTGCCAGGGGCTGGCAGGGTCGCAGAAGTAGATCGGGATGTCGGTGGCGAGGGTGAATGCGTGGTGAGTGCCCATTTCCGAGCCCTGGTCCCAGGTCAGCGACCGGATCAGATGCGCGGGAAGGGTTTTCACAGTCTCGGTCAGTGCGGCACGCACTGCTTCGGCGCTGCGACCGTGTGGCAGGTGCAGCAGCATCACATAGCGGGTACTGCGCTCGACCAGGGTGCCGATCGCTGTTTCTTGGTTCTTGCCGATGATCAGGTCGCCTTCCCAGTGTCCGGGAACTGCGCGGTCTTCGACCTCGGCGGGCCGGTCACTGATCATGACCATCGGGTGGGTGAACCGCGGGCGGCGTGCCTCGACGCGGCGGTGGGGTTTTCGTATCGTGCGGCCGGTGCGCAGGGCGCGGGCCAGTTCGCGACGCAGTTCACCGCGCCCTTGAACGTAGAGTGCCTGGTAGATCGTTTCGTGGGCCACATGCATCTCCGGCCGGTGCGGGAATTGTGCACGCAGAGCCTGGCAGATCTGTTCGGGGCTCCATCGCAGCGCCAGGCGGCTGGAGATGAACCGCCGCAGTTCGGGAATCGTGTTGATCTTGCGTGCTTTCGGCCTCGGCCGGCGCGCGTCGGCGCGGGCCTGGGCCGCGTGGGGACGATAGGCGCCGCTACCAGGATGACAGTTACGGCGGACCTCGCGACTGATTGTTGAGGGGTGACGCCCCAGCTCGGCCGCGATCACACGGATCGAACCGCCCTCACGCAGCCGGTCGGCGATGTGGATTCGGTCGGCTTCGTTGAGATATCTCCCAGGAACCGACGGCGGCGCCACCGAACGAATCGGTAGCGCCGCCCTGTTCCGGCCACACGCGTTGCGGCCGTTGCGCCATCGCCTGCCGGTCTTCTCGTTGATCCCGACAATCCGGCAGGCTTCCTTGTTGCCCAGCCCCTGCTCCATGAGACGCAAGTATTCAACGCGCTCACCAGTCAGCGGGCGACGTCCTCGCGACCTGCCCCGGTCAGGTCGAACCTCGAACTCCATTGCACCCCTTGAACTGGGGTGTTGCAACGACTCCTAGAACCCAAGGGAAGGGACGGGCCGTTCGCATGCCGGAACCGTTCAGCGCGCGGCGAAGACGGCCGCCGCGGGAACGACGGTGACCCACGACACCAACGCCACCATCGCGGTGAAGAACTTCGCTCGCGCACGCAGCACCGGCATCGCGGCATCGAGATCCGCCGACCACACCCGCACCAGCGTGCTGCCCACGAAACCGAGCGCGATCAGCACGCCGGCCCCGTAGGGCACCAGACTCCAGATCCCACCGCGCAGGGCCAGGGTCCCGCCGGCCACCATCAGCGCACCTACCAGCACCCGGGTGAACGACTCGATCAGCGAGGTCCGCAGCCCCAGCGCGCGCACGGAGGTCAGGATGTCGTGTTCGGCGTCCTCGGGGATGTCCTCGGCGGTATTGATCGAGAACAGCCCCGTGAGCGTCAGGCCCATTCCGAGGATCGCCACCAGTGCCGCGACTTCGATGCCACGGTCGTAGAGCCGCAGCACGACCAGGCCGGGGAAGACCATCGTCATCAGATAGGTGAAGGGGATCTGCCAGAGCCCCGAGGCCTTGAAATGCCATGGTGGCAGCGAATATTGCAGCAGCAATACGGTTCCGAGCACGATCAGCGGCAGCAGATCCGGATGGCCGGTCGCCCACGTCAGATACAGCGCGGACACGCCGATGAACGCGGTGGTCGCGTAGATCTGGCGGGCCACGAACCGCACCCCGAGATCACGCACCATCCGCGAGAACTTCGATTTGTAGTCCACGTCCACCCAGCGGTCGGCCAGGCAGTTGGCGACGTGCAGCAGCTGGATCGCGGCGGCGAGCATGAGCGAGGCCACCAGCATCGGTACCGTCAGGATCTCGTCCCACGACCGCGCGCTGAACAGGACGTCGGCGGCCATGATGCCCACCGACATGGGAGCGATCTCCGGTCTGGTCAGCCACAGCGCGTAATGCAGCCGCAGATGGACCGGCAGCGCGATGCCGTCTTCGCCCGGGCCGGGACTGAAGATGCGGTGCAGCTGCGCGCGCAGCGATCCGGCGGCGTAGTCTACGGTGCCTGCCACGGCGAATGTCCTTCCGGTGGGGCGGTTCTCATGGCCGCGACGCGCGTGCCTTCGCGATGCTGCGGCGGAAGAACGGTCGCGCGAAGTCTTCCGGGATATTGGCCCAGCGCAGGAAGAACGCGGTCAGCGGATCGACGGTGATGTGGGCCCGGCCGCGTTCCATTCCGCGCACGGCGACCTCGGCGACCCGGTCGGCCGGCATCGGCGCGATCGACCCCGTGATGGCCTTGGT
>Ga0164242_10009112_pt1 | contig 10735 bp, 10 predicted proteins | sample OricomgcompostMG_FD_108783 | JGI IMG/M metagenome (GOLD analysis project Ga0164242, IMG submission 108783) | Miracle-Growth compost microbial communities from Emeryville, California, USA - Original compost - Miracle growth compost (MG) ... | reverse complement strand
TTGGCGAGGGTTTGCGCTTCCACGCCCTGGGCGGCATCCACCACCAGCAGCGCGCCTTCGCAGGCGGCAAGGGAGCGGGAGACTTCGTAGGCGAAATCCACGTGGCCGGGGGTGTCGATGAAGTTCATCTGGTAGGTTTGGCCGTTTGCCGCCTTGTACTCCATGCGCGTGGCGTTGGCCTTGATGGTGATGCCGCGCTCGCGCTCGAGCTCCATGGTGTCCATCATCTGCTGCTTCATAATGCGTTTATCAATGGTGCCGGTGACTTCCAGCAGGCGGTCGGCGAGGGTGGACTTGCCGTGGTCGATGTGCGCGATGATGCTGAAATTGCGGATGTGGGCGAGCGTGCGGGCGGTCATGGCAGGTCTTCTAGCAGAAATTGCGGGCAAGAAGAAGGGCCACCTTGCGGCGGCCCCTCCCTTCTCGCGGTACGCGCGACCTGGGCCGCGTGAAATCTGTCAATCCGTATGGCGCTCGCGCATGGCGGGCTGGGTGAGTATGCCGCCCGGGTGCTTGTCCTTCTTGCCCTTGGGCCGTTGCGGCTGGGGCAGCTTGGCCGCGCGCACGGCCGGCATGAGCTGGGTGGTCGGTTGCTCGTTGCGCTTGGTGGCGGTAACGGATCGCATAGGTTCTCTCCTCGTGATGTAAAACGTGATGCGGCGGATGCCGCGGTGGGCCTTGGCTTTTAACAAGCCGCGGGGTGGGCGCTATACCCGCGCGCTGGGCAAATTACAAGCCCGCGCGGGTGGCTTGTCATCCCCTTGTAAGGTTTGGGTGCCCACCGCTGCGACATTTTTGCCCTCGGCGGCGGACAGGCCGGGCGGAATAGGGTATATCCATCACATGGTTAGCCATGTTGAAACCCTCGCCCTGCTTGGCCTTTCCGGCAAGCCGGTGCGCGTGGAGGTGCAGGTGACCGGCGGCGTGCAGGGGATTTATATCATCGGCCTGCCGAGCAACGCCGTGAAGGAAAGCCGCGACCGCGTGCGCGGGGCCTTCCACGCCCTGGGCATAAGCCTGCCCGACAAGCGCGTGACCGTGAACCTGAGCCCGGCAGACCTGGCCAAGGACGGCAGCCATTACGACCTGCCGATTGCGCTGGGGATGCTGATGGCGTTCGGCATTGTGCCCGGAGACAGCGGCGACGGAGCGGTGGTGATGGGCGAACTGGGCCTTGACGGCAGCGTGCGCGCGGTGCCGGGATGTCTGCCCGCGGCGTTGCACGCGGCGGCGCACGGCGCGCGGGTGATGATGGTGCCCGCCGCGAACAGCGCCGAGGCGGCATGGGCCGGCAGCGCCACCAGCCAGCACGGCGGCATGGCGGTGCTGGGGGTTGAGAGCCTGCATGGATTGGTAAGACATTTGCGCGGCGAGGAGTTGATTGCCCCAAGCCAGCCGGTGCGGCGCGGCAACGGCATGGCGCAGGCGGTTGGCGACATGGCCGACATCCGCGGGCAGGAGGGCGCCAAGCGCGCCGCCGAGATTGCCGCGGCGGGCGGCCACCACCTGCTGATGAGCGGCCCGCCCGGCAGCGGCAAGAGCATGCTGGCGGCGCGTATCCCTTCGCTATTGCCCGATTTGACCCCGGCGGAGGCACTGGAGGTCTCGATGATCCACAGCGTGGCCGGGGTGTTGCAGGGCGACGGGCTGGTAGCGGCGCGGCCGTTCCGCGACCCGCACCACAGCGCGAGCAGCGTGGCGCTGACCGGCGGCGGGCTGAAGGCCAAACCGGGCGAGATGAGCCTGGCCCACCGGGGTGTATTGTTCATGGACGAGTTGCCGGAGTTCCCCCGCGCGGTGCTGGAAACCCTGCGCCAGCCGCTGGAGACCGGCGCCATCACCATCAGCCGGGCGAGCGCGCACGTGACCTATCCGGCACGCTTCCAGCTGGTGGCCGCCATGAACCCATGCGCGTGCGGGTACTTGGGCGATATGTCCAAAGGTTGCAAAAAACAGCCGCAGTGCGGCAGCGATTACACCACGCGGTTGAGCGGGCCGTTGCTGGACCGCTTTGACCTGCGCGTGAGCGTGCCCGCGGTGAAGGCCAGCGACCTGGGCCTGCCCGCGGGCAAGGACACCACCGCCACGGTGGCGGCGCGGGTGGCGGCGGCGAGGGGGCTCCAACGGCAGCGCTTTGCGGGCTTGGGCGCGGGCGCGCCGGTGTGCAACGCCGAGCTTTCCGGCGCGCTGCTCGATGAATTCTGCGCCCCCGACGCCGAGGGGCGGGCAATGCTGGCCACCGCGGCCGAGCGCATGGGCCTTTCCGCCCGCGGGTATCACCGCGTGCTGCGGGTGGCGCGCACCATCGCCGATCTTGCCGGTGCCCGGCATGTGGCCAAGCCGCATATCGCCGAGGCCTTGGCGTACCGCGTTTTGTGAGCTAGGCTGCCGCCCATGAGCCTGATGAAATGGATATTGGCGGGAAGCCTGCTGGTGGGCAGCCACGCGGCTGCGCAGGACAACGACGGCAAGGAGTTCCCGTGGTACGGCAGCCTGAAGAAGGACGAGGTGAACGTGCGCAGCGGGCCGGGCAACCAGTATCCGATTTTGTGGGTATACCAGCGCGCCGGATACCCTGTGCAGGTGGTGACCCGCTACGACAATTATTACAAGCTGCGCGACGTGGAAGGCGAGGAAGGTTGGGCTTACGTGGGCATGATAAGCCGCCGCCAGACCGGCCTGGTGGGCGGCGACCAGATTGTGCCGCTGCGCGGCCGCGCCGACCCCGCAAGCGCCCCGGTGGCGCGCCTTGCCCCCGGCGTGGTGGTGACGCTGGACAGTTGCGAGAACGCCGACGGCCACGCCATGTGCAAGGTAATCGCCCACGGCACCAAGGGCTGGGTGGACAAAAAATCGCTGCTGATGGTGGATTAAGGGCTTGAAAAGCCTTGGCCGCAACTTCACAATAAGAGCATGAAACTGATTCCCCTCTTCGGGCTTTGCCTGATTTTCGGCTGCGCTTCCAGCGCATGGGCGGGCATTGACACCGGCACCGCCGGGTCTTTTGTGGGCGAGGTGCCCGCGGCGAGTTCGGATAGCGTGGGCGCCACGCCTGCAGACCCGGCCAAGAAATGCGAGGTTCCCGTGTGTTACAACCGGCCGCACGGTTGCGCCGTGGTGGGCGCCAAGTGCAACGCCTATGACGCCGCCAATCCCGGCTATTTCAGCGGGGTGGACGCGAAATGCGGCTTGACTCCGGGCACCGCCATCGCCTTCGCCAACATCGAGAGCAGCTGCTCGGCCAACGTGGCCAACAAGTTCGGCTACACCGGGCTGTTCCAGTTCAACACCAAGAGCTGCCCCGGCGGCGACCTGACCGACCCCGGCGTGCAGGCGGCCTGCATGTGCAACTACACCGCCAACAGCATGCGCGAGTATTCGGCGGTGACAGGGGAGAACCCGTCTTCCGCGGTGCTGTACCTGATGCACCAGCAAGGCCCCTGCGGCCTGCGGCTGGCACTGCCGGGCAACGCCGGGCAGTCGGCCGTGAGCGTGCTGGCGCGCTGTTTCAGCACCAATTACCCCACCAAGGCGGGGGCGATGGCGATGAGCCATATCTTCAACAACCTGCCGGCGAGCATGCGCGGCATGGCGTCCAGCATCACCGCGGCGCAGTTCGCCAACCTTTACACCTCTAAATTCAAGGGCGTGGACGCCACCGCCGCGTGCGTGGCGGGCGGGCCGTCGCCCACGACGGTGATGGCGGGCGGTACTCCTGCGGCGACTGTGCCGGACACCGGCATATTGACCCAGAGCGGCAATCCGCTGCTGGCGAGCGTGGTGCAGGCCCTGATGACCCAGAACCTGTTTACCATGTTCCCGAGCATCCCGACGCCGGACTACGATACGCTGGATAACGGCGGGCAGACCGGCAGCCAGACCGACAGCGTGAACATCGCGACCAACAACGACGGCACGAAAACCGTGACCGTGACCAAGAACGGCGCGGCCTCCACCTACACCGTGGCGGTGGGCCAGCAATTGTGGCTGTGCGGCGGCATCTACGAGACCGTGGCCGCCGGCAGCGACGACGCCATGACCCGGCGCAGCTGCACCAAGGTGACCGAGGCGGTTGCGCCGGCGCAGTAGCCACGTTTTGAAAGGCCCCGCTGCGGCGGGGCTTTTTTATCGGGTGGGTTGCCAGTTGCGGACGAGGTCGGCGAGGCATTGCAGGTTATCCGGGTCGGTGTCCGGCGTGAGGCCGTGGCCGAGGTTGGCGATGTAGCCCGGCGCGGTGGCGGCGGTTTGCAGCATGGCTTGGGCGACGGCGAGCATGGGCGCTGCGGGGCCGGTCATCAGGACGGGATCAAGGTTGCCCTGGATGGCGATATGCGGCTGGAGGCTCTGGTGGGCCCAGCCGAGCGGGACTTCAGTGGAAAGGGACAGGCCTTGCGCCACGCCGGAGGCGGCGAGGGCCTGCAACTGGGGTTGGTTCGCGCCGCGCGGAAAAAGGATGACAGGGGTGTGGGGGTGGGCCGTGCGTACCTTGCGGGCGAGTTCGGTGAGGGGGGTATGCACCGCTTGTTGCCAGAGTGCGGGCGGGCAGGCGATGGCCCAGCTTTCAAACACCTGCACGGCGTCGGCTCCGGCGGCGATTTGCAGGGAGAGGTAGCGGGCGCAGGCTTCGGTGAGGGTGTGCAGGAGGGCGGCGAAGGCTTCAGGGTGCTGGCTGGCGAAGGCCAGCGTGTTGGGGATGCCTTGGGCGGGCTTTTCATCGAGCATGTAGCAGGCCAGCGTGAAGGGGCCGCCGCAAAAGCCGATGACCGCGGTTTCACCCGGCAGGGCGGCGCGGGTTTGGCGCACGGTGGCGGCGACGGGGGCGAGGCTGCGGGGGATTTCATCCAGCCGGGCGGCAAGGGCCTGCACCTGTTGGGGGGTGGTGAGGGGAGTGACGCGCGGGCCGTGGCCCGCACTGAAGGTGACCGGGTGGCCGAGGGCGTGGGGAATGGTGAGGATATCGGCGAAGATGATGGCGGCGTCGAGGCCGAAGCGGTGCACCGGCTGGAGGGTGACTTCGGTGGCGGCATCGGGTGTGAGGCAGAACTGCATGAAATCCGGGAAGCGAGCGCGGACGGTGCGGTATTCCGGCAGGTAACGGCCGGCCTGGCGCATCAGCCACAGCGGCGGGCGCGGTACCGGCTGGCGGTTGAGGGCCTGGACGAGGAGAGATTCGGTCATGGCGTGCAGCTTACGGGAAGGTACAGGAAAACCCAATGCCTTTTCCATCCCCATGCCTTCCTAAAAAGAAAAAGAAGAAAAGATAAAGAAACGGGGTTTCTGTAGGACGGTGGGTTGTGGGGACAAGCTTGGGAGTTATATTGAAAACAGGAGGATGGCGGAGAGGACATTGTGGGAAAAGAGGAGAGAAACGAAAGGAAAAAAGATAAAGAAAGTATACGCGGCAGGGGATGGGGGTAAGTCGGGTGGGTAAGCGGAACGGTTATCCCCAGACTTATCCGGGCAGGGGTCAATGGCGGCGGAGATAGGCGTAGAGGGCGCCGGTGCCGCCATCGTGCGGTTGGGCGGTGTGGAAGGCCAGCACCTTGGGATGGCCCGCCAGCCAGCCGGCGATTTGCGCCTTGATGACGCCCATGGTGCCGCAGGGGCCGTAGCCCGTGCCCTTGCCGTGGATGATGAGGGCGGTGCGGTGGTCTTGTGCCGCGGCGGCGTGAAGGAAATCCACCAGTTCCAGCCAGGCATCGCCCTCGCCGAGGCCGTGGAGGTCGAGCACCGCGGTGGGGCGCAGCTTGCCGGTGGAGAGCTGCTTGTAGGCCTGTTTGTCCATATGCGGGTCGTGCCCGCAGATAAGAGTGGCGGTGTTGCTGGCGACGGGGAAAGGCGGGTGGGTATTCCAGCCGCCGATGATTTTCGGCGTATAGGGCGGGTTGGCCGCGCCGGGGCCGGTGGCGGGCGGCATTTTGGGCTTGGCGGCGGGGGGAGGAGCCTTGCTGCCCAGGGGGCGCACCGAGCGGATTTCCTCCTCCCAGCTGGAGGCCGGAGCGGGTTGCGCGGGTTTAGGCGGCCTCGTCATCGGCGGTTTTCCTGGTGCTGCGCCGGGGTTCTTCCGGCGGGAACACATCGGACGGGGTGGCGAGCCATTGGTGGAAGCTTTTCACCCACGGGTTATCGAGCGTAGGGCGTGCGTTGAGGGCGTTGGGGCCTTGCAGCAGCGTGGCCAGCAGCTTGTGGCGGGTGCTGCCGAGCTTGGTCTTCAATTTGGCCAGCTGCGCGGATGCGGCCGCGGCATCGTTGAGGTTGACCAGCGCCTTGAAGTGCAACACCTGGAAGCCGGCGTTGTTCGGATAGGCCTTGAGCATGTGCGCGGTGATACGACGCACTTCCTCCCACTTGCCGTAGCTGGCAGCCTGGCGGGCAAGGTAGAGGCCCACTGCGGCACCGGTGAGGGGGTTGGCGAGTTCGGCCTCGGCGTGCTGGGGGCCGAGGAGTTGCAGACGCAGCAGCAGCAGGGTGGTGAGGTTATGGTAAGGGGTGCCCGGTTGCTCCTTGATAGCCAGGGCGAGTTTGCGCGCTGCGGCGATATTGCCTTCCTCGATGGCGGCATTGGCCTGCACGATGCTTTCAAGCGTGGACTGGCGGCGGCGGAAGTGCATGAGGTCGCTGAAGGTGCGCGGCAGCCTGCCAAGCCAGCTGCCGAGCTGGCCGAGGTAGAAGGTGCCGAGCAGCACCATGATGATGAGCGTGGCCGCCACCGGTGCAATGGTGGTGACGGTGAGCGTGCCCCAGTGCAGCGTGACATCCACCGGGGTTTGCCCGGCCTTGGCCAGCAGCACCGCCATGATGGCGAGCAGGAACAGGATGGCGACGGCGCGCAGTGCGTACATGGTTTCTCTCCCTTTGTTGCCGTTTACTGTGCCGTGCCCTGCTGCGGCAGCAGGTAGGTGTTGGTGTAGGCGGTGACGAGATTGGTGAGTTTGCCCGATTGCGCCAGGTAATCATGCACGAGGCTACGCAGGGTGGTGAGGCGCTTGTCGTCGGCCAGCGGGCTGGATTTAAGGGTCTGCATGGCGTCGGCCACCGCGCCGCGGGCCAATTGCTGCTGCGCGGTGAGCACCGCCTGCGACCAGCTGTTCTGCGTGGCCGGGGTGGTGCTGATGGAGATCAGCTGTTCGATCTGCTTACGGAACCACGATTTTTGCTCCTGCGCCTGCTTGGCATCTTGCGGCAGGTTGGCCGGGGGCGTGAGGGCGGCGGCGTTGGAGGCTTCCAGCAACAGAACCTGCAAGGTGAGCGGTCCTTCACGCGGGGTGGCGCTGCGCAGCGAGGCCGCGGCCGAGGCGAGTTGCGGCTGGCCCGTGGCATCGGCCAGTTGGGCGGCGGCGGCGGCCAGCTGGTGCGGCAGTTGGCCGCCCTGCGGCCACGCGTTCACCAGCAGGGCCAGCGTGGTGCCGAGTTGCGCCGCGGTGGCGTTGAACACCGGCGGCGGCACCGTGGCCGAGGTTTGGGCGGTTGCGGGTTGCGCCGCATCGTCGACAATGGTGACACTGGTGGTGGTGGCGAGGGGGTGGGCGGAATCGGTGAGTTGAGTGGCTTCGGCAGCATCTTCGTTGCCCTTGAGGACGGTGATGGTGCTGGTGTCTCCCGCCAGCGGCAGGCCCGCGCCGACCTGCTGCGGCAGGGCGATATGCGGCACGCGGAAGGCCATGGGTTGCCAGCCGAGGAAGCGGTAGGCCACCGCGCCACCGACGACCACGACGGCGCTGACAAGGAGAATGGTGGTGCGGGATTTGCGGGTGATGGTCATGCGGGTCTTCCTTTTTATAGCGTGGCTTTTTGTTGCATGGCGGCCTTGAGGGCCTTGCACATGGCGGCCAGGGTGGGCCTTTCCGCCACCGCGACCGCGGGCCAAAAGGCGCGGGCCGCTGCGGCGACCGCCGGACTGAAGGCCGTGGCGGCAGGCGTTGGGTGTATGTTGGCGTTTTTTAAGAGGTTTGCCAAGTGTTCTGCCGAGCCCGCGGAGAACAGCAGGGTGTGGGATGCGGCGGAAATATCCGCAAGCAAGGGCGGCGGCAGGGCGGCAAGGTGGTTGATGGCATATGCCGGCACGGCGGTGACGGCGTGGCCGCTGTTCTTAAGAATTTCATGCCATTGCATGAGGGCGTTGTCGCCATGCAGGTGGGCAAAGTGTTGCGGCGGCAGGGCGGCAAGGTGGCGGCAGAGGGCGGCGGCGTTTTCGTCGCCCGCGTAGGCGACGGAAAGGCCCATGACGCGGGCGGCGGCGGCGGTGGATTCTCCCACGCAATAGCAGGGCAGCGGGGGCAGGCCGGGCCTGAGGGCGAGGATACTGGTGAGGATGAGGGCGGTGGCATTGTGCGGGATGGCGGCGGGAAGGGTGGCGGGGTGGCTGAGTTCCAGCGGCAGGAGGTTGGTGAAGCCCGCGTTGCGCAGGGCTGCGAGGGTGCGCGGCAGGTGCGGCGCCGGGCGCGGCACCAGTATGAGCGGGGAAGGGGCGGTGGCCATGCCTTAGGATTAGCGCATCGGGCCAAGAAATGCTAGGTTGCTGGCATGAACACCGGCCCGATTTACCGCGACGGCGACACCATCGTGGCACCCGCCACCGCGCCCCTGCCCGCCGGGGTGGCGGTGCTGCGCCTTTCAGGCCCCGAGGCGTGGCCCTTGGCGGCGCAGCTGTGCCCGAAGCTGGCGGGTGCGAGCCCGCGCAGGATGCTATGGAGCCCGCTGGAATGGCAGGGCGACGTGGTGGACGAGGCGATGGTGGTGGGCTTCAAGGCTCCGGCAAGTTTTACCGGCGAGGACGTGGTGGAGCTGCATACCCACGGCGGGCGGGCGGTGGTGCAGGCGGTATTGGACGCGCTGCTGGGCATGGGCGCGCGCATGGCGCTGCCGGGCGAATTTTCCCGCCGGGCGGTGCTGAACGGCAAGATGGATTTGACCGCCGCCGAGGGATTGGCCGACCTGATTGCCGCGGATACCGACGTGCAGCGGCGCCAGGCGTTGCGGCAGATGGAGGGGGCGTTGGGCGAGCGCTTTGAGGGCTGGCGCAAGGCGGTGCTGAATTTGCTGGCGCAGGTGGAGGCGGCGATTGATTTCCCTGATGAGGAGCTGGACGTGCTGAGCGCGCCGGGGCTGGTGGGCGGGTTGCAGAAGGTATTGGAAGACCTGCAGGCGGGCATGGCCGAGGAGGCCGGGCGGCGTGTGCGCGACGGCGTGGCGCTGGCGCTGGTGGGGCTGCCAAACGCGGGCAAGAGCACGCTGCTCAATTTACTTTCCGGCCGCGACGTGGCGATCGTTTCGGCGATGGCGGGCACCACCCGCGACGTGGTGACCAACCGGCTGGATGTGGCGGGATATCCGGTGACGGTGGCCGACACCGCCGGGGTGCGCGAGACCCGCGACGCGATTGAGGCCGAGGGTGTGCGCCGCGCGCGCAGGCAGGCCGAGCAGGCGGATATTGTGATAGGCGTGGTGGACGGCAGCCGGGGCTTCGATTTGCCCGCCGAAGTGGCGGAGCTTCTGGTGGAGGGCGCAAGCATGGTGGTGGTGAGCCACGCCGATGTGATGCGGCGCGAGGCGCCGACTCAGGTGGAGGTGGATGGGGCGGCGTATCCGGTGGCGGCGGTGAATTTGACCGACAGGGCCGCTTTGGGCAAGGTGGTGCCGGTATTGGCCGGGCTGGTGGAAGCGGTGGCGGGGCGGGCCAGCGACGCCGCGCTGCTGACGCGCGAGCGGCACCGCGCGGCGGTGCGCGAGGCGATTGCGGCGCTGGGCAACGCGCTGGTGGCCATCGGCAAGGGGCAGGGCGGCGTGGCCGAGCTGGTGGCGCAGGATTTGCGCGAGGCCGCCGCGGCGATTGGCAGCGTGACCGGGCGCACCGGCAGCGAGGATGTGCTGGACGTGGTGTTTTCAACCTTCTGCATAGGAAAGTAGGCTTATGGCGCATGTGGTGATTGTGGACGGGATGGGCTTTGTGTTCAGGGCCTATCACGCCGTGCGCGGCAACCTGAGCCGGAGCCGCGACGGGCTGCCGACCAACGCGCTGTACGGCCTGGCGCAGATGCTGGTGAAGGTGGTGGACGACCTGAAGCCGGATTGCTGCGTGGTGGCGCTGGACAGCAAGGGGCCCAACTGGCGGCACGATTTGTATCCCCAATACAAGGCCAACCGGCTGGCGCCGGATGAGGCGCTGGTGCGGCAGCTGCCTTACGTGGAGCCGATGATAAAGGCCTTCGGCCTGCCGGTGCTGCGCGTGGGCGGGATGGAGGCCGATGACATTATTGCCACCATGGCGGCGCGCAACGGCGCGGACGACTTCACCATCGTGACCAGCGACAAGGATTTGCTGCAGCTGGCGGGCGGCAAGGTGAAGCTGTTCGACACGCTGAAGGATAAATGGTCGGGGCCGGAGGAGAGTGTGGAGAAGTTCGGCGTGCCGCCGGAGCTGGTGGCGGACGTGCAGGGATTGATGGGCGACAGCAGCGACAATATTCCCGGTGTGCGCGGCGTGGGCCCGAAGACCGCGGCGGAGCTGGTGGGCCGCTTCGGCCCGCTGGAGGAGGTTTATGCGCGTCTTGAGGAGATTGAAAAGGCCGGTGTGCGCGAGAAGTTGCGCGAGCACAGGGAGATGGCGTTTTTAAGCCGCGAGTTGGCGCGATTGAAGCGCGATGTGGATTTGCCGGCGGTGGACATGAGCTTCCGCCCGCGCCTGCATGAGGCGGCGGAGTACCTGATGAACGAGCTGGAGTTCAAGACGCTGGCG
>Ga0164242_10009111_pt1 | contig 10735 bp, 10 predicted proteins | sample OricomgcompostMG_FD_108783 | JGI IMG/M metagenome (GOLD analysis project Ga0164242, IMG submission 108783) | Miracle-Growth compost microbial communities from Emeryville, California, USA - Original compost - Miracle growth compost (MG) ... | reverse complement strand
GCTCGCTTCGCCGACCGGGCGTGGCCCGTCGCGGCGGCCGTCTGCGGTGCGTTCGCGCTGCTCGCGCTTCTCGAGGTGCGGTTCGTGGATGCCGGCATGCGCCTGGTGCTCGCCGTCCTGTGCGCGTACGGCTGGCGTGCTCGCCGGAGTGGCCACGTGCGGCGCCCGCGCTCCGTCTCGGGGCGCGAGGCCGCCTATGGCGTCGTTCTGTCGGCCATCGCCACCGTCGTGGTGGCGTACGCGCTCAGCGGTTCGCAGGCATCCGTCGAGCAGGTGCCGGCCAACGGGACCTCCGGTCAGTCGGGCGCCGTGGCATGGGGCACGGCGATCGTCGTCGTCGCGATGTATGTGCAGGTCGCGGCGCTTGCACGAGGCGTGGTCGCGGGCTGGTGGGCCGGCCTCGCCAGCGCGGTGCTGAGTGTCGCGCTCTCCGCGACGGCTGGGTCTTGGGCAACAGTCGCCGTGTCGATGGCCGCTGCCGTCGTCTGCGTCTACGGATGGGTGTGCTGGCGACGGTACGCCGCGTCGGAAGCCGTGCACGAGCGCGTGCGGGATGAGGTCGACGAAGACATCGTCGCCTGACGCTCGTGCCGGTCGCTTTCGTCATACGGGAGCAGGAGCACGCGCCCCGTCAAGGGATGACAGAACTCGGGGAGAGCGGCCTACGGTCGCGCCGAACGAGGGAAGGGTGAAAACCATGTCGGACGAGACGCGAAACAACGAAGACGACGACCTGGAGCCGCAGGGCCGACCCCCGCTGGTCGCCCCGCAGGAGCCGTCGGCCAGCGTGGCCGGAGCCGCACCGGGCGGTCTGCCTCTGGATGACCGCCGGTCCGAAGCCGGCGAGCAGGGCATCAACTCGTCGGGCGACACGGTCGCCGACGATGACCGCGGGGAGTGAACGCGCTGCCCTGAGCGCACGTCCCAGAGACTGGGCGATGCAAGCAGACTGAATCGTTTCGGCGGCGGACTTGACCCGGAGCGCACTCCGGGTCTCACGATGGTTGCATGAGCACGTTGACACCATCGCAGGCGGCCACGAGCCTCGGCGTCTCGGCCGAGACCCTCCGGTACTGGGAGCGCGCGGACATCCTGTCGCCCGTCGGGCGCGATTCCAGCGGCCGACGCGTGTATACCGACGGGGACCTCGAATCCATCGATGTCATCAAATGCCTACGGCAGACCGCGATGCCGATTCGCACCATTCGTGAGTTCGTGGAGCTGGCCCGTGAGGGTCGTGGCACGGAACGAGCGCGACTGGAGATGCTGCGCGCGCACCGCGAGCAGGTGCTCGACGACATCCGCAAGCAGCAGGAAGCGCTCGACTACATCGAGCACAAGATCGCCTACTACGAAGAGATCACCCGATGACCAACCCATCCGAATCAAGGAGAACCATGCAGTACCGCACCCTCGGCCGCAGCGGAACGGCCGTCACCGACCTCGCCCTCGGCACCATGACGTTCGGTCACGAGGCGAGCGAGGAGGCATCCCATGCCATCCTCGACGCCTACGTAGAGGCCGGCGGAAACTTCATCGACACGGCGGATGTCTACACGCACGGCGTTTCGGAGGAGATCGTCGGCAGGTGGCTCGCCGCGCACCCCACCGAGGCAGAGCAGCTCGTGATCGCGACCAAGGGCCGCTTCCCGATGGGCGAGGGCGCGAACGACCTCGGGCTCTCGCGCCGGCACCTCTCCCGGGCGCTCGACGCGTCCCTGAAGCGGCTCGGCGTCGAGACGATCGACCTCTACCAGATGCACGCGTGGGATGCCCTGACTCCGGTCGATGAGACCCTCCGGTTTTTGAACGACGCGATCGCAGCGGGCAAGATCCTGTACTACGGCTTCTCGAACTTCACCGGATGGCAGCTCACGAAGGCGGTGCACGTCGCCAGGGCTCACGGCTGGGCCGAGCCGGTCACGTTGCAACCGCAGTACAACCTCATCGTGCGCGGCATCGAGCACGAGATCGTACCGGCCGCGCTGGATGCGGGGGTCGGGTTGCTCCCGTGGTCGCCGCTCGGCGGCGGATGGCTGAGCGGAAAGTACCAGCGCGATGTCGCGCCCACCGGCGCGACCCGACTCGGCGAGAACCCGGAGCGCGGCATGGAGGCGTGGCGCGCACGCAACGACGACCCGCGCATCTGGCGAATCCTGGAGGTCGTACAGGAGCTCGCTGACGTACACGGCGCATCCCTGTCGCAGGTGTCGCTCGCGTGGCTGCTCGCGAAGCCGGGCGTGACCAGCGTCATCCTCGGTGCTCGCACCGTCGAGCAGCTGCAGGACAACCTCGGCGCTAGCGAGGTGGAGTTGACGGATGAGCAGCTCGCCGCACTCGACGAGGCCAGCGCACCACGAGTGGAGGACTACCCGTACGGTGCGCCGGGAGTGCAGCAGCGGCATCGGCGGATCGACGGCGGTCGGTAAGGCAACGTCAGGGGCTGGCGCTAGCGTTGCCGCATGTTCCTGCTGAGCGGTTCCGCATCCGCATCCGACACGGTGGTGCTGAGCCCCAGCGACCTCACCACCGCGTCGGCGTGCGAGTTCGACTTTCTGCGCAGGCTCGACGGCAAGCTCGGCTGGGGCCCGGTGGTGGAGCGGCCTCTGGATGCCATGCTCGAACGCACGTCGCGGCTCGGCGACGAGCACGAGCATCGGGTGCTCGACCGGTACCTGCAGCGTTTCGGCGAGGCCGTCGCAGTGTTCGACCGACCGGAGCACCCGGATGCCGAGGGCCTCACCGCTGCCGCACAGGCAACGGCGGCGGCGTTTCGCGCCGGCGCTCCCGTCGTCTATCAGGGAGTGTTCTTCGAAGCGGCCGGCGGGGGGAGTGACTCCGGCGGGATCGCCGACGGTGACCTGCCGATCGCGTTCGTCGGGTACGCCGACTTCATCGTTCGCGAGCCGGACGGGCGGTACACGGTCGAAGACACGAAACTCGCCCGGCGTGCCAAGGTGACGGCGCTGCTGCAGGTGGCCGCGTACGCCCTGCAGTTGCGCCGCATCGGCGTGGAGCCGTCGGAGGAGGTGCGGCTGCTGCTCGGCGACGGGAGCGTCAGCACCCACCGGCTGGCGGACATCCTGCCGGTGTATCGCAAGCGCATCGCCAGGCTGCACGACATCGTGCGACAGCACCTCTCCGACGGGGAGGCCGTGCACTGGGGCGACGAGCGATTCTCTGCGTGCGGCCGATGCGACACGTGCGCGGCCGAGGTGGAGGCGAACCGCGACGTGCTGCTCGTGGCGGGGGTGCGCGTGACGCAACGTCCGCGCTTCGTGGCCGCAGGAATCCGTACCATCGACGACCTGGCAGTGCTTCCCGACGGCGCCGAGGTCGAGCGGATCGCGCCGACCACCGTGGCGGCTGTGCGGGAGCAGGCGCGGCTGCAGCTGGCCGCGAAGGCCGGCGGGCCACCGCCGTTCGTCGTCTACAGGCCCGCTGCGCTCGCGGCGCTGCCGGAGCCCGACCCCGGCGACATCTTCTTCGACTTCGAGGGCGATCCGCTCTACACCGAGGGCACCGACCAGCAGTGGGGGATCGACTACCTCTTCGGGGTGCTGCAGACCGACGGTGAGTTCCGCCCGTTCTGGGCTCACACCTTCGCCGAGGAACGAGAGGCGCTGATCGCGTTCCTGAGCGATGTCGAGCGACGCAGGGCGGCGCATCCGGGCATGCACATCTACCACTACGCGTCGTACGAGCGCACGCACCTGCTGCAACTGGCGGCACGGCACGGCGTGGGCGAAGACGCGGTGGACGACCTGCTGCGCGACAACGTGCTCGTCGACCTCTACCCGCTGGTGCGCAAGTCGGTGCGGGTGGGGTCGCGGTCGTACTCGATCAAGAAGCTCGAACCGCTCTACATGGGCGTTCAGCTGCGAAGCGGGGAGGTGCAGGATGCCGGCACCTCCATCGAGGAGTACGCGGCGGCTCGCGCGCTGATGCTCTCCGGCGATCTCGAGGAGGGGCAGCGGCGCCTGGACGAGATCGCCGCGTACAACCGCTACGACTGTCTCTCCACCTTGCGCCTTCGGGACTGGCTGCTGGAGCGGGCAGCGGATGCCGGAATCCCGGTCGGTCTGCCGGCTCCCGACGGCCGCGTGCCCGAGCTCGAGCCGTCGACGCTGCGCGACGATCTGCTCGCGCTTGCAGGCGAGGCGGGTGTGCCGCATGCGTCCGGAGCGGATGCCACGCGTCAGCGCACCGCGGACCAGACCGCCGCCGCGTTCGCCGCAGCCACGCTCGACTACCACCGTCGAGAGCAGAAGAGCTTCTGGTGGTCGCACTTCGCCCGGCTGGTCGATCCGATCGAGGCATGGGCGAACACGAGAGATGTCTTCGTCGTGGAGCGGGCGAGCGTAGAGCGGGACTGGCACAGGGAGGAAGGGCAACGCGTCGACCACCGCATTTTGCGCCTCACCGGCCAGTTCGGCCCGGGCAGCACCGCCAAGGCCGGCGGCGACGCTTACCTGCTGTACGAGTACCCCGGGCCGTTCAAGGCCACCAGCGGAGACCGTGGAGCGCGCAGTGCCAGGGGCGTTCGTCTCTCGGACGTGGGCGACGACTGGGTGCTCGTCGATGAGACCAGGGCCGACGACGTGCTGCCGTATTCAGACCTGCCGAGCGCCGTCACACCAGGACCACCCCCGCGTGCCGGTACCCAGGTGCCGGCGATCGAGTCCTGGTGCCAGTCCATCGTCGACGCGCAGCCTGCGTGGCCGCGCGACCCTGTGACGGACCTGATGCGGCGCATCCCGCCGCGCACACGGGAGGCGACCGCCGCCGAGCGAGCGACCCGGGCATCCGTCGACACCCTCATCGCCGGGGTGACGGAGACCGTCGCCGACCTCGAGGACTCCTACCTCGCCGTGCAAGGGCCTCCCGGGACCGGAAAGACCTACCTCGGCGCGCACGTCATCGCGTCGCTCGTGCGCGACCACCACTGGAAGATCGGTGTCGTGGCGCAGTCGCACTCGGTTGTCGAGAACCTGCTCGCGTCGATCGTGAACACCGCGGGTCTCGATGCCGGCCTGGTCGGCAAGGTGCCCCAAGGCGGCGCGCGAACTGCGCCAGACCCGGCATCCCCGTTCACGGTGCTGCCGAAGGATGGCCAGCTGCAGTTCGCTCTCGATCACCTGCAGTCAGGGTTCGTGGTCGGCGGAACCGCTTGGGACTTCAGCAACCCTGCACGGGTGCCCGCGAAGAGTCTCGATCTGCTCGTCATCGATGAGGCCGGGCAGTTCTCGCTCGCCTCCACCGCGGCATCGGCAGTCGCTGCGCGTAATCTGCTGCTCCTCGGTGATCCGCAGCAGTTGCCGCAGGTGAGTCAGGGGCTGCATCCCGAACCGGTCGACCAGTCGGCCCTCGGCTGGATCAGCGACGGCCACGACGTGCTGCCAGCCGAACTCGGCTTCTTCCTGCCACAGACCAGGCGCATGCATCCGGCGCTTGCCGCCCGGGTGTCGTCGCTGTCGTACGAGGGGCGACTGCGCGCGCATCCGGAGTCGGGCGCCCGCAGGCTCGAGGGTGTCGAGCCCGGACTGCACCCGCAGCCGATGCTGCACGAGGGCGACTCGACGGAGTCCGCGGCCGAGGCCACGCGCGTCGTCGAGCTCGTCGATCATGTGCTCGGCCGCGTGTGGCACGACGAGCACGGCGAACGCCGGCTGACCGACGACGACGTCATCGTCGTCACGCCGTACAACGCCCAGCTCGCGCTCGTGCACGCCGCGCTGACGGATGCCGGGCACGCTGCCGTGCGTGTCGGCACCGTCGACAAGTTCCAGGGTCGGGAGGCGGTGATCGCGATCGTGTCGCTGGCGGCGTCATCCGCGGAGTACGCGCCTCGCGGGCTCGGGTTCCTCATCATGAAGAACCGGTTGAACGTCGCGGTCTCGCGCGCCAAGTGGGCGGCATACCTGATCTACTCGCCTTCGCTGACCGAGCATCTTCCGCACCGGCCGGAGGGAGTCGCGGAACTCAGTGCGTTCATCACGCTGGCCGAGGGGAGCATCAGCCGAAGTCCATGATCGTGCCGTAGAGCGGATACACGTTCTTCAGCGAACGCGATTCGGGCGAGACGGCGAGCGTGTCCCCGGTGGACGACGCGAAGTCCACGGTCCCGGTCAGCGTCGCCTTCGTGAGAACGAACGGCAGACTTGTACCGGTGAAGGCGTCTGGGCTCTCGAGCAGGCCGAAGTGCAGGTGCGGCCCCTGCGAAGGGCCGGTATTGCCGAGCTTGCCCAGCACCTGTCCAGCCTTCACCTTCTCTCCGACGCGCACCGTGAGACTCCCGGTCTGCAGATGGCCGTAGAAGGCGTACACGCCGTCGTCGATCTTGAGCATGATGCTGTTGCCGCCGAATCCCTCTTTGGTCTCGGGCGCCGAGGAGCTGAACGGAACGGACTCCGCAATGCCGTCCTGGGCGGCCACGACCGTGCCGTCAGCCACAGCGAGCACGGGAGCCCCGAAGCCGTAGAACTGCTCGTTGGTGCTTCCGTTCCCTTCGTAGATGCGGTCGCCCTTGGCCAGAGCCCAGTCAACGGCGAAGGTCTCCGACGTCGCCAGGCGCAGCCCGCTTTCCGAGAGCAGAAGGTCGCGGTGCACGTTCGGTGAGCAGCAGGCGCTCGTGGCGAGCCATCCCTTCCCCGCGAGCGGGGACTCGATCCGGACCGCGTGGGTACGGTCGACGTCGACCGTCGGGCCTTGCACCGACGTGTCGTCGACGATCACCGCATCCGGGGATGCCGGCAGCTTGTAGTCGATGCGGTTGGAGACGCGGGCGGGCACAGGGACACCGGATGACAGCGGCAGATCGACCTCGACGACCACCGCGGCGGACGCGGCGACGACGGGGGATGCCACGTGGGTGTAGAGCGATTGGGTCGCCGAGGCCAGCGACCGCCCCGTAACAGTGAGGAGGCGCTTGCCATCGGTGCCAAGGACGACGACGTCGGTCAGCGTGACCGGCTCGCCGAACGCGTTGACGACGAGAAGATCGTACTCCAGGTGGTTCCGGCCGTCGCTGGCCGGGACGACCTGCGCGCGTTGCACGGGCTGGACCAGAAGCGCGCTCACCCCGTTCGTCGGAGTGGGCTCTCTGCTGTCCGACGCCTTCGTCGGGGACGACGCGGGCGACGATGGACCGGCGGGGACAGCGGTGCAGCCCGCAGCTGCCAACGTGGCAGCCGCCACCGCCGCCACGATGACCGATCGCCGTCGACTGCGCATGCGCTCATTCTCTCCTCGGAGACGGCTCGCAGTGGCGGAACCGCCAGCGTCAACCGAGGATCATTGACATGCGCTGCCTCCTGAGGTCGGCGCGGCCGGCGTTCGCGGCGCTCGCCTCGACCTGCTCGGTGTTGCTGTTCGCCGGACTCGCTACCTTTGCTGCGACTGCTCCCGCGCCGCTCGCCGCGCCGCCCGGCGCCTGCCGATCGAGACGCCGATCATGATGGCGCCGATCGCCGCCAGGACGAAGCCGGACGTCTGCAGCCAGCCGATGCCGTTGGTCGGCAACCCGGTGGTCACGGCGGTAGCGATCTGATAGCCGAAGCCCGCGGCGATGCCGAGCACGACGAGCACGATGCCGGCCGGGAGGAGCGCTTTCACGGCTGACAGCCTACGAGATGCGCCGGAGAGGTCGATCAGAGCGACATCGGCAAAGCGGTCGGACAGGCGCCGTCACGCCGCGGCAGCGGGCAGCGCGGTCTCGATGGCGGAGATCACCTCGGGTGCATCCGGCTCGGTTCGCGGGCGGAACCGCTGCACCGACCCGTCCGGCGACACCAGGAACTTCTCGAAGTTCCACTGCACGCGACCGGCCTTGCCCGAGGCATCCGGAGTCTTCTTCAGCTCCTGGTAGAGCGGATGCGCCGACTTGCCGTTCACCTTCACCCGCTCGAACATCGGGAATGTCACGCCCCACGTCGTCGAGCAGTACTGCTTGATGGCGTCTTCGCTGCCGAGCTCCTGGAGGAACTGGTTGCTCGGGAAGCCGAGCACGGCGAACCCGCGGTCGCCGTACGTCTTCTGCAGCTCCTCGAGCTTCTCGTACTGCGGCGAGAGTCCGCAGCGGGACGCGACATTGACGACGAGCAGCGCCATCCCGTCGAAGGCGCGCAACGACGTGGGCTGTCCGTCGATGGTGGTGAGCGGGAGATCCCAGGCGGAGTCGGAGAGGGCGGTCATGATGGCAGCGTAGATCGGCTGCCACGTGTTGGGGCGGAAAGTCGCTTGCCGCGCATGGCACCATGAACCCATGGCATCCGGCTACATCGACGACTTCGCCGCGTTCATTCAGGCCTCACCCTCCTCGTACCACGCGGCGGCGGAGGTCGCCCGCCGGCTCGAGGCCGAGGGTTTCGCGCGGGTGGAGGAGACGGATGCGTGGCCCTCTGGCCCCGCTGGCGAAGCTGCGCGTCGCGGCGTGCTCGTGCGCGATGGCGCGGTCGTGGCCTGGGTTGCGCCCGCCGACGCGACGCCGACGACTCCGTTTCGCATCGTGGGAGCACACACCGACTCGCCCGGGTTCAAGCTCAAGCCGAAGCCGACGACCGGTGCCGCCGGATGGCTGCAGGCAGGCGTCGAGGTCTACGGCGGTCCACTGCTGAACTCGTGGCTGGATCGCGAGCTCGAGCTCGCGGGTCGTGTCGTCACGACCGACGGCGTGGAGCACCTGGTGCGATCGGGTCCGCTGCTGCGCATTCCGCAGCTCGCGATCCACCTCGACCGCGGTGTCAACAACGACGGCCTGGTGCTCGACAAGCAGCGCAACACGCAGCCCGTGTGGGGCGTGGGAGATCCGCAGAGCGAGGACCTCTTAGCGCAGGTGCTGGCAGGCAGCAGTGTCGCAGCATCCGAGATCGCCGGTTACGACCTCGTCACGGTCGACACGCAGCCGCCGCGCACCTTCGGCCTGGGCGGCAGCCTGCTCGCGTCGCCCAGGCTCGACAACCTCAGTTCCGTGTACGCCGGACTGCACGCTCTGCTGCAGGCTGCGGGTGACGGCGCCGAGCCGGCATCCGGGCACATCAGCGTTCTCGTCGCGTTCGACCACGAGGAGCTCGGTTCCGAGACCCGATCCGGCGCGAGCGGGCCGATCCTCGACGACGTGCTCTCGCGCATCTCGCGGTCATTCGGTGCGGGCGACGACGAGCGGGCGCGTGCGTACGCTGCGTCGTGGTGCTTGTCGGCGGATGCCGGGCACGCCGTGCATCCGAATTATCAGGAGAAGCACGACCCGGTGAATCGCCCCATCGCCGGCGCCGGCCCGCTGCTGAAGATCAACGCCAACCAGCGGTACGCAACGGATGCGCACGGCGCGGCCCTGTGGGCGCGTCTGTGCGCAGCGGCCAGGGTTCCGTATCAGGAGTTCGTGTCGAACAACTCGGTGCAGTGCGGCTCGACGATCGGACCGCTCACGGCGACACGGCTCGGGATTCGAACCGTTGACGTCGGCGTACCGCTGCTGTCGATGCACTCCGCCCGCGAGCTGTGCCATGTGGACGACCCTCGCTGGCTCGCTGGAGCCCTCGCCGCTTTCTTCACCGGCGAGTAGGGGCGCCGGGGCGACCCGAACGGCGTCAGCGGATGCGGAAGTCTTCGTCGCCGACCGGCGTCTCCTCCGTGACGTCGACGGAGGAGACGGATGCCCACGTCGGACCGCTCCTGCACCATTCGACGACCGCTTCGACGTCGTCGCGCGACCCCTCGAAGACCGCTTCCACCGCGCCGTCCGGCAGGTTGCGCACCCAACCGGTGACGCCGGATGCCCTAGCCAGTTCGGCGCACGAATACCGGTAGCCCACGCCCTGCACCTGGCCGTGCACCAGCACGTGCAGCCGGGTGATGTCGGGCATCCACAAGCTCCTTAAGACCGGCCATCCGACGGACGCGGAAAAGATAAGGCATCCGCCCGATCCGGGGTGCCTACCTTAGTCGCGAGCATCGTCTTAGACAACGGAGAGAAGGACGAAGACGATGTACAACGAAGCCCTGATGAACGCCGTGAACGCCGACCGGGAGCGCCTCTACGCGGAGCTCGACCGGGTGCGCAGACAGCGGGAGATCGCGGCCGAGCGGGCGGCGGAGACGGATGCCGAACCCGGCGATGCTCCACGTCGCTCGCGCGGTCGTCGTTCGGCCGGCAGGATGCCCGTTCGGCACCTCGCAGCGAGGTGAATCGGGCCGCCCTCGAGGCACGGAACGCTTCCGTCTCGGCGGCCTCTGGAATGTCGGTGGCTGGTGGCAGCATTGACCACGTGAGATCACCGGTCAGCAGCCCCGAGATGATCGGCCGGGAGGCCGACTTGGCGGCGCTGCGGGCCGAGTTGCGTCGCAGCGCCGATGAGCCGCGTGCCGTCGCCGTCGGCGGCGAGGCGGGGATCGGCAAGACCCGGCTGGTCGCCGAGTTCCGCAGCGACGTCGGCGACGCGCTCGTGCTCACGGGCAAATGCGTCGACATCGGAACGGAGAGCGCGCCGTACGCGCCGTTCACCGCGATCATCCGCGAGCTCGCTGCCGAGATCGGCACCGAAGCGCTGCTCGAAGCCGCGGGGCCCGCTCGTGCCGTGCTGTCCGTCGTCCTGCCGGAGCTGGCATCCGCCGAGGGGATGCCGCAGCGTGCCGGAACAGAGCGGCTGTACGAGCTCGTGACGGTACTCTTCGAGAACGTCGCGCTTCAGCGGCGGCTGGTTCTGGTGATCGAAGACATCCACTGGGCCGATCGCTC
>Ga0164242_10009110_pt1 | contig 10737 bp, 7 predicted proteins | sample OricomgcompostMG_FD_108783 | JGI IMG/M metagenome (GOLD analysis project Ga0164242, IMG submission 108783) | Miracle-Growth compost microbial communities from Emeryville, California, USA - Original compost - Miracle growth compost (MG) ... | reverse complement strand
TATCACGGCACCACCGGCGACCTGAACCGCTTCTTCGCCGGCGATCCCAGCGCGGGCGCGTTCATGGCCGGCTTCTTCCCGGTGATGATGTTCGGCCTGCCCGCCGCCTGCCTCGCCATGTATCACACCGCGCTGCCCGATCGCCGCAAGGCCGTCGCCGGGATGCTGCTGTCGATGGCGCTGACCGCCTTCCTGACCGGCGTGACCGAGCCGATCGAGTTCAGTTTCATGTTCCTCGCGCCCGCGCTCTACGCGCTTCACGCGGTCCTGACTGGCCTCGCGATGGCGGTGATGGACATGCTGGGGGTGAAGCTCGGCTTCGGCTTTTCGGCCGGCTTCCTCGACTATGCGCTCAATTTCTCGAAGGCGAGACGGCCGCTGCTGCTGCTGCCGGTGGGCCTCGCCTATTTCGCGCTGTATTATGGCGCGTTCCGCTTCGCGATCCAGCGCTTCGGCCTCAAGACACCGGGCCGCGAGGACGAGCCGGTCGGCGAGGAGATTGCCGACACTCCGAACCAGCGCGGCGGCGCCTTCGTCGCGGCGCTCGGCGGGGCGGCGAACCTTGCGAGCATCGATGCCTGCACCACAAGGCTGCGGCTGGTCGTGCACGATCAGGGCAAGGTCGACGAGGCGCGGCTGCGGGCGCTCGGCGCGGCGGGGCTGATCCGGCCATCAGCGCAAGGATTGCAGGTCGTGCTGGGGCCGATCGCCGATGCCGTGGCGATGGAGATGCGCGCCGCCGCCGGGCCACTGTCCGCCGCGCCGCCCGAAGTCGCCCAGGCAACCGCAACCCGGTCGGTCGATCCATCGCCCTGGCTGGCGGCGCTCGGCGGACGCGGCAACGTGATCGAGGCGGGCGCGGCATCGAGCCGGGTGTGGCTGCGGCTCGGCGATCCGGGCAAGCTCGACGAGGCAGCGCTCCCCGCGCTCGGCGTGCGGATGGTGGCGCGGCCCGGCGGCGATACGGTCCACCTGATCGTCCCCGACGCCGCGCCGATCGCGGCGGCGCTTCAGGCGGTGTAGCCGCCGCGCGCGATCGCCCCGGCGACGATGTCGCGGATCGGCGCCAGTCGATCATCATGGTGTCGCCAGCGGCCGATCGACCGATCGTTGAGCGGCGCCTGCACCTGCGCATAGCTCGGCGTCGGTGCGATCCGGCGGCTTTCATGGAACCGGCGCTGCGCCGGCTCGGCAGCGAGACCGACAGCCGCCATCAGCCGGTCGGTCTCGCCGGCCTGATCGGCGACCAGCGCCTCGTAGCCGAGCTCATGCGTGACGAGGATGCCGGCCGCTTGATAGCGCGCCACGAGGTCATCGATCAGCGCAAGGTGCCGCGCGGCATCTTCGAGCCGATAGCCGCAGTGGAAACCGTGCGTCATGTCGTGCGCCATGACCGAGACGAGCACGTCGAGGGGGTGGCGACGCACCAGCACCACCGGCGCCTCGGGAAAGGCGAGCCGCAGCAGGGCCAGCCACATGTCGTTAAGCGGCATCTTGTCGGTGAAGAAGGCAGCGCCCGGCGCGAGCAGCCCCACCGCCTCGGCCTGCGCGAGATAATGGTCGCGCAGCAGCGCCGGCCAGTGCGCATGATCGGCCGCGGTCATGCGTGCGAGGCCGTCGGGGAACAGCGCGGGGCCGCCGACCAGCGCGGTCGCGAAATCGGCGAGATCGCGCCCAAACGGCAACTCGCCCCCGGCGCGGATTTGCGAATGGCTGGCGAGAAGCTGCTCGGTCAGCGTGGTGCCCGAACGCGGAAAGCCGAGCACGAACAGCGGCTGCGGCACGTCGCGCCGGACCGACGCGCGCGGCAGCCGGGCGAGTCGCTCGGCGGTGAAGAAGCGCGCCAGCGCCCCGGCGCGCGCCGCGACCTCATCGGCGGCATAATGCCTGCCCGAGGCGCGCGCGAGCTGCGCCTTGCCCGCGACGAAATCGTCCCACGCCTCGGCATGGCGCCCCGTCGCATCGCGCAGCCGTCCGCGCTGCAGCCGCGCCGCGCCGGACAGGTCGTTGCGGCGGTCGAGCAGCGTCAGCGCATCGGCGGCGCGTCCCATCCGCTGCATGAGGACACTGCGCTGGAGCAGCACGTCGCGTCCCGAGCGCGCGGCAACCCGCTCGGCGCGATCGAGCAGCGCGCTCGCCGCGGCGAACGCGCCCGCGCGTTCCTCGACCTCGGCAAGCCGGGTGAGCGCCGCGAGCGAGTCCGGGGCCGCCGCGAGCGCCTCGGCAAGCAGCGGCCGTGCCTCGTCGAGCCGCCCCTGCCGCGCCAGCGCGCCGCCGAGCCGCGCCAGCAGGTCGGGATGCCTTCCGGCCAGCGAGATCGCCCGTTCGAGATGGGCCGCGCCCGCGACCAGCGCCTCGCGCTCGGCGAGCAGGCTGCCGAGCATCGCATGGGCATCGGGATTGTCGCCGTCGGCGGCGACCGCGGCGCGCGCGACCGCCTCGGCCTCGTCGCGCCGCCCGTGCCGAAGCAGCAGCCGGCCGAGATCGTCATAGGGCCACCGCCGCCCGGGCGCCGCCGCGACGGCTGTGCGCAATGCCGCTTCGGCGCTCGCCACGTCACCCCCCGCCTCGGCGGCGATCGCCTTTATCTCGAGCGCGTCGAGACATGCCGGATCGTCCCGGAGCAGCGCCGCCGCGATCGCCCCCGCTTCGGCATAGGCGCGCGCCGCCGCCGCCGCGCGGGCGCGAGCGATTTCGGCGGAAAGGCGCGCGGCATCCATCGCCCCGGCATATCGGACCCGCACGGCAAGGCAAGCTGCCCGTATGGCGCAAGAATTGTCTGCGTATTCTTCATTGCCCTGCGCGCGGCAGCTTGCTTAAACGGCAGCCGAAGAAAACAGGAGAGCGGGCGATGACGGGCGCATTCGGCAAGCTGGCGGTGGCGGCGGTGTTGGCGGCGGGCGCCGCAGGAGTCGCGGTCGCGCAGACCAAGGTGCCCGGCGACCCCTATGCCGACGACCCGTCGGGCATCGTCACCGACCCCTGCCCCACCCATCCCGCGCCCAAGGACGGCGCGGGCTGGCAGCTCTGGAATCTCCACATGCTGACCCGCGACTTCGGGCAGCTGTGCCGCTACGCCGCCGCCAATCGCGAGCTGCTCGCCAGCCATGCCAGGGTGCGCGTCGTGTTCATGGGCGATTCGATCACCGACAATTGGCTGAAGGGCGACCCCAGCCTGTGGGCCGACGGCCGGGTCGATCGCGGCATCAGCGGGCAGACGACGCCGCAGATGCTGGTCCGCTTCCGCCAGGACGTGATCGATCTCCACCCCGAGGCGGTCCACATCATGGCCGGCACCAACGACATTGCCGGCAATACCGGCGCGGCGACGATGGCGACGGTCGAGGGCAATATCCGGAGCATGGCCGAGCTCGCGCGTGCGCATGGAATCAAGGTGATCCTCGCCTCGATCCCGCCCGCGGCCGCCTTCCCGTGGAGCCCCGGCAAGCAGCCGGCGCCGCAGATCGCCGCGCTCAACACCTGGCTCAAGAGCTACGCCGCGAAGAACGGCTTCACCTGGGTCGACTACCACAGCGCGATGGCGGGTCCCGACGGCGGGATGAAGCCCGGCCTGTCGAGCGACGGGGTCCACCCGACGCCCGCCGGCTATGCGGTGATGCGCCCGCTGACGCTCGCCGCGATCGATCGGGCGCTCGGCGCCGGCAAGTGACGGAGGCATCCGCGGAGCTCCACCGCGCGACGGTGCGGCGCGTCACCTGGCGGCTGATGCCGCTGCTCGGCCTCATCTACATGGTCGCCTATATCGACCGGCAGAACATCGCCTATGCCAAGCTGGAGATGGTCGGCGCGCTGGGCCTCAGCGAAGCGGCCTACGGCTTCGGATCGGCGCTGTTCTTCCTCGGCTACTTCCTGTTCGAAGTGCCGTCGAACCTCCTGCTCGAGCGGGTCGGCGCGCGCGCCTGGTTCGCGCGGATCATGGCGAGCTGGGGCCTCGTCACCGTGCTGCTCGCCTTCGCGCACAGCACCGCCGCCTTCTATGCGCTGCGCTTCCTGCTCGGGGTCGCCGAGGCGGGGTTCTTTCCCGGCGTGCTGTACGTCCTGACGCTGTGGTTCCCGCCCGAGCACCGCGCCCGCGCGGTCGGCCTGTTCATGCTGTCGAGCGCCGTCGCCAATGCGGTCGGCGCCGGCATCGGCGGGGTGCTGCTCGACCAGGACGGCGTGCTCGGCCTCGCCGGCTGGCAGTGGGTGTTTCTGGCAACCGGCATTCCGGCGATCTGCCTCGCGCCCGTGGTGCTGGCGATGCTGCCGCGCGGCCCCGCCGAGGCGCGCTGGCTGAGCGACCCGCAGAAGGCATGGCTCGCCGATACGCTGGCGCGCGAAGCGGCGGCGGTCGCCGACAGCGGCTCGGCGTGGCGCACGCTCGCCGACCGGCGGGTGCTGCTGCTGTGCCTCGTCTATATCGGCTATCCGCTCGCCGCTTACGGCCTCAGCTATTGGCTGCCGACGATCGTCAGGGGCTTCGGCGTGTCGAACACGACCAATGGCCTGCTCAACATCATCCCCTGGGCGCTGGTGGGGCTCGCGCTCTGGGGCGTGCCGCGCCTTGCCGCGCGCCGTGCCGACCAGACCTGGTATGCCGCCGGCCCGGCGATCGTCGGCGCGCTGCTGCTGGTGGCGAGCGTTCTCGCGCCCGGCCCGGTGCTGCAGTTCGCCCTGCTGTCGCTCGCCGCCGCGGCGATCTTCGCCGGCCAGCCGGTGTTCTGGACGCTGCCGCCGCGCTTCCTGACCGGCGCGCGCGCCGCCGCGGGGTTCGCAGCGATCAATTCGGTCGGCAATCTCGGCGGCTTCGTCGCGCAGACGGTGGTGCCGGCGATCCACGACGCGACCGGCAGCAATCTCGCGCCGATGCTGTTCCCGGCGCTGGGCCTTGCCGTCGCCGGACTCGGCGTCGTCGCGATCGAACGGCGATTGCTGCGCTAGGCCTTCCAGCCGTCGATCCGGAGCGGCATCCTCAGCACCCGGTTCGATGAAGTCAGGAACAGCGTCCGCCCCGCCTCGCCGAAGCAGCAATTAGCGATCGCCTGCCCGTCGGCGATCAGGCCGAGCGGCTCGGCCTCCGGCGTCATGATCAGCATCCCGCCGGGCGCCGAGCAGAACATCGTGCCGTCGGCCGCGACCTTCATCCCGTCGGGCAGCCCCGGCGCGCCGCCCGCCTGCATCGGCTTCGCATCGAGCAGCACGCGGCGGTCGCGCGGCATCCCGCGCGCGTCGAGGTCATAGACCATGATCCGCGGCTCCTGCTCGTCCGATACCGAGACGTAGAGCCGCCGCTCGTCGGGGGACAGCGCGACGCCGTTGGGCCGGGTCAGCTCGCCATCGACCAGCTCCGCCGCGCCGCCGGCGTGCCAGCGATAGACCCCGTTATGCGGCAGCTCCTTGAGCGGCGAGGCGTCGCCGTCGGCGAAACCGTAGGGCGGGTCGGTGAAATAGATCGCGCCCGACCGCGCGATGGTGAGGTCGTTGGGGCTGTTGAAGCGCTTGCCGCGATAGCGGCCGACCAGCGTGGTCCGCCGCTTCGTCACGGGATCGAGCCGCGTCAGGCAGCGCCCGCCGCTGTTGGCGATCACGACATGACCGCCGGCGTCGACCGCCAGCCCGTTCGAGCCCGGCTCGCGCACCAGCTTCGGGTCGGTATCGGCCGCGCCCGACGGAGCGAGGAAGGTCGTCACCGCCTCGCCCTGCCGCCACCGCCGCATGACGTTCGCCGGCGGATCGGAGAACAGCAGGCACTTCTGGCGGGGGAGCCACAGCGGCCCTTCGGCCCATTGGATATGACGCGCGATCGTCTCGATCGCCGCATCCGGATCGACGATGCGGTCCAGCCCAGCGCCGAGCCTGCGGATCGCCGGCCGTGTCTCCGCCGCCAGCGCCGGCCAGGCGAGCAGCGCGGCGCTGCCGGCCATCACTGCCCGCCTGGATAAGGTCAATTGCGTCATCGGCTCGCCCCCTTTGCAAAGAGGGAACCTCATAGCGATACGGCCGTGGCGCTGTCACGCGCCACGGCCGTTCAACCGATCTTGTCCGATCCTGTTCTCAGAACGAGAATTGCGACCAGATGCCGATCTCGTCATAAGTGCCGCGGTCGACGCCGCCGATCGTGCCGTTCGACGTCGCGACCAGCCCGTTGTCGGCGCGATCGCGCTTGTAAACCAGCGCGAGATCGACGTTCTTGACCGGCTGATAGCCAAGGCCGACGTTGAAATAATTCTCCTTGAGCGGCCGGTTCGTCTTCTGGTTCGGATTGACCCAGTCGTAGCGGCCGAACACGTTGAGCTTCGGCGTGAAGGCGTAGGAGCCGAACGCCGACCAGCCTGAGCTGACGTCGCTTTGCGGCGTGGTCACGTTGTTCCAGTCCCACGCTTTGAAATATTCGACGCCGACCCGCACCGTCTTGCCGGCATAAGCGGCGAGCGCGTCGAAGCGCTTGGCGCGGTGCGGCGTATTGGCCTGGCCGTCGGCGCTCTTGCCGAGCTTGCCGGTATAGCCGCCGAGCGCGAAGACGACGTTCTTGATCGGCTGCGCGCTGATCCGCCCTTCCAGGTCGATCGTGTCGGAGCTGCGCGACAAAGTCTTGTAGCCGGCGCCGTTGACCGCCGACACCGCATAGCTGACGAGGCCGCCGCCGAACGTGCCGCCGACATGCACGCCCCAATCGGCCGAGGTGCCGTATTTGGTGCGGTCGATCAGCGTGTTCTCGACGTAGCGATAGCCATAGACGCTCTCGACGAACGGCACCCACGGCAGGTCGGCCGAACCGACGCGCACGAACAGCTCGGGCGCCAGCGTCGCCTGCAGATAGGCCTTCTTGACATAGAGCGTGTCGTCCTTGGACAGCCCGTTGGTGCCATAGCGGAAATCGGTGGTGAGGTTCGCCGAGAAGACGTCGCTGAAGCGATGATCGACGGTCAGGTAGAAGCGCTTGAGTTCGGCCTGCATCCCGTTCTGCGACGATGGCGCCCCGTCCGACAGCTGATGGATGTTGCTGACGTTGAGATAGGCCTTGCCGCCGATCTTGGTGTCGGCGACCCAGGCGGGCACCGACGAGGCCGGGGCTGCGGCGGGTGCGGGTGCGGGGGCGGGCGTGGACGCCGCGGCGGCTTGCTCGGCCTCCAGCTTGTCGAGCCGCGCCTGGAGCGCCTGCATCTCGGCCTTGAGCGCCTGGACCTCGTCGCCGTCGCCCTGCGGCGCGCTCTGCGCCAGCGCCGGGGTGGCGAGCGCGCTCGTCGCCAGCACCGCCGCCAGAAGTATCCGCTTCGTCATCATATCCCCCGTCGCTCCTGTGGTTTGGGTGAGCGGCGGATAGGACGATTCGGTGACAGCGCGGCGTAAGCCATGCGACACTTATGTGACAGTCGGCGGGGCCGGGGCGGACTGCGCCTCTCCCCGTTGTCGCGGTTGCGGCAGGGCGCCGGCCCCACAACGAAAACGGCGCGCGGGGAAGTCGCCAGCCCCCGCGCGCCGCCCCTTTTGCCGGCAGGTCGCCCTACCGGATATTGGCCGCGATATAGGTCTCGATCCGCTTCACCAGCGGGTTCGGCAGCGGGACGTAATCGAGGCTCAGCGCCTGCTTCTGCCCCTTCTCGAGCGACCAGCGGAAGAATTTGAGCGCCGCCGCCGACCGCGCCGCGTCCCGGGGCTTCTTGTACATCAGCACGAAGGTCGAGGCGGTGATCGGATAGGCGTTCGGCCCCGGCGCGTTGGTCATCACCAGGAAGAAGTCCTGCGCATGCGCCCAGTCGGCGGTCTGCGCGGCCGCCTGGAACGTCCTGACGTTGGGCGCGACGAAGCGGCCAGCGGCGTTGCGCATCAGCGCATATTTCATGTGGTTCTGAAGGACATAGGCATATTCGACATAGCCAATCGAATTGGGAATCTGGTTGACGTAGGCGGCGACGCCCTCGTTGCCCTTGCCCCCGACGCCGGCCGGCCAGCTGACCGCGGTGCCCTCGCCCACCTTTGCCTTCCACGCCGGGCTGACCTGGCTCAGATAATGCGTGAAGTTGAACGTCGTGCCGGACGAGTCCGAACGATGCACGACGGTGATCTGGCTCCCCGGCAGCTTGAGGCCGGGGTTGAGCTTGACGATGTTAGGATCGTTCCAGGTCTTGATCTGCCCCATGTAGATCGCGGCGAGCACCGGTCCCGACAGCTTGAGCTGCCCCGGCCGCAGCCCGGCGATGTTCGTCACCGGCACCACGCCGCCGATCGCGACGGGAAACTGCGCGAGGCCAGCGGCGGAAAGCTCACCATGGTCGAGCGGCTTGTCGGTCGCGCCGAAATCGACCGTCCCGGCCTTGATCTGCGCGATGCCGCCGCCCGATCCGATCGACTGATAATTGATCTGGTCGCCGGTCATTCCCTTGTAATCGGCCGCCCATTTGGACAGCACCGGATAGACGAAGGTCGAGCCCGCCCCGGTGATGTTGGTGCCGGCCGCCGCCATCCCGCTCATGCCGAGCGCCACCCCGGCGGCAACCAGTGTCTTGACGAAACGCTTCATGTCGAAAGTCCCTCCCGTTTGCGTGCGAGTCACGCTTTGGCGGGCTTCGATGACGGCGCCGCGAAACCACGGTGACGGTTTCGTGAAAGCCCGTTCTTTCCCCGGCGCGGCCGGTATATCGTGGAACGATATAAATGCCGGGCGCGTTACGGGCGGGCAGACAGGGAGGAGTCTCGATGGGCCGAACCCCCGACCGCGCGATCGACCGGCGCGGCTTGCTCGCGCTCGGCGCCGCCTTCGGCACCGCGACCGCCGCCGGCGCGCTTTCCGGCGACCAGCAGCGCGACGGGATGCTGGCGGGGCCAAGCGAGCGGTTCACCAACGCGCTGCCGTGGCGCGACGGCCTGACCGACGCGCCCGAGGCGGCGGTCGGCGGCGGCTGGCGCTATCTCAACGATGGCGAGGTGGCGTTCCTCACCGCCGCGGTCGATCGGCTGATCCCGCCCGACGAAACCGGCCCCAGCGCGTCGGAGGCCGGCGTCGTTACCTTCCTCGACCGACAGCTCGCCGGCGATTACGGCAACGGCGCGCATTTCTATCTCGAAGGGCCGTGGGGCGAGGGCACCGACAGCCAGGGCTATCAGAGCCGCTTCACCCCCGCGCAATTCTACCGCCACGGCATCGCGGCCGTCGAGCAGGCGGTCGGCAAGGCGCATGGCGGCAAGGCGTTCAAGGACCTCGACGCCGCCGCGCAGGATTCGATCCTCAAGGCGATGGAGTCGGGCGATTTGAAGCTCGCTGGGCCGATCTCCTCGAAGGACTTCTTCACCCAATTCCTGCAGAACGTGCTGGAGGGCTATTTCTCCGACCCGATCTACGGCGGCAACAAGGGCGGGTCGGCCTGGGCGATGATCGGCTTTCCCGGCGCGCATTACGATTATTCGGAATGGGTGACGGCCTATGGCAAGCCCGTGCCCGTCCGGCCGGTCGGCCTGCGCGGCCGGCTCGACTGGCAGCGGGGCTGAGCCGATGGCCAAGGCGATGCCCAAGGTCGATGTCGTACTGGTCGGCTTCGGCTGGACCGGCGCGATCCTGGCGCAGCAATTGTGCGACGCCGGCATGACCGTGCTGGCGCTCGAACGCGCCTCGGCGCGCACCACGCCGAACAACTGGGCGACGACGTTCGACCAGGACGAGCTGCGCTACATGTGGCGGCACCACCTGTTCCAGAACGTGAAGTTCTCGACGCTGACCTTCCGCAACAACGTCAACCAGACGGCGCTGCCGATGCGGCGGCTGGGCTCGTTCCTGCCCGGCACCGGCGTCGGCGGCGCGGGAATCCACTGGAACGGCCAGATCTGGCGCTGGCTGGAGACCGATTTCAAGCTCAGGAGCCATAACGAGGCGCGCTACGGCAGGCAGGCGACCGCGGGGCTGACGATCCAGGACATGCCGCTGAGCTATGCCGAGCTCGAACCCTATTATCAAAAGTTCGACCTGATCTGCGGCACCTCGGGCAAGGCGGGCAATCTCAACGGCGCGAAGCAGGCGGGCGGCAATCCGTTCGAAGGGCCGCGCAGCTCCGATTACCCCACCCCGCCGCTGCCGATGACCTACGGCCCCAAGCTGTTCGAACAGGCCGCGGCGAGCATGGGTCTCCACCCCTTCCCGCATCCCGCCGGCAATCTGTCTGAGCCCTATACCAATCCGCTCGGCCTCCAGATGGGCAAATGCACCTTCTGCGGCTTTTGCGAGAAGTTCGGCTGCGGCAATTATTCCAAGTCGAGCCCGCAGACCGCGCTGATCCCCTACATCCTCACCAAGCCCAATTTCGAGCTGAGGACCGAGTGCGAGGTGCTCAAGGTCGACCGCACGCCCGATGGCAGGCATGCGACCGGCGTCACCTATGTCGATGCCTCGGGCGCCGAATATTTCCAGCCGGCCGAGATCGTCGCGCTGACCGCCTATCAGCTCCACAACGTCCACCTGATGCTCGTCTCGGGAATCGGCCAGCCCTACGACCCGGCGACCGGCGAGGGGCAGGTCGGCCGCAATTACTGTTACCAGACGATGAGCTCGGTCGATCTGTTCTTCGAGGACAAGCTGCTCAACCCGTTTATCGGCTCCGGCGCGATGGCGTCGGTGATCGACGATTACAACGGCGACAATTTCGACCATTCGGGGCTTGGCTTTATCGGCGGCGCCTATATCGCCGGGATGATCACCGGCGCGCGGCCGATCGAGATGACGCGCGTGCCCGACGGCGTGCCCAAATG
>Ga0164242_10009109_pt1 | contig 10737 bp, 11 predicted proteins | sample OricomgcompostMG_FD_108783 | JGI IMG/M metagenome (GOLD analysis project Ga0164242, IMG submission 108783) | Miracle-Growth compost microbial communities from Emeryville, California, USA - Original compost - Miracle growth compost (MG) ... | reverse complement strand
TCCGTCGTGCAGGCGGCAGCTGATCGCGGTCTGCACGCCATCGACGCCACCTGTCCGCTTGTGACCAAGGTGCACCGTGAAGCTGTGCGGTTCGCTCGCGACGACTTCGAGATTCTGCTGATCGGCCACGAAGGCCACGAAGAGGTCGAGGGAACGGCAGGGGAGGCGCCAGAACACGTGACCCTGGTTGGCAGCCCGGATGATGTTGACACCCTTGAGGTGCGCGATCCGGACAAGGTGGTTTGGTTGTCGCAGACGACGTTGTCGGTCGATGAGACCATGGAAACGGTCCGCAGGTTGCGTGAGCGTTTTCCGAATCTGCAGGATCCACCCAGCGATGACATCTGCTACGCGACACAGAACAGGCAGGTTGCCATCAAGAAGGTTGCCGAGGAGGCCGAGTTGGTGATCGTTGTCGGATCCGCGAACTCGTCCAACTCGGTTCGCCTGGTCGAGGTCGCGCTCGAAAACGGTGCTCGCGCCGCACACAGAGTCGATTACGCCAGCGAAGTGAAACAGGAGTGGCTGGATGGCGTCGAATCCGTCGGCGTGACCAGTGGGGCATCCGTGCCTGAGGTTCTGGTTCAGGAGGTCCTTGATGACCTGGCCGAGGCCGGATACACCGATGTCCAGCGCGTGAAGACGGCCGAGGAGGACCTGATGTTCTCCCTGCCGAAGGAGCTGCGCAGGGACCTGTCCGGCGCTCGCGACGCCAGGGCGCTCGGGGGTCGTAACCGGTCATGACCGAGCAGGATCCTCGCCCACGGCCGCAGTTCGGCGAGTATGCGACACCGGAGGAGCAGCGCGCCAGCATCCAGGTGCCGCAGGAGTCTGCGCACGCAGACGAGCCGGTGCCAGTGCCGGTCACGCGCCCTACCAACGAAGGCGCACGGCCGGCGGCTGGGCGGGTCGAACCCGAACGCGGCTCGGCGAGTCACCCGATGGTGTCCACGGGTAACTCGGCTGATCGCATCGCAACGATCGCGCTGCTGGCTATCGGGCTGTTCAATGTGCTGACGACAGTGCCAGGGCTGCTCGACCTGTCATCAACGCTGAACGCGGCATTCGAGCGGATGGGGCTTGGCAGTTTCACGCCGACGCCGGCAACATCGGTGATCGGTGTCGGCTTGGCGATCTTCTATGGGCTGGCGTGGTTGGTGACCCTGGCGCTCTCGCTGCGATCGCTGCGTGCGGCCCGCCTGTCGTTCTGGATTCCGTTGGTGGCAGGGGTGGTTGTCACCATCGTCGCGATGATCTGCTTTCTTGTGCTTTTCTTCGGCGACCCGGCCTTCATGGAGTACGTATCGCGCAACGCCGGCTGACCCGGCGCCTCACTTGCCGGAGTGACCGGCCGATCCGAGTTCCTTGGTTGCCTCGATCACGCGCTGCGCCAGGGCAGACTCGGCGATCTTGCCCCACGCTCGCGGATCGTACAGCTTCTTGTTCCCGACCTCGCCGTCGACTTTGAGCACGCCCGAGTAGTTTGTGAACATGTAATCGGCGATCGATCGGGTGAAGGCGTACTGCGTGTCCGTGTCGATATTCATCTTCACAACACCATTCGACACCGCTTCTGCGATCTCTTCAGGGCTTGAACCCGAGCCACCGTGGAAAACGAGATCGAGCGGCTTGGGACCTGTTCCGAATTTCTCGGCAATGCCGGCCTGGATCTCGCCGAGCAGGTCCGGGCGCAGCTTGACGTTGCCCGGCTTGTACACGCCGTGCACGTTGCCGAAGGTGAGCGCGGCGATGTAGCGACCGTTCTCGCCCAGTCCGAGCGCCTCGACCGCCTTGGTGACATCGCCGACGGTCGTGTACAGCGCTTCGTTTGTGCCCTCGTGCTTGACACCGTCCTCTTCACCGCCGACGACCCCGATCTCAACCTCCAGGATCGCGTTGATGGCCTTGGTGCGCTTCAGCATGTCCTGTGCGATCGCAAGGTTCTCATCGAGCGGGATCGCAGAGCCGTCCCACATGTGCGACTGGAAGATGGGATTGCGTCCTGCCTTGACCTCGTCTTCGCTTGCCGCGATCAGCGGCAGCACGAAGTCCTCGAGTGCGGGCTTCGGGCAGTGGTCGGTGTGCAGCGCAACGGTGATCGGGTAGCTCTTGGCAACTTCCGTTGCGAACTTCGCGAAGGCAATGGCACCGGTCGCGCGCGCCTTCACGCTCTGTCCTGCGAAGTAGTCGGCACCGCCCGTCGTCACCTGGATGATGCCGTCGCTGCCCGCTTCGGTGAGCCCCTGCAGAATTGCGTTGATCGTCTGCGAGCTCGACGCGTTGATGGCTGGATACGCGAATCCGCCCTTCTTGGCCTTGTCGAGCATTTCGGCATATTGGTCCGGGGTTGCGATGGGCATGTGATCTCCTCGAGTGGACGCTGTAGACGCCGCCAAGTCTAGCCACGCGGGCCGGAAGCGCGCGCATCCGTCCGTCATGCACGGCAGGGCTGCCATAGACTTGGCTCTTGCGGTCGCGTCACAGCCGACGTGCCGATGCGCCAAGCGAATCCGCACAGACACTCGGAGGAATCCCGTGACCAGCACAGACACCGCGTCGCTCTACCTGCACCCAGACCGCAACCTTGCGCTCGAGTTGGTGCGCGCGACAGAGGCCGCAGCGATCCGGGCGACCCCGTGGATCGGCAAGGGTCGCAAGAATGACGCCGATGGTGCGGCAGTGGATGCGATGCGCACGTTCCTGGGGACGGTCAACTTCGACGGAGTTGTGGTGATCGGTGAGGGCGAGAAGGATCACGCTCCGATGCTCTACAACGGCGAGCACGTTGGCAACGGTCGCGGACCGGCATGCGACATCGCCGTCGATCCGATCGATGGAACGTCTCTGACCGCAACGGGACGCCAGAATGCTCTGTCAATGATCGCCGTGTCCGACCAGGGCAGCATGTATGACCCTTCCGCGGTTTTCTACATGAACAAAATCGTGTGCGGGCACGAAGGGCGCGGCGTCATCGACATCCGTCGGCCGATTGCAGAGAACATCAAGGCGCTTGCCGATGCCAAGGGAAAAGAGGTCGGCGAGATGAGGATCGCCATCCTCGACCGTCCACGCCATGCCGAGTTGATCGATGAGGTGCACGCGGCAGGTGCTGGCACCCGGCTGCTGCTCGATGGAGACGTCGCCGGCGGCATCAACGCGGCCAGGTACGAGTCGTACATCGACATGTGCGTCGGGGTTGGCGGCACGCCGGAGGGCATTATCACCGCGTGCGCCGTGAAGGCGCTCGGTGGCGTCATCCAGGCCCAGCTGCGGCCGAAGGATGATGACGAGCGGCAGCGCGCGATCGACGCGGGCCATGATCTTGATCGGGTGCTGCACGCAGACGATCTCGTCAAGGGCGACAACACCTATTTTGTGGCAACGGGCGTGACCAACGGTGAACTGGTGCGCGGCGTCGAACGCAAAGGCCCGATCATCCGCACCGAATCAGTGGTGCTGCGTTCGAAGTCCGGCACGATTCGCCGCATCGTCGCCGATCACCTCGCCGAGAAGTGGATTTAGGCCGTATGGTCGGCTAGCGCCCGATCTTTCAGGAGCTCCTCAGTCAACTCGTCGCCGGCCAGCGGCTGATTCGTGGCGCCGACCAGTTCGAACGCTGTCAGTTCGCGCGGTGACTCTTCGATGCCGGACAGGGTGCCAAGCACTTTCGATTCGTCGAGCGCGCCGAGTTTGCGCGCGCTCGGCAGCACCTGCCGTTCGAGCGACCCCACAAATGCGTTGTAATCTTTGACACCGCGCTCGATCGACCGGCCGAGCTTCTCGACGTGATCGGACAGCCGACTGAGTCGGCCGTAGAGTTCCCGACTCAGATCGAACAGCTGCTTGGCATCCTCGGTGAGCACGTCTTGCTGCCAGGAGAACGCGACGGTCTTGAGCACGGACCAGAGCGTCACCGGGGACGCAAGTGCCACACGTTTTCCGAATGCGTAGTCCATGATGGCCGGATCCGCCTCAAGCGCGCTGGAGACCAGCGATTCGCTCGGGATGAACGCGATCACCAATTCGGGAGATGCATCGAGTCCGTCCCAGTACGCCTTACCGCTCAATGCGTCGATATGCGAGCGCAGTGCACGCACGTGCGCCTTCATCAGTTGTTCGCGCTTCGCGCCTTCCTCGCCGGAGGCTGTCGCCGGAATCTGGCTTGCTTCCAGGTAGGAGTTGAACGGAACTTTCGCGTCAACGGCGATGTTCTTGCCACCAGGCAGGTGCACGACCATGTCTGGGCGTCCCGCGCCCGCATCGGATGTGATGCTCGACTGCAGGTCGAAATCGACGCGTTCGATGAGGCCGGCTGCGGCCACGACGTTGCGCAGCTGAGTCTCACCCCAAACCCCGCGGGTGCTGTTGCTCTTGAGAGCGGATGCCAGTGATTCCGCGGTGCTTCGCAGCCGCTCCTCAGATTCCGTGGCTGACCTGAGCTGCTGACTCAACTCGCCGTGTTGCCTGCTGCGCTGTGATTCCAACTCGGTGACGGTGTTCTGCATCGTGCGCAGCGACTCCTGCACCGGCGTGAGCGCTTGAAGAACCTTGCTTTCGGCTTGCTCCCGCTGCGCCCGGGCGACCTCGTCTGCGTGCTGACGCTCCTGCAGTTCACGGTACTGATCGTGGGCAGCACCCAGTTGCTCGCGCAGTGCAGCTGTCGTGGCCTGGGCTGCCGCCAGCTCTGCCGCGAATTCTGCGCGAGCGGATACGACATCCGCTCGTCTCTGCCCGCGCAGAGCACCCATGGCCAGGGCGCCGACCACAAAACCGACGACGATGCCGATGATCAAGGGGAGTATGAATTCCATATTCACAGTGTCTCAGCGGCCACCGACATAACGGGTCACCGTCGCCGGAGCGTTGCTATGGCGACACAATTGCTGGCAGCACGGCTGCCGCGCGAACCGGCGTGCTACGCCGCGTTCGCGTGCTCGCCGATGTGCCCGACACGAACCGCGACGGCATCCGCCAGCTGCTCGATGGTGTCGACGCCGTGCCGTCTGGCAGCGTGCACCATGATCGCTGCGCACGCCTCAGAGTCCGCCAGCGCGTCATGATGATGGAAATCTTCGAAGCCGGCAGCCATAGCAGCCACGGGAAGCCGGTATGAATCGAGGTGATATGTCTTGCGCGCGACCTGAAGGCTGCAGACGTAGTCGAAGGTGGGGCAGGCGAGCATGGTGGCGGCACATGCCCCTCGAATCACGCCCATGTCGAACCCCGCGTTGTGTGCGACGAGTGCGTCGCCGTCGGCAAACGCGACAAGGTCCGGTAGCTGTGCCTGCCAGCTGGCCGCGCCGAGAACGTCTTCTGCGCGGATGCCGTGGATGCGCGTGTTCCACTCCCAGAACTCGTCGTGACCTGCCGGCGGCCGGATGAGCCACCCTGCTCGCTCGACGACGCGCCCGTTTCGCACTTTCACGAGACCAACGGAACACGCTGACGCACTACTGGAATTCGCGGTTTCGAAGTCGATTGCGGTGAAATCCAGTGGCATGTGCCCATGCTCTCATGCCGTACCGACGCTCCAGCACTCAGACCCGCCGTAGCCTAGAAGCTATGAAAGAACGCCTCGACAAGGCAGCGCACGCTGCATCGTTCGACGGGGTGGCGGCCGTGTACGACGCGTCGCGACCCGGCTATCCTGCCGACGCGGTCGAGTGGTTGGTGCCACCGGATGCCGCGCGCATCGCAGATATCGGAGCAGGAACGGGCAAGTTCACTCGGGCACTGCAGCGAGACGGGCGCACGGTCGTCGCGATTGATCCATCGCCCAACATGCTCGAGATGCTCGCGCGAACGTTGCCGCATGTAGAGGCTCAGCGCGGATCGGCGGAACAGATCCCACTGCCTGACGCGTCGATGGACGCGGTCACGTTTGCCCAGGCATGGCACTGGGTCGACAAAGAGCGCGCATCCATCGAAGCCGCACGCGTGCTGCGCCCAGGCGGCACCATGGGCTTGGTTTGGAACCTGCGAGACGAACGGGTCGACTGGGTGCGCCGACTCGGCATCGCAATGCATGCAGACGGTGACCAGTTCACCGACGGCGCGAACGACCCGGACGTTCGACGGCCGTTCGGCGAACCGGATCGCGCCCAATTCGAATGGGCAGCCGAATACACGCCTGATGGGTTGCTCGACCTCGTGTGTTCACGCAGCTATTACGCGTTGATGCCAGCGGGTGATCAACGCGACACGCTGGCGGCGGTTCGCGAGCTCATCCGGTCGCATCCGCAGACCGCCGGCAGGGAGACCGTCTCACTCCCATACGTCACTGTGTGCTACCGCTATCGCGTGCGCTGAACACAGCGGCGTGTGCACGGTGGCGCGCCGGTAGACTGAACCCCCGTGGCTCTCACTATTGGAATCGTTGGACTACCCAACGTCGGCAAGTCGACCCTGTTCAACGCCCTGACCAAGAATCAGGTGCTCGCCGCGAACTACCCGTTTGCGACGATCGAGCCGAACATCGGCGTCGTGAACCTCCCGGATGCGCGACTGAAGGTCCTCGCCGACATCTTCAAGAGTGAGCGCATCCTGCCTGCAACCGTCAGCTTCGTCGACATCGCGGGCATCGTGCGTGGGGCGAGCGAGGGTGAGGGCCTCGGGAACCAGTTTCTGGCAACCATCCGAGAAGCGGATGCGATCGCGCAGGTCGTGCGCGGATTTGAAGACCCCGATGTCGTACACGTCGACGGAGACATCAACCCTGCCTCCGACATGGAGACCATCAACACCGAATTGATCCTCGCCGACCTTCAGACGCTTGAGAAGGCTGAAAGTCGTTACGAGAAGGAAGTGCGTGGCAAGAAGCTCGACCAGAGCGTCTTGACCGCCGCCAATGAGGCGCACGCCGCACTGGACGCCGGAACCCCGCTGTCCGCGACGAGCATCGATCTCGAGCCGATCTCGGAACTCGGCCTGCTGACTGCCAAACCGTTCATCTACGTGTTCAACGTCGACGAGGCTGTGCTGACGGACGCGGCCAAGAAGCAAGCACTTGCCGATCTGGTCGCGCCGGCCCAAGCGGTCTTCCTCGATGCCAAGATCGAGTCTGAGCTGATCGATCTCGACCCGGAGGACGCAGCAGAATTGCTCGCCTCGACGGGTCAAGACGAGAGCGGGCTCGACCAGCTCGCGCGCATCGGCTTCGACACGCTCGGACTCCAGACTTATCTGACCGCCGGCCCGAAAGAATCGCGCGCGTGGACCATCCACAAGGGGTGGAAGGCGCCGCAAGCTGCAGGAGTCATCCACACCGACTTCGAGCGCGGATTCATCAAAGCAGAGATCATCTCGTTCGAGGACCTCGTCGAACTCGGGTCAGTGCACGAAGCGCGCGCGAAGGGTAAGGCACGCATGGAGGGCAAGGACTACGTCATGAAGGATGGCGACGTTGTCGAATTCAGGTTCAACGTCTGATCCAGTCGTCGATGCCGCGCAGACCGCTCTGGTCGGCGGGGCATTCGCGTTCCCTGGGGGTCAGGCACGTGTATTGCGCGGCCGACAGAATCGAACCGGGATGATCGGGCGCGCATCACACGATCAGGACGAGGGTGGATGGCGAAGGGAGCAACCATGATCGAGATCCTCAACCGAATCGTCGACGAGATCGAACGCCGACTCGTGGACGAGATCGACGTCGATACGCTGGCCGCCTCCATGGGGACCACGGGCTACCACGCCCGCCGGATGTTCTCGTCGCTGGCAGGGATGCCGATCTCCGAATACGTGCGTCGACGGCGGATGACCGTCGCGGCGGCACACGTGATCGGCGGCGACGATCTCCTGCTGACCGCCGTGCGCTTCGGATACGGATCGGTCGAGGCATTCGGCCGCGCCTTCCGATCCGTTCACGGCGTGAGCCACGGCGACGTTCGACGCGACGGCGGCCCCCTTCGCAGCCAACCCACCCTCAGGTTTCGCCTGACCGTCGAAGGGAGCTCCGCTATGGAGGCTCGAATCATCGAAAGACCGGCCGTCCGCCTCATCGGTCATGCCGCGCGCGTGCCGCTGATCCACGAGGGCGTAAACCCGCACATCCAGCAGGACATCGCATCTCTGTCGCCCGAAGAACATGTCCGTCTGAAGGCGATCAGCAACACGGAGCCCGGTGGACTGCTGCAGGTTAGTGCCGAGGTCGATCCTGACTATCGGGAGGGGAGTGAGCTCACCTACCTGCACGGTGTCGCGGTCGACGTCGATTCCGCGATTCCCGCCGACCTCGACGTGATCGAGGTGCAGGCGGGCGCATGGGTCGTGTTCCGCACATCGGGGCCGCATCCTGCGGCGCTTCAGAAGGCCTACGCCGATTCCGCGTCGGAATGGTTCCCGTCGAACCCCTGGCGGCTTCGCCCTGGACCGTCGATCGTGGCGATCATCGAGCGCGCCGATGACTTCAGCACAGCGACTTGCGAGCTCTGGCTCCCGATCGAGCGTCAGTGATTCGGAGGTGGCTCGGTGTCGAGGACAGAAACCGCGATAACGTCGATTCACACCGATCTGAGGAACTTCATCATGACGACGACGAATTCGTACGGACAGCCGATTGGGGACCCTGTTCCCGGCTGGGAGCCGGTGCCCGCCCCTGAGACCGCGCGGCTGCATGGACGGTACTGCACGCTCGAACGCCTCGAGGAGGCGCGGCACGCAGACGATCTTTACACGGCCCACGCGGCCGCATCTGACCACCGCGACTGGACCTACCTTCCTGTCGGGCCGTTCACAACCAGGGAGCCTTTCGATGACTGGGCCGCTGAAGCATCACGAATCGCCGACCCGCGCCATTACGCCGTAATCGACAACGCGACAGGCCGGGCGCTCGGCACACTGTCGCTCATGCGACACAACCCAGCGAACGGAGTCATCGAGGTCGGCTATGTTGCGTTCTCTCGTGCATTGCAGCGCACGCGGATGTCGACCGAGGCACACTACCTTCTGATGCGGTACGTCTTCGATGACCTCGGTTACCGGCGATATGAATGGAAGTGTGACAGCCTCAACGCTCCATCCCGCATGGCAGCGGAACGACTCGGTTTCACGTACGAGGGCACGTTCCGACAGGCGGTGATCGTCAAGGGTCACAACCGCGACACAGCGTGGTACGCGCTCCTCGACAAAGACTGGCCGCGGGTGCGAGCAGCGCTCGAGGCTTGGCTGGACCCAGCCAACTTCACCGCACAGCTGCAGCAGGTCGAGCCGCTTCACGCTCGGTGAGGTACGGACGTCCCTGGTCCGGACAGACGGGCGGCCTCGCCAGTTTTTTCCCCCGCAGGCATCCGCACTGTCACGCGTCGGTCGCGTCTGGAAAGGCAAGCTCAGGGTGCTTGCCTGGTTCCAGAACGAAGTACGCGAGAAAGACGGCGCCGTCTGCCTGCGCGTCGAAATGCTCAATCCGAGCATCTTTCGGCTCGAAAAAGACGTCGCCTGGGTTGAGTACAGAGGCCGGTTCACCTGCGATCTGAAAGATGACCGACCCATCGACGATGTTGCCGACCACCGGTCCGTTGTGCACGTGCGCGCCCGCAACGGTGTTCGGCTGTAGCGTGATCCGCCTGACCTCCACGTGGTCAGCGGCCATAGGCGGGTTGAGTCGCGCCGTCATGACGGTGGTACGCGACACAGCCTGAAGTGGTTCCTTTTCGATCGGCATCCGATACTCGCTTTCGTGTGCGCAAAACGCGGCAGTCGTTGCGGGCGGAGACAGCAGTCCATACGGTTGGACCGTGCCAGATGCCGTCTTCGCCAACCGCCGGTTAGCGGAAGTCTATGACCCGCTCGATCCCGATCGAAGCGACCTCGATGCGTACGCGGCAATGGTCGACGAGTTCGGCGCGCGGAGAGTGCTCGACGTCGGATGCGGCACAGGAACGTTTGCATGCATGCTCGCCGCACGCGGCATTGAGGTCGTGGGTGTTGATCCAGCAGCTGCATCGCTGGATGTCGGGCGTCGGAAACCGGCGGGAGGTCGAGTGCGTTGGATTCTCGGCGATGCGACAACGCTTCCGAAACTCAGCATGGACATCGCGTTCATGACGGGCAACGTGGCTCAAGTCTTCCTGATCGACGATGAATGGCTTGCGACGCTTGCAGGCGTCAGGGCCGCGCTTGCCCCGCACGGCCGATTCGTCTTCGAAACACGCGATCCTGGCAGGGCCGGGTGGACAGAATGGACGCCAGAGAAGACGTTCAAGCGCGTCGAAGTCCCCGGTGTCGGTATCGTCGATTCCTGGACCGAGGTGACCGACATGGCATTGCCATTCGTCACGTTTCGAAGTGAGACCACCTTCGCCTCTGATGGAGAAGTGATCGCTTCGCAGTCCACGCTTCGGTTTCGCGATCGCGGGGAGGTGGTCGATTCGCTGAAAGCGTCTGGATTTCGTGTGGATGAGGTGCGTGACGCCCCTGACCGCCCCGGACGCGAGTTCGTCTTCGTCACCAGCCGTGCACTCTGAGCAGGTGATGACCCGCCGCTAGGCCGCCACCGGCCTGGTCTCACCGGCGACAGCTAGTGGAATTCTATGACCTCGCGCTCCGAGCTATGCCATAGAAATCTCACAGCGAGCGCGATTGTTCGGCTAAAGTGCGCATGAGGATGCGGCAGCGCACGGCGGTCGCCCCGACCGTGCGAAAGGTATGAAGGAAGATGCGCGCTGGATACCGCTGGCTGATCATCGTGCTGATGGTGATTGCTCCAATCGTAAACGTTTTGATCGGCTTGAGCGCCAAGGG
>Ga0164242_10009108_pt1 | contig 10737 bp, 10 predicted proteins | sample OricomgcompostMG_FD_108783 | JGI IMG/M metagenome (GOLD analysis project Ga0164242, IMG submission 108783) | Miracle-Growth compost microbial communities from Emeryville, California, USA - Original compost - Miracle growth compost (MG) ... | reverse complement strand
TCCCGCCTACCGCGAGCCGGAGACCAAGGTGCTGATCGGCGCCGGAACCGCCATCAAGGCCGGTTTCTTCTTCGCCCTGGGGGTGACCCTGTTCAGCATCGTGATCTCGATCGTTTTCGGCGTTGTTGCCGTGTTGCTCGGGATCGGTTCACTGCCGTTGATCCACAAGCTCTTCGGCAGCTGAGTCCTGAGCACCGCGGTCGTCGGTGCGTCAGTCGGCGTCGCCGCGCACGACACCGACCCGTACCACTCCGGACAGCTCACCGAGCCGCGGCAACAACAGCTCGACGGCACGCCGTCCGATCACCTCCAGCTCGACCTCGACGGCCACCATCGACGGATGCTCGGTGGCGACCGGACCGCCGGGTATCGATCGCAACACGTTGAGGTCGGCGATCTGGAATCCGTCGCTGGTACAGCGGCGGACGATGTCTCGCAGCAATCCGCGACCGTCGGCATAGCTGACCCGCACCAATGCTGCCGTCGAGCGAGTGCGCGGGATCCTGGCGGCGACCGGCGGGAACACCACGGCCACCAGGAGATACGCCACGGTCGTCCCAGCGGCTATCGCCGGCAACTCGGCACCGGCAGCCGTCCCGACCGCGGCAGCCAGCCAGATCCCGGCGGCCGTGGTCAACCCGCGTACGGCATCCCGCCGGACGAAGATCAGACCACCACCGAGGAACCCGATCCCCGAAACGATCTGGGCCGCGATCCGGGACGGGTCGAGGACGACGTGGTCCGCACCGGTCACGTCGGCAAAGCCGTACTTCGACACCACCATGAACAACGCAGCACCGGTGCCCACCAGAGCATGGGTCCGCAAACCGGCCGACTTGTGCCGGATCTCCCGTTCGATTCCGATGACGGCGCTGAGCCCCAACCCGAGCAGAATGTACCCGATGTGTACCCACATCTCGCCCATGATCAATTCCTTCCGTTCGAGGACCGGCGATCAGCCGATCCCCAACGATGCGATCAGCTCGGCGACGGCACCGTTCTCGCATCGGCCCACCACGAGGTCGGCAGCGGCACGGGCATCGGCGTGGGCACCGGAAACGGCGACGCCCAGACCTGCGACCGAGATCATCGCCGCGTCATTGGGGTTGTCACCGATCGCCGCGATCTGTGCGATGTCGATACCGCGGTAGGCAGCCAACCACCGCAGCGCACTGCCCTTGTCCGCGCCGTCCGGCAGCACCTCGAGATAGCCGGACTCCGACTGCACCAGATGATCACGAACGCCGACATCGGCCAACAGCTTGCGCGGCTCGCCCAGATCATCCGGACCAGCGCCGATGATCATGATCTTGCTGAATCCTGTCTCCTCCGGCGGGCCCGACAGTCGGTCGGCCGGCAGCAGAGCGATCCTGTCCCGGGCGGCATAGGACGCCAGCTTCGGGCCGTCCCGCAGCACGTAGGCATGGCGATCGCAGAATCCGACCACTCCGAGCCTGGTCGCCAACCGCGGCATGATCTCTCGGACACCGGCAAGGCGCTGTGCATCGACCGTCAGATCCCGCAGCCGCTTGCCGGTGGTCAGATCGACGATCCGGGCGCCGTTGTAGAGGATCGCCGGGGTGTCCAACCCGAGGGCGGTGTAGTACGGCAGCGCCGACTCCTCGTTCCGACCGGTAGCGACAAAGACCTCGCGGCCACTGCGTCGGAAGGCACGTACCGCCTGCACGCTGCGCTGCACCAACTGCAGGTCGCGCCCGACAATCGTGCCGTCCAGATCGGTGACCAGCCAGCGGATGTCCCGACGACGGACGGGCGACTCCTCGATCATCGCCTTCGGTGTGCTCACGCCGTTACTCCTGCCATCGCGGTCGTTTCCAGTTCATCAGCCAGCTGCTCGGCAGCTCGGGCGTCCAGCGATCCGACCGTGGCCAGGTATCCCGGTGCCTCCCAGAGGTTGCCCTCGGGCTCGCCGAGCCACAATGGCCGGTACCGGCCGCCGGCTTGCTGGACCAGGAGCAGGGCCGCACAGACGTCCCAGGGGTGCACCGTGGTGCCGAGCGCGGCGTCGGCCCAGCCGGCAGCCACATGCGCCAGGCTCACCGCGGCGCTGCCGGTCCGTCGGACCGTGCCGTACGCCGCGACCAGTCGAGCGAAACCGGCCGGGTCCTCACCACGATTGGCGGACGGATAACTGCTGATCATCAGCGCCTTGCTCTCCTCGGCGAATCCCGTTGTCTGCAACGGATCGCCGTTCAGGTAGGCACCCTGCAGATCGGCGGTGAACAGGTTGCGTCCCAGCGACGGGGTCAGGATGGCCGCAGCCACCACCTGCCCGTTCAGCACACAGCCGATGCTGGTGGCGAAATGGTCAAGACCGCGGGCGAAATTCGCCGTCCCGTCGATCGGGTCGACGTACCAGGTGACAGCATCGGCATCCGGTTCTCCACGCAACCCGCCCTCCTCGCCGACCAGCACACTGCCCGGCACGGCGGCCAGCAGATGGTCGACGATCTTCTCCTCCGCGCGCCGATCATGCTCGGTCACCGGATCGTGATCATCGCGTTTGTACGCCACCGCCATCGGCCCGCGGAAGGCGGCCAGCAGATCGTCGGCGACCAACTGCGTCGCTTCGGCCGCAATCGCGGCCAATCGGCGCGAGTAGTCCTCGAATTCGGTCATGCTGCTCCCTCTTTCTGTTCGGCACCGGTTGCTGCCAGCGCATCCCGCAGCTCGAATCCGTCGGCCACGTTGAGATCCGGCTGCGGACAGGCACCCGGATCCCGGTCGGTCGACAAACGCATCAGCACGCTGGCTCCGACTCCTGCACGCCGGGCACACAAGACGTCCTTGTCATAGTTGTCGCCGACGAACCAGGCCTGCCCTGGATCGATGCCCAGCGCTCGCGTCGCGATCAAGATCATCTCCGGGTCCGGCTTGCGGATCCCGACCTCGTCGCTGTGCACCTGGACGGCGAAGTGGCCCAGCGTTCCCCACTGGCGAGCGAGTGTTCGGTTGACGTCGCCGAGCAGGGTATTGCTGACGATCCCGATCCGGATGCCGACGGTCCGACACCAGTCCAGCAACTCGACGATCCCCGGCCCGAGCCGCTTGCTACTGGACGCTTCGACCAACGCCCGACACAACGGGGTGGCCTCGGCGGCGACCAGGGCCCGAGCCGCTGGCGGCCAGTCTGCGGCGACCAGGTCGAGCCAGTAGTCGCGGTGGCTCACCTCCGGCACGGTACGAGCACGCCCGTTGCCGGTCTTCCATGCTCTGTAGGCGGACTTGGCGGCAGCAAGATCTTCGGCGATCCGATGGACGGGCAATTCGACGGCTCCGGCTCGACGAAGCCGTTCGGCGACCAGTTCGGCGACCTCGTCGATCGCCTCGGCGCGCTTGCGTGACCGTACGATGACGCCGCCATGGTCGAGCAGCAGCGCTCGGGGACGCTCCCGAGTCAGCCACGGCGGGCTGATCATGGTCGGCCGCCCGTCGCCGGGGCAATCTGTCCGGTGTCGGCCAGCAGATCTCGCAGACCGACCGGATCAGCGACTACCGCGTCGGGTTGATCATGGACCAGGTACGGCCGCCGATAGGTGTCCGCAGCCTCCATCAGGATGGTCCCGCCGACCCGGGCCCGTCGGCCGCACACCACGTCCCGGTCGAAGTTGTCGCCGACGTACCAGGCCTCCTCGGGTTCGATGCCGAGCGCACGGGTGGCGATCCAGATCATCTCGGGGTTGGGTTTGCGCAGGCCGACCTCGTCGCTGTAGACCTCCAGCGCGACCCGCTGGTCCAGGCCGTGCTCGGTCATCCAGTCCCGGTGCACCACACCGGACAGCGCATTGCTGACGATCGCTACCCGGACTCCGAGGGCGTCGGCCAGATCGAGGAGCTCGATCACGCCGCGGCGTTGGTGACGTTCGCTGCGCAATTCGCCCTGCCGCTTGGCCAACGGCAGCGCATGGGCCAGGACCAGTTCGCGAGCAGCGGCCGGCCAGTCGGTGGCGACGTAGTCACCCCAGTACTGCCGGGCCGACATCTCGGCCGGATGCATCGGGCGCGACATCGCGTTCTTCCAGGCCGACGCCGCCGCTGCCCCGGCGACGATGTCATCACGGACCCGTTCCGGTTTCGGTACCTGGTCGGTGCAGGCCAGCAGTTGGTCGTACACCTCGCGAGCCAGTTCGTCGGCCCAGGTCGGCCGGTGCACGGTCTCGACGATCACTCCACCGAAGTCGAGCAACAATGCTCGGGGGCAGACGAGTGTGGGCTGTGCTGTGGTCACCGAACCTCCTGAAGAATGCGGGCCGGTCGGTTGTCCCAGGACGAGAGCCGCCGGTCTTGATCATCGAACAGATGCAGATCGCTGTCCCGTGCGTAACAGGTGACCGTGCCACCGGTCGGCACGCCCACCTCGGCGAACGCGGTCAGGAAGATGGTGTCGACGCCGGCCGTCAGGGAGACGGTCGTACTCGAGCCGGTCGGCAGCACGGTCGCCACCGTCGCCGGGAACGACCAGGCCCCGTCGGGTACGCCGCCGTCAGCAGCGCCCGCGAACGTCGCCAGGTGCAGGGCCTCCGGCCGGACGCCGACGTGCGCGGCGGTTGCGGGGTCAAATCCGGCCGCTACCAGATGACGCCGTAGGGACTCCGCGGCCGGCCCGGAGCCGCCGGGGTCGACGAAGTTCATTGGCGGACTGCCGACGAACTCGGCGACGAATCGGGTGGCCGGTCGGTCGTAGACCTCCATCGGCGCTGCCATCTGCTCCAGCACGCCGTCATGCATGACCGCGACGTGAGTAGCCATCGTCATCGCTTCGATCTGATCATGGGTGACCAGCACGAAAGTATGTCCGGTGGCGTCGTGCAGTCGCTTCAGCTCGGCGCGCATCTCCAGCCGCAACCGGGCATCGAGATTGGACAACGGCTCGTCCAGCAACAGTACGGTCGGGTCGACGGCAAGCATCCGGGCCAGTGAGACCCGTTGTTGTTGACCACCGGACAACTGGGCCGGATAGCGATCGGCGAGATGATCGATCTGCATCAGCTTCAGCGCTTCGCCGACCCGTGCCCGGCGCTCGGCCGCCGGCGCCTTCTTCACCCGGAGGCCGAATTCGACGTTCTTGGCCACCGTCAGGTGCGGCCACAGCGCGTAGCTCTGAAACACCAGACCCATGCTGCGCCGTTCCGGCGGCACGTAGATGCCCCGCGGCACCGAGTCCAGCACCCGGTCATCCACGGTGATCTCGCCGTCGGTCGGATGCTCCAGCCCGGCGATCATCCGCAAGGTGGTGGTCTTGCCACAGCCGGACGGTCCCAGCAGACAGGTGAACGAGCCCTCCGGGATGTCCAGATCAAGATTTTTCACGGCCAGCAGGCCGGAGACGTAACTCTTGCTGACTCTTGTCAACGTGATTCCCGACATGGTTCAACCTCCCAGGCCTGCGGCCAAGCTGGTCTTGGTGATCTTCTGCATCAGATAGGTGGATGTGAACGCGACTGCGGCGATCACCAGCACGACCGCATTGGCCATCTGGGTGTAGGCGAAGTCGACGAGTGAGATGGACAACGTGGTGAGCAGCTGGGTGCCGGTGGTGGTCAGCATGATCACGATGCTGAGTTCCTTCAGGCCGGAGATGAACGGCAGCACCACGCCGACCACCAACGGGCCCTTCTGGATCGGTAGCACGACGCGAGTGATCCGGGTGAACCAGCGCGCACCGGCGATCTGTGCTGCCTCTTCAGGTTCCTTGCCCAGTTGGGTCATCGCGGAGATCCCCGACCTCGACGAGTACGGCAGATGAGTCACCACCAACACGATGATCAACAGCAGGCTGGTGCCGTACAGTGCCGGGATGGGGCCGCGGCGGATGGCGAACAGGGACAGCGACGCGGCTGCGAATGCGATCCCGGGGATCAGATAGGGCAGGAACGAGATCTGCCGCAACAGCGTGCCGATCCGCCCATCGGAGCGGACCACGACGTATCCGATCAGGATGCCGGCCAGCCCACAGCACAGCGCCATCGTGCCGACGATCTTCACACTGTGCCAGGCCGCCAGATACAGGTCGCTGCCACGCAGCACGCCGTGCGGGAAGCCGGGCGCGCCGGTGAGGTGCGGCGCCAGCCAGTACTGCAGGGTGAAGTTGTCGGCGTTGAACACTCCAGGGGTCTTGGTGATCGTGGACAGCACCAGCGTGGCCAGCGGGATGATCACCGCGCCGACGAACACCAGCACCGCGATCGCCGATGCCGGATGACGCCATCGGCCGAGCCCGGTCACCCGGTCCATCGAGCCTTTGCCACCGACGGTGACGAATCGCTTCTGCTCCCGGACCAGTCGGGTGTCCAGCAGCAGGAAGCCGATCCCGATGATCACGATCACACCGGTGAACACCGCCGCCTCACCGGCACTGTGGTTGCGGATGCTGCGGTAGAGCGAGGTGGACAGCACCATGTAGTTGGTCGGCAGTCCCAGGATGTACGGCGTACCGAACGTTCCCAGCACCTTGCCGAAAACCAACAGCACCGCCGAGGAGAGCGCGGGCAGCATCAGCGGGATCGTGACCCGACGGGCGACGGTGCCGGGTCGGGCCCCGAGGATCCGGGCCGAGTCCTCCAGCTGGGCGTCCAGGCGACGCAGCGCATTGCCGAACAGCAGCAGCACGAACGGGTAGTAGTGCAGGCCCAGACAGATGATCATAGGCAACGGCCCGTACGCCAACCAGTCCGGCGTATGCACGCCCCAGCCTTCGAGGAACCCGATCTGGCCGCCGGCCCGGTCGTTCTTGAACAACGACAGCCAGGCCAGGGAAAAGGTCCAGGACGGCAGCATGTACGGGACGACCAACGCCGTCGCCAACCATTTGCGGCCACGGACGTCGGTCCGCACCAGCAACCAGGCCAGCGCTCCGCCGACGATCAGCGCGAACAGGGTCGTCCCGAACGCCACCACCACGGTATTGGTCAGTGGTTTCCAGAACAGTGCCGCCGACACCGGGGATCGGAAGACCCGCCAGAGGTAATAGCTGGTCAGACTGCCGACCGACTGCTTGGCGTTACCGACATCGGCGAGCTGAACCCGGCCCGCATCGGACAGCACCGAGACCAGCGGACCGATGACCAGGTACCCGAGGACGACGACCAGCACGATGCTGAGCCCCACCACGGGCTCACGCCGCAGCACCTGTGCGCGATAGCGGAGCCGGTGAAAACGCGATTCTCCGGGCAGTCCGCCGGTGGGGTCGGCGGCGCCCCGGTCGGTGGTGGTGGGGGCTTCTGTGACCGTCATCGACAGCTTCCCTCCTTCATGATCAACAGGGCCCTTTCATCTCCGGCCTCAGCCGTGGTTCGCACGCCAGAAGTCCTGCATCTGTTGGGTTTCGGCGAAGTCGTCGGCAAGCCGGGAGTGGTCGAACTCGAACAACTCGTCGAACGACTTCAGGCCGGGCGGGTTGGGTCCCGACGACACCTTCTTGTTGGGCGATGTCCCGCCGTCGTAGTTCTCGGTCTCGATGCCTTTCTCGGTCAGCATGAACCGGACGAAGAGCTGGGCGGCCTGCTGGTGCGGAGATTTCGAGGCGATCGCAGCAAACTTCGGGTAGCTCAGTCCGGGCCAGGGGTCGAGGCCGGTACACACCTCCATCGGATAGCCTTTGGCCTTGACGTCGCGGAACTTCGCGTTGGAGATCAGCCCGATGCGGGGCTCGGTCTGGTTCGCTGCGGCCACGGCATCCTCGGCATCTCCGTCGGAAGTGGTCAGGATCGGGTCGGCGGCTGCGATTCTCTTGATCCAGGTCTTGGCCGCATTCTCTTGTCCACCGGGGATCTCGGTCCCGAATTCCTGGTGATAGCTGTCGGCCAACTCCTGGTTGGCACCGGCTTCGAGCTCGTTGAAGAACTCGATGAACACCGGTTTGGCGAGCGGGTCCTGCATCGCCAGCTTGCCGGCCCACTTCGGCCTGGTCAGATCCCAGACCGAGTCGATCGGACAACCGTCGGGATACAGCTTGGTGTTGTAGGTGAACACCTCGGCCTTGTCCAGCACATCCAGCGGGTTGCGGCGCGACGACACGACGTCCTCGGACAGGTCTGCCGGCAGCCAGGTGTACACGATGCCCTGCGGTTGGAGCTGTCCGACCAGCGAGGGACCGTCCTCGTACAGCACCGCATCGATGGTGACGTTGTCGGACTGGTTCTCCCGAGTCATCTTCTCCAAGGTGTCGGCGACCTTGGACTTGACCCCGGTGGTCCGGATTCCGTACGTGGCCTGGAAGGCCTTGGCTGCCTCGACCACGTCGCCGCTGCTGTCGTAGACGGTCAGTGACCCTTCCTTCTTGGCTGCGGCGATCAATTGGTCGAGGTCGAAGTCGGCATCGACGCTGGCCGACGCGACTGCGCGTGGCGAGTCGGAGCCGGTGGTCTCGGCGTCGGACGGCGGAGCGCACCCGACGGCGGCTGCGCCGATCAGCAATGCTCCGGTAGCGGCCGCGATCCATCGGCGGCGGGTGCGGTCAACCATGGTTCGCCCGCCAGAAGTCCTGCATCTTCTGCGCATTGGTGAAGTCCTCGTCCATTCGGGAGCTGTCGAAGTCGAACAGCGGGTCGAAGGATTTCAACCCTGGTGGCATCGGACCGGGTTTGTTCGACGTGTTGCTCGATGCGCCACCCTCCTCGATCTCCGGGGCGATCCCCTTCTGAGTGAGCACGTAGTGCACGAAGAGCTTGGCGGCGTTGGGTCGCTTGGTCTTGGTCGCGATCGCGGCGAACTTCGGGTATTCCAGTCCCGGCCAGGGCTTCAGGCCCTCCAGCACCCGCAGGTGATAACCCTTGTCGTCGATATCGCGAAACTTCGAGGTCGCCATCAGGCCGAGGCGTGGCTGCTTCTGGTTCGGGGCGCCGACCGCGGCAGCAGAGTCCTCGTCGGATTTGGTCAGGATCGGTTCGTTCTTCGCCAGCCGTTTGATCCACTCCCAGGCCGCGTTGTCCTCGTCGGTCTGCAGCTGCGAGTCGAACGCCTCGGCATAGGCGTCGGCGAGTTTCTCCGGCCCGCCAGTGGTGAGTTGGTTGAAGAACTGGATCCCCTTGGGCCATCCGAGCGGGTCCTGCATGCTGAACCTGCCGCGCCACTTCTCGGTCGTCAGCTCCCAGAGATTACTGATCGGCGGATCGTCGGGGAACACCGTGTCGTTGTAGACGAAGACATCGGCCTTGTTCAGCACCACCAGGGGATTCTGCTCATGCTCGGGAATCTTGTCCTGCAGGTCTGCCGGCATCCAGATCATCACAACCTTCTGGGCCAGCAGTTGGCCGACCAGTGTCGGGCCGTCGTCGTAGAGCGCCACGTCGATGGTGACGTTGTCGGCTTCGTGTTCGCGACTCAGTTTCTCCAGGGTGTCGCCGGATTTCGACTTCGTGCCGACGGCATCGATGCCGTACTTCTTGGCAAATCCCTTGGCGACGTTGGTGATGTCGCCCGAGCTGTCGTAGACGTTGAGTGAACCTTCCTTCTTGGCCGCCGCGATCAACGCGTCGAGGTGGAAGTCGGCGTCGATGCTCGCTTGCGCCGATGGCGCGGTCGATCCGGTCGCACCGCCGGCTCCGGACGGCGCACACGCCGAGCCCAGCATTCCGACCCCGGCCAACACCCCGGCCATCCCGAGCACCTGTCGTCGGCCGATCCTTGACTGCTGCTCCATTGCCCAGTCCTCCCGTCGTTGGGACATCTGCGGCTATCTTGGTGACATCTCGCAAACTTGTCAATACATGTTCTCATGTTGACAGCTTTACAGGTTGCGGTACCGTTCCTGCATGACCCCACGGAACAGCAGTGGCTCCACGGCGACCAGCCTGGACTACGGCGCGATGTCGGCTCGGCTGGAGCGCGACAATCCGGTGCCGTTGTTCTTCCAGGTCGCGGCCCTGATCGAGGAGGCGGTCAAGGACGGGGCGTTGCCGCCCGGCGCCGCACTCGACAACGAGTTCGAGCTCAGTCAGCAGCTGGGGATCAGCCGCCCGACCCTGCGTCGGGCGATCGGCCACCTGGTCGACAAGGGGATGTTGATCCGACGCCGCGGGGCCGGCACCGTGGTCGCTCCACGCCGGATCAAGCACCCTTCCGGCCTGCGCAGCCTCTACGACGACTTGGTCGAACAGGGCCAGACGCCACAGACCCGCGTATTCAGCGCCGCTGAGGTGCCGGCCACCAGCGAGGTGGCCGAGGCCCTGCATGTCGAGGAGGGATCGTCGGTGTTGCACGTGCACCGGCTGCGCAGTTCACCCGACGGCCCGATAGCGCTGATGAACAACTACCTGCCCTGCGACATCCTGGCTGCCGTCGATGGCGTGGCCACGCGCCTGGAAAGCACTGGACTGACTCGACTGTTGCGCAGCAACGGAGTCGACCTGCGGATCGCCACCGAGCAGATCGGCGCGCGCTGCGCCACCGACCATGAGGCCGCCCTGCTCCAACTCGAGCAGCCGGCCGCCGTGCTGACGTTCGTCCGGGTCGCCTACGATCACCGCGGACGGGCCGTGGAGTACGGCGACCACGTCTACTCCGGAGAGCGTTACACGTTCGAGAACAGCGTCATCTCACGCTGACTCCGGCCCACGGAATCAGATCGCCAGCGAACTCCGGACCACGGCCGCCAGCCGCTCGGCCACATTCTGGGCCAGGTCGACCGATGGTGCTTCGACCATCACCCGGACCAGTGACTCGGTGCCGGACGGACGGAGCAGAACCCGTCCGCTGTCGCCCAGTTCAGCACTGGCG
>Ga0164242_10009107_pt1 | contig 10738 bp, 10 predicted proteins | sample OricomgcompostMG_FD_108783 | JGI IMG/M metagenome (GOLD analysis project Ga0164242, IMG submission 108783) | Miracle-Growth compost microbial communities from Emeryville, California, USA - Original compost - Miracle growth compost (MG) ... | reverse complement strand
GTGAGCCAGCGCTCGGACGCGGTGATCGAGCCGATGCTCACCGACCAGTGGTTCGTCGACCTCACCTCGGACGTGCAGGCGGACGGTCGTCCGGGCGGCCGCAAGGCGATCACCGAGCCCGCGCTGGACGCCGTGCGCTCGGGCGAGATCAAGTTCGTGCCGGAGAACTGGAGCACCACCTACACGCAATGGCTGGACAACATCCAGGACTGGTGCATCAGCCGCCAGCTCTGGTGGGGCCACCGCATCCCCGCGTGGTACGACGAGGCCGGCAACATCTTCGTGGGCGAGGACGAGGCCGACGCGCGCGCGCATGCGCAGGTCGCGCCGGTGGGCGCGCTGAAGCAGGACGAGGACGTGCTGGACACCTGGTTCAGCTCCGCGCTGTGGCCGTTCTCTACCCTGGGCTGGCCGCTGGACGGCCCGGTGAAGGACGCCAACGGCAACGTCGTCGCCGACTGGCAGGCCGACAAGATCTTCCTGCCCAGCGCGGTGCTGGTCACCGGCTTCGACATCATCTTCTTCTGGGTCGCGCGCATGGTGATGGCGACCAAGTACTTCACCGGCCAGATCCCGTTCCGCGAGGTCTACATCAACGCCATCGTGCGCGACGCGGAAGGCCAGAAGATGTCCAAGTCCAAGGGCAACACGCTGGACCCGCTGGACCTGATCGACGGCATCGCGCTGGAACCGCTGGTGGAGAAATCCACGAAGTCGCTGCTGATCCCGCAGGTGCGCGCCAAGGTCGAGAAGCGCATCCGCAAGGACTACCCCGACGGCATCCCGGCGATAGGCACCGACGCGCTGCGCTTCACCTTCGCCGCGCTGGCCAGCTACAGCCGCACCATCAATTTCGACATCAAGCGCGCCGAGGGCTACAAGGCGTTCTGCAACAAATTGTGGAATGCAGCGCGGTTCGTGCTCTTGAATACGGGGAATGGGGAATCGGGAATCGGGAATCGGGAAGATCAAAAGCCGGTGACCGAGGCGGAGCGGTGGATCCTGACGCGCCTGAAGCAGACGTTGGCCGAGGTCGAGCAGCACTTCGTCAGCTACCGTTTCGACCATCTGGCGCAGGCCTTGTACGAGTTCGTGTGGAACGAGTATTGCGACTGGTTCTTGGAATTGTCGAAGCCGGCGCTCAATGGCGACGATGCGGTCGCGGCGGCATCGACCCGCCGCACGCTGCTGGTGGTGCTCGAAAGCGTGCTGCGCGCGCTGCATCCGGTCATCCCCTTCATCACCGAGGAGATCTGGGCATCGGTGGGGCCGAAACTTGGCCTGACCGAAGAAGGCCTGATCCATCGGCCGTGGCCGAATGCCTCCGACATCGTCGCCGACGAGGCAGCCACCGCCGAGATCGAATGGTTCAAGAACGTGCTGTCCGGCATCCGCAGGATCCGCTCGGAAATGAACATCTCGCCGGCCAGGACGATCCCGCTGCTGTTCGCCGACGGTGATGCCAGCGACCTGGCGCGGGTGGCCAAGTTCGCGGCGCAGATCAGCTTCCTCGCCCGCACCGAAATGCCGCAATGGATCGAAGCCGGCGCCGACGAGCCTGCCTCGGCCGCGGCGGTAGTGGGCGCGCTGCGGGTGATGATTCCGCTGGCCGGGCTTATCGACCTGGAAGCGGAGAAGGTGCGCCTGGCCAAGGAAATCGGCCGGATCGAAATCGAAATCAGGAAGTGCGAGGGCAAACTGGGCAATGCCAACTTCGTGGCCAACGCGCCTGCCGACGTCGTCGCCCAGGAGCGCCAGCGCATCGCCGACTGGAACACCACGCTGGGCGCGTTGCGCGAGCAGTCGCAGAAGCTGGGCGGCTGAGTTCCCCGCTCCCCTCCCCCGCTTGCGGGGGAGGGGTTGGGGGAGAGGGCTTTTCGCGCCAAGCAGCAAGAGCAGAAGCGCCCTCGCCTATTTCTCGATATGGCCTGCAGCCATATCGAGCGCCATCACGATCGCCTCTTCGCGCCCGTTGCGTGCCGGGTAGTAACGTGGCCGCCGGCCGATCTCGCGAAACCCGATCGACGCGTACAGTGCGCGGGCGTCGGTGTTGGACGGTCGTACTTCCAGAAACACGCGTTCGGCGCCGTTCCAGCGCGCGCTGTCCAGCAACCGGTGCAACAGGTAACGGCCCAGGCCCTGGCCACGCCGTTGCGGGCTTACACAGATGTTCAGCACGTGCGCCTCGCCCGCCCCCATCGAAAGAATGCCGTAGCCCGCGGTGACGTCATCCACGACCAGCACCCAGCACGGATAGCCGGCCTTGAGGCAATCGGCAAACACACCCGGCGACCAGGGGAATTCATAGGAAGCCAGCTCGATCTCGCCAACGGCGACAAGATCGTCCGCCGTCATCGTGCGCATCCGGGCCGAGGGACGAGCGAGCGCGACCACGACGTCAGCCCGTGACGCCAGCCAGCGCACGGTGCAACGTGCGCAACGCGATCCACAGCCGCCGCTTGGAGGCCGCGTGCGAAAGCACCTGCGACGGTTCGTCGACCAGTACGATCTGCGCGCGCTGCATCACCTCGGCCGGCAGGCTCCGGCCCAGCGCGTGGGCCTGGGTTTCACCAAACACCAGATACGCGCGCGCCGAGGGCGGCTCCTCGGCGAGCTCGCCCGCCGCGTTCACGCTGACCCGCGCGGCGCGCGCCAGCCAGGCGCCACAGGCACCGAACGTGCGTCCCAGCAGATCGAGCTCTCGCGTGGCGCAGCCCCCCGGCAGTACCACCACACAGGCACCCGGCGCGTCGTCGCCCTGCGCCGGCGCAACCGTGATGCCTTGCGCGGCCAGCGGTGCCGGCGCGGTCCGCCGTACCCACGGCACCATGCCCAGTGCGCGCAACACCCGCGCACGGTGGACGGTGTCGGCGCGGTTCACGGCGGCGTTCATCCGGCGCCGCGGCGTCCCCGCCGCCGGTGTTCGGCCAAACCCCACAACGTCAGCACGGGGCCGGACAACAGGTAAACCGTGAATCCCGCCAGCAATACCCGCGGCGTATCCAGAATCAGCAGCGCCAGCAGCAGCACCGCACCGACCATCCAGCCGAACGGCACCCGCTGGCGATCCCCGGTGGGCAGCGACTTGAAGCTGTAATAGCGAAACCGGCTCACCATCAACAAGCCGGTAATCACCGCGATGAAGGGCACCACGAAACACAATTCCGTCCCCGGCACCCCGAACTTCTCCATGCTCCATACAAACGACATGCAGACGCCGGCCGCGGCCGGACTGGCCAGCCCCTGGAAATAACGCTTGTCGATCACGCTGACCTGGGTGTTGAACCGCGCCAGTCGCAACGCGGCGCAGGCGGCATAGATGAAGGCAGCGGCCCAGCCCAGCTTGCCCCACAGCGGACCGAAATCCTTCAGCGCGGACAAGGACCACGTGTACAGCACCAGCGAAGGCGCCAGGCCGAAGCTGACCAGGTCGGACAGCGAATCGTACTGCACGCCGAATTCGCTCTGGGTGCCGGTCATCCTCGCCACGCGACCATCCATGCCATCGAGCACGGCGGCGAAAAACACCGCCACCGCCGCATCCGCGTAGAAGCCGCTGATACTGGCGATAATCGCGTAGAACCCGGCAAACATTGCACCCGTAGTGAACAGGTTGGGCAACAGGTAGATACCCCGGTGCCGCGGCGCGCGGACTGGCATTTGCTCGCTCATGGATCAAACCGTGACAGGATGCGCGAAGTGTAAACCATCGCTTGAGTCCCGATCGCCGGAGTGATAACAAGGACGGGCTGCGTATCTCATCCAGGGGACACTCCATGCAACGTTCGTTGATCGCCGTGGCGCTGATGCTGCTGACGCCGCTGGCCATGGCCCAGGTCTACAAATGGACCGACAGCCATGGCACCGTGCATTACTCGCAGACCGCGCCAGCCTCCGGCGTCGATTTCAAAAGGATGAAGACGGTTGAACCCACCGTGGCGCCAGCTCAAGACTCCCAGACATCAACGCCGGTGACCTCCAGGACACAGCCCGCGCCGGCTTCCAGCCAGCCGATCGCCGATACGCCCGCCAACCGCAAGACGCTTTGCGATTCCCTGCAGGCGAACCTGAAGATGCTCAAGGGCAACGGCCCCGTGGTGATGCAACAGGACGGAAAATCGACGGCGCTCGACGATACCCAGCGCCAGCAGCAGATCACTGCGGACGAAGCGCAATACCAGCAATATTGCCAGGCGGAATGAATGACGTTTCGTCGCCATCCGCGAGTCTTTCAAACGCGCTGGCGCAAAACCCGCATTCACCTTGCATGGCGGCTTCCAGAGCGGTCTGACGGCTATAATCGGCGCCTTTCCCCACGCCGGATCCACTCGCATGCGCCTCAGCCAATTCCACCTGGCCACCGTCAAGGAAATTCCCGCCGACGCCGAAATCGCCAGCCACAAGCTGATGCTCCGCGCCGGCATGATCCGCCGGCTAGCCTCCGGCCTGTACACCTGGTCGCCGCTGGGGCTGCGCGTCCTGCGCAAAGTCGAAAATGTGGTGCGCGAGGAAATGAATCGCGCCGGCGCGATCGAGCTCCTGATGCCGTCGGTGCAGCCACGTGAACTGTGGGAAGAAACCGGCCGCTGGGAAAAATTCGGCGGACAGCTGCTGAAAATCAAGGATCGCAAGCAGCAGGAATTCTGCTACGGCCCCACGCACGAGGAAGTCATTACCGACTTCGCCCGCAACGAACTGAAAAGCTACAAGCAGCTGCCGGTCAACTTCTACCAGATCCAGACCAAATTCCGCGACGAGATCCGTCCGCGCTTCGGCGTAATGCGCGCGCGCGAATTCCTGATGAAGGATGCCTACTCTTTCCATCTCACGCAGGAGTCGCTGGCCACTACCTACGCGGCGATGTATCAGGCCTACACCCGCATTTTCACCAGGCTCGGGCTGAGTTTCCGTGCCGTGCAGGCGGATACCGGCGCGATTGGCGGCAACGCCAGCCACGAATTCCAGGTGCTGGCGGATTCGGGCGAAGATGCGATCGCGTTTTCCGATGGTTCCGATTACGCGGCCAATATCGAGAAAGCCGAAGCGCTGGCACCCACCGGCGAGCGCCCGGCCGCCGCGGCAGCGTTGCAACAGGTGGCCACGCCCACCCAGAAAACCATCGAGGACGTTGCCGCGTTTCTCGGCGTTTCGCCCGACCGCTGCGTGAAAACCCTACTGCTGCGCGGACGTGACGGGCTCGTCGCGCTGTGCCTGCGTGGCGACCACCAGGTCAACGAGGTCAAGGCGGCGAAGGTCGACGAACTGGGTGGCGAATCGGCGCTGGCCAGCGAGGAAGAAATTCTCGCCGCCATCGGAACCCGCCCGGGTTTCGTCGGCCCGGTGGGATTGCCCGATTCGATTCCGGTCATTGTCGATCGCGATGCGGCCGTGCTCGCCGATTTCGTTTGTGGCGGCAATGTCGACGGCACCCATTACACGGGCGCCAATTGGGAGCGCGATGCGCGCATCGGCCGCATTGCCGATATCCGCAATGTGGTCGAGGGCGATCGTTCGCCCGATGGCGAAGGCATCCTGCACCTCGCGCGGGGCATTGAAGTAGGCCACGTATTCCAGCTCGGCACCAAATACGCCGAAGCGCTCGATGCCGTGGTGCTGAATGACCAGGGCAAGACGCAAGTAATGACCATGGGCTGCTACGGCATCGGCGTGAGCCGCATCGTGGCGGCGGCCATCGAGCAGCGCCATGACGACGCCGGCATCGTTTGGCCCGAAGCAATGGCGCCGTGGCGCGTGGCGGTCTGCGTGATCAATCCGAAGCATTTGCCGGCGGTAAGCGAGGCGGCAGAAGCTCTTTATGAGGCACTGACCGCACGCGGCATCGAAACCGTGCTGGATGACCGCGGCCTGCGCCCCGGCGGCATGTTTGCCGACATGGAATTGATCGGCATTCCGCATCGGGTGGTGATCAGCGACCGCGGTCTCAGTGCCGGTACGCTTGAATATCGCGCCCGCACCGAAACCGAAAGCAGGGCCATTACCGAGGAACAGCTATTCGCCTTGCTTGGCTGATTCGCGCAGCGGGTATGCGATACCTGCTGCGACAGCGGACGAATGCCATCGTTATCGGAATGATCGCGCGACGAATTGGCGGGACAACAAATGCATTAGGTGGCCCGGCAAGCGACGTGAAACTGCCGTGATCAAGTTAATCACGGCAGGGTTACGCGCAGAGTTAATAGGGCTTGCTTTGCATTCAATTTTCATTTCGTGGAGAATTGTTGCGTGGCACTTCGTTTGTTCCACCCCGTAGCCAATTCAACATTACTGATAACCACTCCCGGAGTTCCCCATGGCCGTCGATATCAAGAACCTCAACCATAACCAGCTCAACGAACTGATCAGCAAGGCACAATTGCGCCAGACGGAGCTGCGCAAGGAAAAGGTGGTCAAACTGCGCGAGAAAATCCACGCGCTGATCAAGGCCGAGGGTTACAGCTTCGAGGATATTTTCGGCCAAGGGCGCGCCAAGAACCGCCGCACCGGCCCGGTGGCGCCCAAATACCGCAATCCCGCCGATCCCGCGCAGACCTGGTCCGGCCGCGGCAAGCGCCCGCGCTGGTACAACGACGCCTTGAAGGCGGGCAAGAAGGAAAAGGATCTGGCGATCTGATTCCCCGCTTGCGTGTTGCAACGGCATGCAGTGATCCATGCCCGCGCACCGGTTGAAAAGCATCAAGCCCGTAGGCGTCCTGGACGCGTGCGGGCTTTTTCTTTCTTTGGGTGCGGCATGCAGAGTTGGGCACTCCGGCCGGCCGAAAAAGCTCCCTCTCCCTATTGGGAGAGGATTGAGGAGAGGGGCGGTGCTCGCGGGGGAAGTTGATGGCGGGGTTTTTCGGCGGCGTGGGCAGCTTCTTCGTTGGACTATCCCGCGGCGTGTCCCCCTCTCCCCTGCCCTCTCCCCGCAGGGGAGAGGGTATTACGGTGTTTCCTGGGCGCTGAGGTTTGGCGGGATCGCTCGGCTGGGACTGCGCAGCCGGGTCAGAGCATGCCGGTTTCGAGCTTCGCGGCGTCCGACATCATCGAGTGGCTCCATGGCGGATCGAACACCAGATCCACGTCGGCCTCCACGATGGTGGGGATCATCTCCAGCTTGGTGCGCGCGTCGTCCACCAGGATGTCGCCCATGCCGCAGCCGGGTGCGGTGAGGGTGAGCTTCACGTAGACCTTGCGCTCGCCTTCGGCGGTTTGCTCCAGGCTGAGATCGTAAACCAGCCCCAGGTCGACCACGTTTACCGGGATTTCCGGATCGAACACGGTCCGCAACTGGTCCCAGGCCAGCTTCTCCACATCCTCGTTGGTGGCGTCGGGGGGCACTTCGATCGCCTCCGGCGGCGGCTTGCCCAGCGCATCGGCGTCGCCACCGGCGATGCGGAACAGGTTGCCGTCGACGTACACCGTGAAACTGCCACCCAGCGCCTGGGTGATGTAGCCGATCTGGCCGGCCGGCAGGGTGATCATCTCGCCCTGCGGCACCATTACCGCGTTGCAATCGCGCAACAGGGTGAAAGGTTCGCTGCTCAAACTGAAACCACTCATACCACTCGTCCAACCCGGATCAATGGGCGCGACAAGACACCGCGCCGGCTCTCTATTATGCCGCCCGCCGCTTCGACCTGCTTGTTCCAGATCAAGCGTCCCCCAGTAAACGCCCGCCGCATGAGCGTGGGCCCTTCGCGCTCGCGTTATGATCGGGGCTTTATCCGGGGGATCAACGTGACCGCCATTCTTTCGCGCCCGTCGCATTCATGAGCGTGCATTCCGTTTTCCGCGCGGTGTTCGCCCTCGTCTGCGCTGCCATGCTGGGACTCGCGGCCGGCGCCGTGTGGATGGTGGCCGCTCTCTACGAGGGCCACGCCACGTCGTGGCTGGCGTTGCCGTTTGCCGTCGTGCTGGCCTGGACCATACGGCACTGGGTGCAGTCGCCGGGCCGCTATGCGGCGATGCTTGCCGCCCTCGCCGCGCTGCTGGCGGCGCTGTACGTCAATGTGCTGATGGCCGGCGCACTGATTGCCGCCAACATGGGCATGGGCATCGTCGACGCGTTGCGCACGGCGGGCGCCGGCATGCTGCTGCAACTGGCGCGGATGGGCTTCTCGGCGGCTGACGCCAGCTGGTACCTGGTCGCCGCCGGGCTGGCCGCGGTGCTGGCAAGCCGGCCCACGCGACGGAGCAACTGACGCCTCGGCAGTTGCGAGGAAAACCACTTCCCGTGGTTTTCCCCAATCGCAACACGCGCGCTCAGTCGTCCAGCGACTTCAGCTCGTTCACCAGCTGGCCCGCGGCAGCCTGGCCATCGCCGTACAACATGCGCGTGTTGTCGGCGTAGAACAGCGCATTCTCGATGCCGGCAAAGCCGGTGCCCTTGCCGCGCTTGATCACGATCACGTGTTTCGCGGCGCTGACGTCGAGGATCGGCATGCCGTAGATGGGCGAGGCGGGATCGGTCTTGGCCAGCGGATTCACCACGTCGTTCGCGCCGATCACCAGCGCCACGTCGGTGGCCGGGAATTCCGGGTTGATCTCGTCCATGTCGGCGATCAGGTCGTAGGGCACGCCTGCCTCGGCCAACAGCACGTTCATGTGCCCGGGCATGCGGCCGGCTACCGGATGGATGGCGAATTTCACCTTCACCCCGCGATTGATCAGCAACTGGGCGAACTCCCATACCTTGTGCTGCGCCTGCGCCACCGCCAGGCCGTAGCCAGGCACGATCACCACGCGCTCGGCGTAGGCCATCATCACCGCCGCATCGCTGGCCTCGACCGGCTTTTGCGCGCCATCGATCGCCTGCGCCTCGCCCCCGGCCGCGCCGAAACTGCCGAACAGCACATTGCCGATGGAACGGTTCATCGCCTTGGCCATCAACTGGGTCAGCAAGGTACCGGCCGCGCCGACTACCATGCCGGCGATGATCATCGCCTCGTTGCCCAGCACGAAACCCTCGAACGAGACCGCCAGGCCGGTGAATGCGTTGTACAGCGAGATCACCACCGGCATGTCGGCGCCGCCGATCGGCAGCGTCATCAGCAGGCCGAACAGCAACGCCAGCACGAAGAAAAGCGCGATCAGAGGCCCACTGACATGGCCAGACGCCAGCACCACGCCCACGACGACAGCGGCCGCCAGCAGCAGCATGTTCACCACGCGCTGGCCGGGGAACACGAAGCGCTTGTCCATCCACCCTTGCAGCTTGGCGAAAGCGACCAGCGAACCGGAAAAACTCACCGTGCCGATCAAGGCACCCAGCACGCCCAGCGACAGCTCGACCGGCGACAGCATCGGCGGCAGGCCGTTGACCGCCCAGCTCTCCGGCTGCAGCGGCGAGGTATTGGGTACCACCTGCAGCAGGCCCAGCGCACGCGCATAGCCGATCAGCTCGACCGCGCCAATCGCCGCCGCCGCGCCGCCACCCATGCCGTTGTACAGCGCCACCATCTGCGGCATGGCCGTCATCGCCACGCGCCGGCCGGTCCACCAGGCCGCGCTGACGCCAATCAGCACGGCGGCGACGATCAGCCCGCGATTGTGCATGTCCGGCAGGAAAAACGTGGCCAGCACCGCCAGCAGCATGCCCACGCCTGCCCACACGATGCCGCCACGCGCCGTGCGCGGCGAACTCATGCGCTTCAACCCCAGGATGAACAGCAATGCTGCGAGGAAATAACAGGCCTTGATCAAACTCGGCAGCAGGCTCATCCCTGGCCTCCCTTGCCGGCGCCCGGCTTGCTGGACTTGAACATCTCCAGCATCCGCTCGGTCACCACGTAGCCACCGGCGGCATTGCCGGCGCCGAGCAGCACGCCGACGAAGCCGATGGTTATCTCGAACGGGGTCTGCGCATGGCCGAGCGCGATCATGGCGCCCACCAGCACGATACCGTGGACGAAATTGGAGCCGGACATCAGCGGCGTATGCAGGATCACCGGCACCCGCGCGATGATTTCGTAACCGCAGAACGCGGCCAGCATGAAGATGTAAAGTGCCAGGAAACCGTCGATCATGACCCACCCCTGTCAGGACACCCAGTCCACGCATCATACGGTTGTCCGTCAACCGGCGCGAGCTTGCCGCGTTCAAGCATGGAGTCGAACGATGGAGCCCGAAAATGCAGCATGCGACGACACGGGCGCGACGGCCATGAACACGGCGGTCGACGCGCTTGGTGCGGACATGGTGCTCGACGACGCGACGCCGGCCACGCTGGACGCGTTCCTGGCGCAGGTCGAACGCCGGGCGTTTCGCATGGCCGAGATGCAACTGCGTCACCGCGAGGACGCCATGGACGCGGTGCAGGACGCCATGCTGCGGCTGGTGAAGCACTACCGGGACAAGCCCGCCACGGAATGGGCGCCGCTGTTCTGGGGCATCCTGCGCCGGCGCGTGGTCGACCTGCAACGGCGGCGCAAGGTGCGCTCGATCGTGGTGGGCTGGCTCGGCGGCGGCCACGACAAGGAGGGTGACGAACTGCCGGTATGGGAGCCCGCCGACCAAGGCCCCGGCCCGCTGGACCGTCTGCACGACCTGCAGTCCTACGCGGACCTGGCCGCCGCGGTGAACACCTTGCCGAGGCGCCAGCGCGAAGCGTTCATGCTGCGCATGCTGGAAGGTCTCGACGGCAAGGAAACGGCGCAAGCCATGGGCTGCAGCGAAGGCAGCGTAAAAACCCATCTGTCGCGCGCCATGCACACACTGCGCGACCAACTGGAGAACTGGCGAT